>Ga0080006_1145843_pt1 | contig 154022 bp, 124 predicted proteins | sample RS3BMetagenome_FD_69209 | JGI IMG/M metagenome (GOLD analysis project Ga0080006, IMG submission 69209) | Ferric oxide microbial mat and aquatic microbial communities from Rainbow Spring, Yellowstone National Park, USA - RS3B (SPADES... ...
TGCCATTCGAGGCGGTATTCAGCGACTCCCAGAACTCTCCCTGACTGGTCGACCCTTCGCCGATCGAGACATACACTACCTCGTCGCCGTGGAAGGTCACATCCTTAAACTCGCGGTAGTCTCCGGCGTGTTTCTCCGCCGCTTGAGGATGCTTTGCGAAAAATCGGCCGGCCTCGGCACATCCGATCGCCTGTAAACACTGCGTCGCCGTCGAGGAAGATGGGGATACGATGTTCAGCTTCTTGCTCGACCAGTGCGAAGGCATCTGCCGGCCCCCGCTTGCCGGATCGTCTGCCGCGCCGACCGCCTGCAGCAACTGCTCCTCAACCGTGTTTCCCAGAGCAAGGCATAGAGCCCGGTCGCGGTAGTACGGAAAGAACCAGTCATAGCCCGGCTTCATCGCCATGCCGGCGGCAACCAGAAGAGCCTCATGCCCCGCGCACGAGACCTGGAAGAAGATCTTCTGCTGGCGCTTGAGCACAATTTCGCGATCGTCCGTGCGGCGCGAAAGATACATGAGCCGGTAAAACTCGACCATCTGCTCCCGCGTCAGTGAACCCTGCGCGACCGAAGGCGTCGTCTTGGTGCTCTCCTGCACACTGCTGCCAGACTGTCTTGCCATGCGTTTGTATCCTTCAGGCTTTCAAGTTGGGCACGTCCGAAGCGGCAGCCCGTAGGAGCCGCAATCAAGATTGTACCGGGAAGCGGCATCCTCTGACTCGGCGCGAACAAGTTTTTTGACCTTTCGGTCATTCTGTGAACGGCCCGGAAAATGGACGGCCCAAAGGCCGTCCATGATGCCGGAACGAACTAAATACTAAACAAACAAGGGCGCAAGCACCAGAGTGATGGTAGCCAGCAGCTTGATCAGCACATGCAGGCTCGGCCCCGCCGTGTCCTTGAACGGATCGCCGACCGTATCGCCGACAACTGCCGCCTTATGCGCCTCCGACTTCTTGCCTCCATACTGCCCGGTCTCGATAAACTTCTTCGCGTTATCCCAGGCGCCCCCGCCATTGTTCATCAACATCGCGAGCAGCACCCCGGCAATCGTCCCCACCATTAGCAGTCCGGCTACAGCTTCAGCGCCGGCCAGGTTGACCGGAACTCCCGCGATCGCCGGCACCGGCAGAACTGCTCCCGGCGCGTACACCGTCGTATCCGCCTGGTAGCTCCCACTGAAGTGGCGGAAGATCAGCCCAACCGCCACCGGCAAACAGACCACCAGCGCCCCTGGCAATACCATCTCCTTCAGCGCGGCGCCAGTTACGATATTCACGCATCGCGCATAGTCAGGCTTCGACGTTCCCAGCATGATTCCTGGATTTTCCTTGAACTGGTTGCGAACATCCTGCACCACCATCTGCGCAGTTCGGCCGACAGCTTTGATCGCCATCGAACTGAACAGGAACGTCAGGGTCGCCCCCAGCAACGCGCCGACAAAGACCGGCACCTGCGCGAGATTGATGTTGGTAAAGCTCCATCCTGCGGGCATATATCCGCCTGCCGCCGCAACCTTCGCCGTAACGATCACCTTGATCTCTTCCAGATAGGCCGAGAACAGCAGAAACGCCGCCAGCGAAGCCGACCCAACTGCATATCCCTTGGTCAGGGCCTTGGTCGTGTTTCCGGCTGAGTCAAGCTTATCGGTCCGCTCACGAATCGAATCGGGCTGATTCGACATCTCGATAATGCCGCCTGCGTTGTCGGTGATGGGGCCGAAGGTATCCATCGCCAGGATGTAAGCCGCGCAGCTTAGCATTCCCATCGTGGCAATCGCAGTACCGTAGATTCCCTTGGCGTAATCGCTGATACCGGCGACGTCATGCAGCCCCTGCACACCGAAGTAGTAGCTCAGCAGCAGCGCGGCCGAGATCGCAATCACCGGCATAGCCGGCGTCTCCATGCCCACTGCCAGTCCGCTGATGATGTTCGTCGCCGGGCCGGTCAACGAGGCCATCGCGATCGACTGCACCGGGCGATACCGCGACTCGGTGTAATACTCCGTGATCCACACAAACAGAAACGAGGTAATCAGGCCGATCACGCCGCATCCGAGCAGCCAGAGCGGCTGGACGTTCGGCCCGTTCAGCATGGTGTACACCGCTCCGGCGAACCCCGCCAGCGCCAGCGCCGAGGTCACATAAAAACCCTTGTTCAACGCATGCATCGGGTCTTCGTCTTCCTTCGTCTTCACCACGAACACGCCCACGGTGCTCGCAATGAGATTGATGGCAAGCACGATCAGCGGAAACAGAATTCCTTTGACGCCAAAGACCGGATACAGCGCCGCGCCAAGGATCATGGCGCCTACGTTCTCCGCGGCGGTCGACTCGAAGATGTCCGCGCCGCGCCCCGCGCAGTCGCCGACGTTATCGCCTACCAGGTCCGCGATCACCGCCGGGTTCCGGGGATCGTCCTCCGGGATGCCGGCTTCGACCTTGCCAACCAGGTCGGCGCCGACGTCCGCGGCCTTGGTGTAGATGCCTCCCCCAAGCTGCGCGAACAGCGCCACCAGCGACGCCCCAAAGCCAAACCCGACCAACTGATAGGGAACGGTATCGGGATGCTGGAGGCCGCCGAAGAACAGGAACAGCGAACCCACGCCAAGCAACGAGAGCGCCACCACCACCAGACCGGTCACCGCTCCACCGCGCAACGCCATCTGCAAGGCCCTGTTCAAACTCGAACGCGCCGCCGAGGCCGTCCGGATATTCGCCCGGATCGAGCAGTACATCCCCGTGTAGCCCGCCAGCGCGGAGCACACAGCACCCACCAGGAAGCTGATCACCGTCCTCAGCGCGTACGGCGACGTCCTGGGCGAGATGCTGTACCCCACAAATAAAACCACCGCCAAAACAAGTGCAATCGCGCCGATGGTCATGTACTGCCGTCGCAGAAACGCCTCCGCGCCCTCGCGAATCGCGTCGGAGATCGCCCGCATCTCCGCCGTTCCTGTATCCGATGCAATCACCGCCCGCGCCAGCATTAGTGCAGCCAGCAGCGCCAGCACACCCACTCCGAGCGCTACCCAGAGATAGACCTGTCCATCATTGCTGCCAATCGTCCCGGGCGTCAGTCCAACCTGCCCGTCAAAAGCCACAGCCAACAAGCCAACTCCACACATGCAATGGTCTCCTCACAACGCGAATCTTTAAACAGCCTCACAAAGTCCGCAATTAGAGCATGGCCAATTGAGCAGGGTCAATTCGCCACAATTGCAAGACTTTTTGCGGTGCACCTATCCAAAGTAACAGCAGACGAGCCGCCTCGTCCTCATGCGCGCAGCATTCCTGCCGATGCATACCCCAGCGCAAGTACGAGGTATGCCCGTGATCACCTGCACCAACTCAGCTTCTGACAAGAACGTATCTACGGCGCTCGTCGCGCAAACGGCGATTCGCCTCCTGGGACTTTTTCTCCTCTGCTCCACGTTTGCGTATTCCCCGTCTGCGTATTCCCAGATCGACATTTCCAGCTATGCGCCGCATCGCTTCCTCGTGATCTATCGCAACGCAGTCATTCCCGCTGATGCCGAAGCCCGCGCGGCAGCGATGGGAGCTCGGCTCACACAGCGCAGCGTGCATCTCGGCATAGCCGCCGTCCAGTCTCCTGCATCGCAGGATGATGCCACCACCCTTCGCCTTCTCTTAGCTCAGCCGAACGTGGCGTATGTGCTCCACGATCGCATCGTCACCGCGCAGCGGCTTCGTCTTCGGGCGATTGCTCCCGCCGATAGTGGGGCCGGGATATTTGAATCCTCGACCGGCACCGCGTCCCAGATCGGGAAATTGCCCACCCACGGCGCTATCCTTACCGTACCGCCTCCCACGATTCAACTGACGCCTCCGAACCCGCCCTACGACACCTACTACACCAGCACACCGCAGGGATGGGCAGTCCAGCAGGTTGGAGGCTATGGAAACAACGTCCCCGGAGGCCCCGCCCAGGGTCCCTGGGACACCACCATGGGCAAAGGCGTCCGCATCGCAATCCTCGACAGCGGCGTGGACGAGACGCACCCTGACATCGCTGCCAACCTCGCACTGAACCTCTCCGAGATCAATCAGGATCCGCAGACAGGTTATCCCAGCGCCTGTGACGACGGCTCTCCGCAGGACCAGTCGGGCCACGGCACCTGGACCGCATCGCTGGCCGCCGGCGCCATCGGACCCGGTACCGGACAGGTCATCGGCGTCGCTCCGGCCGCAACCCTCCTGAACATCAAGGTGCTCCAGAGGATGCCCGCCACAACCCCCGGCACCACCACAGCGCAGCAGTGTGAGGCAGGCGAAGCCAGCGGTCTCCTCAGCTGGGTCATGCAGGGCATCGAAGATGCCATCACAAATCGGGCCGACGTTATCAGTCTCTCGATCGGAGCCACCGCCGACCTCTCCACCGGAGATGGCGCCGCCCTGCTCGCCGCATTCAACCAGATCACCTATGCGGCTGACCAGGCCAACATCGTCGTAGTTGCCTCCGCGGGAAATGATGGCCTTGACCTTTCGAACCCGCGCTACGTGGAACTTCCCGCGCAATCCCGCGATGTGCTGGCCCTGGTTGCCTCCACCAATCCGGGCTGCGCTCAAAACACGAACGCGGGTGCTCTCTGCACTTCAGGCCCGGTCTCTCTCGCCTACTACAGCAACCATGGAACTCCGCTGGATGCCCTTGCCGCGCCCGGCGGCAGCTATCCCGAAGGCGGCGATACCGCCGTCAGCGGCTGGATTCTCGGCGCCTGCAGCTCCGGTCTGCCCAATACCGTCGATGGAATGCCCACCGACACTGCTCACAGCTTCGGCTGCTTCAATCTTGGCCACACCGGCTATGTACAAGCCATCGGCACGAGTGCGTCCGCCCCTCTCGCAGCCGGTGCGGCCGCACTCCTCCGCGCGGCTCATCCAACCTGGACCGCGGATACCATCGTAAGCGCGCTACGCAACTCCGCCGTTCCCGCCCCAGGCCTTCCCTTCCCTCAGATCAGCGCCGCCGCTGCTCTGACCTCAGCTCCCTGACGCTGCAATCACAAACTCTCGATATCGCTCTTCCCATTCGGGCAAGCTGGCCAGGTTTTCTACACCCCACTTCCTCTTCACCCTTTCATTCGCTCCTTCACGCTGTGCGCCAGCTTTTCGATCTCGTCCGCCTTCTTGATCACATCCACCGACATCACATCCTTGTTCGTTTTGTCCACCTCCTGCTTCAGCTCTGTCGCCAGCGAAAGCAGTTTGTCGGTATCGGTCACCAGCCTCTTTTGCCGGTCGATGTTTCGCGCCTGCTCCTGCTTCTGCGCGATGATCGGCGAGAGAGGGTGATCCTCCCCGGGAAAGGGTTGCATACCGGGAATGCCCACCGTGCCCGGCGGTGGTTGCGGTTGCTGGATCGCCTGCACCCCGCTCGAGCTTCCTGTCGCCGAGCCCACCAGAACAGCTTCTGCAAGCACCAATCGAAGCATCCTCATCCCACACCTCCATCCGTGGTCGGCGTCTTTCAGAGACCCTGCTTCAGCGATCCCGTTGCATCTTCAACGCTGCTGACGCATTCTGTTCTACAGTAGCCGTTCGAGAAAGCGAGATGCCGTAATCATGCTCCTTCTGGCTTTGCTCCCGCAAGAACTTCCGCAGCAGGAACGTGTTGCCCAGGCCATCGCCCGGGACTTCCGCCAGGACGTCGTCGTCTTCGTGAGCGATAAACTTCCTCGCCTCCTCGGCATTCTTGTTGTCATCTTTATTCTTCAGCGCGTCGTCGCCTTTTTCGTGAAGCGCCTTCGTACGCGTGCCGATACCCATGTCGGCAACTTTCATCGCGCCGCACAGCTTCGCACGATGGCGTCCATCCTGCGTGCTACCTCCTACGGAGTCGTTGGCTTCATCGCCTTCCTGCAGATCCTCAATCTCTTCGACATCCCCTACCAGCCTCTGCTTGCCTCGGCTGGAATCCTCGGCGTCGGCATCGGTCTCGGTGCGCAATCCCTCTTCAAGGACATGCTCAACGGCATCTTCATCCTTGTCGAAGACCAGTACAACGTCGGCGAGGTCATCATTGTCTCCAACCTCAAGGGCACGGTCGAAGACCTCTCGCTGCGCCGCACCACCTTGCGCGACTTCGACGGCACCCTCTACACCATTCCCAACAGCCAGATTGCGGTGGTCTCGAACCTCTCACGCGACTTCTCCATTGCCACGCTCGATGTCAGTGTCGATGCCAGCGCAAATCCCGATACGGTCATCGCACTGCTCAGCAAGCTCGCCGGAGAGGTCCGCAACGATCGGGCCTTCAAGGACATCGCCATCGCCGACCCGGTCATCCTCGGCGTCAACAAGATCGAAGGCCGCGCCGTCACCTATCCCATCCAGATTCGCGTGCGTGCCAACCAGCGCGACGGCGTCCTGCGCGAACTCCGGCGCCGCATCATCCTCGCCTTCGAGCGCGATGGCATCCCGCTCGGCAACGATCCCGCCAACTTCCTGATCCTCCGCGCTCCCAACCTAACCGCCCCGCCTGCCCAACAGCCCCTCATCGGCTAGGCTGAGCTATCTCTTTTTCAGCGAGCTAGTCTGCGGACGACGCACTCGTCCGCAGATTAGCTTCGGCTGTGGCGCCGAGTTCTCGAATGGTAGAGTTCTTCCATGCTTTCTGCACAGCAAAGCCACCCCACGCGCCGCGAGGTCCTCGTCGGCCTCGCCGCAGCCTCAATCTCCTCGGCTCTTCCCGGTGTGCTGACCGCCCAGCCACCTGCGGCCTCACTCTGCTTCACCTCTGCGGTCGAAATGGCGGCCTTGATCCGAGCCAAAAAGCTTTCGGCTCGCGAAGCTCTTTCCGAGCACCTCAAGCAGATTGATCGTGTCAATCCTCAGGTCAACGCCATTGTCACGCTCGTCGCCGACCAGGCAACCGCAGCCGCAGCCCGCGCCGACGAGATGCAAGCGCGTGGCGAAATCCTCGGTCCGCTGCATGGTCTGCCCGTCGCGCACAAGGACCTCATCGAAACCGCCGGCGTCCGCACCACCTTCGGCTCGCCCCTGTTCAAAGATTACGTCCCCACACATGACAACCTGCTCGTCACGCGCATGCGCGCTGCCGGCGCCATCTTCCTCGGTAAAACCAATGTCCCGGAGTTCGGTGCCGGCTCGCAAACCTTCAACCGTGTCTTCGGCGCAACCCGTAACCCCTACGACCTGACGAAAACTTGCGGCGGCTCCTCCGGCGGTGCAGCGGTTGCGCTCTCCTGCGGCATGGTGCCCGTTGCCAGCGGCTCCGACTCCGGCGGGTCCCTCCGCAATCCGGCAGCGTGGTGCAACATCGTCGGCTTCCGCCCTTCCATCGGCCGCGTGCCCAATCCCTCTGATCACTTCGGCTGGTCTACGCTCTGGACCAACGGATGCCTCGGCCGCTCGAGCGCCGATCTGGCCCTCGCCCTCAGCACGATTGCAGGTCCCGACATCAGCGCGCCGCTCTCCATCAACGAGCCCGGCAGCTTCTTCGAGCGCCCCCTAGAACGCAACTTCAAAGGCGTGCGCGTCGCCTGGTTCAAAGAACTCAACGGCATCCCGATCGACCCGCACGTCCGCACCGTCGTCGATGCGCAGCGCAACACCTTTGAGTCTCTCGGCTGCGTTGTCGAGCAGGCCGAGCCAGACTTCGCCCCCGCCGAAATCTCTTACCGCATTTTGCGCGCATGGAGCTCCGCTGCCGCCCATGGTAAGGGCCTCCAGCGACATCCCGACGGCTTCAAGGACACTCTCACTGCCGAGATCAAAGAAGGCCTAGCGCTCTCCGGCAACGACATCTCGCGCGCAGAGATCGCGCACACTGAGATGTGGCGCCGCTTTCAAAGCTTCCTGTCAAACTACGAGTACTTCATTCTCCCCACCACCCAACTGCCGCCCTTTGACGTCGATACGCCCTGGCCCACCGAGATCAACAGCGTTCACTTCACCAACTACATCGACTGGATGAAGAGCTGCTGGTACATCTCCGCTACCGGCAATCCTGCCGCTTCCGTGCCCGCAGGCTTCACGCCCGAAGGCCTGCCCGTCGGACTGCAAATCGTAGGCCGCGACAAGCAGGACTTCAGCGTCCTCCAACTCTCCCACGCCTTTGAAGAGGCCACCAACTTCGGAAAACGTCGTCCCAGTATCGTCCTTTGACTAAGTGGTCTTTCGAATGATGACAAATCGCCAAGTCGCTCATTGAGCGTCGAGAAAGCTCCAGGCTCCATGTCACTCCCGCATCACGGGCAACCTGGAACCCGCTCTCAACGCTCCTGCATGACAAAGATAAGTTGTCCGGCACTGTAGGACGATCCAGTTTCCACAATCCACTCCCGCCTATAGCGCCTGATTCATAGCCTCGATCAACTCATCCACCCCCGAAACAGCCGGCAGACATCCCTTTCCGCTGCAAACCACCGCAAAGCTTCCCTCCTGCTGCAAGCCGGGTAGATGCGGCAGCGTCTCCGCCAGCGCGGGAGGCAGAGTCCCGAGCTGATCCTTGCGCAACCGAATCACACTCTTATTCACTGCATATCGCGCCACCGCCACCGCCTCTAATCTCCGTGCCGTCGCATCATCGCCAATCACGCACACCTGTACCGCGCGCTGCACCATGCGCTGCAGGGCCAGCCCGTAGCTTGCCGCGTACAACCCAAAGTGCTCCACCACGCCGGCGAAGGCTTCGAGTGTGTCCAGCGCCTTCACCGCATAGTCCTCGCGCCCGTTCAGAGCTTCCAGCCGCAGCAGCAGCGCCGCAGCCACCGGGTTTCCCGCGGGAGTCGGCGAATCCTGCAACGGCTTCCGTCGCGTCACCAGCGCCCCGAGCCGCACCTCGCCTCGCGTCGCAAACTCCGTATCGAAAAAGCCGCAACCGGTCGCATCGTAGAACTTCGCCACCGCGCTCTCCATGATTGACTCCGCGGCAATATAGTAGCGAATCTCTCCGGTCATCTCCCAGGCATCGAGCGCCGCGTGGCCCAGGAACACGTAATCATCGAGCACACCGGCCACCTCCGCCGCCTCACCCTCCTGCTGCCCATACGCTACGACGTGCGCGAGACCAGTCTTCGAGTTCCTCGCCTCTTCCAATACCCGGTCCAGCGACTTCAGCGCGAACTCCCGAACGTCTGGCAGATCCAGCACGCGACCGGCCTCGATATAAGCCGAGATCATCATCCCGTTCCATGCCACGTAGATTGTCTTGTCGACATAGGGTGTGGGACGTTTCTTGCGAGCCTCATACAGCTTCGCCTTTGCCGAGGCCAGCCGTTCCTGCGCCTCTTCAAATGTGATCTTGTTGGACTTCGCCACCCCTGCCAGCGTACCCCGCACATGCAGCACATTCTTCGCCGGATCATGGTGCATGTCGCCAATCTCGCCAATGTCGTAGTACGCGCTTGCCACCGCAAGCTCCTCCGCGCTCAACACCTCCGCCGCTTCATCCCGCGTCCAGGTAAAGTAGTCGCCATCGTCTTCAAGCGAGAAATCCGCATCCTGCGAAGCATAAAATCCACCCCGCTCCCGATCGCTCAGCCACTCATCGATCCACCCGATCACCTCCCGCGCAACCCGCGCCATCTCCGGATCGACGACCGTCTGGAAGGCGTGGACATAGTTCTTCAGCAACTCGCTGTTGTCGTACGACATCTTTTCAAAGTGCGGCACTACCCACTGCTCATCGACCGAGTAGCGATGAAACCCCCCTGCCAGATGGTCGTAGATTCCACCCTTCGCCATCTTCAGCAGCGTCACCAAAGCGGCATTCTTCGCTGCCTCGCTGACCCCATCCTGCGACACCCGCGAAGCCGCATCCAGTAGCAGGTCGACCCCTCCTGAGTGTGGAAACTTCGGCTGCGACCCGAAGCCGCCCGAACGCGGGTCGAACTGCTTCAGCGCCGAATCCACCAGCTTCGCCACCAGCTCCGGCCCCGGATTGCCGCTCTTTCCCATGAACGACTCGTTGTGCTCGATGGCCGCAATGACGCTGCCGGCCGACTCGTTCACCTCGTCCCGGCGCTTGTGAAACGCCTCCGCCATCGTCAGCAGCACCCGTTGAAAACTCGGCCGTCCATGCTGGTCTGACGGCGGAAAATAGGTTCCGCCAAAGAAGGGCTTCCCGTCGGGCGTGAGAAACGCTGTCAGCGGCCAGCCCCCCTGCCCACTGATTGTCGCCACCGCCGCCTGATAGCGCGTATCCACATCCGGACGTTCATCGCGGTCCACCTTCACCGCGACGAAATGATCGTTGATAATCTCTGCCGTGGCGGCGTTTTCATACGACTCGCGATCCATTACATGGCACCAGTGGCACCACACGGCGCCAATGTCCAGCAGAATCGGTTTGTCCTCCGCTTGCGCCTTTGCGAACGCGGTCTCCCCCCACTCATGCCACTCGATCGGCTGATGCATCGCCGACCGCAAATACGCCGAAGCTGCCTTCGCCAGCGAATTCAGCTTGCCTGGCCCGTGTCCTGTCGCGTCTCTCTGTCCCGCGCCACCGCGATTCTCATCCTTATTCATAGACACTCAGTCTAGTGCAGACCACCTCGAAAGACACGCCTGCCTCCATCAGCGGCGTGGCCGCTGACCGTCTAAAGAGAATCTGCACAATTCGCTTGCTGTGCCCTATTCGCCGAAGTTGACGGACTCGATTCCAAGGAATTCGGCGGACTGCCCAAGCTCTTCTTCAATACGGAGAAGCTGGTTGTATTTCGCAATGCGGTCGGTGCGGCTGGCCGAGCCGGTTTTGATTTGACCGGCTCCAGTGGCTACGGCAAGATCGGCGATGAAGGTATCTTCGGTCTCGCCGGAGCGATGAGAGATGATGCTGGCGTAGCCGAAGCGCCGGCCGAGTTCGATGGCCTCGAGAGTTTCGGAGACGGTGCCGATCTGGTTCACCTTGATGAGAATCGCGTTGGCGACCTTCTCCTCGATGCCACGCTGGAGACGCTGCGTGTTGGTAACGAACAAGTCGTCGCCAACAAGCTGGACCTTGTCGCCGATCGCTTCGGTGAGGTATTTCCAGCCTTCCCAGTCGTCTTCGGCGAGACCGTCTTCGAGCGACACAATGGGATAGCGGCGCGTCCAGTCCTGCCAGTAAGCGGCCATCTCCGCGGAAGAGAGTTGGCGTTTGTCGGATTTCTTGAAGACGTATCTGCCCGATTCCTTGTCATAGAACTCGCTGGCGGCGGGGTCGAGTGCGATGGCGATGTCTGTGCCGGGATTGTAGCCGGCAAGCTGGATGGCCTCGAGGATCAGTTCGAGCGCCTCCTCGTTGGATTTGAGAGAGGGAGCGAATCCGCCTTCGTCGCCCACTGCGGTGTTGTAGCCTTTCTTCTTCAGAACGCCTTTCAGGGTGTGAAAGGTCTCGGTGCCCCAGCGGAGGGCGTCGGAGAAGGTCTCCGCGCCTACGGGCATCACCATGAACTCCTGGAAGTCGACGTTCGAGTCGGCGTGCGAGCCTCCGTTGAGTATGTTCATCATAGGAGTGGGGAGGAGGCAGGCGTTGACTCCGCCGAGGTAGCGGTAGAGGGGGAGCTTGAGCGCGTCGGCAGAGGCGCGTGCGACGGCCATCGAGACCGCAAGTATAGCGTTTGCGCCGAGCTTGGATTTGTTGTCGCTGCCGTCGATGTTGATCATTGTGGCGTCGATGAGCCGCTGGTTCGACGCGTCCATACCCGCCAGTTCGGGCCCGAGGATCGTTTCGACGTTCTCGACGGCCTGGAGGACACCTTTGCCAAGGTAGTGTTGCTTGTCTCCGTCGCGCAGTTCGACGGCTTCGTGCTCACCGGTGGAGGCTCCGCTGGGGACCGCGGCGCGGCCCTTGGCTCCGCCATCGAGCAGGACGTCGGCTTCGACGGTGGGATTACCGCGCGAGTCGAGAATTTCGCGGGCGTGGATAGATACGATCTCAGTCATGTTGCTCCTGTGCAGTGGCGGGCTAAGTAGTGCAGAAATCTGAGATACGACGCGGTGATTCAAGCGTTCGTTCAACTTTGGACGGCGATCGACGGCGAGTCTGCTCCCACTTGCAGTGGAGATCGATTCAACGAGTTCCGCGTCGGATTTGCTCACCTGACGAATTCTAGCAAAGCGAGCACATACGTGAGGGCTCTGCATAAGATTTCCCCTTCGAATACAGAAGCGCAGCGAAGCTTATTAGCAGGGTCGGTTCCCCACCTCCGATTTCGCTTCTGAGTACGGGTCGCGGCTCTACCCTTTGATCAAGGCAGGGGGGGTCTGTTTCACGCGCTCGACATGCTGCATGTGAGGAAATTGCCATGAAAATTCGTATGACGACCGCTGCTCTTGTTCTCGCCACAACCCCCGCGTTTACACAAACGACGGGAGTATCCAACCCTGATCAGACTGCGATTTCGGCCACGAGCGATGCGGTCCCAACCGCTGCCACGCAGGCTCAGAAACCGAGCGCAGCGGTGGCTGCTCCTGCGCCGAAGACAGACGCAACGGTGTATGGAGCTTATGTGCCGTACACCGGCCCCGCGGTCCCCGCCGTTGATAAAGCGCAAGCAGATTCCGAAGATGCAGACGTCTCTACAGCGAGCAATGGAGATGTGGACTCGCAGATCATCACCAGCCTGCCCGACCGCGCCGGCGAACTCCGCGAAGGCACGCTGCTGACGACACAGATCAAGGAGACGCTCTCGACGAGTTCGACGGTCGAAGGCTCACGGTTTACCGCTGAGATCATGGAGCCTGTAACGAAGGATGGCAAAGTGGTGATCCCGGTTGGGTCAATCCTGGATGGCCGCGTGACCCAGGTGCATGGAGGACGGCGAATCACAGGCGCCGCTGCCCTTCATCTTGAGACGCGCAACGTGACGCTCCCGGACGGGACCCACTATGTCGTTCATGCGCAGTTGATCGACACCAGCCGTTCTGAATTCAAGGTCACCGATGAAGGAACCTTGAAGCGGAGGGATCATGCGAAAGAGATGCTGGCCGTTGCCTCCCTGACGACGGGCGGAGCGGCGGCAGCAGGGGCGGTGGCTGGAGGTCCAGTAGGGGCCGCGATAGGCGCGGGCATCGGGGCGGGTGTGAGCACGGTGATCTGGCTGAAGCAGGACCGGCAGGCAACTCTTCCCAAGGATGTGCAGTTGGTGTTCTGCTTGTCCGCGCCCATGGAATTAAGTTCGCTCTCAAAGGTCAGCCAGCTGAATGCAGGCGCGACCGGAGTAAACGAAGCTCAGTAAGTCTCTCACTCGCAAGAGCCGGGATCATCTTTCCCGGCTCTTGCTTTTTAAGCTCCTGTGACCGAAGATCGACCGGCACTAAAGCTGAATCATTCGGGGAGTTGAGCGAGCAGGCGTTTCCAGTTTTTCTGGTTGCGACGGTAGCTCTTCTTCAGATCTTCCAGGATTCGCTCGAAGTCTGCGTGGCCGCTTAGCTTACGCCAGGCCGGGTTCTTGGTGAACCAGGGATAGTTTTCATTTCCCAGGTAAATCGCTCGGCGCAACCAGTGGAGGGCTTCGGACTCGTCGCCGTCGAGAGCGAAGTAGGTGGCGAGGCGGTAGGCCATCTCGCTGTCGGCTTCGGCAGCCGACAGTGTCTCATCGACAATGAACGAAGCGGCTTTCGGGCGGTCGCCCAATTGCACGTAGCAAAGAGCAATGGTGGGGAAGACGATCCTGAGGGAGGAGTCGTCGCGGATTACGTTTTCAAGAGTCTCGATCGCTTGGGGGAGATCGCCGGTCCGCATCTGCTGGTACCCGAGAGAGATTCGAAGAAGAGGCTGCCGCGGTTCGAGTGTCAAACCCTTTTCTATCTCGTCGGCGGCAAGTTCCATCTGGTTCTGGTACTGGTATACGCGAGCCCGATGGTTGTAGATGATCGCGGCGTTTGATGGGTTCATGCGAAGGGACGCGTTGAACTGGTCGAGAGACTCCTCATACATGCCGTCGATGCGTAGCGTCTGTCCGGCTACGAGGCGTACGTTCCAATCGTTCCCGGCGGTCTGCAGGAGATTTTCAATACCATGGCGCGCGGACTCTTTCTCGCCCCGCGAGAGCAGCATGTACACGCGGTAGAGGTTAGCTTCGACTGACCCGGGGTCGAGCGCGAGGGCTTTGTCGAAGGCACGGCGCGCCTCGAGAACGTGCATCTGTCCCCCAAGCCCGTGGCGGGCGTACTGTAGGTGAGTGATGCCGAGCCCCGACCAGGCAGGAGCATACTTCTCATCCTGCTTGACCACACTGGAGAAGAGATCGCAGGCGCGGTTCAGGTCTTCGCGGCTGCCGGTACGGGTAACGAACGAAGAGAGCACCGCGCGCGCTTGCAGATACTGCTCCGACAGCGCTTGATTCAACGAGACCGGTGTGGGAGACGTCCGGTCTCGCTCGTTCGTGTTTTGCAGATCGCCGAAGCCCTGCAGCGTACTGAAGACCTCATTACAGATCTCGGACTGAACGCTGACCAGGTCGAACGATGCAACGTTGATCGAGCCGCCTGCGCGCACGCTCTGAGTAGTGACATCGAGAAGCTGCCAGTTGAGATCGAAGCCTTTGTCGGACCGAAAAAAATTTCCCGCCAGGACGAAGTTGACGAGCAGCTTCTTGCCCGCGCTCAGCGGATCGAGCTGATGCGCGGGAATTGCCATCAGCGAACTCGAAGGCCGCACAACAAGTGTGGTGACGCGGGTGAGTCGCGTGGCAATCGCGTCCGCCAGAGCAAAGCCATAGAGCGGGGCGACATCGGCGGGACCAAAATTGACGAAGGGCAGCACGACGATGCTGTTCTGCCTGCTTGCCGACGTGTTGCCGGACTCGCGGAAGCGTTCAGCGAGCATGGAAAGAATACCCGTCGTGCGCTTCTCATCTTCGGGTGCGTCTGTGGTGTTGAGTGGAAGACGTCCCTGCGACGGCCGCAGGGAGAGGTTGTCTCCTAGCAGGATCACCGAGTCGAGCTGCATGGCCATCATGATCGTCTTCAGTGCATCGCGAACCTCGGATGCGGATCCGAAGCGGGCGGAGGGCTGCTTCTCCAGGCAGCGGAAGATGACCGACTCCAGCTCGACCGGAAGCTCCGGGTTGATGTCTCGGATCGAAGGCGGATCGGCATACTGGATCGCTCGAATGGATTGAAACTCCGGAGCGTCAGGACGGTGAAAGGGATGGCGGCCCGTAGCGAGTTCGTAAAGGATCAGGCCGAGAGCGAAGAGATCCGATTGAACACTGGACTGGCCCGTGACGAACTGTTCTGGCGCCATGTAGGCGATAGTGCCGCCACGCGCGGTATAGGTGGGTCCGGGTACGGAGTGAGGCCCGGCGGGCGTGCGCTTGCTGGTCGGGCCGGAGGGGTCAAACTCAAACTGGTCCGGACGCAGGCGACGGGCAAGACCGAAATCCAGAATCTTGATCAGGCCGCCATCCGTGAGCATGACATTCGCAGGCTTGAGGTCGCGGTGAAAGATGCCGAGACTGTGCGCGGCGGAGAGTCCATCTGCAGTCTGAATGCCGGCGGAGAGAACGAGCTGAAGGCTTGCAGGACCTTCGGCGATGAGCTTGTCGAGGCTCTTGCCGGGGATGTACTGCATGACGATGTAGGCTTCTTCGCCGGCGCCGCTCTCGGCCGCGGCCTCCCCGACGTCGTAGATGGCGCAGACATTCGGATGGTCGATCGCCGAGGCGAGGCGCGCTTCGCGAAGCTGGGTGGCTCGCATTTGCTCGCTCGAAAGATTGCCGCGCTTCAGGAGCTTCAGCACGACCGGACGCTGGAGCAGCGTATCGTTCGCAAGGTACACGACGCCGCTGCCGCCTGTGCCGATCTTGCGAACAAACTCGTACTGCTTGATCTCGCGGCGTTTCATACCTTCATTATTGCAAGCCTGCGGGGTGTGGATCGTCCACGCGGTTAATCGCAGAAGAATTTCCCCGTACGCGACGGCCAAAAGAGCCCGGCAGTACCGACACGATTTCTCCTTGCATTGACATCGATTTCCGCTTGACATTAGTTTCCTAGTCAACTATTCGTGGTTATATGTGCGCGGAGTTCAAAACGATAGCCGGCGTCAGCGAGTTGAGGAGTCACACTGGCTTCTGGCTGCGCTTTGTTTCCAACCATGTATCCCAGGCGTTTGCGCAGAGGCTGGCACCCTGCGGCGTCACCGTGGCTGAGTGGGTTCTGCTGCGCGAGATGTTTGATCGCGAGGAGATGGCACCGAGTGCGCTGGCTGAAAGTACGGGCTTGACGCGCGGGGCGATCTCGAAGCTGATCGACCGGATGGTGGGAAAAAGACTGGTCAGCCGCAAGGGTTCAAGCCACGATCGCCGATATCAGACGATCGGGTTGACGGCGACCGGCACGCGGCTCGTTCCATCCCTTGCTGCGATTGCAGACGAGAACGATGAAGATTTTTTTGCGGCACTCAGTTTGGCCGAACGCAAAGCGTTAGAAAAGACGCTCAAGAAGCTTGTTAAAGCGAAAGGACTGGGCGAATTCCCAGTTGTATAGGAGGCAATATGGATGTCGAGAGGTTGCGAGGCACGCTGCACGATTCGGAGGCGGGAAAAATCACGTTTTCGCAGGTCATCGGAGTACTGTCCGGTGCTGGGGTCGAGTCCTATTTCGTCGATCTAGCAAAGGGCACGGATACGTTCTACATGTCGAGCGGCGGAACGCATACCGAGGCATTGACGCTGCCTCTGACCGGCGTCGCGCAGACGTTTTCGCTGGTTGACCTGATTGCGGCGATACGAGGAGCCCAGGTGGATGAAATCCGCTATCCGGAGTTTCTAAAGAGAGCCGCGGCTGCGGGAGTCTCAGCGTACTGGGCGTTTCTCAGCGGAAGACGGGTGATCTATTTTGGCCGGAAGGGTGACTTCCACATTGAGAAGTTCCCGGATGCAGAATCTTAATTGACCGTTCCACCCACTCTGCTTCTTCACGAACATCAATACCTGCGAGCGCTTTGAAGCATCCAACTGCACAACCACGCACGGGCCAGGTTCCAGGAGAACGCACGATGGCAGGTTCGAGATTGAGTTGGACGGTGGGAGTGGGGCTCGCGCTCTGGTGCGGTTTAAGCGTATCGGGATGCGGCAAACAAGCCGTTCCCGCCGTTGATCCACCAACGCCAGCTCCGAAGATGAAGGCTGCTCCGCCGACTCCCATTGCCGAGAAGAAGGAGGAACTGGGAAAGCAGACCTGGGACCCGGAGTGGGACAAGTTCGTCGAGGAAGCGCTCCCTCGGGAGATGCTGTCGGCGCGAGCGGCGCGTGATGTACGAAGGTTCTGCCCGCGATTTGCCCAGATGGGCGAGGCGGACAAACGCGCGTTCTGGGCGTATTTTTTTCAGGCGCTCGCAGGAGCCGAGGCCGGTCTCAAGCCGACCACCGATGTCCAGCATACCGAGCCCGCGATCGCTGTGAAAGATTCGGTGACCAAGCGGATGGTGCGCAGCGAGGGTCTGCTGCAACTGACTTACATGGACTCGGATCGGTACGGATGCGATTTCAACTGGGAGCAGGATAAGAGCCTCCCCGAACACGATCCCGCGAAGACCATCCTCCAGCCGAAAAACAACCTCGCCTGCGGCGTACGCATTCTCGACAACCAGATCATCGAGCAGAGAAAGCCGCTGTTGTCGAGCACAAGCTACTGGTCGACGCTCCAGCCAGGCACGGTCAGCTTCCGAGTCTTCGCCAAGCAGATGACAAACGTCCCTACCGCATGCATCCAGTCAACAACTCGATGATTTGAGTCACCCAGGAAGCAATTCATAGGGAAAGAAAAAATAATATACGACCGCTTAGGTCTTATATCTCCACGTTCACTGCGAGGGCACGCAGTTAGACTGAAATCTGTTTGTTCCCAATATGCGACCAAATTAGTCTTCTTTTAGTTAAGCGGCACAACTGAAAGGAGATACACCTTGTCACTGCATAGGAAGATATTGCTGTTTATCGCGCTGGGATTCATCTCGGGAGCAGTTCGAGGGCAGGAGATGCCCTACTTCGTAGCCTATTCCCACCACATGGAGGAGCCGGGTTCGCTGGAGGTAGAGACCAGGACTGCGACTGGCAGGCCGCGGGGCGACAACCGCTTCTTTGGCAATTCAACGGAGTGGGAGTACGGAACCACGGCCTGGTGGACCTCGGAACTCTATGTCGACTACACCAGTACGTTGGGAGATGCGACGGCACTGGGAGGCTTCCGGTTTGAGAACCGGGTGAGACCCCTGATGAGCGAGCACTGGATCAACCCGGTGCTCTACGCGGAGTTTGAGGACATCAACGGCGCCGACAAGAGCGTCCTTGAGGTCGTGGGCCATGATGCCGCGGCGGACTTCGCAGTGCCTGTTGCAGAGGCGCGGGCGGACAGAATGCTGGAAGCGGAGCTGAAGCTGATTCTTTCCAGCGACGTGGCCGGGTGGAATCTTTCAGAGAACGCCATTTTTGAAAAGAACCTGAGCAACTCTCCCTGGGAGTTTGGCTATGCGTTGGCTGGAAGCAGACCGCTGCGTCTGCAGGCGTCCGATCTACGCTGCGTCTTCTGTGCGCAGAACTTCACTGCAGGCGCGGAGATGTATGGAGGATTGGGCGACCGGTATACCCCGGGCCTGCACAACACGTCGCAGTATGCCGGACCGGTGGCTGGGTGGCAGATTCCGAACGGGCCGCGATTCTCGTTTGAGGCAGGATCCGGGTTGAACGACTATAGCCTGGCCCACCTGTTTCGACTTGGAGTGGCGTATGAGTTCGGTCAGCTCCCGGGACTGAAGGGAGGCCGGTGATGAATCGAAAGACGAAGATACTGGTGACCGCACTGTTTGTGAGCGCTTCAGCTTGGAGCTTGGCCGCTACGGGCGACGGCGCCTGGCTGCGGAAGGTGCCGGCCGCCGATCGTGCCAGGCAGAATCCTTTGCCACATGACGAGAGCACGCCGAAGGCGGGACAACTGCTCTACATGCAACACTGCGCCTCCTGCCACGGGAACGATGCGGGAGGACGCGGAAAGCGCCCATCCCTCCGTACTGGGCGTGTGCGCGAAGCCACGGACGGGGAGTTGCAGTGGCTGCTGAAGAATGGCTCTCTGCGAAACGGAATGCCGTCCTGGTCCAGTCTGCCGGAGGTGCAGCGATGGCAACTGGTCCGCTACCTGCATTCCTTGAGTGTTTCTTCCGCGCCCGAATGATGTTGCAACGCATCGTCCAGGTAATCGAGCAATGGAATGTGCCCGGGTCAGCGGACGACGACTTCGATTGGGAATGTGTGGTGGATTACATACGAGCCGAAGCGTATGTCGTGCTCGCTCGGTTGAATGTTTCCACTCACATCCGTGGCGCGGGATTTCAACAGATAGACTCCCTTCGCTTCGGGCACCTTCCATTCAAACTCCCACCTGCGCCAGACGAATGCCCGCGCCTCGTCGAGGAGGCGCGCAGGCTCCCAGGTGGCTCCGTCATCCGTCGAGACCTCGACGCGGTCAATCGGTGCGCTTCCACCCCATGCCGCTCCGAACACGCTGTACGTTGAGCCTGCGGGAATGAACTCGCGTGTGCGGGGCCGTGCAATCGAGGACTTGAGAGCCATCTCGCCGAGTGGGCGCCGAACCGGATTTCCGTCCTCCTCGTCCCAGAAGGCGTAGTCGGAGGTCTGCCAGTAGCCAGCGAACGGCTGCGTGACAGCGCGGATGTGCGTCAGCCACTTCACCGAGGCCATCCCATAGTGACCGGGAACGATCGCGCGCACCGGAAAGCCGTGGTCGGTCGAGATCTCTTCCCCATTCATCGCATAGGCGACGAGAACATCCCCCGCCTTCGCTGCCGCGATGCTGCGGGAGTATTGAGTTAAGCCAGGAGGGATCGGCTCTTCTTTCGGAGTTCCCGCATCGGCGCCCTCGAAGACGATCTCACACGCTTCGGGAGAAAAACCAGCCCGATCGAGCAGGACCGAGAGGAGGACCCCCGTCCACTCTGCGGTGCTTACAGCGCCAAGCTGCCACTGGGCTCCTCTGCGCTGGGGGATGAGGAAGATCCGGCCGTTACCCGCACACTCCAACGTGGCAGCTCGCGTGACCGAAGGCAGCGAGAGGAGTTCCCGGTAATCAAGGACGAAGGGGTTCTTGACCGCGCCGCCGATGCTCAACTTATATCTGTCGCGATCAAGACCAGGAGCTTTGAAGTGACTGCGGATGTAGAAGAGATCGTTTGGAGTGAGGAACTCATCGAGGCGGTCGAAAGGGTATTCGAGATTGACCGGTTCGCGTTCCCGGATAATCAGTCCATGGGCTTCGCGGGCGGCTGCTGTTGAACTCATTGCTTGCTCCAATTTCCCATTCTTGCTGTCGCCGCGATCCCGTACCCCCATTCAACATGGCCCTGTCAAACACCGGGATGCCCGTCGTGCGGTCCTCGCGAGACTATGCACTCAGAGGCGACGTTTGCTACTCTCCCACGGGCGCGGATTGATTGGGTCGTCCTGCCACTTCTGGCGTCGCCCTGCAAAGAACATGACCAGCCCGAAGAGGAACATGATCAAACCCCATGTCAGATTAAGATTGATGCCCATCGACCTCTCATAGATTGCCGCGGCGTGGCGGGTGAAGAAGCCATACAAGCTCATCAGGCCGCCGATAATCAGGAAGATCAGACCGAGCGGGATGCGGATGTCGAGTCCCATGGTGCTCCTTTATGCGAAGCGTAGCCTCTAACACAAGCTATTTCCTACAAGCGCGAATGGCTAAGAGCGAACTGTCGCTCTAGGCGAAGACGAGGTTGAGGGCAACAAGCATGGCGAGTACCGCGAGGCCCAGCGTTGCGGGCTTCTGATACCAGGCCAGGTCCGTGTCCAGCGGTTTCGGAGTGAGCGAGTAGACCAGCCCGACAAGTTCGGGCTCCGGCCTTGGGATGGTCATCAGGGATACCGCTGCGGTGACCAGCAGATTGACGGTGAAGGCGAAGATGGCAGTCCAGAAGTTCTGTGCCATATCGCTCGGATAGTGGTGGAGGACGGCGATCCACCCGCCGTGAATGCCGGGAACGGCGTCGATGGGCAAAGTGAGTCCGTGGTGAAGAAGCGCGGCTCCGGTGCCGGCCAGCAATCCTGTAAATGCGCCGTGGCCGGTGGTGCGCTTCCAGAACATGCCGAGCAGGAAGGTTGCGAACAAAGGCGCGTTGACGATAGAAAAGACGAGCTGGAGCGCATCCATGATGTTGTTGAAGTTTGTAACCAAATAGGCCGCGCCAATCGAGAGGACCACCCCGCCTATGGTTGCCATGCGACCCATCCAGAGGTAATGGGCGTCCGTTCCCTTCTTGTTGATGTACGCCTGGTAGATGTCGTAGGTCCACACTGTGTTGAATGCGGTCACGTTGCCGGCCATGCCCGACATGAAACTCGCCAGCAGAGCGGTGAGGCCGAGGCCGAGAATGCCGGTCGGGAAGAAATGCAGCAGCATGACGGGTATCGCGAGGTCGTAGTTGTAGACCGCATGGCCGGTACTGTCCAACACCGGCTGTCCGCTGAGCGGATCGGTCTTCTCCGGAATGATTCCATGGGGATGATCCGCGATAGAAGCGGGAGAAGGCGTATTGAGCACCGGGTCGGTGCCGGTGACCCCGGTGTGCGAGAGAGTGAGTGCCTGCTTGACCGCGACGGGAGCCCTCTGAGGTGCGGTCGCCATGTGGCTGGTTACGGTCACGGCAATCAAGCCAGGCAGGATAACCAGGAACGGAAAGAACATCTTCGGAATGGCGGCGATCAACGGTACGCGCCGCGCCGAAACCTCGGAGTCGGCTGCCATCGCGCGTTGGATCACCAGGAAGTCAGTGCACCAGTAGCCGAATGAGAGGACGAAGCCGAGCCCCATCGCCAGGCCCACCCACTCGACGCCGAGCGTGTTGGTGGAAGCATGTGCCATGCCGCGCCAGGAGTGAGTCATGTCGGCCGGCAGCGTGCGCTTGATTCCCTGCCAGCCGCCTACGTTTCGCAGTCCTATCCACACCAGAGGAGCAAACCCCGCAACAATCAGAAAAAACTGGAGAACCTCGTTATAGATGGCGCTGGTCAGGCCCCCGAGAAAGATATAACCCAGAACGATGATCGCCGACAGGAAGACCGACATATGGAAGATGTACGGGTCGGGGATGACGCCGTGAAACAGGCCGAGCGTCTGGATCAGCAGCGCCATGGCATACATCGAGATCCCGGAGCTGAGCACGGTCATAATCGCGAACGAGAACGCATTGACGGCGCGCGTCTTCTCGTCGAAGCGCATCCGGAGATACTCAGGCACCGAGCGTGCTTTCGAACCGTAGTAGAAGGGCATCATGAAGATGCCGACGAAGATCATGGCCGGGATCGCGCCGATCCAGTAAAAGTGGCTGGTAATGATGCCGTACTTCGCTCCCGACGCCCCCATGCCGATCACCTCCTGGGCGCCCAGGTTGGCGGAGATGAAGGCGAGACCACAGACCCATGCGGGGATGGAGCGGCCCGCCAGGAAAAAGTCGTTCGAGGTGCGCATGTAGCGCTTGAGGGCAAAGCCGATGCTCAGAACAAAGACGAAGTAGACCAGCATGATGAGCCAGTCGATGATCGAGAGATTCACATTAACCCCTATTTTTCAGCACACACACGCTAGCGTAAGACCAAGGAGCTTCCGGAGCCTTCGGTCATCGATACAGGATTGGCCGCCCCGGTTCGACCCGGCTCTGGCTGCAAATACGCTCCTTCGCTCATGGCCGCATCCCCATTCCCGCCAAATCTTTGCACAAAAGTTGTAAGAAGGATCGAACACGCATTCAGATTTCTGCATCATACTTGGTTTGCAACTTATCCGGCACCAGAATAAGCGGGAGTCTTCTTTTGAGCGCGATCCGCATGAAGCAGGGGTATCCAGCATGAACGTGCTGAACCTTCCTCTGCAGTTAGACAATCCGCCAACGACCTCGGCGATTCTGCTTCTCGACGACAACGCAGTGCAGGCGGCCACGCGGCAGACGATTTTGAAACGTGCCGGGTATTTCGTCATCGCGGCTCTTAATCCCGCGAACGCCCTCGAGCATTTTCAAAATGGCGAGTTTCCAAATGACATCGCGCTGGTGATCACTGATCACTTGATGCCGGGAATGAGCGGCGTCCAATTTGTTCGTGCTTTGAGAAAAAGCCACCCGTCGCTCCCTGTGCTGGTCATCAGCGGTCTGGAAGAGGCAGAGCAGGAATACGACGAACTCCATGTCACCTTCCGTATGAAGCCGGTCATGCCGGACCATCTTCTCGACACGGTGCATCGACTGGTCAGCGAAAAGAACGCCACCGGTTCGGCCTAGCCATCAACTCCGTCCGGTAAACGGATTACTCTGATCGCACGAATTGCTGATATCAGCTACCCCTGCGAAAATGGTGTAGAGGAAGTCCATGACCCTGCACCCCATGCCGGAGTTCGGCAGTTTTACGCTTCTGCTGGCTCTTGCGCTAAGCGTCTACACGCTGTTCATGGGTGGAATCGCGTTGTATCGCACGCGAGGGCTTCCGGCTGGCGTTGACGGCGGAGCGGGCAGGCTCGGCGAAACCGCGCGGCGCGCGGGCATCTCGAGCTTCGTTGCATTGACCTGCGCGGCCTTTGCGCTGGTATGGGCTTCGTTCACCAACGACTACTCCGTCTCCTACATACTCCACCACACCAATCGCGATCTGAACACCGCCTACAAATTCTCCGCGCTCTGGTCCGGGCAGGAGGGATCACTGCTGCTGTGGGCCTGGCTGCTAAGCGCCTACGGGCTTGTGCTTCGCATCCGCCACAGAGTGGATATGCGATTGTCGGCGTATGCGTCGACGATCCTGGGCGGCATACAGACGTTCTTCCTGCTCCTGCTGAACTTTGCGGCGCCCCCGTTTGCCATTCAGCCCGGTCCGGTCGCAACCGACGGCTTCGGTTTGAATCCGCTACTGCAATATCCGGAGATGGTGATTCACCCCCCGATGCTGTATCTGGGCTACGTCGGATTTTCGGTGCCGTTCGCATTTGCGCTGGGCGCGCTGATGATGCGCTATCCGGGCGAGAAGTGGATCCACATCACGCGGCGCTGGACCATGGTGACCTGGCTGTTTCTGACCTGTGGAATCTTCCTGGGAGCACACTGGGCCTACAGCGTGCTCGGCTGGGGCGGCTACTGGGGATGGGACCCGGTCGAAAACGCGTCGCTGATGCCGTGGCTGACCGGAACCGCCTTCCTGCACTCGGTGATGATGCAGGAGAAGCGCGGCATGATGAAGAGCTGGAACGTCTGGCTCATCTTCTCCACCTTCATGCTGACGATTCTGGGCACGCTGCTGACACGTTCCGGCATCGTGAGTTCCGTTCACGCCTTCGCGCAAAGCTCCATAGGCGACTGGTTCTACGGCTTCATCCTCATTGTCTTCGCTGTCTGTCTGTTCACCTTCTTCAAGCAGAAGGACCATCTGAAGAGTGAGAACAAACTGGAGTCTCTGGTAAGCCGCGAGTCGAGCTTCCTGTTCAACAACCTCATTCTTCTCGCGGCCTGCTTCACAGTCCTTTGGGGAACGCTATTCCCCGTGCTCAGCGAGTATGTGCAGGGCACCAAGGTCACCATGGGTGCGCCGTTCTACGATCGCGTCAATCTTCCCATCGGTCTATTCCTGCTGTTCCTTACCGGGATCGGACCGCTGCTTGCATGGCGCTCGACCTCGCTCCGCTCCATTCGCCGCAACTTCATCATGCCCGCAGTAGCGATGGGCGTCGCGCTCGTCGTACTGCTTGCAGTCGGAGTGCGGCCATGGGAGGCGGGCGACGACTGGCAGGCTGTGCTGTTCTCGCTGGTGACCTTTACGCTCGCCGCCGGTGTGACCACTGCGATCGGAGCGGAGTTCCTTCGCGGCGCCTCCGTCGTCGCAACCCAAACCGGAAAGAACCTCCTAGCCTCGACCGTGCTTCTGGTTAGGCGCAATACGCGGCGCTACGGCGGATACCTTGTTCACTTCGGCATCGTGGTCATGTTCATCGGCATAGCGGGTGGCGCCTTCAACCAGTCGCATGAGCAGGAGATGAGCGCTGGCGACACGTTGCAGATCGGCCCGTACCGGCTGGTCTGCCAGACCTATACGCAGGACAGTAATCCGAACTACGACACAGAGTACGCGTTGCTGAACGTCTTCCGCGGCGGCAAGAAAATCGCGCAGCTTGCCCCGGAGAAGCGTTTCTACAAAGCCAGCCAGACCTCCTCCACGATGGTGGCGCTGCATTCGACGCTCGAGCGTGACGTGTACGTGATCTACGAGGGGCGCAATCCGGATACGGACCGTCCCATCATCAAGGTCTTCATCAATCCCCTGATGAATTGGATCTGGATCGGCGTCGTGATCGTTGTCATGGGCACGCTCCTCGCGCTTCTGCCGAACCTGACGCGGGCGCAGGCAAGGATCGCAGCCGAGCCAAAATTCGCCGAGGCTGAGGTCCATCATGTCTAGGCGCACTATGCTTCGCTGGATGCAGGCCAGCATGGTCTGCGTACTGGCCGTTGTGATGCTGGGAGCCAGTCCTCTTTCGCGCTTCGACAAGGTAGGACACGAGATGGTCTGTACCTGCGGATGCGGACAGATCCTGCTCGAGTGCAATCATGTAGGCTGTCCCGTCTCACCGGTCATGATTGGAGAGTTGAATACCCAGATCGACAGCGGCGCAAAAAACGATGCGATCTTCAACTGGTTTGCAAAAAAATACGGAGCCACGGTACTGGCAGCTCCCATCCGCGGCGGCTTCGACGATGTGGCCTGGATCGCCCCGATCGCGGTCTTCGTACTGGCCACCCTGGGGACGGGCCTTCTGATCTGGCTCTGGAAGTTGCGCTCAGGCCGTCAGACGCCGTTGCAGGCAGCTCCAATCGCCGGCGGCAGTGCACTGCGCGAAAGAATTCGCCGCGAGACGGAGTACTGATGGGAATCTTTGCAGGTATCGTCCTCACGCTGGCTCTGTTCGCGTTCATGTTCTGGCCGGAACGGAATCCCTTTGTGCAGGCCGACAAGACGCGCGTGGATTATCTTCGCGAACGCAAGGACGCAATCTACGAGAATCTGCGCGACCTCAACTTCGAGTACCTCGCCGGAAAGTATCCCGAGCAGGACTACGCGGAGCAGCGCACCGGCCTGGAAGACGAGGCCGCCCGCGTCATCGCCGAAATGGAAGGCCTGCAGAGCCGAGGTGACTCCGGGCGCCGAAGCCGCGCGTAGAAGATCACAGAACACAATGGGGTCCTTCCATCGCGCATCATCCGCCTTCTACCTCACCGCGAGTCCAATACCTGCTTTGACGTAAACTTGATCGTGACCTTTTTTCCTTACTCCTTCCGGCGCATGATCGTGACCGCTGCCTGCGCCGCAGCGCTCTCCGGCGTTGCCTTTGCCGATTCCATCACCGGTGTCGTCACCAACAAAACGACGAACAAGCCCGCGGCCGGAGACGATGTGGTTCTGATTCGCCTCCAGCAGGGAATGCAGGAAGCCACGCGAGCAAAGACAGATGCGAAGGGACGCTTCACGCTCGACGTCCCCGACAACGGAATGCATCTGGTCCGCGTGACCCATGACAAAGCGAACTACTTCCGCCCCGCGCCTCCCGGAACCCAATCCGTTGAGGTGGAAGTCTACAACGCGGCCGCGAAGGTAACCGGTGTGAGCAGCGAAGCCGACGTCCTGCGGCTACAGACCGATGCGAGCGGAAAGTCGCTCGATGTGGTCGAGAATTTCTTCGTGAAGAACGATTCCAACCCGCCATTGACGCAGTTCAGCGACAAGCCGTTCGAGTTCTATCTGCCTGCGGGAGCGATAGTCCAGGGCTCCGCCGCGCTGGCTCCGGGCGGCATGCCCGTCCAGGCGACGCCAACGCCGCTCAGCGAACCGAATCACTACACCTTCCTCTTCCCCATCCGCCCCGGCGAGACACGCTTTCAGATCTCCTACCGGCTGCCCTATGACGGAAGCTTGAAGTTCGCACCGAGGGTCATGATGCCGACCGATACCGTGGCGATCATGATGCCGAAGGCCATGACCTTCAAAGCAGGCCCGTCGACCGGATATACGCCGGTGACGGAAGAGACCACGGCGCAGACTTACGTAGCCCGCAGCGTGCAGCCGTCTCAGCCATTGGATTTTACCGTCTCGGGCACCGGCCAGATGCCCCGCGATGAGAACGCAGCGGCCACCCAGGGAGCTGCGACACAAGGAGATGCGGCGGCGCGGGCCAGCAGTGCCGCGCAGGCCGACACACGGCCGGGCGGCGGTCTTGGCGTTCCGCTCGACCCAACGGGCAACGACGACCCCTGGGCGAAGTACAAGTGGTGGATTCTCGGCGGACTCGGGCTGGTGATGGCCGTAGGCGCAGGAATCATGCTGAAGAATGGCCCCCCCGTATCCGCGGCAGCGGCTGCGGGGACGGGTCCCGATTCCCTGCTCGCTGCTATGAAGGACGAACTCTTCGAACTCGAGACCGACAAACTGCAGGGGCGGCTCAGCGACAGCGAATATCTGGAGCAGAAGGCCGCGCTCGAGGTCGTTCTGCGGCGAGCGCTTGCCCGGAGCGAGAGCGACGGAAAGCAAGGAGCAGTTCCGTCTAATATTGCGGGTCCGGCACTCTGAGGTACCGAACATGAATACGTTCAAATCGACATTGCTTCTGGTTGTGCTTACGCTGTTTTTGATCTTTGTGGGCGATCGTTTCGGCGGACGCAATGGAATGCTGCTCGCATTTGCTCTTTCCGTCGCATTCAACTTCGGAACCTACTTCTACTCCGACAAGCTGGCCCTCAAGATGTACAACGCCCAACCGGTAACGCGCGAGCAACTGCCGCGAGCCTATGCGGCGGTAGAGCGGCTGACCGCGAAGCAGGGCCTGCCGATGCCGAAGATTTACGTGCTGCCGACAGAATCTCCCAACGCGTTCGCAACGGGAAGAAACCCGCAGCATGCCTCAGTAGCGGTGACTCGCGGCATCCTGGAGCTTCTCGATGATGAGGAGCTCGAAGGCGTCCTGGCGCACGAACTTGGCCACGTCCGCAATCGCGACATCCTGACCAGCTCCATCGCCGCCACGTTGGCCGGCGCGATTACGATGATTGCCCGGATGGGCTACTGGGCCTCGCTCTTCGGCGGCTATGGTGGCGGCGGACGTGATCGCGAGCGGGGCGGAGGCGGGATGGGTGGACTACTTATGATCATCGTAGCGCCGATCGCGGCGTCGCTGATCCAACTGGCGATCTCCCGGTCGCGCGAGTTCGAAGCAGACAAAACTGGGGCCGCCATCACGGGCAACCCTTACGCGCTGGCTCGCGCGCTCCAGAAGCTCGACGACTACTCGAAACGAATTCCGATGCAGGCGTCCCCTTCGACTGCGCATCTGTTTATCGTTGCGCCGCTGCTGGGAAGCGGAGGGTTCGCCAACATGTTTTCGACGCACCCTCCGATGAAGGAACGAATCCAGCGTTTGATCGGAAGGGACCACGTCTAGGATGCAGACCTTATTACGAGCCTTGCGGATGTATGCCATGGTGGCCTGGGTGGGCGGCCTTTTATTCTTCGCCTTTGTGCTTGCTCCAATCGCCTTCGGAACTCTGCCAAGTGCCCATGAAGCGGGCTTGGTAGTAGGCGCGACGCTGCGGGTGCTCCATTGGATCGGCCTGGTGGGGGGCGCCGTCTTCTATCTTGCTACGATATGGCTTTGGCTGTCGGCCGAAGTACCGGCGCGGGTAGGGTTCGCGATTCAACTCGTACTGACCGCACTGATGCTCGCGGGAACATATTATTCGCAGTTCCACATTCTGCCGTCGATGGAGCGAGATCGGGCTCTTGCCGGTGGAACGATCGAAGAGGCTCCGCTCGACAATGCAGGCCGCGTGGACTTCGAGCGGCTGCATCGCACCTCGGAGCGGACCGAAGGCTTCGTTCTGCTTTGCGGGCTCGGTGTCGTGTTTGTGCTGTCGCGCGAGTCACAATGGCCCGAGACGGGTAAAATCGTCAGAATATGACCATCGAGAGATGCAGCGGATGTGAGGCCGGAGGCGATCCGTCGATCAGCCTCCGTACGCATTAGTCGTGTCCGCATTCTGGCTGAGCCTGGTGCTGGGCTTCGTTGCAGGATTGGCGGACTATCTCGGGGGGTTCCTGCTGGTCCGCCAGTCGCCTTCGATGCGCGCCCTCCGCTACTTCGTGGCTCTGGGCGCGGGGTTCATGCTTGGCGCGGCGGTGCTGGAGATGATCCCAGAGGGCTTGCAGGTCAACCCCCACTGGGCTCCCCTCCTCGTGCTCGCTGGATACTGCGGCGTGCATCTTCTGGAACATACCCTGGTGCCGCACTTTCACTTCGGCGAAGAGACCCACCACCACGAGTTCGTTTCGGCAAAGACCAGCTACTCGGTTCTTCTTGGGCTGGCGACCCACACCTTCTTCGACGGCGTCGCGATCGGCAGCGGATTTGTCCTGTCGCATTGGCTGGGCTGGATTCTGTTCTTCGCCGTATTTCTGCATAAGATACCCGAGGGCTTTACGATGGCGAGTGTAATGCTGGCCGGCGGACGCGGCGCGGCAGTGGCGTTGAATTCGGCGCTTTTTCTCGGTGCAATGACGGTTCTCGGTGTTTTGGTAATCAACCTCGAGCCTGGCTGGGTACGGGTGGGGCTGCCGTTGTCGGCCGGTGTGACCGTGTATGTGGCTGCTACAGACCTGGTCCCCGAGGTCAACCGCGAGCCAGGCATCCGAATGGCGCTGGTTTTTTTTGCAGGTGTAACGGTCTTCTTTCTATTGCGGCTGCTGGGACCAGGATAGTTCGGCGCTTACTTTGTACTGGGAGAGGCTCGTGGGACGGCGTCGTTGTCCTCTCGTGCGGATTAAACGCGCCAAGTGCTCCTCGTATTTCTCTGAATTTTAAACACGCCGAGGATACATAATAGACACATGCGATTGCGGGCAACATGGGCGACTCTGCTGACAGTGATGATGCTTTCGCTCTCAGTCGTTGCGTCCGCCTGCGAGATCCAGTGCGGCCTCAAGAGCGCATCACCCGGATGTCATGGCCGCTCCCGTCAGTCACCTTCGCAACAGGGCAAAGAGATGCCTGCGATGGCTGACATGGGACATGCAGCGATCGACGACGCCGCCGCAAGCCACCCGGCAATCGTTGTGCAGCCGCCGGCCTGTTCCCATCGCCTGTGTATGCAAGAGCCCGCCTTCTCCACCAACAGAGATGAATTGGCCGTTCATGCGATTTGCAGTGTTCAGGTGGCCGCCCTAATCGAAGCAACTGTAATTCCCGCCGTCCCAGGCAGAAGCCACTCCGTTCCCGGAGCGCCCCATCTCCGAATTTCCTGTCCTGTAGCACTCCACACAACCCTTCGCGTTTAGCGCTCCTGCCACAGAGACTTCTCGTCTGTCGCCCGCCGGAGTGCGCCGCTCTCTTCCACCCTCCTGGAAACCCAGCAGCTTTGCTCCGTACCCGGTGACGCCCGATCAGCGCTTTACCACCTCACGGAGTTTTCATCATGGCGAATCGTCGTTCCTTTCTTCAAACCACCCTCGGCATTGGCGCGGGACTCTTTGCCAGCCGCGCTGTCGCCGAACCCAGCAAAGCCTCCAGCCGTCATCTCAGCCAGGTTGCCTCCAGCGGCGGATATCAGGGCGTCAGCAGCGGGTCGCTCTCAAAGCTGGACACGCACAGTGGCCAGGTCGCGAACATCCCTGTCGTCACCACCGATATCGGCGATCTCCCATTCGAGATGGACGGCGACATCAAGGTATTCCACCTTACAGCTCACGTCTTCAAGCGACAGATCGCGCCCGACAAGACCATCGACGTCTGGGGCTACAACGGCTCCGCGCCAGGCCCTACCATTCAGGTCACGCAAGGCGACAACGTCCGCGTCATCTTCAGGAATGAACTGCCCGAGCCAACCTCGATGCACTGGCACGGGTTCGAAGATCAGATTGGCTACGACGGCATGCCCGGCATCAGCCAGGAGCCTGTGAAGCCGGGCGAGAGCTTCACCTATAACTTCCTCATCAAGCAGGAAGGAACCTACTTCTACCACTCGCACATGGCCATGCAGGAGCTAGCCGGAATGCTCGGCGCGTTCATCATGCATCCCAGGGTGCCCTATCGACCGCACTGTGAAAAAGACTTCGTCATCCATCTGCAGGAGTACGCCGTTCTGGCCAACTCCACCACGCCGAACACCATGATGATGGAGTTCAACTGGCTCCTGCTCAACGGCAAAGCGGGTCCGGCAGCGACCCCGCTCATCGTCCGCCAGGGCGACCGGGTGCGCGTGCGGTTCGTCAACCTCGGCATGGATCATCATCCGATGCATCTTCACGGTCACACTTTCTACGTAACCGGGACCGAAGGCGGCCGCATCCCCGAGACCGCATGGTGGCCCGGCAACACGGTTCTGGTAGGCGTCGCGCAGGCCCGCGATATCGAGTTCATCGCCGACAACGCAGGCGACTGGATGCTCCACTGCCATCTGCCTCACCACATGATGAATCAAATGGCCTCGCAGGCTGGCCCCATGACGCGGATGGCCGGTTTCTCCGGGAGTAGGAGGATGGACATGAGCAACATGCAAGGAATGGAGATGAAGCCCTCCGGCACGCCAGCGAATACCCCCATCCCATTCGCCGCGCTGGACGCGGGGGGCCAGGCCACTGCTCCCGGCGCCCCGCTCGCCAGCACCCATCTCGATGCCGGCATGGCGGGCATGATGAGCGAGCAGGCGAACAAAAAAATCAGGCTGAGCGAACTTCAGCAGCGCAATCTCGACGCCTTCGATATGAGTGACAGCAGCATGAAGGCCCAGACGAGTGACATCTCTCCCAACGCGAACAACGTCCCGAACTTCCCGCAGGATGCCTACATGGAAGGTCCCATGATGAACATGGAGCGGCTCGTCGAGAAGCCGGAGAACCTCGGTCTGAGACCGAACTGGAGCCGCTTCATGCAGGGCATGATGACCTTCGTGCGCGTCCTCCCGCCGGAGCAGTACCACCAGGTTATATCCGCCATGCACAGCGCCAATCGACCCGATGATCCCTACGCTTCCCTCTACACCACCGATCCCGGCAAGAGCACGCGCGGCTGACCGCGACAACAACACCTGTTTTGGATGCTGCCCGAAGGGCGCGCCGCTGACCAGTAAATGGAAGCAACAGGTTCAAAGCAACCTTACAAGCCTAGGAGACGGCAATGAAGATCAGACCATGGGCGCTCAGCCTCGCCATCGGAGCCGCTGCCTGGACCCTGCAGGCGCAGCAGCCGATGCCGGATATGCCCGGTATGAAGATGAACCCGCAGCAGTCCAAACCACAGCCGGCGCCTCCACCTCCTAAGCCAAACCGCACCAAAGAGCCTGCCGATCCAATGGCCCGCGACTTGAAGAGCATGGGCCAGGATGCAGGCGATGCCAATGCGAAAGCCGCCGCCGCAAGCGGACAGAACTCCGCCGCGCAACAGACTAGCCAGTCACAGGGGAAGCGTTCCCCGGAAAGCGATGCGAGTTCGATCAAGGTCCCATTCCAGCAGCTTCAGGAGCCGGAAGCAATCGGTTTCCAGACGGGCTCCGATCTTCCCGCGCCTGAACTGCTGCGCGACGTTGTGAATCAGCAACCGATGACGATCGAAAGTTTCATCGACATGGCGGACAGGACCAATCCCACGCTTGCCCAGGCGCAACGCAATGTTGATCGCTCTCGGCAGCAAGCCCGGCAGGTGAGCCTGCCTCCCGATCCGCTCGTCGGCTACTCTGGCGATCACGTTCGTGGCGGACAATACGGCGGCGGCGAAGAAGGCGCCTTCTTTTCCCAGGAATTCGTGCTCGCACACAAACTCGCGCTGCGGCGTGACATTTATCGTGCCGAGGGGCGCTCCAATGAACTCGCCGTCGAGATACAGCGTGCGCGTGTGCACAACGACGTAGGCCGCGCGTTCTTCGATGCGCTGACGGCTCAGCAGTCGGTCGTCATTCACGACAGGCTGCTCAAAGTTGCGCTCGACGCAGACACGAACTCACATGAACTCGAACGAATCGGTCAGGCAGACGCCTCCGACGTGCTGAACGCAGAGATCGCTGCGGAGAAGGCCAAGGTCGAGTTCGCGAACGCGCAGAGAATGTTTCTCGCGGCCTTCACCCAACTCGCAACCTCCGCCGGACAGACCACTCTCACTCCTCATCCGTTAACCGGCGGCCTGGTTGAACCGCCGCAACTCGACGCAGAGGAAATGGTCGTCACCGACATGCAGGAGAGTCCCGCCGTCAAGCAGGCGCAGGCCAACGTCGCTCTCGCCGAAGCTCGCGTAAAGTCGTCGAAACGGGAGAAGGTGCCCAACCTGAATCTCAGGGCCGGTGAATGGTACTCCGGGGAATATCTTGGAGCAACGAATATTGCAGCCGGCCCTATGAGCTTTGTGGAAGCAAGCGTTCAACTGCCGCTCTGGAATCGCAATCAAGGAAATGTCGCGGCATCCACTGTCGAGTTGGAACGCGCCCGCCAGGACGTGACTCGAACCCAGTTGTACACACGAAATCGTGCCGAACCGTACGCACAGCAATATCAGACCGCCCGCTTCACCGCCGAGCGATATCGCACCGAGATGCTACCCAGAGCGCGCCGCGCCTACGAGCTTGAGGTCATGAAATACCAGCAGATGGCACTCGCCTATCCGCACGTCCTCGCCGCGCAGCACATGCTCTTCACCCTCCAACTCACCTACGTACAGGCGCTCAACGAGGAATGGCAAGCCGCCATCGCACTTCAAAACTACACATTGATGAACGGCCTCGATCAGCCCATGAGCATCGGTACGGATTCGACAACGATGAACCTCCCCACGGCACCCGGAGGCTCGAACTGACGACATTCACGACCAGTCACCATCGATCTGCACGGCTCCCGCCTTAGCGGCTCCAACCGTCTTCAGATCGCTAGCTGGCGGGCTGCACAATTAATGTCACATTGGTCGAGTGCTGAAGAATCGAACCTGTGGAGGTAGTAGCGGTCCCCGTCACGGTAATCGTATAGCTCTGACTCGCGGCAATGGCTGCGGCCGAGCCGGTGTTGACGCGATTCCCGCAGCCCGATGCAGCGAATAATCCGATGCTGAGCAGCGAAAGTCCCAGGAGCTTAGCTGGAAGACCGCCGTGGCGGGGCCGCAGCACTAGACAGAGAAGTGGAATAACAGGAATGGCGAGCAGCGGACGCAGGAAACGCACGCTGGCAACCGCATTCGGCGTCGCAATCGTTAAGGCAAAAGTATCCGCCGCTGCGCCCGGAGGCACAACCGGCGGATTGAAGGATGCCGTGGCGAGACTCGGAAGGCCAGCGGCAGCAAGCGTGATCGGACTCGACATGGAGCCTTGCGGCTGGATGGTGAAGGTGAAGCTGGCTGATCCGCCCGGAAGGATCGTCTGTGTCGATGCTCCGCCGACCGCCAGCGTAAAGTCAGCCGATGACCCCGACGGCGATGTTGACGGAGGGCCAGCGTTGCCCCCAGTGATAACGATCTGCTGCATACTCGAAATGCTTGGAGCGAAGTTGGCGCTGCCGTTATAGAACGCCTCGAGTGTGTGTGTCCCCGGCGAGAGCGAGATATTGCTGAAGATCGCGCTGCCGCTGGCCGATATCACCACAGTTGCCAGCGGCGTCGTTCCATCGAGCAGGGTCATGGCCCCGGCTGGCGCGGACGCTACCGTGCTGCCCGCGGCAATGTTGGCAACCTGCGTCACGACCGTCAGGGCCGAGCCCGCCGCTGCCGTCGCAACCAGGCCGCTCAGCGAGGTGAACGTGGACGCAGGACTGATCGTGATTGTCGCGGCTATCGCGGGCAGAACATAGTTCCCTGCTGCCGGTCCGCTGAGAGAACCCGTGACGGGATAAACGCCCGCAGGGGACGACGAGAACGCAACCGTGTTGAAGGAGACACTGACATTGCCCGCATCCTGCGGGAGAACGCCGGCGATCGTGCCGCTGAGCGCAGGAATCGACTGGCCATAGCTGATGCTCAGCGGCGCGAAAGATATCGTAAGGGGTTGTGGATCGATTCGAAGTCCGAGGGCAGCGCTTTGTGCGGCGAGGTGAGTCTGGTCTCCGGTATAGGCAGCCGTCAGGCTGTACATGCCTGCTGGAAGATTGCTGGTTGAGAGCGTCGCGGTATTTGCGATCAGCGGCGCGGTGCCCATGCTGGTGGAAACACCGTTCGCGGTATTCAGAAATGCAATGCTACCCGTCGCGGCGCTGGAAGTGGAGAACGTCGCGATAACCTCGCCGGTGCCATACGTGACCACCGATGGCGCGTTCAGTGTAAGAGCTCCGGGGCTTGTGACCCCGAGGCCGGCGATCGTGTGGATCTCCGTACCGGGCGCCGGTGCTGCATCGAGCTGGCGAATGCGCTGGTTTCCCGTGTCGGCCAGCGTAACGAGACTGGACGCGGACAGCGCCACACTGCGAGGGCTATTCAGCGCGGCTGAGATGGCCGGACCGTTATCGCCCAGGAAGCTCTGAATGCCATCCCCGGCAACCGTAGAGATGACGCCGCTCACCGCGTCGATGCGGCGGATGCGATGATTCTCCATGTCCGCGAAATAGATATCTCCCACAGCGTCGACCGCAAGACCGCGAGGGAGCATCATCGCCGCCTTGGCTGCGAGCCCGCTGTCACCGGCGAATCCAGAGACGCCTGTGCCTGCGATCGTCGAAAGCATGCCCGTCGTCAAATCAAGCCTGCGAATGCGCTGATTACGGGTATCGGCTAGGTACAGGCTGCCCGACGCGATAGCCAGGCCCGTTGGGGAGTCTATCGCGGCCTCGACCGCAGGCCCATGGTCGCCGGAGAAGCCCTGGGTGCCATTGCCGGCCACGCTCGTAATTACCCCGGTGGCAGCGTCGATCCGGCGGATGCGATTGTTGCCTGTGTCGGCGAAGAATACATTTTCGCTCGCATCGACAGCAAGTGCAGTAGGCAGGCTCAACTGAGCGGCAATCGCCGGAGCACTGTCGCCGGAGTAGCCTGGTATACCGTTCCCAGCCAGCGTCGTAATTGTGCCGCTGGTGAGGTTCACTTTACGGATGCGCTGATTGTGTGTGTCGGCAATATAAAGAGTGCTGCCGGCATCGAGTGCCAATCCCTGTGGAGAGTCGAGGGCTGCGGAGGTCGCGGGTCCATTATCGCCAGAGAAGCCCTGGACGCCGGAGCCCGCGACGGTGCTGATCTGCCCCGTGATGTCGATCCTGCGAACGACGTGGTCCGCAGTGTCGGCAACGTAAAGGTTTCCTGCCGAGTCGAATACGATAGCCGACGGAAGAATGAGAGGAGCGGCCAACGCGGAGATGCCGACCTGAGCGTTGCACCTGGATGCAGAAAGAAGACAGAGCAGAATCATCGCCGCGATGCGCAGAGCAGCACAGGTGTGTCGTTGCGGATCGGTGAGGCTCTGCGAATCCATGAAGTAGTTGGCCGAGTTGCGCTGGCATCGTACTTCGTGAAGTGCGACGCGCAACACGTCTACTGTACCTGAGCGAGCCTGGTCGAAGAATATGACTTTCGAGGGATTGGGACGGACTATTCAGCAACCGTCCGGTTTCGCAGTTGGCCCAGTCTCTCGATCGAAATTACGACCTCTTCGTCGGGCCTCAGCCAGCGCTTCGGCGTCCGCCCCAGCCCAACCCCCTCCGGCGTACCGGTGCTGATGATGTCTCCCGTTTCAAGCGGAGTGATACTCGATATATATGCGATCAACTCGGGAACTTTAAAGATGAGATCGTTGGTATTGGACTCCTGCAAGGTCTCCCCGTCGATTGCCAGCGAGATCGCAAGGGCGTGCGGGTCGGGGACTTCATCGGCCGTCGTGATCGAAGGGCCAATCGGAGTAAAGGTGGGAAACGACTTTCCCAGCGTCCACTGCGATGTCGAGAGTTGAATGTCGCGCGCGCTGACGTCGTTCACGATGGTGTATCCAAAGACGTGCCGCTGCCACTGTTCCGCGGCGATCTGGTATCCCGGCGCACCGATCACCACGGCAAACTCCGCCTCGTAGTCGGGCTGCGTGCTCAGCCTCGGAAGAACGATCGAATGACCCGTCCCTATCACCGAACTGGACAGCTTCATGAACACGGTGGGCACCTTCTGCACCTGCATCTTGGATTCAGCCGCGTGCTTCTGATAGTTGAGCCCGACTGCGAAGATTCGAGGCGGCCGCGGAATTGGAGCGTGCAGGATCACGTTCGAAAGCGCAAGACGCGGCACCGAATTCAGCTTCGAGCGAACCTCGTCGAGCGCCTGCTGGCCTCTCGCGATGATGTCGAGAACAGACGGGTAGCCGAGCGCGGACAGGTCGGCTATCTCTTCCCTGCCCTGCTCGCCAACAATCACGCCCGGCGTAGGAATACCGACGCTGAGAGACGCCGCCAGAACGGGCGAATCGGGATTGAGTTGCGTCTTGCCCGGATCGCCGGGCCGCGAGGTGAACGTGACAAATTTCATAGCTGGTTGCTCCTGCTCTCGCTCCAAGCGTCGCCCGCCGGATAGCTGAATCGCTCAAGGGATGATTCGAAGATCTCGACACTATAACCCGGTTCCTGCGGCATGAGATAGTGGCCGCCGCGGATGTGGACGGGAGTGACGAAGTGCTCATGGAGATGATCGACAAACTCGATCACGCGATCTTCGAGAGAGGCAGACACACCAAGATAATCGAAGATCGAGAGGTGCTGAACGTACTCGCAGAGACCGACGCCCCCCGCATGAGGGCAGACGACGACGCCGAACTTCGCAGCGAGCAACAGGATTGCCAGGTTCTCGTTAACTCCGCCTACGCGACAGCTGTCCAACTGAAGCACGTCGACGGCTCCCGCCTGTAGAAACTGTTTGAACATGATGCGGTTGTGGCAGTGCTCGCCGGTTGCGATGCGGACGCCGGGTACCTCGCGGCGAATTCGCGCATGGCCCAGGATGTCGTCGGGACTCGTCGGCTCCTCCATCCAGTACGGCTTGAGCGGGGCAAGCTGACGGGTGCGCTCGATTGCCTCGAGCACACTCCATCTCTGGTTTGCGTCCAGCATCAGCTTGTTATCCCAGCCGATCTCTTCCCGCACGATGCGGCCGCGGCGAAGATCTTCCGCCGGATCGCCGCCCACCTTCAACTTGAAGTGCGTCCAGCCTTCACCGAGAGCCTCGCGGCACAGACGGCGAATCTTCGCTTCGCTGTAGCCGAACCACCCTACCGATGTCGTATACGCAGGATAGCCGCGCTCCTGCAGGTGCGCGAGGCGTTCGGCTTGCCCGTGGCCGCGGGCCGACTGAAGGATGTCGAGAGCCTCGCCAAACGGGAGCGCATCGTCGATGTAACGGAAATCGACTGCTTTGAGTAGCTGCAACGGCTCCATCTCCGCCAGCAAACGCCAAAGAGGCTTCCCTTCAACCCGCGCATAAAGATCCCATACAGCATTCAGGAGCGCGGCCGCCGCAAGATGAGTCACTCCCTTCTCCGGCCCAAGCCATCGGAACTGCGTGTCATCCGTGAGTTGGCGGGAGAAGGCGCTCAGGTCTTCCGTCAGGGAAGTAAGCGTTCGGCCGATCGCAAAGCGCGATAGGTACTGAAGCGCCTGAACGACAAGGTCGGTTCCCCGCCCGAGAGTAAAGGTGAGGCCATGACCCGTGTGGACGGAGTTGGTATCGAGAACACAATACGCGGCGGAGTAATCCGGATCCTTATTCACCGCATCGGAGCCGATCTGATGCCGCGATGTGGGAAAGCGCAGGTCGACCACACGCACGGCAGTAATCACAATCTCGCTCAAAGCGTCAGCCCCTCCCGGTCGTCCGTCGCGGTTCGAAGGGCGGCCCGAGCCAGGTCCTGCAAGCCATCCAACATCGTCAAAGTCTCTGCGTTTTCCAGGTGAAATATAGTCGTCATAGGCTGAAAGCAAACGCCGGCAAGAAGAAGCATACCTCTTTTTTTTGCCGCACGCGCAGCCGGGATATGTCAAACACACGGCACATCCCACCGTGATATCTTCGACAAACCTGCTGCGACCGGAGCAGCCGGAGAGGAACACGTATGCGCCGATACTGCCTCACACTGGACCTGAAAGACGACGGGAAAGCCGTTGCGGAGTACAAGCGATATCACGTAGCGATATGGCCGGAGATCAAGCAGAGCCTGCTCGACAGTGGAGTCGTTGCAATGGAGATCTACCTGCTAAACACCCGGATGTTCATGATCATGGACGTGAGCAATGAATTTTCGGTGTCCGCGAAGGAGGCTGCCGACGCCGCAAACGCAAAAGTCCAGGAGTGGGAGACGTTGATGCACACGTTCCAACAGCCGCTGCCAGGCGCAGGTCCCGGTCAGTGGTGGACCGTCATGGAGAAGGTCTTCAGTCTCGGTGAGCAGTAACGCACTAAACAGCGATGACGTGTCAACTGCGGCTGCTCGCGCCGCGGATACTCTCCGATTGTTGGCGGTCCACATTCATCGCGTCAATCCCGGTCATGCCCTTCACGGGCGGGTGCATTCGAAGCCGCGACGGGATAGCCCTTCCATATATATTCCAGAGCCTCGGGCAGGGTCTGTTGTTTCACCGCGTGGTCGACATGCCCGGCGTTGCGGGCGAAGACAAACTGGTAATGGTAGCCCTTTGCGGCCAGGACTTTGGCCATGTCCTCATTGGCGACGACCCAGTCGTGCATGTTGTCACGCATGATATTTGGATTGAGAAGGTCCCTGTCGCCCACCTCCATCCAGATTCGTAGCGGTTTGACTGGGGAATTCCGAATGAGGTGCTCATGAAACTCCCATGCGCCGTGAGGAGTCTCCGTATTGTAGGGCCACTGCTGGTTCACATAGGTACCCGAATAGGTGAGAACTCGGTGGTATAGCTCAGGGTGATACCACGCCATGATCAGGGCGCACGAACCGGCCGAGCTACCGCCCATCGTCGCGCGGCCGTCAGGGTCTTTGGTCAATCTCACGTTGTATCGCTTCTCGACCAGAGGGAGCACTTCTTTCTCGACGAACTCCGCGTACAACCCTGACATGGTGTCGTATTCGAGTCCGCGTTCGCTGCCCTGGGCGTCGCCCCCGCCATTGCTGATGGAGATGGCGACCATGACTGGCACACGGCGCTCGGCGATCAGATTATCCAGAGCCGTGAACAGCGCAAGATCCGGCCCATCTGCCCCAACGATGAACGGCGCGACGGTTCCCGAGGCATATTGTTTGGGAACATACACCGTCACACGCCGAGTGTAGGAAGCAGGATGACTTGTGGTAATCACCAGTTTGCCGGGATCGGTGGGATCGGCAGTACCAAAGGTGTTGGCCTCCCGCACGATCCCGGGATAGATCTTGCTGTCGGCGGATTGCAGTGTGAACTCATACACCGTTCCCTGCGGCACGCCTTCGCGCACAGTCATGTCTGGGGCTGGATTGTGAGTCGGGCCGAGGATGAAGTTTCCATCGGCATCTACCGGTGCGTTGGCGCCGTCGGGCAACTCCGTGGCCGCGACATAGCCAGGCGTGTGGGGATCGCGCGTGGGCGGAGTTGGACGAGCGACGCTGCTTTGTGTGGACGGCGTTGGCGGTGTCTGGGCCTCGGCTCGACCCAGGCCAATTGCAAGGCCGATCAGGGCCAGGTTGCTCAACAGACGGAACAGTAGAGATTTCTCTTTGATCTCAGTCAATATTCTCCTCCCACATCATCGCGTGGTTGTGCCGGTTAGGTTGGCTCCTCAGGGGAGGCTGTGTAATGAATGACGTGAACGTCGGAGGCTGCGACAATCCCTTCTTCAACCATGAAATCAAGTTGAGGCAACAATAACTCCACCTGCGATGGTTAGCGTGATTGATACCACATCTGCCGCTTCTCCAAGTGCACCTGCAATGACAAGTTGTGCGAGAACCGCCTGATTGCTTAGACAAGCGCCTTTGCCAAAACGGCTCCAAGTGCAACCGCAATCAGCCCCGAGACCAGGCTGACCGCAACATAGAGAATAGCGATCCAATACGTGCCGTGGGTCAGATTGGAGAAGGTCTCCCATTCGAAGGTCGAAAAAGTCGAATATGCTCCAACAAAACCGATGGGGACCATAAAACGCCATGATGGGTTGATATCCGCATGGTGGTTGAGGAACTCCAGAGATAAGCCGAGAATGAAGCAGGCAGTAATGTTGGTGGCCAATGTTCCAAACGGGAACCGTGTACCCATTCGGCCGGCTACAGTGGTACTAACCCAAAAACGAGCAGCCGAGCCCAAAGCGCCGCCGAACATGATGTAAAGATACCTCTGCACCATTTATGCTCCTGTCTGTCGAGCAACCGGCGTAGGTGGCTCTGGAATAACGATGTGCTGCCAGGCGAGAGTCCGCACGAACTGAATCCGAAAGCGACGAACGGAGCCTTCAGCGACTCTGAGGTCCATGGAATGTGGGAACGAAGCCTTCGCACTCGCCGACTGGAGGACCTCTCCGACTCCGCCTGTCAGGTCGTCAACATATCGGCTGCGCACACGGAGAGACAGCGTCTGCGAGCTGATCATAGGCATTGAAGCCCCGCTACTCGAAGACGACCTGTCTTCGTGACCTGAGCGCGGATCAGGACCGAACTCCGTCATACGATTCTCCGCCAAAATACCATCGACACACACTCGACAATCCCCGCGAGCCATCTCGCGGGAAGCTGAAATGCATTCAATTGTGCCGGGATCGTGCCGAAGCGAAGAACCTCCTCGGCAGGGAATCCCTGCGAGGAGTCATCATCTGCCCCCGAAAGGGCAGCAGGTAAGGGTGAACTCCTTCACCCGCCAGTCATCTCTAACTACTTGATATGGAGATGCCACCTTTGTCAAGAGGCATTCCGGCTGGCAGACTTCATTGCGAGCGCAGAAACGTACACCGCGATCCATCGAGCGAGTGGTAAACCTCCCACAGCGATCGGCGGTGAGGCATGCGTGGGTCGTGACGCAATGCGTCTGCCGGTCGACGGGTGACGGACCAGCCTCTGCCCTTCAGCTTTCCATTAAGAGAGCCACCTTTTCAGCCGGTCGGATGGAGCTGTACAGCACCAGGCCCCATCTCTCCAGTACACTGCCGACAACGCACAACTTTTTCAGCCGGAGCACGCCTTGGCAAGATTCACCGGTCTTCTCGGCCTCATCGTCTTCCTTGGTCTCGCCTACGCCTTCTCCACCAACCGCCGCGCCATCCGCGTCCGCACCGTTCTCTGGGGCCTTGGCCTGCAGATCGTCTTCGCCTTCCTGGTTATCAAGTGGAACGCCGGCCAGCGTATCCTCCACAGCATCGCCGCCGTCATCACCTCACTCCTCGCCCACTCGGTCGACGGTTCCTCGCTCGTCTTCGGCCGCCTCGGAACGCCAGGTGATCCCTTAGCCGTTCTCGCTTTCGCCGTCCTCCCCACTATCATCTTCATCTCCGCCTTCTTCGCCATCCTCTACCACATCGGCTTCATGCAGCAGGTCATCCGCATCGTCGCCTGGATCATGCAACGCACCATGGGCACCTCAGGCGCGGAATCTACCAATGTCGCCGCCAGCATCTTCATGGGTCAGACTGAAGCCCCACTCACCATCCGCCCCTTCCTCAGCCGAGCCACCCGCTCCGAACTCATGGTCATCATGACCTCCGGCATGGCCCACGTCTCCGGAGGCATCATGGCCGCCTACATCAGCTTCGGCATCAACGCCCAGGACCTCCTCTCCGCCGTCATCATGACCGCTCCCGGCACCATACTGGTCGCCAAGATGCTGGTCCCCGAGACCGAGCACCCCGCCACCGCCGGCACCGTTCATATCCCCGAGGACGAAGAGCACAAGAACGAAAACTTCGTCGCCGCCATCGCACGCGGCACCATCGACGGCGGCAAACTCGCCTTCAACGTCGCCATCATGCTCATCAGCTTCGTCGCCCTGGTCGGGCTCGCCAACGCCATCATGCTCGGCATCTCGAACTTCGTCTGGGCACACGGTCACATCCCATTCCCGCACTCTCTCAACGCTATCCTTGGCGTCATCGGAGCGCCCGTAGCCTGGCTCATCGGCATCCCCTGGCACGACGCCCGCACCATCGGCAACCTCCTCGGCACCCGCACCATGATCAACGAGTTCGTCGCCTTCACCCAGCTCGGCCTCATCAAAGCTTCCCTGCCCGCCCGAACGTTCTCCATCGCCACCTTCGCGCTCTGCGGCTTCGCCAACGTAGGCTCCATCGGCATGCAGATCGGAGGCATCGGAGCTCTCGTCCCCAATCGCCGCAACGACCTTGCACAACTCGGCGTCCGCGCCATGCTGGCCGGCACCATGGCCAACCTCATGTCCGCCAGCATCGTCTCCATGCTCATCCGCTAAAACATCGGCTTCCGTCAGCCTGCCTTTTCGGTCAACTCCGCCCAGCGAGCGTACAGCGTATCTGCGGCTTCCTGCGCGGCTTCCATCTCGGCGAGCGCCGCCGTCAAGCGTGACGCATCCATGGCTACCGCAGGGTCGTCGATTGTCTCCCGCGCCCTCTGGAGACGATCTTCTGCGGCTTCGACCGCAGTCTCGATCGCCGCGAACTCACGAGCTTCAAGATAGGACAGCTTCTTCCTGGCGCCTTGACCTGCAGCGACGGGCCTGGCTGACTCCACAGCTTTGCCGGTTGCCCCTGGGGCAATCGCCTCCTCCGCTTTACTGCCGCGCCACTGCTCCCACTGCGAATAATCGGAAAAGCGTTCCGCGCCACCGCGCCCGTCCAGGCCCAGCACAGTCGTCGACACACGGTCGAGCATGTAACGATCGTGGGTGACCAGCACCAATGCGCCACTGTATTCAAGCAGACTCTCCTCGAGAATCTCCAACGTTGCAATGTCCAGGTCGTTGGTGGGCTCATCGAGCAGCAGTAGGTCTGCTGGTTCGAGCATCAGCTTTGCAATCAGCACGCGGGCGCGCTCGCCACCACTCAATCGTTCGACCGGCTGATTCAACTGCTCGCTGGTGAAGAGAAACTTCGTCGCATAGCTTGCCACGTGAACCACGCGGCCCTGATACACCACGGAGTCGGAATCCGGGGCCAGCGCACGCCGCAGCGTGATGCCTTCCTCGAGTTCACGTGTCTGGCTGAAGTAGACAATCTTCAAGGAGGCAGCTTTCTTGATAACTCCACTGGAAGGTTCAAGTTCGCCGGTCAGCAACCGTAACAGCGTAGTCTTTCCGCTTCCATTCGGGCCGACGAGGCCGACTCGCATTCCCGAGGTGACGAGGAAATTCAGCCCCTCGACAATCCTCCGGTCGCCAAGCACGACGCTCACGTCGTCCAGTTCCACCAGACGCTTCGTCTGCCGGTCTGTAGCGGAGAAGTCGATCCCGGCTGTCGAGGTCTGCACACGGGAGTTGACCTCCTTCAACTGGCCGATCAGATCCTGCGCATTGTCGATGCGCGCCTTTGCCTTGGTGCTGCGAGCCTTTGGGCCTCTCCGCAGCCAGTCGACCTCGATCTTGACGCGATTCTTCAGCGCATCCTGCAGCTTCGACTGCGCCTCCATGTAGAGTTGCTTGCCTTCAATGAACTTCGAATACGTGCCCTTCACGCGCAGCAAACCATCGGCGTATACGCGGTTCAGTTCAACGATCTCCGTGGCGACATTTTCAAGAAAGTACCGGTCGTGGCTGATCATCACGCAAGCGAAGCTACCCTCGTTGAGCAACTCTTCGAGCCAGGTAATTCCTGCCAGATCCAGATGGTTGGTCGGCTCATCGAGCAGCAGCACGTCGGGATGAATCACCACCGCCTCCGCGATGGCTAGACGTTTTCGCCAGCCACCGGAAAGCTTGGCCGCCTCCGCGTCAAGATCCGGAAAGCCAGTCCGGCCGGCAATCTCACGCAACCGGCCTTCGTGCTCGGCCTCGGCAACCTTTGCGCGAATCAGCGCGTCCTCCAGCACACGCCGAACCGTGACGCCAGGGATGAACGTAGACTCCTGCTCCACATACCCGATCTGCGCGCGCTTGCGAATCGCGACGTCTCCGGCATCCGCATCTTCGTCTCCGGCAAGCACCTTCAGCAGGGTACTCTTGCCAGCGCCGTTCGGCCCGATCAGCCCAATACGATCGCTATCCGATACAGTGAAAGAAATCTCACGAAACAAAGTCGTCGCGCCGAAGGACTTGGTCAGGCCCTGCGCATTCAGGATTGGTGGCATCTCTTCAGTTTACAGAGAAAGGAGCGAAACTTCCGTCTGGTCTCCACACGTCAGTCCAGATCGAACTCACGCAGCGGGCGATCAGTCAGCGGCGTCTCTTTCGCCTTCTTGACCGCTTCAGCAAACTTCTTCGCCAGCACGTCATCCTTATTCTTCTGAGCATCCACGCTCTGCTGGAAGATGGAGTCCCGGCGAGCATCCGCGTCGCGGAGAGCTTTGGCAGCCTCGCCGAAATCTTCAAACATCTTCTTCCTTGGAGCAGAGGTATGGGCAATGATGGAACGGGTAACCGGATCGATCTTCAACATCGCTCCGCAGTCCGGACACATCACTTCGAAAGGCTGATCGCTTAGACCCACAGTGCGCCTCCGGTTCTCATCTTACCGCGTTCGAACCATCTCTACCTCTATTTGGGGCTACCGGCAGAGATGACTTGAGGCGTCGCGTTCCATCCGCGCACCGCGATCTCTGCTCCCTTTGCCGAGGCGGCAGGATATTCGACCTGCACGGTGCGGGTCTCGCCGGGAAGAAGCGAGATGTAGTTGTCGGAGTAGTACGCCGGCAGGATCCGCTGCTTGGTCTTCGCATCAAGCAGCGTCAGCTTGTTTGCCAGACTCGCCACCTTGTCGTCATTCGTCAAGCTAAGCTTGATCTCGACCGTATCGGCATGTGTTGAACTCTGCGAAGCCACCTTCAGCTGCACTGGCGGAAGCCGATTCAACTCGCGATACGAGAACGACTTCTCGCCAAGCCAGTAAAGGTTCTGCGAGACCAGCCCGCCATTTGAATCGAGCAGCTCCAGCTTCACCAGCACCATACCCTTGGCGAGATAGGAAGCGAGATCCAACTTCAGACTGGCTTCCTTCGAATCGGCGTTGATGCTCTTCGTCTCCTTTGCTTGAAAGAGCAGCACATTGGCGAGCGAGTAGACCTTTGCACTCACCGTAAGCCCGGCACGTGCCGCCGGCGTCGTGTTGACGATATCAACCTCGTTCGTCGCCAGATTTAGCTGAATGTGAACCGGCTCGCAAGCCTTCATCGTCCCGTAAAAGGAGGCCTGCGTGTCATAGTCCGAGCTGAGAATCTGCCACATCGTGCTCGGCCACGCGGGCTGCGTCATCCACAACATGCGGCCGCTGTTGGGAGTCCACAGGTTCGCGTTCATGCCCTCGAAAATCGCACGGTGGTCGATGTAGTTCAGCATCTGAGCCTTGCGCTCGAAGTCCTCCAGCCCGGTCGGCGCGCCAAACTCGGCCTGGATCTCTTCCATGAACGGTGCAACATCTCCGTTCCCGCTCTGGTGCCAGTCGTGATAGGCCCACACGTCATCGATAGGCCACCAGTCTGGCTTCGCAACCGTGCTCTCGAACGATTCGAGTGTGGACATCGAAGGCGTGCCGGTCTCAACCGAGAAGCCGCGATTGAGCACCGTGAAGTAGTCAGCAGGATTCTGATAGCGGTACGGGCCGCTGTTCTGCAGGTTCACCTGGTTTGAGCTGGGCGAATAGTAACGTGTGCCGTCCAATGTGCGTACGAGTCTCTCAAGACCCATATTGATGATCGGTTGAGGAACACCTTCATTCCGCCCGCACCACAACAGGATGGAAGGATGATTTCGAAAGTGCTTGATGGTATCGGCCGCATTCGCAAGGAAGAGATCAGGGTCCTGCGCCTCGATGTTGTAGTTCTGCGTCGACTCCCAGAAATCGTTCCAGACCAGCATCCCGTACTCGTCCGCCAGATCGTAGAACGTCTCCTCGGTGCTTTGGCCGACCCAGTTGCGGATGATGTTCAGATTGGCGTCCCGGTCGAGCCGGAAGAATGGTTCGAGATGCGCGCGCGACACGCGTTTGCGGGCGTCGTCCATACCCCAGTTGCCGCCGCGCGCAGCGATGCGGACGCCGTTCACTTTGACGACGAGGTACGGAGCCGGGCCAGTGTCGGAAACCGTTCGGATCGAGGGCGAGTCTTCGCCTCCCGGATAGAGAGACGCTACATAGGAGTGATACGCGCCGCGCTCCTCTTCGGGAAGATTGAATGCAGCCGCGTCCGCCGATGGAATCTCACGCATCCCGTCGTGACTCACATCGACCACAGGTTGCGCAGAGCCGCGAGCCTCTGTCGGAGAGAACTCTACCCTTCGCAGATGACCGGTACTGTCGAGCAGACTCAGCTCGTAGCTGATCTCACGTACCCCAAAGCGGATGTCCTTTGCATCGGAGGTTGCAGCCCCATCGCCGACCCCGTGGAGCGAAAGATTCAAATGATAGAGCTCCGGCTTGCCGTACCCGTTAGGCCACCAGAGACGCGGATGCTGCACGTTGAGCTGAGAGAACTCAGCGGGAGTCAGCTTGATCTCACTCTCGCCCGGAGGGAGCAGCACGCTCTTGCTGACTTTGATCTGCTCGATGGATGCATCGAGGGTCGACTGAACCGGCTGGTCCGACAAGTTGGTGACTGGCACGTCCACCTCGACGGCAGCTACTGTGGTGTCGTGATTACGGAAAGACGTAATGACCTGCGCGTCGCCAATCTTCAGCCCGCCTGTCACCTTCAGAGTCACAGGCTGCCAGATGCCGCTGTCGCGATCGCGGATGGCCGGAATCCAATCCCATCCTTCAGTGGCCAGGAATGTCGGGCCATCGAGCTCCATCGACCCCCCGTTTTCGCCAGGACCGCCCAGAACGGACTGCTCCTGCGGGATGCCTGGATGCGGCGGCGGCGAGATCCGGACAGCGAGCACGTTCTTCTCTCCTGGCCGGAGAACGGACGTCACATCAAACGTACCCCTCTGAAAGGCGCCCCTAATGGTGCCCAGCAGCTTTCCGTTGAGCCAGACGGAGGCCTTGTAATTGATGCCCTGGAAGGTGAGTTCCACATGATGCCCGCCCTTCTCCGTCGTCGTGCCCATGGCCGCCGGCAAGGTGAACTCGTTGCGATACCAGTAATCCTGTTTGTTCAGCGACTCTGGAATCGCCAGATTGTTCAGTCCATAATCCGGGTCGGGATAGATACCGTCATCGACCATCGTGGTGAGTACGGTCCCGGGCACGGTCGCCCGCATCCACTCTTTCTCCCCCTTCGGCTTGTAGGAGCTTGAGGCGAGCGATTCTCCATCCGCATCGACCTTCGAAGCTTCGCGCAGCGTCCAGCCATCGGAAAACGTCCACTCGCTATCCCCCGATGCTCTGAGAGACGGTCCCACAGGAGGGCGCTTGATCGCGACGGGAGCCGAAAGCGGAGCACGGCTCTTCGGCATCGTCGATGCATCCTGCGGGGCGCGATATCCGGCTTGCCCCCGCGTCTGAACCGGCCAGGGCTTCGATCCCTCGTCGAATGAAATGACCGAAAAGTCCGGCGGCGACTGATGCAGCTTGCGAATCTCCGCATCGGACAGCGCCTGACGGAGCACGGTGAACGAAGCGATCTGCCCACCGAAGTGCTTCCCCTTGAAGTGCGAGACTGCAGGTTGGACAATGACAGCGTTTGCCCCGCGAGAATGCGGGACGGAAGAACGAACATCAGGAGTGACCCCGGTCGAGGAATCGATGACAGCCGGAGCCATCTGCAGCAAAGCGTTGACGCTGCCCAGCATGAGTGAGCCACTGCCCACCGGCTCCCCGTCGCTATACAAACGGAACCGGCTGCCGTCGAAGGTGGCCGCCAGCAGATGCCACGTGCCCGGGTTGAGGTCTGCCGTTCCCGCAAGCTGGTTGCCCTCTCCCATCCATAACATGACCTTCCCCAAGTCGAGAGCGAGATAGCGTGGGTACTCCGCGGTAGTGGTTCCCAGTCCGGCGACCAACTCGGGCGCCTGCACCGGCCCGCTCGTCTTGATCCAGCAGTAAAGCGTCCAAGAAGAATCGGCCAGAAAAACGGTGTCGTGTCCATTGGCGATCGGAATTCTCAGGCCGTCGCCATCCGGAAGGAAGCTCCCGTTATAGGGTCCATACAGCGCTGGATCATTCGTCACCGGCGTCTGCCCCGTCGCCTGTGCCGGATCGTGTAGACCAACCGCGAGCGCAGCCGCTACAAGAGCGAAGACCCATCGGAGCCGGAAGGCTTCTGTCGGTTGGAGTATGCGAGTCCGAAGCTGACGAAACCTGCGAAAAGCCATGAAGCAATCTCCTAGATTCGCGATAACGATAACATAAATGTTCCTGCCATCGACCGTGGTTCAAGGTCCGGCAGCGAAGCCCGGAAATGCGCCTTCCTCGCGTGCTCCCGCTGCTTCGGCCGTGACGTTTAAGCAAGCCGGGGATGGCACCCGCACGACTCCCGAATGACAAACTCCACAGGCAGCGTGATCTGTTCTCCGAAAAGCGACACTTCTTTTTCTGCGAGCTTTCCAAAGAGCAGTTCCGCCGCGACGCGGCCAAGCTCCAGGGTAGGCTGCCGTACTACAGTGATCGCCGGTTTGAAGATATCGGCCATCTCGAAATCGTCGAAACCCACCACAGCAACGTCCTCTGGAATTCTGACGTTGATTTGAGAAAATGCGTGGAGAGCGTGACGCATGACGAGGTTGTTGCCCATGAAAAATGCGGTCGGAGCGGTCGGCCGTGACATCTCCCGCTTGATCAGCGCACAGGTCTCTGCCTCCGTACCACAGGTGAAGTGCTTGCCCGGTTGCAGCCCCGCCAGCGTCATGGCCTCTTTGTATCCTTCGTATCGCCGGTCCAACGCGTAGAGCCTGTGGGTCAAGCCAAGGTAATGGATTCTCCGGTGGCCGTGCTCGATCAGATGTTCGACTGCGACCTTTGCGCCGCGTTGGTTCTCGACCAGAACACTGTGGAAGCGGTGACCTTTCACCGGGCGATCAAGCGTGACGATTTGAGTCGAGTGAAACTCGGGGCGGTTGAGCTGGAATCTTCCATTGGCCGCGGGAATCACCGCGAGACCTTCAACGTGGTTCAGCACCATCAGACTGGCTTCATTAAATTCGATTGCCGCGTCTTCATCGGAGATCGTAACGCTGATCGAATAACCATGTTTCTTCGCCACAAGGCTGATGGCGTGTGCACAGGTCGCGAAGAAGGGATCGTAGAAATTCGGAACGATAATGCCGATGGAGTTTGACTTGGCCTGCCGCAGCGAGCGAGCCACAGGATTCGGCTTGTAGTTCAACTGCTTGACCGCCTGACGGACCCGCGCCTTGGTCTCTTCCGTGACCGGCGCGCTGTCATTGAGCACGCGCGACACGGTCATCGTCGCCACCTTCGCCAACTCCGCGACATCCCTCATCCTGGCCTTGCGTTGAGCCAAAGCGAATGTTCCTCAGGTTCGATTCTTCTCAGAGGAGAAGCCTACAGCATAAGCAGCGCCGCTCGCGTCCCGCTAAAGTATTGCAATTACCTGGAACTAAAGGTGGAGGCGGGCAGACCAGCACGGTTGTACAGGCCGCCCGTCGCATCGTTGGCCCATGCATACCGGACGTAGCGTGGGTTTGGCACCGCGGAACTGGTGACGACAACCGTTTCGCCCTCGATCTTCGCCTGTGCGGGAACGAAGTTGCCATCGTCTCCGGCGACTTCAAAGGCAGACCGGAACGTATCCGCGGTCACGGTCGATCCCGCAGGCGCGACCCCCGTCTGGAGGCCTCCTGAAGCGTGATCGAACCATACCCGCATGGCTCCAGGCTCGGTGGTGGCCTGCCGAAACATAGGACCAGCATCGCCGGAGTTCGAGTCGTGATAAACCATCACGTGTGCGGCCATAGCGAGACGAGAGGCGACTGTCTGTTTGTCGGGCGGATGCACGTTCTCCGCCTCACCCACGTCCATCGAAACCGCCATTGCAGTGTTTGCAACGTCCAGCGTTCTTCGCTGCGCGTCGCGAATCGCTCCCCAGTTCTCGCCAGGGGAGTGGAAGCTCGAGATCTGCACATACAGGAATGGCAGCCTGCCCTGGGCCCATTGGGCCCGCCAGTCGGCGATCATGGCAGAGAAAAGTGATTGGTACATCGGAGCCCGCTCCGGAGCACTGTCCGACTCGCCTTGATACCACAGAAACCCTTTGATGGAATACGGCGCCAGCGGGGCAATCATGCCGTTGTACAGACCTGCAGGTGTCCAGGAGACTTCGTCTGGGTGCCAGGGATGCTTCGGCAACGGACGATGGGCTTCGGTGGCGGCTGCGTCCTCCCGCTTCTCCGCGGCCTTCACGGCGGAGAGACGGCTCTGCTGATCGGCGAAACGCGCGCGTGAGGCAAAGACTGGCATAAAGGAGGCATCGTCGCCGAGAGCGTCGAGACTCAGCCAGGAACTCACCGGCGTTCCTCCCCACGTCGAATCGACCAGGCCGATGGGAACCTTCTCGTCGTGACTGATCTGCCGTCCGAAGAAGTAGGCCACGGCGGAGAAGTCCGTCGCGGTCTCTGGAGTGCAGAGCGTCCAGGTGGCGGCAATGTCGTTGACTGGCACGTCGGAGGATCTGTGATCCACTCGCAGAAGCCGTACCTGCGGGAGGTTCGCCCCGGCGATCTCCTGGCTCGCGTTCTTGATGACCGCCGAGCCGGGAAACCCACGCAGAGGAATCTCCATATTGGATTGGCCCGAGGCGACCCAGACGTCGCCGACGAGAAGGTCGGATACCTCAAGAGTCTGGCTTCCCGATTCATTCCCATTCACCGAAAGCGTGTAGGGACCGCCCGCTTCTTCCGGCATCAGCCAGACACTCCATTCGCCGTACTGGTTGGCGTCCGCCGAGCGCTTCTGCCCATGGAATGCTACGGTCACCGTCTCGTTGGGCGCAGACCATCCCCAGATATGGATCGGCGTCCCGCGCTGCAACACGGCATGATCGCTGATCATCTTCGGCAGGCGAATCTCTCCGAAGACGCACCGTGCGCTCAGTCCGGAGCACAGGAGTAGAGCAAGAAAAAGCGGTCGTAGTCGCACTCTCATTGCGTTAAATCCTTTTTTGTATAAGCTCGTGCCGTCACAAACGCCACAGCGCAAGCCGGGCAGAACGAGGCTTTCGCAAAAACAGAAGGCTGTCCTCACCGTCCCACCGGACGCATGATCCGAAGCAAAGGATGACCGCCTACATTCTCCAGCGGGAAGTAGACCAGGTGGGTCTTCGGATCGACCGACACCGTATGCGCGTGAGCCATATCGAACGAACCAAGCAGCGTGAGCTTCGTCCCATGATTCTCGAAGATCGTCACCCTGCCCGACTCCGCCGAGACATACAGCCGCTTCAGCCCCGGATCGTAGGCGAGCACATCAGGATCGTCCCCCACCTGGTAGGTCGAAAGCACCTTCATGGCGTTGAGGTCCACCATCGCCAGCGAGTGATTCTCTTCGCCAGCGACAAAAGCCACGTGCGCGTTCCCATCGAGCGCGATGCCATGCGGATTCTCGATTCCAGGCAGCGGCAATCGGCGAATGATCCGATCGCTCGCCGGGTCAATCACAGCAAGCACGTTCACCCCATGAACCGCGACAAGAATATGCCCGGAGACAGAATCGTAGACGGTATTCCCCGCGCCGCCGCCCAGAGAGATCTTCGCGACCAGCTTGTTGCTCGCGGCATCGACCACCGCATCGACCCCACCATGCTCATCCGAGACGAAAACCTTATTCTGTTTTGGAGCGTACGCCAGCCCATCCGGATAAACGACAGGCCCAGCCATTCCCACGATCGTGAGCGTCGCCATATCGACAGCCGCAACCTCATGGCTACCCGTGATCGACGCATACAGCCGGTGAATCTCAGGCGCGAGCGTGACTCCATGTACTCGTTTGAACCCGTCCAGATTGGCGACAACCTGCCGCGTGTTCGTATCGAACACAACCAGCTGATCCGCATTCATGTGCGCGATATACAGCCGCCCGCTCGACGAATCGAACGTCTGATAGTCGAACCGAACGGCTGGACCCGGCATCGGAATATCCGCGACCGTCTCCAGCGCAGACTTCGACTCCGCAGGCTGCGCCATCAGCAAAGGAAGAACAAACGCAGCCTCAGCAAACAAACAGAGAAATCGGATCATCGCAGGCATAGAGCTACAGGAGATTGTATCGCCATCGAATCGTGCGATACATATCGATGCTTTAGAAAGCCGCGGCCACTGTCGGAGCTTCACACCGCACAAACGATAAACCCGTTCCACTCACAAGCAAAGGCCCGCTCCCCACCGGCACCACCACAGCCCGCGCCGCCATCAACTCCAAATCCTCGTCCCCGCACCGAACCACACCGCTGCCCGTCAATCCCACCAGGCAGCCCGCGCCATCAAGCGTCAGCGTCACCTCTCCCGACCCCACATCGAATCGATCCACCACAAAATATTCTTGCTCGATCAGCCGCGTAAATCCATCCATCTTCTTCGGAGCGATCTTTCCTGCCGCCGTCTTCGACCGCATCACCTGCAATCCCTTCTCCAGATGCAGCTCCCGCGGCCGTCCATAGTCGTACAACCGGTACGTCACATCGCTTGTCTGCTGGGTCTCCAGCAACACCACGCCCGGCCCAATCGCGTGAACCGTCCCCGCATCCACAAACAACATGTCTCCCACCACCACCGGCACATGCTGCATCAACGACTCCATCGTCCCGTCGTCCACTGACGCCGCCAGCTCCTTCGGTCCCACTCCATCTTTCAACCCCAGCGCAACCGTCGCTCCCGGCACAGCCTCCAGCACATACCAGCACTCCGTCTTCCCGCGCGTCTCTCCCAACGCCCGCGCCTGCGCATCATCCGGATGCACCTGCACCGAAAGCTTCTCCTCCGGAAACAGAATCTTCACCAGCAGCGGAAACTCCGCGCCCAGTTCTTCCCCAACCTCCGCCAGCGTCTCGCCTTCAAAAAGTCCCGTCTCCACCACGCACTGCGGCCCCGTCAGCCATGCCTCGCCCACCCGCTCCTTCGTCCCCGTCTCCGCATACCATGGCTGCAAAGTCTGCCTGCCCCACACCCGCTCGCTGAACCACGGTTTCAACCGGAACGGCTCGATTCTCGTCGCATTCGTCATGCCTCTAGCCTATCAACTCCCACCTTCGGGTCACGGCGACAAAACTCTTACACCACCTTCGGGGAGCATTACAAAAGTCTTACACCGTACATAGAGCGAGCCTGTTAGCGTCGTTAATAGAAGTTCAAGGAAAGCGAAACCATGAGCCCCAGCACCATCGAAGAGACCTCAGTTACCCCCGTAAAGACCGCCCCCAAGCTCGCCCTCGTCGTTCCCGCCGTCGCCGAAGTCACCCAGAAGATCAAGCAGGATCTCCGCATGGGACGCGAGCACCAGCAGGGACGAATCAACTGGATCACCACCATCGCCATGGGCGCCTTCCATGTCGGAGCCATCGCCGCCCTCTTCTTCTTTTCCTGGAAAAACCTCGCGGTGTTCGTCGTCATGTACTTCCTCGCCATCAACGTTGGCATCGGCATGGCCTACCACCGCCTGCTCACGCACCGCGGCTATCGCACTCCCAAGTGGGTTGAATATTTCGTCACCCTGTGCGGCTGCCTCGCCCTGGAGGGCGGCCCCATCTTCTGGGTAGCCACGCACCGCGTCCATCATCAAAACTCCGATCACGAGGGCGACCCCCACACCCCGCACGACGGCACCTGGTGGGCTCACGCCGGCTGGATCCTCTCCGGTCGCGCCCTGCACTCCGAGACTGCGCTCCTCGGCCGCTACGCTCCCGACCTTACCCGCGATCCCGTCCACGTCTGGCTCAGCAAATATCACTGGATTCCCCTCGTAGCCAGCGGCGTCCTCCAACTCGCGCTCGGCGCCGCCCTGGCCCCCGCCGGCCATCACGTCGTCGGCGCCGTCGGAATGCTCCTCTGGGGAACCTTCCTTCGCGTTACCATCGGCCTCCACGCCACCTGGCTCGTCAACTCCGCAACTCACCTCTGGGGCAAACGCCGCTTCGAGACCAAGGACGACTCCCGCAACAACTGGTGGGTTGCCCTGCTCACCGGCGGCGAGGGATGGCACAACAACCATCACGCTCACCCCGTCAGTGCCCGCCACGGCCTCACCTGGTACGAGTTCGACATCAACTACTACGGCATCTGGCTGCTCAGCAAACTCGGGCTCGCCGAAAAAGTCCAGGTAGCCAAGTTCGATCCCCAGAACCCAAAACCCGCTGGCGTATAATCCTTCCGCAAGTCTCAAAATCAGATGGTCGCTACCCTTAAAGTGGCGGCCATTGTTGTTTAGTTTGCAAGCCGCCTTCGGTGTAGAGGTGCCTTGGCCTTCTTGTTTGTCATTCCCGAAGGGAATCTGCTGCTACAGTCTCCACACCATCGGGTAATTTTCCCGGTGCCCATATCTCGATCTTGAGATGTGGGCATTCGCACCACGCGCCAACCGTCTCACCTTTGCATCCCACACACCCAGGCGCTCGAACCTAACCGAAGTTCAAGCTGCCGCAGCCAAACCTCGCCTTCGAAACGACCCAGCTATACTTCCCCTCAAGCCATGAACATCACCCGACGCCGCGGAGCCATCGCCTTCTTCATCACTCTCGGCGCATGTCTGGTCGGCGGCCTCGTCACCCTCAACATCGGTTGGATCATCCGCAACGAGCGCACCTTCGCATTCGCCATCCTCGGCACCATCCTCTTCTCCCTGCTCATAGCCGGCGTAGTCCTCAACACCGTCTTCCTCATCCGAGAGATCCGCCGCAACGAGCGCCAGGACTCCTTTCTCAACGCCGTCACCCATGAGCTTAAAACCCCCATCGCCAGCATCCGCCTCTACCTTGAAACCCTCCAGCGCCGCGCCACCACGGAAGAGCAAAGAAAGGAGTTCTACACCATCATGCTGTCCGACTCAGACCGTCTCCTCGCCACCGTCGAGCAGGTCCTCAAAGCCGGCCAGCTCGGCCAGCGCAACCGCCAGCTCAATCGCACCCTCATCAACCTCGAATCCCTCCTTACCGACTGCATCGCCATCACCCTCCAGCGCCACCATCTCCCGACCGGCAGCATCGTCCTCGAGCCGGTACCCGGCGCCGTCCGTCTCCACACCCTCGGCATCGCCGAAGACCTCCGCACCGCGGTCCTCAACGTCCTCGACAACGCCGTCAAATACTCCCCCGATGGTGTTCACATTCGCTGCTCGCTCACCATCGCGCACTACACCTCGGTCGCGCTCAAAGTCACCGACACCGGGGTCGGCCTGCCGTCCAACCAGTTCAAACGTATCTTCAACCGCTTCTATCGCGTCCCCGGCCGCACCATGTCGAGAATCAAAGGCACCGGCCTCGGGCTCTTCCTCGTCCGCAACATAGCCCGCCAGCACGGCGGCGACGTTACTGCCTCCAGCCCCGGCCCCAACCTCGGCACCACCATCACCATCACACTGCCGCTAGCCAGTCCCACCACACCCTCCAGCAACTCCGCCGTGATGCAGTGATTCTCTCGGGAGGACGCCATGCAAGTCGAAGAGCTTTACACCTTCCTCAACGCACACAAGCTCGCCGTCCTCTCCACCACCGCATCAAACGGCGACCCACAATCGGCGCTGGTCGGCATCGCTGTCTCCAAACAACTCCAGATCGTCTTCGACACCGTGAAATCGTCACGCAAATACCCCAACCTCAAAGCCGACCCACGCATCTCCTTCGTCATCGGCTGGGAGGGTGAGATCACCGTCCAATACGAAGGCATCGCCACCGAGCCCAAAGGAGATGCCCTCCTCCAGGCACAAGACATCTACTTCCCGGCCTGGCCGAGCTGCATCGAACACCAGCAATGGCCGGGCATCACCTGGTTCCTCGTCAGCCCACTCTGGATTCGCTACAGCGACTTCAACATCCACCGAATCGAGGAGATGACCTTCCCATCGCCCTCAACCAAAGCAAACCCTGGTTAACTCTCACGATCTCGCGCACCCCCACGAGGAATCGTCATTTCGACCGGAGCCGCGCGGCTCTATCGCACGGCAGAGCGGAGAAACCCCCGCATTTCGTCTTCAGAGCGAAGCCTCCGATTCCCATAGGTTGAAACCGGACGTACCTGCCTGAGCAAGCCACCCTTCAAACGCAGGCCCTTTTGATCACAACGTACAATCACTCTCAAACATGCAACTCATTCATACCTGAAAGATCCATGCTCCTCCTCTGGAAACATTTCGCCCTTGGCTTCAGCGCGCTCCTTCCGCTCGTCAATCCGCTCGGCTCTGCGCTGATCTTTCTCGGCCTCGTCGGTGCGGCGCCCATCGAAACCTACCGCGCCCTCGCCCGCCGCATCGCCATCAACACCGTCATCTTCTTCGCGGTCATCGAACTTGTCGGCTCCTATCTCCTAAGCTTCTTCGGCATCTCGCTTCCCATCGTGCAGCTCTCCGGCGGCATCGTCATCGCCATGATCGGCTGGAGCCTGCTCAACCAGAAGGACAGCGCGCCCGATCCCGATAAGACCGACGTCGCTGCACCCGCCGTCACGCAGTACGAGATCAACCGCCTCCAGCAGAAGGCCTTCTACCCGTTCACCTTCCCCATCACCGCCGGGCCAGGCTGCATCGTCGTCATGCTCACTCTCAGCGTCCACACCCAGCAGAAAACTCTCGAGGACAAGGTGTTCGCGCACGTAGGTCTCTTCCTCGCGGTCGTTGCGCTCAGCGGGCTTGTCTATCTTTGCTACGCCTACGCCCCAAAGATCGAGCGTTCCATCTCGCCCGCCACTGCCCACGGCATCCTCCGAGTCATAGCCTTCATCCTGCTCTGCATCGGGGCGCAGATCGCATGGAACGGCCTCAGCAGCCTCCTCACTCCGCTCCTGCAACACACGCCGCTTCTCCCCCAAACGTAGAACTCTGATCACCCAGCCGTATCAAGCTCTTCCCACTCTCTCATCCTCAAAGAGAATCTGCCGCTGCCTTCGCTCTTGCCCTCACCTTTGCCCTTGCCGTTGCCTTTCTGGTTGTCATCCTCGAAGACGATCTGCTGTTCCCCGACACCTTCGGTACACTCATCGTGGAATGACTCCGAAGTTCCGAGCCATCGCCCAACCCACAATGCCCAACCCCATCACCCCACTCATCGTCCTCGTCGAAGACGAAGAACATCTCGCCCAGGGCCTTCTCTTCAACCTGCAGGCCGAAGGCTACCGCATCCATCACGAATCCGACGGCGACTCCGCCCTCGCGTATCTCCTCCATCCCACCGAACCCGTCGCCGCCATCCTCCTCGACTGCATGTTGCCCGGAGCTGACGGCTTCACCATCGTCCGCGCCCTTCGCGAAGCACAGGTCTACACTCCCGTCCTCATGCTCACCGCCCGCTCCCGCCCGGACGAGATTCTCGAAGGCATCGAGGCCGGCGCGGACGACTATCTCGCCAAACCCTTCGACCTCAACATCCTCCTCGTCCGGCTGAAATCCCTCCTCCGCCGCACCGCTTGGCAGAACGCCGCAGCCGCCGAAATCCCAGCACAGACGCCTCCTCAACCACCCGACGAATACTCCTTCAATCACCGGACAATTCGCTTCGACGCCCTCGAACTCATCGCCCCCAATCGCATCACCCACCTCACCCTGATGGAAGCCGATCTACTCCGCTATCTCACCGATCGCGAAGGCCAGATCATCTCGCGATCCGCCATCCTCGAAAACGTCTGGCGCGTCCACCAGGACACCGACACCCGCGCCGTCGACAACTTCATCGTCCGCCTGCGCCGTTATATCGAAGACGACCCCGCCGAACCCGCCCACCTGCTCACCGTCCGCGGCATCGGCTACCGCTTCCTCGCCAACCCCTGACGCACCCATCCCAATAGCCCAGCAAAGGTAGGCAATTCCCGTCTGCAAAACTCGCTGAATCCGCTCAGCCGGAGCGCCGTAGACGCACCCCATCCCCGGCAAGATCCCGCTCTGCCTCGCTCCAACGATTCGCCTCCACGGGAGCCAATATACGATGCACCGCGGCCAGAAGCTCTGGCAGCCGGAACGGCTTCGCCAGAAAACTCCACCCTTCCCTCTGCAGCTGCGCCGTCTGCTCCGTATCGACCAGGCCGCCCGAGATCAGCAACACCGGAAGATCCTTCCGAGTCTCACTGAGTTCAGCAGCTAACTCCATTCCCGACCGTTGTGGCATATATATATCCGTAATCAGCAGATCGACCCGCCGAACCTTCCTGAAGATCTGCGCCGCCCGTTCCGCATCGCCCGAGCTATACACCGCATAACCTTCATGCTCCAGAAACGTCCGCGTCAACGACCGGATGTCAGCATCGTCGTCGACCAGAAGAATCGTACTCGGCGGAATCAGAATCGTACCGTCACTGCCGGAAGAACTCTCAAAAACTTCCAGCGAATCATGATGCCCGTTGCCCGGAAATACATTCATTCTGATATCGAACTCTGCGGCTCGCCCGAATCCATCTCAGGCAATCTTGCTTCAGCCGCGGCAACCTTCCCTGGATTACAACCCTCCCTGATGGACTCACCATTCCCTACAAAAGTTGCCTCGCAAAAAGCGGCTGCACAACAGATACCCGAATCGGAACACGTCCCCGCCCCGCGATACACTTGAACCCAGTACGCCCCATGCGCATCATCACCCGCTACATCCTCCGCGAAGTTACCTCGCACGCCCTTCTCGGCGGCCTGCTCTTCACCTTCATCATCTTCATGCGCGACCTCGGCAAGATCCTTGACTTCGTCGTCCGCGACTCCGCCTCCTGGTCCGACGTAGCCCGCATCATCCTCTACACCCTCCCGCCCGCGCTCAATGTCACCATCCCCATGGCGGTCCTGGTCGGCATCCTCCTCGGCCTCTCCCGCCTCGCCGCCGACAGCGAAATCACCGCCATGCGAGCCGCCGGCATGGGAGCACTCGACTTCGTCCGCATCGTCTCCATCGTCTCCGCCGCCGCCCTCGCCCTCGGCCTCTTCAACTCCCTCTATCTCTCCCCTCGCGCCGCCAGCGGCCTCATCTCCCTCGGCGAATCCCTCAAGTCCTCCCAGGCCTCCTTCGAAGTCCAGCCCCGCGTCTTCTACGAGGAGTTCAAAAATCGCGTCCTCTTCATTCAAGACGTCAGCCCCGCCTCCGGAGCCGCCCTCTGGCACCACGTCTTCCTCGCCGACCTCACCCAGCCCGCCAACCCTCAGATCACCACCGCCGACCAGGCCGTCGTCGTCAACGGGACCCCCAATACTCCCGACGCCCAGACCATCCGCCTCCACCTCATCGACGGAGGCCAGCACGAAACCTCCCCCACCGACCCCAACCAGTACAACATCTCCACCTTCTCGACCACCGACATCCCCATCGAAACCGACGCCCCCGAAGACACTCATCTCGGCCGCGTCAACACCCCCATCCAGGCTCTCTCACTCCGCGATCTCTGGACCCGCGCCCAATCCCTCACCTCCACGCAGGGCCGCGAAGCCTCCGTCTACCGCATCGAGTTCAACAAGCGCTTCTCCTATCCCTTCGCCTGCCTCGTCCTTATGCTCGTCGGCGTTCCCCTCGGCATCTCCTCCAAACGCGGAGGAAAATCCACCGGTTTCGTCCTCACCATCCTCCTCGTCTTCATCTACTACTTCCTGTCCTCGGTCGGCGTCGCCTTCGCCCAGTCCGGCAAGCTCTCGCCTTTCCTAGGCGTCTGGGGAGCCAACCTTCTCTTCGCCGCCGCCGGTGCCCTCCTCCTCCATCAGATGTCTCGCGGAGGCATCGCCCTCGGCATCTTCTCCACCCTCGGCGCGCGCCTCAAAGCTCTCACCACCCGCCTCACCACCCACAACGGCGAATCCGCCAGCAGACGAGACATCGCCACCCTCCTCCGCCACTTCCGTAACGTCTCCCGCATGCAGTTCCCGCTCCTGCTCGACGACTACGTCATGCGCGAGTACGCCACCAACTTCGCCATCGTCCTCGCCTCCTTCTCTACCCTCTTCCTCATCTTCACCTTCTTCGAACTCATCGGCCCCATCTTCAAAAACCGCACCCCACTCATCGTCGTCGGCGAATACCTCATCAACCTCGTCCCCTACATCCTCTACAACGTCACGCCCCTCTGTGCTCTCGTCGCCGTCCTCGTCACCTTCGGCGCCCTCAACCGCACCTCCGAACTCACCGCGATGAAGTCCTCCGGCATCAGCCTCTACCGCATCATCACCCCCGTCCTCGTCGTCACCATCCTCATCTCCGCCGCACTCTTCGCCTTCGACGAGCTTTACCTCCCCACAGCAAACCGCCGCCAGGAAGCCCTCCTCTCCGTCATCAAGGACAAGCCCGCACAGACCTTCCTCCGCCCCGATCGCGAATGGATCTCCGGCCAGACCAACAATGCCGGCGACCCCGCCCGCATCTTCTACTACCAGTACTTCAGCGCCGACAAAGATACCTTCGCCAACATCACCGTCTTCGAGTTCGACCCCGCCACCTTCGCCCTCCAGCGCCGCATCTTCGCCACCTCCGCACGCTGGGACACCCAACTCAAAAACTGGGTCTTCGTCGACGGCTGGGAGCGCACCTTCTCCGGCGAAACCATCGCCAGCTACCACCCCTTCACCGTCGACACCTTCCCCGAGATCAAAGAGCAGCCCGGCTACTTCAAAAAAGAAGATCTCCCCTCCCAGGAGATGAGCTACAACGAACTCTCACGCTACATCGCCGACCTCAAGCAATCCGGCTTCGACACCCAGCGCCTGAGCGTCCAGCTCAACAAGAAAATCGCCTACCCGCTCATCACCCTCGTCATGGCCATCCTCGCCATCCCATTCGCCCTCTCCATGGGCAAAAAAGGCTCCCTCGCCGGCATCGCCACCGCCATCGGCCTCGCCATCACCTACTGGGTCATCGGCAACATCTTCGAATCCCTCGGCAACGTCAACCACCTCCCTGCCCTCCTCGCCGCCTGGACCCCAGACCTCCTCTTCGGAATCACCGGCTCCTACCTCCTCCTCCGCACCCCCACCTAGCGGTCTGGAACGTTGGGCCAATGGTCCTTTGCCACTGGCGAATATGCGTTCTAGGTCCCGGAGACGTCTATCGGTGCCCGTTCAATTCTGATACAGTGGTCCGGCCTCTGACGTGAGTCATTTTTGGTGGCGAAAGAAAGAATTTAGCGGCAAAAGGGAGAGTAATGTCGAAAAAAGGAAATGCAATTGGGCGGCGTTCGTTTCTAGGCATGGGCGCGGCAGCCGCGGGGCTTGGCCTTTGGCCCGGCATGGAAGCGTATCCCCAGAATGTCAACCGGAATTCCATTCCGTCGGAGTTGAAGATTACGGATATGCGCATCGCCGTCCTAAGAGGTCCGGGAGGCAAGCCGATCCAGGAGGGCAATGGCGGCCCGAGCAGCGCGGGCGGCGGTCCCGGCGGCATAGGCCTTGGCGGACGCCCCAGGAGAGAGATGCCTCCTGCGACTCCCGGAGCGGGAGCGGCATCCGGCGGCACCATCATCGTCCGCATCGATACCAATCAAGGAATCTCCGGTTACGGCCAGGCGATCGGCGACGGCCCACAGCCCAACTGGGTGCTGATGCATAAGGCCCGGTTGCTCGGCGAGAATCCCTGCAACGTGGACAGAATCTTCCGCAAGATCAAGATGCATGGCGGATATAACCGTCAGGGGAGCGCCGTCAACGCCATTGACAACGCCTTGTGGGATCTGGCCGGCCATGCTTACAACGTGCCGATCTATCAGATGCTGGGCGGGAAGTTCCGCGACAAGATCCGCCTGTACAGTGAGGGTGACCCGAAGACAGACTCGATTGCCGACATCGCCGCCGATTACAGGGAGCGAGTCGCATCGGGGTTCACGATGCTGAAATACGATCTGCCCGTAGCTCCTATCCTCCGCGGCCATCCGGGCACGATCTTTGCTCCGAAGGACTATTACGGAGAACCGGGGGATTTTCCGCCTGTGCAGTTTTACGAGGGGCTCGAGATCAGCGACAAGGGATGCGAACTGGTAGCGGACCACGTCGCTGCGATCAAGGAAGCCATGGGCGACGTCGGTAACACTCCCATGGGTCACGACCACTTCGGGCACCTCACCGTGAAAAGCTGCATCAAGCTGTGCAATGCGATGGAGAGGGTCAATCCGTCGACAATGGAAGATATGGTGCCGTGGATGCGCGTAGACGAGTGGAAGCTCATCACCGATTCGGTGAAGGTGTCTACGCTGACCGGCGAAGACGCCTACCTGGTGGAATCGCTCGAGCCGCTTTGCCAGGCGCGTGCGGTCGACTACATCCACCCGGATCACCTGGTGATCGGCGGCTGTCTCGAATTGAAGAAGGCCTCCGACCTGGCGGCCAAATATTCGGTGGGAATGATGGTCCACAGCAACGCGACCCCGATCGGCTACGCGGCCGGCGCGCACGCGATCGCCGCCTGCGAAAACTTCCTCGCCCTGGAGTGGCACCAGCCGCAGCCAGCCTGGCACAAGGACCTATGCGACAAAGGGGACCTCGTGGTTAATGGTCACATCCCCGTTCCCGAGGGGCCGGGCCTGGGCATCAAAGTCAATGAAGAAGCGATGCGCAACCTCTGCAGGCCGGGTGAGTTCTTCACCGATCCTACGACGTATTGGGATTCGCAGGTAGGCGGAGAGAAGGCATACACGTAAACGGAGGACGTCGAGGCCAGCCTTGCCCCTCCCGATTGTGACTGAAAGTATATAGCTCAATTAGCCGGGCGCCCATTCATGCGATCTCATCGCATGAATGGGCGTCGTAAACAGAGCCGCCTCCTCTTCGAGCCGCGCCGATCCTCTAGTGTCGACGCGCAGCAGCCACGCGACTCAATAGCGACTCGTCTCAGCCACAACAACGCTCCTGCGCCCCACACCCTTGCCGCCTGTCCCGGATATCCACAGATCAGGCATCGGCAAGCGCCTCCGCATGGACGATTCACTCTTCTCTCTCACATCCTTTGCTGGTACTATTCGCCTCAGTACCCTTACATCTGAATCGAAGTCCACTGCCGCACCGGGTCCCATACTCGGAACCATCCGCGTTTGTCATCGTAAGCTCCATCGCATCTCGCTTTGCGTGTTGTCTTCCCTGTTCATCGCATCTCGGCCTCGTCTACAACCTCGCTTCAGATTCAAAACGCAGCATCGCTCTATCCGATAAAAAAACAGCGCCCTTCGTGTGACCCGCTCAAGTTCCGGTAACTCTGCTTTTGCATCCAGCAGGATTGCCCCCACTCCGTCATCACCTTTTCACATTCGCGCGTTACAAAGTAGACGCTCACAACAAAGACCGATCGCCTTCTCCTTCGAAACCACCCTGCTTCACTTTCCGAAAGGTAGCCGCCAGTGATCTTACGCAGACTCTCCGCCGTCGCCCTCGCCGCCGTCCTCACGCTCCCCGCCGCACACGCCCAGCAGTCCCTCGGCTCCATTAGCGGAAAGGTCACCGACGCCACCGGAGCCGCCATCCCCGGCGCAACCATCGCGCTGGTAAGCGATCAGACCGCCGCCACTCGCAGCGCCGTCAGCACCGACAACGGAACCTACGGCGTAAGAGACCTGTCCATCGGCACCTACACCATCACCGTCTCCGCGCCCGGCTTCAACACCGAAAAGCTCACCGGCTTTCGCGTCCAGGCCGACCGCACCGCGGCCCTTACCGTTCACCTCAAGCCCGGTGCCGTCTCCTCCACCATCGACGTCGCCGCCACCCCGCAGCTCGACGTAACCGACATCACCAACGGCTACGTTCTCGACTCCGCCCAGATCGAAAAAACCCCCCTCGGCACCGGCAGCTTCACCCAGCTCGCCACCCTCAGCCCCGGCGTCCACGCCGACCTCCTGGCCGACACCGGGACCAACACCGGCCTCGGCAACCAGAACATCTACTCCAACGGCCAGCGACTCAGCAGCAACACCTTCACCATGAACTCCGTCATGTCCAACAACCTCTTCAACGGAGCCTCCTCCAGCCAGGTCGCAGAGAGCCGCGCCGTCCTCAACACCGGAGAATCCTTCCAGACCAACGGCACCATCCGCACCAACACCTCCATCTTCGACGCCATCGGCCAAGCCCTCCCCTCCCCGCCCCAGCAGACCATCGCCGAAGAGCGCGTCAACACCTCCATGTTCGACGCCTCCCAGGGCGCCACCGCCGGAGCACACATCGACGTCACCACCAAATCCGGCACCAACCAGTTCCACGGGTCCGCCTACGGCAACGTCGAAAGCTCCAAGTTCAACGCCAATCCCTTCTTCAACAAGCAAATCGGCCTCCCCACTCCCGACCTCCACCGCTACGTCGCAGGCGCCGAACTAGGCGGCCCCGTCCTCAAGGACAAGCTCTTCTTCTACGCCAGCTATCAGTACACCCGCGCCCGCGACCAGCTCAACTCCAGCACCTCCTACTTCGCCCCCACCGGCCTCACCGACGACCGCAGCCCCACCGGCCTCCAGTCCGTCGTCCTCGGCGCCGGCCTCCCCGCCGGAACCCCCATCGACCCCGTCGCCCTCGCCTTCTTCCAGGCCAAACTCCCCAACGGTCAGTACCTCATCCGCTCCCCCGCCGTGCAGGATGCGCCCGTCGTCTTCTTCGGCAGCGCCTCCAAATTCCAGGCCGACCAGGCCAACGGCAACGCCACCTGGATCGTCTCCAAAAAGGACACTCTCTCCAGCAAGTACTACTTCCAGCACGACCCCACTGAAAGCCCCTTCTCCAGCACTCCGCTCGAAGGCTTCCCCCAGAAATTCAACGCCGGCAGCCAGGTCTTCGCGCTGGAAAACACCATCATCCTCTCCCCGCGCCTCAGCTGGGAGCAGAAGCTCGGCATCCTCCGCATGACCGTCGCCTCCCTCACCGGCCAGCCCTTCGGCCCCTCCGATGTCGGCATCAATCTCTTCGGCAGTACCGCGCTCCCCGGCGTCGCCATCAACACCGTCGACTCCGCCGGCAACGGCCTCAACATCGGCCCAACCTCCAACTTCTCCAACACCGGCTTCGCTCAGAACACCATCGAAGGCACCTCAACCCTCATCCTCGTCGCCGGAAAGCACTCCTTCTCCTTTGGCGGCAACTATGACTTCACCCAGCTCAACATCCTCAATCGCGCCAACCAGGTCGCCTCCCTCGCCTACGCCAGCGCCGCAGACTTCCTCACCGGCGGCCCGCTCTTCACCACCGGCGGCAACACCGTCTTCTTCCAGGGAGCCAGCAACCGCTACTACCGCTCTCCCCAGGTCGGCGCCTACGCTCAGGACCAGTGGAAGGTCACGCCCAACCTCACCGTCACCGCCGGCATCCGTTACGACTACGACGGCGGCCTCTTCGAAAAGAACGGCAACCTCGTCAACTTCGACCCCGCCCGCTACTCCTACAACCTCGCCAGCGACGCCATCGTCAACAGTGGCCTCATCGTCGCCGGCAACAACAAGCAATACGCCACCCCCGGCGCCTCAAAATCCACCCTCACCAACCGCCAGTGGGGCATCGGCCCGCGCCTCGGCGTCGCCTACAGCGTCACCCCGAAGCTCGTCGCCCGCGCCGGCTTCGGAATCTACTACGACCGCGGCGAGTTCTTCACCAACTTCTCCCCCTCCGCAGGTGGCGGCTTCAACGGACCCTTCGGCGTCACCCTCCAGCCCCCCTTCGTGCAGCCCGTCTTCGGCACCTCCACCAGCACCTCCGAAAACCCCTTCGGTACCAAACTTGCTCCCATCGACACCAACCCCGCCGACTTCATCAACAACCTCCCCAACCAGGCAGCCCTCGAATCAGGCAGCAGCCCCTACCTCTTCGGAGCCTACGCCGCCAACAACAAGCTCCCCTACACCGAAAACTGGAGCCTCGACCTCCAATATCAGGTGCTCGCCAAAACCGTCGTCAGCCTCGGCTACACCGGCACTCACGGCCTCCACCAGTCCGTCCCCCTGCCCTTCAATCAGCCCCTCGTCGCCACCCCGCAGTCCCCCGTCAACGGCCAGATCTACAGCTACGGCTTCAACGCCACCGATGCCAACGGCAACACTCTCTTATCCGAACCCTTCAACACCAGCACCGGAGGCAACACCGACCTCCGCGCCCCCTACATCGGCTACAGCCCCAACTCCGTCGAGTGGTCCACCGTAGGCTGGTCCCACTACAACGCCCTCCTCTTCTCCGCCCACACTACCAGTTGGCACGGCCTCGACACGCAGCTCTCCTACACCTGGTCCCACTCCCTCGACACCTCCAGCGGCTTCGGTCTCTTCTACAACGGCAACGATCCCCGAAACCTCCGCTCCGGGTATGCCTCCTCCGACTACGACCGCACCCACGTCACCAGCCTCAGCTTCAACTACCAGATCCCCGACTACACAGCCGGCAACCTCCTCGCCCGCAAAGCCGGCTCCGGCTGGGGCCTCAGCGCCGTCAACATCTTTCAGAGCGGCCAGCCCTACAACGTCTACGACTTCTCCGCTCCGTCGGCAGCATCTTCTTCTCCTCCAACGACTACCTCACCAACCCCGTCCTCCCACTGGCCCCCGGCATCTCCGCCAAACAGGCCCTCACCGGCCACAGCGGAGCCTTCGTCAACCCCAACGACCCCAACGGCAACACCAACTACAACGACGCCGCCTTCAACCCCACCGCCTTCGCCTACCCATCCCTCGCCCCCGGCCAGTCCGGCGTTCCACCCTGCGGCCTCACCACCGGCGGCACCACCGCCTGCGACAACACCGAATCCAGCTTCTCCACCGGCGGCCGAAACATCTTCCGCGGCAGCTTCCAGAAGCGAGCCGATCTCTCGCTCTATAAAGAGACAGCCATCCGCGAACGCTACCGCCTCCGCCTCTCCCTCGAAGTCTTCAACATCACCAACACCCCCAGCTTCGACACCCCCGGCAGCAACTTCACCGGCAGCGACTTCAGCAACCCCCCAACCTTCAAAACCATTGGCCCCGGCTCCGACACCAGCACCTTCGCCCGCCAGGGAGTAGGCGCCGTCACCAACCCCATCGGCAGCCCCCGTCAGATGCAGCTCTACGGCATCTTCACCTTCTAACCCACCCCGTAGAACTTTAGCCTGGCTTCTTGCTTTCGCTCTTGACTGTTTGTTGTCATCCTCGTAAGGAATCTGCGGTTGCCTCCGCCGCCCTTGCCGCTGCCTTTCTTGTTGTCACTCCTGCGGAAAAACGTAGGAAGCTTGTCCCATCAATTCGTCGCTCTCGTTCTTGCACTTGAGATAGATCCGGGCTTCAGCCCGGCCACAAAACCAGTCACAACGCGGGCTTCAGCCACTGCTGCCACAGGCTATGGCAGCGGCTGCACGGCAAGAAACCCATAAGAGGCTTCGGCCAGCGGTGAGCCAGGCGCGGGCGTCGCCACCCCGTTGGCCACGTTGAAGACATACAGATATCCGGGCTGGCCAGACGGCCCTCCCACGGCGAACAGATGCGCGGCATTGTCCCAGCCCAGCTCATTTATGCCGCCGGTAATAGGAAAGGTGCTCGTCTGCGACAGGACGCCGTCCTTGAAGGAGAAGAGAGTGACGGCGCTGGTGCCCGCGACCGCAAGCGTATCCTGCGCCGGATTGAAGCGATAGTCCTCAACAAAGCCCACATTCGCAAGCACCGAGGTCGCGACTGGGTTCGTCGTGCTGAGGCTGCCATCGCTACCGTTGATGCCGTACACCACCAGCTGATATGGGCCGGTCTGTTGGTAGCCTGCGGCCGGGATCTCGGCGACGACCACGTAGCTGTTGCCCCAAACCGCTGCCCCATAGGGGATACCCACGAAAGGGAGCTGCGACGAAATCGGGATCGCATTCGTCAGCAGACCAGCGGCGCTCCGCGTGTAGCCGGCAATGCCACCGTCGCCGCGGAAGGAGGCCGAATCGTAGGCATACAGGTCATTCGCGGTAAACGAGAGCCGTGTGTCTGACTCCGCCGTGGCGCCGTAGGTGTAACCAAGAAAATTGAGACTGCCGCCAGACCCGATAGAGAACGACTGCCACACATCATTATTGGTGTACAGAGGGTAAAGTGTGTGCCCTGTGTTATCGAAGGAGAGAAGAGCCGGTTCTCCGCTGCTGGTTCCATACGGAGAGGTCGCGACGTCGTCCACGGGGCCTGCGGTCAGAGACCCATTCGCCGCGATGGAATAGCTATGGATATTACTATCGATCTCGATGGAGTAGAGAGTGGCGCCCGCCACCCCGAGATCGTTAATCTGCGTTTCGTTGTAGGGCGATCCCGGAACGGGCGAGACAGACCCATCCATGGCAACCGCGTAGCCGGAGATCTGGCCGACGGACGATCCGAACGCCTCACTGCTGCCGTAGACATAAGCTGTGGAACGGGCTGCGACCGCCGGATTGACCGCAATCGTCACCGACGCCGTCGCGCTGTTGTAGTCCGCTCCATCCGTCGGACTGAACGTCGCCGAAAGCGTCTGCGTTCCAGCAGCCAGCACTGTCCCTAACGGTGGCATGTAGACGAATGTCCCCGCAACGCTGGCCGTCGCGTCCAACTGGGTCGCGCTGAGCGGCGCCGGATTGGTGATCGCAGCCGGTTGTGCCCAGGTAATGGTTGGCGTGGTCTTGACGATTGGCGCAGGGTTCACCATGAGCGAGACCGACGCGGTTGCCGTGTTGTAGTCGACTGTATCGGTGGGAGTAAACGTCACAGAAAGCATCTGCGTTCCCGCAGCGAGCACCGTACCGGCAGTAGGCGTGTATGCAAAGGTCCCCGGAACGCTCGCGGTCGCGTCCAACTGCATCGCGCTGAGCGGTGCCGGGTTGGTGATCGCAGCCGGCGTGGACCAGGTAATCGTCGGCGTGGCCTTGCCCGTCGAGGCTCCGCCGCCGGACGCAGGCGTGAATCCTGCGACTTGAGTCCTGCCGCAGGAACTCAAGTTGAATACGGCAGAAAACAATCCAGCCAGCACAGCAAAGTGAAACAAAACCGTACGCATGTCAGGCCTCTGACCGCCCGTATCCTGGGCTGACTCCAGAGCTTAGCAAAGAAGGGAGACCTTCTCACTACTTATTTTTATTTGCGAGCAACGGCCCGGCAAACCGAAGCAGCCACGTCAGTCGACCAGCGCCCATCCGCAGCCTCTCGACAGCTCGCCCAAATAGGTCGCCGCTCGTGACCTGTGGAAAACCTTGTCAAGGGGCATTTTGGCCTAACCTCATCCCTGACAGTAACTTACAAGTGGCGTAGTAGTTATGCTCCGTCTTGTAAAATAGAATCAGCATCCAGAAAGCACTCGATGCCCTGACCAGAGGCGACCGAAAGCGACCCAATCAATAGGAAGTCCTTTGCTTTCTATATTTTTAGGGTTAACCCCTTTGTTCTGTGGATTTTAGGTTCGTCTATTTTCAGTATCTGATAGCAAACAGACTACTTACCTCAAACAGGGGGAGGGGGGGGAGGGGGGGTCTGTCAGGAGCAGCCGGAAGTCTGCTCCCGCATTCGACTCGGCGCATCGGCCACCCCATCTCTTACAATCAACAAACCAGATACCCCAACGGCCATAGAGCTGCCCAACTCCAACAGATCCCAGATGAGACCACAATGACCTTCAGGTTCGCCTCCCTTCTCCTTCTCTCCGCGACGATCCCCGCAGCCACCGCGCAATCTCCCTCACAGCCCGCACACCACGCCGCAGCCACGCCGCATCACACCGCCACGAAATCCGCAGCCGCCTCCAATATCCCCAGGGTCCCGGGCATTCCCAAAACCCTCTACGCCCTCAAGTACATCGACACTAAGGTAGGCGTAGGTCCGCTCGCCGAACCGCGCAAGTTCTACACCGTCCGCTATACCGGATGGCTCAAAGACGGCACCAAGTTCGACTCCTCCTACGATCACCCCGGCGGCGAGCCGCTCACCTTCCCCTACGGAGCCCACCGCGTCATCCCCGGCTGGGACACCGGCTTTCAGGGCATGCGAGTCGGAGGCAAGCGCCGCCTCTTCATTCCCTATCAGTTAGCCTACGGCGAAGCCGGACGCCCTCCCGTTATTCCCGCGAAGGCCGACCTCATCTTCGACCTCGAACTGGTCTCCCAATCCGACACCCCGCCCGCACCCAAAGCACCACCCACGCCACCGCCGCCACCACCGCAGCCAAACCAGCCACCAGCGCAGGGCGGCACCCCCAATCCACAGCCGAAGCCGGATGGAGCCGCACCCGATCAAGGTGCCAGGCCCGCGCCGCAAGCCACACCTCCACCTACCGCGCAACCCGCAACGCCGCCGCATCCTGAGAGCCGCTAACCTCATCTGATCGCAAGGCATACAGAAGCATGACGACGTTCGAAAGACTTAAGCCGTTGACCCCGTACCTCAGGCGCTATTGGAAGAGCCTGGCCTGGGGCGGGGTGTCGGTTGTCTTCTACAACACCATCAAGGTCCTCATTCCACTCGTCATCGGCCACGCCATCGACGACATGCAGCACGGCCTCACCGAGGCCAAAGTCCTGCATCACGGCCTGCGTCTCTTGGTCATCGCGGTCTTCTCGGCGATCTTCCTCTACACCACCCGCCAGGTCATCATCGGCGCCTCACGCGAGATCGAGTTCGACCTCCGCAACGATCTTTTCGCCAATCTCGAGCGCCAGTCGGCCGAGTTCTACCACACCCACCGCACCGGCGACATCATGGCCCGCACCACCAACGACCTCAACGCCGTCCGCCAGCTTCTCGGCCCCGCGATCATGTACAGCGCCAACACCCTGGTCTTCACCGCCGCCGCGCTGCCCTTCATGATTCGCATCAGCCCCAAATTAACCCTCTGGGGCTTCGTCCCGCTACCCATCGCCTCCGTCCTCGTCCAGTACTTCGGCGCGCGCATTCACCGCCGCTTCGAACGCATCCAGGCCATGTTCTCCGACATCTCCGCCAAAGCTCAGGAGAACTTCTCCGGCGCCCGCCTCATCCGCGCCTTCGCTCAGGAAGAGTCCGAGATCGCCTCCTTCGAGACCGCCAACCGCGAGTACATCCGCCGCAGCCTGCATCTGGTCCGCCTCATGGCCATGCTCTGGCCAACGCTCGAGTTCGTCCTCGGCCTCTCGCTCATGATCACCCTGCTGGTCGGTGGACACGAGGTGGTAGCGCACCGCATCTCCGTCGGCCAGTTCACCGCCTTCAGCGTCTACATGGTGCAACTCACCTGGCCGATGATTGCAGTCGGCTGGGTCGTCAACCTCTTCCAGCGCGGCACCGCCTCAGTGGTCCGCATTGACGAACTCCTGAAGCAGCAGCCCTCCATAGCCGACGAGCCAACTGCCCAAAACACGCCTGTAGCTGGCGATATAGAGTTCCGCAACCTCAACTTCGCCTACCCCGGCGGCCCGCCCATCCTCCGGGACATCAACCTGCACATCCCTGCCGGCTCCAGCCTGGCCATCGTAGGCCCCACCGGCTCCGGCAAATCCACGCTCGTCGGCCTCATCCCACGCCTCCATGACGCCCCACCGGGGGATATCCTCATAGACGGCCAGCCCATCCGTAACTTCACGCTCGAAGAGCTCCGCAAGAGCATCGGCTTTGTGCCGCAGGAGACTTTTCTCTTTTCCGACACCATCCGCCAGAACATCGCATTCGGTATACCCGATGCCTCCCCGCGGCAGATCGAAGACGCCGCAACCACAGCGCACATCGCAACCGAAATCCTTGACTTCCCGCGCGGCTTCGACACCCTCGTCGGCGAGCGCGGCGTCACTCTCTCAGGCGGGCAGAAGCAGCGCACCGCCATCGCGCGAGCCATCATCCGCGACCCCAGGATCCTGATCCTCGACGATGCCCTGGCCAGCGTAGACACATACACCGAAGAACGCATCCTCGGCGGTCTGCGGCAAGAGATGGCCTCCCGTACCACCATCTTCATCTCCCATCGAATCTCCACCGCACGCAACGCCGACAAGATCGCCGTCCTGGTAGCCGGCCGCATCGCAGAGCTTGGAACCCACGAAGAACTCCTCGCGCGTAATGGCTATTACACGAGCCTTTTCGAAAAGCAGCGCCTCGAAGAAGAGCTTGCGGTCGCGACCTGAGCTAGGCTGACCACCTCGTTGAAGATGAAGCTTCGGCGACGCCACACCCCGCAACCGGCAGTACAAACGTCTCCTCGCGCGTCCGCAGCTCGCGCGGAAGCACCTTGCCGGCCTCCGGGTCGCGGGCAACTATGACCCACGCATCGCGTACATTGCGCACCATAGCGATCACGTCCTCGAACTGCTCCTTCGACTCCAGGTGCGAGGCCTCCAGGGTCATGGTAAACATCGTCGTATAAAACTCCGCAAGCGAAGCAGCGACGGCCCCCCCGAGGTCCGGACGCAGTCGAGCTTGAAGATACATCAGAATATCGGCGACTTTCTTGACCGCAATGCGCCGCCCATGCACGTCCCGCTCCTCAACGCACTGCATAGCGCGGTAGAGAAAGCGAATTGCTCCGTCATAAAGTGCAACCACGAGTTCCACGCCTGTCGCACCCGCCAAAGTCTGCTGCTGATAGCTTGTATCGCTCAATCGCTTAGCCCCCTGGAACCGTGTTGTATCCCGTAAATGCACTGTAGATCTGGTTGACTTCGTTCAACTGGCTGGGAATCGACTGCAGAATCTGATTCGCTGTATTCAGTTCATTCGTAAGCGTCGTCTTCTGCGTTGCCAGCGTGCCGTTCTCGTTGGTGATGTCCAGATTGAGCGAAGCCTCCTCCGTTGCATTCTGCTGCTGGGCAAGGTAGATCGCCCCGTTGGGCGCCTGCGTCCCGACGCTGCTCAGCGCGCTAGACAACGTCTGCCCGAAGCTGCCCGCATTCTGCAGAAATCCGGTGACGTCGGAGTAGTTCGAGTTCAGAACGCTGTCGAGCGTATCGGAGTTAAGCGCCAAGGTGCCATCGTTGTTGACGGTAAGGCCAAGCTGCGTGATGTTGCTGATCGAGCCGCTCGCTGTGCCGCTAAAGAGCGCGGTCGTCAGATCGCTCTGAATCGTGGCAATCGTCGGGCTTCCGTATAAAGGCTCCGGTTTGCCGGTCGAGTCGTTTCCTTCCTGAGTGTTCACATCCTTCACCACCGCGTTGTATGCGGAGACGAAGCTGCTGAGAGCTGAGCCTACCGCCGTGGTGTCGTTGGTGATCTGCACCTGCACCGGCGTCGGCGTGGAGGAGGAGGCGAGCAGTTGGAACGTGACTCCGGCGATGGCCCCAGACACCGTGTTCGACGGGCTCGTAATTGAGACCCCATCGACGGTCAGGTTGGCATCCTGGCCGGTCTGTCCAGTCTGGAATGTGATCGCTCCCGAGGAGACGCCCGAGAGAGAGCTCGATATGGTGAGCTGTCCGGCCGCGCCGCTGGTGCCGCTGACGATCGACAGCCGTGAGCCCGAGGAGTCCGTGATGACGCTCGAGCTGACGCCGATGCCGGCCGAGTTGATCGCAGCCGACAGAGAGGCAATCGACGTGTCGTTGTCGGCGCTGTCTACGTTGAAGGTGTGACCCTGGATGGTCAACGTGCCCGACAGCGTGTCGTTTGAGTTCGTGATTACCGTCGAGACATCGGACGAGGTCTGAGCCAACTGGCTGACGGTAATGGTATGGCTGCCCGCCTGTGCGGTCGCGGCGGCAGAGGTAAGGCTGACAATATTTGTGTCGGAACTCGATCCCTGTTTAGCCGAGAGCACGCCGTCAAAGCTGGTGAGCGACTGCAGGCTGGTAGTCAGCGACGACAGGTCCGTCCCCAGGCTGGAGAAGACTGTATCCTGCGCCTTCAAGGCGGTGAGTTGATTCTGCCACGGGGTTTCGATTGCCTGCTCCGAAGCCTGGATCTGCGTGACTGCCTGCGCCACGTCGAACCCCTGGCCGCTAGTTGCCGATCCGAAGTTGAGTCCAACTGTTCCCATGGCGTGTGTCCGTTTGTATTTGCATCAAAGAGAGCAATCGCCGGTCCAATCCGCGTACGAGGCGATTAGAGGCCGCTAAGCTGGAGAGATCTGAAGCGGCGAACGGGCGCCTTCCCTGTCCGCCGCTCCCCACACTCTACTGCAGCAGTTTGAGAATCTCCTGCTGCACACTGTTGGCTTGTGCCAATGCGCTGATACCGGTCTGACTGAGCACCTGATATTTCGCCAGGTTACTGGTCGCCTGACCGTAGTTCGTCGAGAGGATCGAGCTCTGCGCCGAGGACAGATTGACCGCTTCCGAACTCGCGACGTTTGCTGCCGCATTCAACTGGTTGATGGAAGCGCCGATCGATCCGCGCTGTGCCGACACGTCGCCTATGGCGGTCGTGATATTGCCCAAAGCGGTCGTGGCGGCGGCCGATGTCGCCAGATTGGAAGTTGAGAGGTCCACACCAGCCGCCGTCGTGATCGTGCCTGCCGTATCAGTTACGGTAAGGCCGACACTGGTCTTGCTGAGAGCGCCCGTCGTGGCGGCAATCGTTGTGGTGCCCCCCGTGGTACCGTCGCTCACCACGAAGTTCGTCGCGGTGCCCGAGAATACATTCGTACTGTTGAAGTTCGTACTGCTTCCGATGTTTCCGATTTCAGTCACAATGCTCTGGAACTCGGTATCGGCTGCCGTCGATTGAGCGGTGGTCAATCCGCCGTTCGCTGCCTCGGTCGCCAGCGTCGTGGCGCGATCCAGCAGGTTCGTTACCTGAGACAAAGCGCCATCGGCAGTCTGCAGCAGACCGACGCCGTTCTGTGCATTCTGCGCGGACTGATTCAACGCAGCTTCATTGGCCGAGAGGCCATCCGATACGGACAGACCGGCCGCGTCATCGGCGCCGCTGTTGATGCGCGAACCCGATGAGAGCTGCTGGAGCGTGCTCTGCAGGCTGTTCTGCGTCTGGTTGAGGTTGTTCTCTGCATAGGTTGCTGCGACGTTGGTAAGAATGCCCAAGGACATGAGGATACGCTCCTGTACTGCGCGGTTTGAGTTGCAGCGATGCCCTATCCCAGGTGTACGCCCGGCGAACTCGCCCCGCTTTAGCTGCGAGTGGAGATCCGGATCACCATGCGGAAGGCTCCGCGTTCCCAAACCTCATCGGCTCTCCCCTATGCGACTTTAACAACTGCAACGCCTTTCAAAACTATCGTGCAGTCGAGCGTTGCCGATAATCACAGCGGGAGCAAGCCCGCACATGATCGAACTCACACGCCTGAACGGCAGTCCGCTGGCTATCAACTGCGACCTCATTAAGTATGCCGAGGCGGCGCCCGACACTGTGCTCACCTTGATTACCGGGGAAAAACTGATCGTCCTTGAGCCCTGCAGCGAAGTCTCACTACGCACTCTGGAGTACCGCGCCTCCGTACTCCGCAAGGCCTGGCCTGAAGCCGCCGCCGCTCTGAACGCAAGATCCGCGCATGACGCCAGTCGCCATACCCACGACGCGGCGAAGCAGTAAAACGACCTTCGGGCAGAGAGGACTTCATGGACATCGCAAGCATAGGCGGCATCGCTCTCGCCATCATCGGCATCCTCGCGGGCATGATGATCGAAGGCGGAAGTATCGCTCAGATCACACAGCCAACGGCGGCGATGATCGTGGTCGGCGGCACAGTAGGCGCTGTCATGCTGCAGTTTCCAATGAACATATTTCTTGCCGCGCTCAAGGCAGGGACCAAGGTGTTTCTCCATAAAGGAGCGAATGGAGAAGAGACGCTTGCACAACTGGTCGCCTTTGCCAATAAGGCTCGCAAGAGTGGAATCGTCTCCCTTGACGCCGATCTATCTTCGGTCGCCGACCCCTTTCTGAAGCAGGCGCTCATGCTGGCAATCGATGGCACCGAACCCGCCGAGGTCCGCAAGATCATGCAACTTGAGTTGGACAACAAATCCGAGATCGAAGAGAAGATTCCCGCAGTCTTCGAAGCGGCCGGTGGCTACTCTCCCACCGTAGGCATCATCGGTGCGGTGCTTGGCCTGATCCAGGTGATGAAGAACCTCTCGAACATAGACGAGGTCGGGCGCGGTATCGCTGTAGCCTTCGTCGCCACCATCTACGGAGTCGCCATGGCCAACCTCATCTGCCTTCCTGCAGCGGGCAAACTCAAATTCCGACATCGCGAAGAACAGAGGATCAAGGAGATGATGCTTGAAGGTGTGATCTCCATCCTCGAAGGCATGAACCCAAGAATGATAGAGACCAAACTACGCACCTATCTCTTCGATTCGCATCCCGCAGAGCCGGCCAAGGCCGCTACCTCCGCCGAGGTTGGAGTATGAGCAAGAAAAAGCATCCCGAACACGTCAACCATGAGCGCTGGCTCGTCTCTTACGCCGACTTCATCACACTGCTCTTTGCATTCTTTGTCGTTCTCTTCGCCTCCAGTCAATCCGACAAACAGAAGCAGACGAGGCTGTCCGAAGCGATGAAATCCGCCTTCACGCCGCTTGGCGCCTTCGAGGTCCACTCCAAAACTCCGCCGCTTGTCAACATCAACGCCGCGTCCATCACAACAGGAGTCCCTTCTCCGCTAACCCCGCCGCTTCCAACCGCCGGGAAAGAGTCTCTGGAACAGATCGAATCCCGGATTCGGAAAGTGCTCGCGGAGCAAGTCGCCGCCGGTCACATCCCTCCCGGCGGCATGACCATGCGCATCACCATGGACGGCTTGGTCATTTCGCTTCACGAGGCGGCCTTCTTTCCCTCGGGCTCAGCAGAAGTTCGCGCCGCTTCCCTGCCGATGATCTCTGTTCTGGCGAAGACATTGCTCTCTGGTCAGTTGCGCGTGGAGGGCCATACCGACAACATGCCCATCCATACCGCGCAGTTCGCCAGCAACTGGGAGCTCTCCACCGCGCGTTCCATCGCTATCGCCCGCCTTCTACTGAACCTCGGCCCGATCAATCCCGCGAACCTTTCGGCTGCGGGCTATGCCGAATATCATCCGGTCGCCAGCAACGACACCGCAGACGGCCGCACCCGGAACCGCCGCGTCGACATCATCGTCCTGCGGCGCCAGGCAGCTTCACAGTGACGCGCTTCGATCGATGCTGTCCACCGCATAACCGCCGATGACCGCACAATAGCAGCGATGCAGAGGCGCACCTGTCGGGAGCTATCTCTTTGCCAGGTGCAACTCCTGCCTCCCGGCATGCAGAGCGAAGGACTTGCCCTTCCACTGCAATTCGCCCGAGACTCCAGACGGCAGATTGATCACAGCCAGTATCGAAGCGTCCTGACGTGTGTACTCCGCTTGTATCTCTCCTGTGGGAGTTGGCACGACGGCCTGGACGCGCGTTAGCGATCCGAGGTGCGGCGCGATCGCAACCCTCTTGAACCCGGGCCTGGATGGCCGGACCCCCGCCACGATCGTCAGGAGATCGTAGTCCGGATGTGCGCTCCAGGCATGAGAGTCTGAACGCGTTGGTTCGGGCTGCTCGGCCCAGGTAGTCAGGCCCAGCGCAAGCATCTGCCGCCATGGTCCAAGCAGTTGCAGATATTGGTCACCCATCCCTGCGTGATCGATGGCGCGCGCCAGGTAGAAGCGAAAGTAATAGGTTGCGCTGGTCATCGGCGGCAACGGTTGCGTTGCCTTGAATCCTGCATCACTGGTGGAGAGAATCTTCGTCAGTACATCCTTCTGCTGCTCACCAGGTATTACATCGAGCCATACACCAAGGATGTTCGCGTGCTGACTATAGTGCGTCTGAGCCGGAGTGTCGGCAAGCAATCCGTACTGATGGTTCCAGCAGAGTTTGTAGACTGCCTGGGCGGCGCGTTGTGCGGCACCGCGATAGAGTTCGGCTCTTCCACTGTCACCGAGCGCGGATTCCAACTGTGCCGCATTGCGCAGAGCCTCGACAAGCTGCAACGTGATCACAGACGACCCGCCATCGGCGTCCTCGGGAGGATCGCCGCCCTTGAAATCACTCCCCCAGTCCACGAAGGGCCACCAGGAGATCTTCCCCAGCAGGCCGTCCGGCCGCTGGCGTTGCAGAAACCAGTCCAGAACCGTCCGTGTGCCGGCAAGCTGCGCACGCACGAAGGCTTCATCGGAGCGGTACATCCAGTAGTCATGCACCATACCAACCCATAGCAGAGAAAACGTCGGGATGATCTGCCGGACAGAGGACGGATAACGGCTGCGCGTGATCCCTTCCGGGATGCGGGAGTCGTTGAAGGCCTGAATGGCCTGGCGCGCCAGACGGTCGTCACCCGCGACGGCATAGGAGATCAATGCCTGGATGCGCGTATCCCCCACGTACTGCATACGCTCGTAATATGGCGTATCCATGTAGGTGTCGTGGGCATCGAGACGCGCCGTGCGCCAGCCCACGTCCCAGATGCTTCTCAGGGATGGGTCATCGGAGTCGAAGCGGCCGCGCTGCTCGAACGGATAGGCAGTAAACCATGTCTGGAGCTTCTCGACTGCGACCGGCTGATCGGCTGTCTCGATATCAAGCTGAAGATAGCGCCACGTCTTCCAGCCCAGCGGCATGAAGGCGCGATGCGCGGAGCCATCGGGGATGAACTCGTCAAAGATGCCCACGATATGTTTGCCCGTAATCTCGTTGCGATTCCCCTTAACACCTTTGTCATCGACCAGCGCCTCGGCATAGGTGAGGCGAATGGTAGCGCCTCGACCTTGGCTAACAACAAGCTCCGGATACGCGGTAGTGAGATGCGTGTTGTCGATCAGAATGGAAGCTTTGGAGTGCGCTGGCAGCGTGAACCCCGTATCCGGAACTTCCGGCGCGACGGTGATACCGGCTGAGCGAACCACATGGCCGGCCGCAGTGAGCGTACGTTCCATAGGCGGCAACGGATCGTCTGTAAGCTGCCAGTTGTTCTCCTGCGCGACGGACCCGTACAGCGTGGCGCGGCCAATGGGCTTCGCGTTCTTCCATTGCGCTTTGTCATCGACGTCGCCATTCCAACTCCAGTCGAACGTCTCGCCGTCGATCCTTTCGGCGGGCTCTGCGACGTAGTAGTGATTGCGAACCTCGGGTGGGGTGGGTAGCACTTTGACACCCTTCTCCTGTTCCACCTCCCAGGTTGCGTCCGTATCGACGACGCGCTCAACTTCGCCCTGTCCCTGGAGCACGAAGCCGAGGCGATCGCTAATCTGCGCCAGTGGAGTCAGTACGCCGAAGTTCCAAACGGTGGCGGCAAGAACATTTGTGCCGGGGTGCAGCAGCGGTGCAATATCGTAGGTCTCGTAGCGCCAGTGGCCGAGATCGCTGCGCGAAGGCCCCGCGCCGGCCCACTGCTGGTTCACATCCAGGATGAACTGATTGTCCGCACTGACCTGCACCGTAAAGTGTGAGGGGACCTGCGCCAGTTGAATGACCTTACGAAAGTGCAGGACAGACGCGTCGCGCTGCGGACCGCCGGGAGAGGTGATCCACTGTGCGGTCCACGGCGCCGGCGCTGACGCCGCTTGTGCATCGCCTGTACCTAGCGCCGTGAGAGGACAAATTAATGTAAGGACTGCAATAAGGCGCAGGAGCAGGTGGCTTTGCATCTGTATCTATAACCCCGTTTGGTCGTGATTCGATTCCGCCAACGTCCGTCGGGTCAGGGTATCAGGGAATAGTCTGTCCGCGCCGAAGAGAGTGGGTACCGGGAGCCTGTTTCGGACCTGCATGGTCAGGCGACGTATTCGTTGAGCTTGCGTTCTGGTCCCGCAAATAAATCCTGTAACCCAGCGGAATGGAGGGGCTGCTGCCGGTGTAGACCATATGGGGCGGAATGCGGTCGGCAATAAGATGATAGTTCGAATTGAGATAGTCGTAGAAGCGCGGCCAGTGGCTTGTCTTCTGGTATTTATAGGACGGCTTCGCGGGGTAGACTTCGCAGTCATTGCTCGATACGACGAAGACGAGAGGCGGATTGCGCTGGATCGCACGCCAGAATGCTTCGCGGTAGCGGTCCTGCTCCGAAGTGTGGATGGCCGAGAACAGATAGCAGTCGTAAAGAAAGCCAGTGGCCTGAACGAGACGCATGTTGTAGAGGGTGGGGATACACCCGTCGCCCATGTCCAGGCACTGAATATGACCGTCGAGGTCGCGTCCTCCAAGGCGGTTGAGGTCGGCCTGAAGCATCGTGTCGAACTCCTGATTGCGCCAGTCCAGGCGAAGTGCGTGCAACGTCGATCCGCCCCCGATGCAGATCGTTCCCACAAGGATCGCGGCGAGCGCGAGGCGCTGCACGATGAGACGCGGCGGAACGCTTCTCTGATGAAAGACTGCAATTAGATCCATCGACGCGAGCAGCAGCAGGAACGCCTCAGAAGGATAGCGATGATACGAATAGCCTTTGCGTTGCGTGTAGAGCGACGCCAGACCAAAGACGATTCCAGCCAGAAGAGCCGCGCGCTCCCACGTGAGCCGCTTCTTCTGAAGCAGAATGACAATCAACCAGAGCACGATAAACGGCAGCAGAACCGAAGAGACACTGTGGACGACGAGGTGTCCAGGCGAGCGCGTCCCAAGCCGGGCAAAATATGGAATCAAATCAAAAAGAGTGGTAAAAAAGGCGTTGAATACGTGCTTGCGCCAGACCCATACGAGCGAGATGAGGATGGGAACGAGAGTGCCGATGGCTCCCGATAACACTGCGAATCGCATTGGTTGCCCGCGCCTTCGGAGCGTGATGGCAGCCATGACCAGCAACACCAGGGGCAGAAAAAGAACAGTGGGCTTGACGGTAGCTGCGGCTCCGCAAAACAGACCGAAGAAGGCCATGAGGAAAAGTTGGCGAGAAGGCGAACAGTTGCGATTAAGTGAAGCCGGGCTCCCAAGGAGCGTACCCTCCGGCGTGCCCAGCGGAGGCTCTTTATCATCGGGGGCCTTAGGCTCGTCTGGAACGCCTCGCAAAGCTTCAAACAAATACGCGTATGCAATGACCAGAAAGGCTGTCATGGTGAGATCGCGTTCGCCGAGCAGCATGGTGCCATCGCGGCCATGGACGAGCCCGTAGAGAGACGCGGCCAGGAATCCCGCGAACCAGTCCCAGCTTCGTGCAATGACGACCATCCCGATTCCGGTGACGCCAAGCAGGAAAAAGTCGAAGAGACGCCATGCCAGAGATCCGCCGCCAAAGAGGTGGACGACCGCGCCTTCAATCATCAGCGTCGTGGGCAAGTTGGGGTCGACGATGTCACGGTACGGCGCCATGCCGTGATGCATCAGAAATACGATGTAGTGCATCAGGGCCGCGTCGCCGATCAACGGCCAGCGCCAGGTCTGCGCAACGAAGAGCGCGAGGCATAGAAGAAGGAAGCCGATGGAGAATGCCCTGATCCAGGCGTAAGGCCGATTGGACAACTCTTCCGATTCCTTTCCCGCGAGGCCGCATCACTCGCCGGGTTCATCATAGATCAGGTTGGATTCTTGAATCCGAAGCAGACACGCGCTTTGCGATAACCCATCGAAGCCGGCGGTGTGAAGCCGGCTTCGATGGGAACACACGATTATTGCCACCAATGATTCAGTAACTTTACTGCGACAGGATGACCGTGCCGGGCCGGACGAGTTCTGGAGCGCGTAGCTTGGTCTTCTTCATATTCGTAGAGACCTTGAAGCGCTCAAGGTTGCGGTTGCCCCCGACGGGAAAGGTAACTACGTACGACTTCGCGACGGCTTCTTGAAATTGCTTCAGAAAGGGATCGGTGGAAACGGGATTCCCGAAACCCTGCCACAGGTTCACGCCACCGGTACCTTCGGCAAGTTGAGTAAGGTAGTTTTGACCGCTGAAGTTCTGGCCACTGTTGCCGCCACGGCGGAAGCCCTGGTCGTCGAAAAAGATGGAATAGACGGGAACTCCGGCACGCTGAACATCTCGAATCGTGGAAGCGACGTAGGGACTATCCTGATTCATCACGTTGGTACTGCCGTTGTACGGATCGACGCCGTTAGTGATCATAAGAACAAACCGGGCCTTGCGGCGCGGCGCGGGCTGGGGCCCGATCTGAGTCTCCGGATCCCCAGGCCAATTCTTAACGAACTGCGACAGACAAAAATAGGGGCTCGCGCTTGAATACGAGATACCGGAGGGAAGATGGATGGTCTTCGCAACGGCCGCGTGATCGGTGCTGAAGGTGGCCACATCGCCGGCCGGCACCACGATGCCATTCTGCATGTAGCCGGCAAACACCTCAACCCCCGGAGGAAAGTTGTTGATGAAGGTGCGAATCGCGTTGAGCTCGCGTCCGATGCCAAGTCGAAGCCCATCGTCCATTAGGAGCGCAACCTGCGTTCCGTCCGGGCTGACCGGAGTGAGGCTTGAAACTGGAGTGTCGCGATTGTTGATTTTGATCGTGATGTTTGAGGCCGTTGGTGCCTCGGGGGTCTTCGAGTCAATTGCAACGACAGCCTGAGTAGGCAGCGGACCTTCTTCCTGCGCGTGAACGGTGGTGGCGGCGGCAACTAACACCATTGCTAAAAGGTAGCGGATCATCTTTTTATTCCTCATGGGTATAGACGGATTGGAGCGGCAGGAAGTTGTGTTCGGCGGGTCGTTCGCCCGGATACCGCATCGCCAGTCTCTCGCATGTTTCGCCTGCAAGTTGTTCGTTCGTGGGAAGCAGCAATCCTGATTCAGCACTCAGCATCAGGCGGTAGAGAAGCGACCAACATCTTACATCCGGCAAATTTCACGGCCCATAGAATCGAGTATCAGAAAGTCGTGTCCGATGAAGCTAGGGGATGAACTACTACAGCAAAGGGCAGCGATACCTGGTTTCACGAGTAGACGAAACTCCGTTAGTCTCCGCCGATTCGAATCTTCAGACCTGCGCGAAAGGTGAAAGGCAAGCCTGGATAGCCGATCGGGCCAATGTGCTGCTGGCTAAGAAGATTGTCGAGCTGGCTGAAAACAGTGATGTGGCGGGTCGCGGTGAATAGGAGGTCGGCGTCCAGTTTGGCATAGCCGAAGTCCAGATTGCGGTTGGGAAGCAGGAGGACGTTGCTATTGAGCTCGCCAGTGGCGCTGCGGGCGTTGTTGAGTTGAAAAGTAGAGTCGTCACTGCGCCCCGCGAGCGCCCCGCGAATGCCAGCGGCGAAATGGTTGCCGGTGAACTGGACATTGAAGTATCCAGTGTGGGGAGGCCTGCGGAAGGGGCGGCTCCCAACCAGGGGTGACAACGCTCCAATCGCAACGCCGGGCAGGCCGGGATTCGTCGTTGGGGCTCCGTTCGCGGCGGCGATAGCATCATTCGAGAAGGACTGCAGCACCAGGGAGGCGAGATATGTATAGCCGCCGTCGATCAGAACGCTGCGGAAGGGCTGATACTGCACCGCAAGTTCCATGCCCTGCGTTCGGTAGGCCAGAGAGTTGAGCGAGGCCGCGGTAAGCTGGTTGGCGATAGGGGCAGGAATGTTGAAATACTGCGTCAACCCGCTGGGGCCGATCTGCTCAAGCTGATGGTTAAACTGATTATGGAAGTAGCCAGCCTTCAAAATGACTTTCTGATTGACAATATTCTGGTCGATGCCCAGATCGTAGGTGCGGGAACGCTCGGCAGCGATAGGACCGACATTGTAGGCGGAGATGGCGGAGGCATTGCCACTCTGCTGCAGCAGGCTGTCGAGGCTGGTGAGTTGGGCATTGATGCTGGGCTCCTGAACGCCAGTAGCGACGCTGGCACGCAGCAGGGTACCGTGAAAGATCCTGCGCCCCGGCCGCACAGGAGCGTAGGAGAGACCCAGGCGCGGGGTTCCTGCAACGCCGTAGAGATCGTTGTCTTCAACACTGCCGCCGGCCGAGTAGAAAAGACGGTGTTTGATGTCTCCCTGGACCTGGAGCGTGTACAGAAAATTGGTCCGCTTGACGATTTGATTTGTCGCTGTCGACACAAAGGCAGGCTCCAGCAGTCGGCCGCGCTCGTTCTCGTAGTCGAAGCTGAACAGTGTGGCAATTCGATTGGGGAACGTATAGTCCGACTGATAATAAAGCTCGTCGCGGTTGGATACAGTATCGAAGCTGGGAAGCAGAAGAGCGGCCTGCCCCGAGGCGGTGTAGCCATTTGCTCCGCGAACTGTCACCGGGTCGCCGTAATACGAGGTGTTCGACACACCGTCTGACTCCGTGGTGACTGGTTCGCCGGTGGGCGCAAACTGCTGGACCTGTTCCCGTTTGCGCGTAATCCCGTAGCGTGCAAGATTGTGCCAGTTCCCTTGCAGCGTGTTTTCGATCGTCAGGCCCGAATAGGTGTCCTGGTTGGATTGCTTGCCGTTGGCGGAGATACCGTAGATGTCGTGCGGCCCAGGGAGACCGCTATCGGTGTCGCTGTTGCGGAGGGTGAACCGTGCAAGGGTGTTGGTGACGATTGCATACCCCAGGTTTGCAGCAGTTGTGGTGGAGTGATACTCGTCGAGTGGCAGGGCATTCGAAGTATTCAGTCGGCTATAGGCGGCAAGGTAATCTAGTTTCTTGCGGCTGCCGGAGACGATGGCTTCGTTGCGGTAGGTGTGGAAGTTGCCGGCATCGCCAGTGTAGAGGAGCACAGGACGAAGCGACCTGGCGCGGGTGGTCGCGAGCGCGACAGTCGACGCTTCGGCTCCGGTGCCGAATAGCGCGCTGTTAGGACCGCGGTAAACCTCAGGGCCTGCGAGCGCAGTGGTTGAGACGGGGGAAAAGTCGAAATTCCCTCCAATCTCCGTTGCTGCAATGCCGTCGGTGAGAACTCGATTGCCGTTCGGCGGGCCCCCTCGGACGTAGAGAGCGATGGGACCGCCGGTCTGGCCGGTTTGTACAACTTCGTTCCCCGGAGATTGGCGAAGTTGGTTGAGGATGCCGGTCTCGGTAGCAAGGGAGGAGAGCGGAACAAGCAACACCGGCGCCGGGATCTGTTCGACCGGCGTGGAAATGCCGGAGGATAGCGTGGACACCTGCTCCGTGACCGTAGCGTACTCCAACACGAGATTGCGAATCAGGACCGTGGTGAGGCCGCCATAAAAATCCCGGCTGATGCCAGGATTGAAAGGTGACGCCGAGATTAGAAGGAGAAAGCGACCGCTCGTAGCGCTGCGAACCTCGAAGGTGCCGTCCGTCAGGGTGACTCCGAAGGTAACGACGCGCTGGCCTTGGACAAGCTGGACGCGAGCATTGCCGACCGGAACTCCAAGCGGGCTCATAACCGTGCCGCGGACAACGACGCCACGTGCGGGAAGCGCACACAGAACGATGCTCGCCAGCGCGGCGACAACTCTTGCGAAGCGGTGTGCCGCCGTACGGTGCGCTGGAAAGATCATGTCTCGATTGTAAGTTGGCGGCGGTTTGCCGAGTCCAAAGGAGATCGATGAGCGAACGCAATTGCGTTCAATTCCGCACTGCGCCTACTTGTTCGTGTCTTCGAACGCGAACCGGCCAAGTGCAAAGGGATGCGTAGTCTGCGGCTTGGTTTCAACCGCGTTGACCGGGAATGGCTGCGGCCCGAGGGTCGGAAAACCCCAGATTTGCCCGTTCGTCAGATCGACGACAACCTTGCCATAGGTCTGGGTGCTCCCGTCAGGAGCGCGAAGCAGATACGTCCCGGGCTCGAGGAAGAAGGGGTAGGGCTCGGGCGCCTGAGCCTGGACTGGCTGAGGGGTGCGAAGCGGACGCAGAACCAGGACGAGCAGGAGGACTGCGATTGCCACCAACAGGAGATTGGTGAGCGTGAGAGGCTTCATGGGCATTCTGGCCTTTCTTGACGCGACGATGTGCCTTGTCGGCGATTGTATTCTGCCAGTCGCGAAATTACGGAATAAGCAGGAGTTTGCCTGTCGTCTTCCGAGATTCGAGATCGCGATGAGCGTGAGCCGCATCGGCCAGCGGGTAAGTGTGTTCGTGGCGGAGTTTGAGAGTGCCGTTCAGGATGCCATCGAAGACATCGTTCGCACGGGCTTCGAGATCGGCGCGGGTACCGATGTAGTCCTTGAGCGTAGGGCGAGTGACGTACAGCGATCCCATCGCGGACAGACGAATGAGGTCGAAGGGCGGGACCGGACCGCTCGCGCCTCCAAAGAGCACCATAACGCCCCGAGTACCCAGGCACTGGAGCGATCTCTCGAAGGTAGTCTTACCAACAGAATCGTAGACAACCCGCAATCTGCGGCTATCCGTAAGAGTTTTCACTCTCTCGGCAAAGTCTTCGCAAGTGTAAACAATGATCTCGTCCGCTCCGGCGGCTCGTGCCAGGACCGCCTTCTCTTCGCTGGAGACGGTGGTAAATACGCGCGCGCCGCGGCTCTTAGCCATCTGGATGAGCAGCAGCCCGGTGCCTCCTGCTCCAGCGTGGATGAGGACCTCGTCGCCTGACTGAATCCGATACGTGGAGTGAGCCAAATAGTGCGCGGTCATTCCCTGCAGGAGGGCGGCTGCCGCCTGCTGAAAGCTGACGCCGTCAGGAATGTTGACAAGACGATCGGCCGGCGCGACCGCCAGTTGCGCGTAGGTGCCGGGCACGCCGCACCAGGCGACGCGATCCCCAGCCTTGACCCGAGTGACATCGCCAGCGACAGCGACGACGATCCCGGCGGCCTCCTGGCCAAGCGTATACGGCAGCGCGGCGGGATAGCGGCCTTCGCGGAGATAAACGTCGATGAAGTTGACGCCGGAAGCTTCAACGCGCACCAGTGCTTCGCCAGAGCCGGGCGTCGGCGTGGGAAGATCGCGAAGGAGAAGTTGGTCGGCGGAGCCGGGCCTGAGGATCTGAATAGCTTGCATAGCTGTTGGATGCCAGAGTACGAGAGCGGACGTGACGTTGCAACGAAGCAGCCTCCGCCGCCCATGTTGAAGCCTGCGGCGCTCCGATTCATCTAAACTATGAATACCTCACGTCGCGTTGGTCTCATCTCCTGCCACGTGCGAATCAATACGTTTCGATTTGAAGAGGACCGACCATGCCCAACCCGCAGCCTTTGCCGATCGCAATCTACTACGAGCAGCCCAACTGGTTCAAGCCATTGTTCGCGGAGCTTGACCGTCGCGGCACGGACTACGTAAAGCTGAACGCCGTAGAGCACAGCTATGGTCCAGACGATTGTCCCGAGCAGAAGTACGCGCTGGTACTGAACAAAATGAGCCCGTCTGCGTGGAACCGGGGGCACGGAGACCAGATCTTCTACACCTTGGGATTCCTTGAGCATCTGGAGAGCCGCGGAGTGCGAGTGGTGAACGGGGTCAAGGCGTATCGCAGCGAACTGTCCAAGGCAGCGCAGCTTTCGATGCTGGATGCGATGGGTCTTGGCTACCCGAAGGCGCGGGTGATCCATCGCGCCTCGCAGGCCACGGCGGCAAGCGAAGGTCTGCGCTTCCCTGTTGTCGTGAAGCCCAACATCGGCGGCAGCGGCAGCGGCGTCGTGAAGTTCCACAATAGCGAGCATCTCGCGGAGGCGGCTGCAACGGAAAACGGGCTGATGCTGGGAATGGACTCAACCGGCCTGGTACAGGAGTTCGTGCCGGCTCGCGGATCGTTCATCGTTCGCGTCGAGGTACTCAATGGGAGATATTTGTACGCGATCAAGATACATATTACCGGCGAGACCTTTGATCTCTGTCCCGCGGACATCTGCAAGACGCCGCTTGGAGAAGAGCTGAACCGCGCCGCCTGTCCCATCGATGCGCCAAAGTCCGGCCTGACAGTAGAGACGTTCGACACGCCACCCGAAGTCGTCGAAGAGGTCGAACGCCTGATGGCTGCGGCGGGAATCGAACTCGGCGGAGTGGAATTCATGGTGGACGATCGCGATGGTACAAGGATGTACTACGACATCAACGCGCTCTCGAACTTCGTCGCGGATGGACAGAAGGTCATCGGCTTCGACCCGTTTATGAGGCTGGCGGACTGGCTGGAGGTCGAAGCGAAGCGCGTGAATGACCGTCGTGCCGCCGGTGTCCGCGAACTTGCGGGGGCAGGGCGCTGATGCCGGGGCCAGCAACGATGAGATATGGCTTCTGGCTTCCGGTCTTTGGCGGATGGCTGCGTAACGTCGACGACGAGCAAATGCAGGCAAGCTGGGAGTATGTGCGCGACCTGGCGAAACGCGCGGAGCAGATCGGGTACGATCTCACATTGATCGCCGAACTAAATCTGAACGACATCAAGGGAGTCGATGCGCCCTCGCTCGACGCGTGGTCGACGGCGGCAGCACTGGCCGCAGTCACCGACAGGTTGGAACTGATGGTTGCTGTCCGCCCGACATTCCACAACCCCGCCCTGCTCGCCAAACAGGCCGCCACGATCGATCAGATGTCACATGGAAGGCTGACGCTCAACGTAGTCTCTAGCTGGTGGAAGGATGAAGCGACCAAGTACGGAGTGCACTTCGACGAACACGACGATCGCTATGCAAGAACCTCCGAGTGGCTCGACGTGGTAGATGGATGTTGGAAGCAGCAGGGCTTCTCCCACAAGGGCAGGTATTACGACGTGCGGGAGAATATCCTCTCTCCAAAACCCCTTCATGCGCCGCGTCCGACGCTGTACGCAGGCGGCGAATCCGAGACGGCGAAGAATCTGATTGCGGCCAAATGCGATGCCTACCTGATGCACGGTGATGCTCCCGCCACGGTCGCCGCGAAGATAGCAGACATGCGACAGCGCCGCGAAGCGCTGGGGCTGGGGCCAATGACGTATGGCGTTGCCGGATATGCCATCGTGCGAGATTCCGAAGCCGAGGCGCTGCGCGAGGTCGAGCGAATCACCGACGTCAAGCAATCTGCGCGAGGCTACGCCAACTATGAGCAGTGGGTAACTGGATCGAACCTGCAAACTGAGATTTCGCTCAAGGACTACTCCGTATCCAATCGCGGGCTGCGATGCGGATTTGTCGGAACGCCGGAGCAGGTAGCCGAGCGGATGGAAGAGTTCGCCGCTGTGGGCGTGAACCTGGTACTGCTGCAATCCAGCCCCCAGGCCGAGGAGATGGAACGGTTCGCAGCTCAGGTGATCGGAAGCTGCTAGAGACAGCCTCATGCGGACTTGAATGTCCAGGCACGTACCTTGAGGGTTAATGTGCATCCGGTTGGCTGCCGGACGCAGGAAGGTTACCCTTTGCCATGATCCTTCGTTCGATTCTGCTTACGTTCCTGTTGGCCTGTAGCCTTTTCGCGCAGGAGAACCCCGAATGGACTACGCCTCATGCGCCCTTTCGCATCGCTGGCAACCTGTATTACGTCGGAAGCCAGGATCTCGCCTCGTATCTGATTACCACTCCGCAAGGTGACATCCTGATCAACAGCAATCTCACCAGTAGCCCGGCTCTGATTAAAAAGAGCGTAGAGACGCTGGGCTTTCGATTCAGCGATGTCAAGATTCTGCTCATCAGTCACGCCCACGCGGACCACGCCGCAGGCAGCGCGCTGATCAAGAAGATGACAGGCGCGCAGTACATGGTCATGGACGCGGATGTTCCCGTGGTGGAGTCCGGAGGCAGAACGGATTTTCAATATGGACGTTCGCACGACATGCAGTTCCCAGCAACGAAGGTAGACAGGGCGCTGCACGATGGCGACAAGGTAAGCCTGGGGGACGTGGTCCTGGTGGCGCACAAGACGCCGGGACACACCAGGGGCTGCACAACCTGGACGATGAATGTGACCGACGGCGGTCGGGTATACAACGTCGTGATCGTGGGTAGCCCGAACGTCAATCCCGGCTACAAACTGGTGGGCAATACTGCCTATCCGGCTATCGCCCAGGACTATGAATCCACATTTCGGACCCTGAAGGCGCTGCCTTGCGACATTTTTTTAGGCGCTCACGGCAGCTACTTCGGAATGGAGCCAAAGTTCGCGCGGATGAAGGCCGGAGAAGCCAACCCGTTCGTCGATCCGGCGGGATACAGGAGATATGTCGCGGAGCGCGAGCAGACATTTCGCGAGGAGTTGGCTACCCAGACGGCTCACACAAGTCGCGGCAATTGAACTTGCTTCCCGATGTCTGGTAAAGCGCTGGCAGACGATCCATCGTTCGGCTATAGTTCGCCTGAAGTCTGAGGAGGAGCGCGCATTGAGTCATCGTTGGTCAGGACGGGTAGGACTGCTCGCGACGCTGATCGTGCTCACGGGCTGCCACGGCACTCGCGTGCGCGACAGCAGGCTGTACGCAAGACTGTCGCAGATGACACGCAGACCTGGAGCACACGGCGGTAACACAATGGATCAACTCTCAAAACAGGGTGCATTCACCGTCGTAACAGAATGCGGCAAGACCTCCTTCGCGAATGTGAGTGAGGGGCTGATCGTCGCCGAGACCAAGCTCCATGAAGACGTATTCACAATGCGCGACACCGTCTCCTATCGAGCGGTTGCGTACGGACTGGACGATACGCTTCAGTTGGAAGAGATGCTGGACGCGGAGGCCAGAGCGGCAGTGCACCCCGAACAGCAGAAAGACTGTATACGAAGCTTTGCGGAGCACCTGGAGTCGCTAACGGATCCCATCGTGGAAGGGGACCGGTTGCAGAAGCAGATCGACATGTCGGCCTTCAACCGGGCAGCGAAGCAGATTGAGGAGGGCAAGCAGCTCGAGTTCCAGAGCCTGCCGGTGCCGATGCCCCCGGCTGCTCCGGCCAGCCAGAAATAGCTGCCCACCCAACGACAAATCTATTGCAGCAAACTCTCCTCGGAGCGCAGTCGCAGGATGCGATCGACTGCATACGGAGCGCGGTGAGATGACGTGTAGAAGTGGCGCACCTGCAACTCGCCAAGCAGACCGATACCCATCATCTGAATCCCTGCGATGATCAGCACACCCGCAACGACAAAAAGCGGACCATGCAGATCCATGATGGGCTGACCGGTGAGCAGCTTCAGAAAAAACAGCCACACAGCAAGGCCCGTTCCCGCGGCCATACCCAGCGCACCGACGGTCCCGAAGAAATGCAGCGGACGCGTCATGTAGCGAAGCAGGAAGCGGATCGTCAGCAGGTCGAAAAAGACCCGAAACGTGCGCGAGATGCCGTAGTGGCTCTTGCCGAACTCACGCGCGGGATTGGAGATGGGAATCTCGCAGATGCTGGCGCCATACCAGGACGCGAGCGCGGGGATAAAGCGGTGCATCTCGCCGTATAGAGGGATGTTCTGGATCACCTCCCGGCGGTAAGCCTTGAACGTCGTGCCGAAGTCGTGGATATCGACTCCGCTCAGAGTAGCCATAAGCCTGTTGGCGATACTGGATGGAATACGGCGCAGAAGGAAGTTGTCACCGCGCTGCGAACGCCATCCGCTGACCACATCGTAGCCTTCTTCAAGCTTGGCGAGGAAGTTTGGAATCTCGGTGGGATCGTGCTGAAGATCGCCGTCCATCGCCAGGATGAGTTCACCCTGCGCGTGATCGAACCCGGCCGCGAGGGCGGAGGTCTGGCCGAAGTTGCGGCGAAGCTTGATCACCAGCACGCGGCTGTCGACTGCGGCGATCTCTTCCAGCAAACGGTACGTCCGATCCCGCGATCCATCGTCGATGAACACCAATTCGAACGTATCGCCGACATGCTCCATGACAGCCTTCAGACGATCGTAGAGGGTGGTGACATTATTCTCTTCGTTGTGGAATGGAACGACGATGGAATATTTCGGCACAGCTTGATGATACTCCTCGATGAATGAGTATTCGATGCGGAATCGCTACCCTGCAACAGAAACCAATGTTAAGATTTCCGCATCCATTCTGGAGACGCTGGGCGGGTAGCGGGGAACTCGTTAGTAACTTTCCGGCTTCGCTTTTCTCCACGCCACAGCCACAAGTGGAGGATGATGGAGGAGATTGAGGGCGTTCCGCTAAGCCAGATGTTTATGATGGAGTTGCGGCAGTAAGTGCACCATCGCTGGGTCAACCGGTCCAAAGCGGGAAGGAAAAATGGGAAGACGCATTTTGATCATCGTGCTGGTGCTGGTGGTGGCGCTCTTTGTCTACCTCGGCTATAACTCCTACGACGCGCGGCGCGCGGGCGTAAATGGCGAGGTGTTTTCGAGCGACTCAGCAGCCGGCAAAGCCAGCAGGGACACTGCGGACGCCCCTTCTCCCGGAAGTCAGACAATCGTGTATCCCGCGCAGACACAATCCCCCGCGCCCGCGCCTGCAGGAGACGATAGCCAGGTTCCGGCCAATACTGCGGGCGCGACTACGGCTGCTTCCGGCGCGACTGCCGGCGATACCATCAGCCCCAATCCGCCGAATGGCATGGTGTTTTCAGGAAGCGGAAAGTATCAGCTTTACCGCCAGGGAAATCTGACCTGGCGGCTAAACACAGATACCGGTCAGAGCTGCATTCTTTTCGCGACCGATGAGGAGTGGAGGAAGCCTAGGGTGATACGGGCCGCATGTGGCGATCGCTAAGGGATTCCAGCCCGGGGGAAGCCATCGGCTTCAAAAATCAGCCTCGGCATCCGGCGTCTTCTGCCATTAGTTGCGGCGGCTCAGAGTTGGCCGGTCGTCCGTGGTCGAAGCTGGGTTGTTCGGATCGTTGTTCCCGCTGCCCGCGCTCGCACGGCGCAAAGTAGGTCCGTTGCTGTCCTTGCCGTTGTTGATCTTGCGCTTATTTTCAAGACGGGCGAGGCGGGCTTTGTTGTCATCGAACTCGGAGGTCGTAACCATGTAGTCGGGACGAGCCGGCATGATAGTCGCAATCTCGTCTTCGGACCGGTAGATGCGGTCCGGGGTCTGAGGATGGTCGGAGAAGACCTTGGCCAGCGTGCCGGGCTTGTGCTTCTCAAGCGAGTCAATCTTCTCGAAAAACGTGATCAGCGCCTGCGGATCGTACCCCGCCTTGTACATGTACTGCAGTCCCAGCCAGTCTGCCTGCGACTCGTCCATGCGGGAAAACTTGAGAAACGAAACCGGAATGGCAAGCTGCGATGCCTCGTAGATGCCATAGCCCGTCCAGGAGCCGTAACTCATGATCATGAGCGGAATGGAGCCGATCTGCATGTAGTTCATCTGTGTCATCTGTCGTGCCGCGTGATGAGCACAGACATGCGCGATCTCATGGGCCATCACGCCCGCAAGCTCGGCCTCTTCGTCCGCCGCGAGGATCAGACCTGAGTTGACGTAGAAGAAGCCTCCCGGCAGGGCCATGGCGTTGATCTCATCGGAGTCGATCACCTTGATCGTGAACGGCACCTTGCAGTCGGAGTTCTTGACGATGTTCTGGCCGACGCGGTTGACATACTCCACAATGACCGGATCAGTCACCAAATGCGCCGACTTCTCGATCTCCATCGAATACTGCTTGCCCGTGCGGATCTCCCAATCTGTCGAGTACCAGTTGCCGATACCGCGACCGCCGATGTTGCGTGTGCCTACGGCGTTGACGTCGTCCTCGCTTCCCTTCTTGATGTGCGGATCGAGGTCTTCGCCGGGCGACGGCAGAACATCGGTCTTATTGTCCGCTGCCGCCTGATTCTTGGCGTCTTTGCCTTTAGACGGAGTAGTAGCGGGTGCCCCGGCGGTTGGTTGGTCAGCGGGAGTCTGCGCCGCGGGCTTCGAGGTCTGCGCTGCGGTCGGCGGTGTATTGGACGGCGTAGCCGGTTGAGTAGTCTGGCCCGTCGAAGGTGCCTGAGGTCCCGCCGGAGCGGGGGGCGCGGGGCTGCTGCTGGGAGTCTGAGAGTATGCAGAGACGGAGAGGGAAAGAACTGCGGCCAGGCCGAGTTGCGTAATTGTACGCATGGATTTATCTCCTGTTGGGGCCGCTTCCCTGCTGGCTGGGCGCAGCTCGACACACTTTAGACCATAGTATGCGCCTTTTCGTTAGCGCTTGGCGAGCGGATAGGTGCGCCTACCAGGTGTTGTAGGCCGTTCCATCAGATGCGGTCATCTGGGCTCCGCTGTGGACGTCGTTAATCCCCGGATCAGTCTGGTCTAGACTCATCATCGTGTCATCCTGGGCCGGAACCCAGGTGTCCGAACGGTGCGTGAACGGATCGACCGGCATGGACTTCAGATACCCCTCCTGAACCAGGTCGTCAAGCGACTGAGGCGCCTTTGCCTTATCGACCGTGTACGAATCGATTGCGCTCCGCATGACGTGCAGGTCCGCGCGAAGAGTCGCCTCCTTCGCATTGCGAACATTGCTCGTGTACGCCGGGATCGCGATGGCAGCCAGAATTCCAATGATCGTCATCACGATCATAAGTTCAAGCAACGTAAAGCCTTCCTCCGGCCCACCCACATTGCGCAGACGCGGGAACCCCCTCACACCCAGAGCCAGCCTGGAGATTGCCCGCGGATCATCCGCGTTTGAGGCCGAGCGGGTTGGCGTGCGATCTACCATGTGGAGTATTTCGTTCCATCAAGTGCGGTTCCGTTGCTCTTGGTATAGACGTCGAAGACATCCTGTCCGCCGAAGGAATCAGAGTCCGGGTCGTCCTGGTTCGAACGAAGCCCCCAGTCCGTGCTGTTGGTCATTGGGTCGACCGGAATCTTGCGAAGAAAACGGACTTTCTTCGTCTGAACTTCAACGCCATCCACCAGCGTCTGGAGATCCGGCGGATAGTTGTTGCTGTCCGCTTTGGTCATGAAAGCCCCTTTGTCCGCCGCATCCTTGTAGTGGTCGATGGCATCTCGCAACGTCCAAAGATCGCGCCGCAACTCACGCTCCTTCTGCCGTTTGACTTGGAAGCGGGCGATGGGGAGAGCAGCCGTAGAAAGGATGGCGACGATCGCCACCACAATGATGAGCTCAATCAGGGTAAGCCCGGCCTGAGACTGACCCCGGACCACGCATCTCACATCCGAAGCCACCGGCCCGCTCGAAATGGCCGGAGAGAACCCCGCCGCCTGACCTCTTCCGCTGCTTGTGTTACGGCAAATCACTTCACATTTACCACAGCCTGCGATCCGACGGCCGGAAGATTGGCCTGCGCGCTATTCAGTGCGCCCACCTTGACGAGGGCGAGGCTGGATTGCCCAGGAGCAATTGCTTTGAAGGTGAGGGTGCAGAGGCTTCCCTGTCCGCTAACACCGGCGGCTCTGGGAGGTCGCTCCGTCGCGATGGCGACCAATCCATTCCCATCGTCCCGATGCACAATCGACACCGACTGCCCGTCACGGCCAAGGAAGTCGCCGGAGTCGACATTGACAAGCTGTAGAACCGCCGGGTTGAACCGCATCTGGAGCGGCACCGAAGCAACATCGTGGCCATTGTCGAGCCTGACCGCGACCTGGAACGTGCTTCCAACGGTCTGCGTGGACGCGGACGGCACCACGGAGAGGCTGATCGGCGGACCCGTCGGAGATGCCGCAGTCGCCGGAGTACCTGAAGCCCCCGGTGCAGTAGCGCCGGGCTGCGCAATCGCCGGCGGTGTAGGTGGCTCGGCTTGTTGATTAAGCTGCTGGACCATTGCGCTGGCGGCATTGGCGGCGGTGGTCTTCTGGGTTGTAGCCGGTCTCGAATACACCGGGTTGCCAAGGTCTGAGGCTGCCTCACCTGCGCCGGCTGCATCGTGGCGCAGCTCGATCGACTGGCCGGTGCCGGTATCGATCGCTCGGGTATTCATGTTAGTCAGCACGGACTCGCGGACAATATGCGGTATCAGCAGAAAGACGATCTCGTCCTTCTGCACCGTCTTGTCTCGTGAGGTGAAGAAATACTTCAACAGCGGCAGTTCGCCGAGCCCGGGCGTGCCGTTGATATTCAACGTGTCGTTCCTGGTGAGGAGGCCGGCGAGAAGGCTGGGTTCCCCGTCTTTGAGTTGAATCACCTGCTCAACCTTATTCTGAGCGATGATCGGCTCAGTGACGCCGGTGATCGTAACCTGTCCGTCCTCTGCCGAAACCTCGATCGACATCTTCAGCGTGATCTCATGGTCGTAGTGAACTGTGGGAGTCATGTCGATGTTCACGCCGACATCGATGTACGTGAACTGAGTCTGCACGCCGATGCTGGCCACGCCGGTCGAGACGCCCGCATTGTAGGAGCCGGTGGCGATCGGGATCTTGGTGCCGATCTTCAAAGTGGCGCGCTGGCCGTCCGTCGCGCGGATGCTCGGGTTCTGCAGAATGCGGGTATCGACATCGGAGAGCAGTGCGTTCACGGTGCCGCCGGTAATGCCGACTGCGAGATTATTCGAGGTGAAATGAGCCAGAGAGTTGAGGGTGAACGTCGACGTCGTGGCAGTGCCGTTCGCGCCTACAGAGGCGGTAGGGACGGGCGCGTTCGGATTCGCCTGCGGCGTTAGAGTGATCGACTGCGGTAGCGTGATGCCGAGATTGTGTTCCACGCTCCGATTGACTTCAAGCACAGCGACGTCGACCACTACCTCAGGACGCGCCCGGTCAAGGTCGTTCAATAGCTTCTGCGCCAGCATCAACTGGTCCGGCGTCGCGCGCATCACAATCGCGTTCTGACTGGGCACAAGATAGATCTTTGTGCTCGGATCGAGCAGGTTGCGGATCGCCACCACCACTTCGTTGGCGTCGTTCTGCTGGCTCGCGTTGGTTAGATAAAAGGTCTGAACCGCCTGCTCATCGAGCTCAGTACGTTTCTGACGCGAGTTCTGAGCGACGAAGATGGTGTTCGACGTGACCGGCTTGTAAAAGGTGTCCGAAAGCGTCGCCACAATGCGCAACGCATCCGATAGTGAGACATTGGTAAGATCGACCGGAATCCGCTTCGAGGTGTAGTCGGGATCGAACAGTACATTGATGCCCGCGGCCTTCCCAATAGCCTGATAGATGTTCTTCACGTCCTCCACCATGTGAAGAGTGATCGGATCGTTCGATACCGGCTTTAGCTGCACGGGGCCAGAGATCGAGCTAAGCTCCCCAAGCACCTGGGCATGCTGCGATGGAGCAGGCTCCGGCGGCGGCGCCTCACCCGGTTTGGGCTGCGACTGCAGAATCAGGTCGATCTCCTGCTGCGCCGTCTGGTTGCTCGGATCGATCTGCAGCGCACGGTTGAACTCGGCAAGGGCGCCGTTCAGATCCCCACTCTGCCTCAGGACCCGTCCGCGGTCGACATGCGAAACCGCCGCCAGAAACCGCACACGGTCCAGGTGGGTCTTATACCGCAGATCGGACGGGCTCTTCTGCGCCGCAAGGCGATAGTCCTCGTAGGCAGCGTCGTAATTCTGGCGGTTTTCGGCCTCTTCCCCGCGCTTGTCCAACTTGCTCGCGGATTGCGCGTACGCCGCGGCCGAGCCAAAGCCCGTGACGCAGAACGCTATGACCAGAGGAAGTGTCAGACGCATGGTTGCCAATAGTTTGCCGATACCTTTGTCTCCTCGACCCATGCTGCTTCCGTTTGCGTCCTTTACACCATCAACAGTGTCGCGTTTGCCGAATAGCACGTCGAGCCGAATCAAATTTCCGGAGGCGGCGCCGCATCTGGAGGCGGTGCCTGCCAGGCTGTCGCGCTCGGCTGAGTATACCATTCGCTGCAATCTCTACCTCTCTGGGAGCATAGCGTTAGTCAATGTTTTTGGCAGCGGCCGGAAGAGTTTCACATGCAGACCAGGGTTGCGTCATGGGGTAACGATGAAGACTTCGAGCGTGACGCGCTCGTGCGGGATGAGGGTTAGACGCACCACTCCGCTGCGGGTGAGTCCGCACCTCCCGCCATGTTAAAGTAAGGAATTACGTGACCCGGTCCATGTCCAATCCGACGGTCGCTCACCCACCCAAACCTGCGGTGAAGGAGAGGGACCGCGACCCCGTGGCCGCCGGGAAGCGCGATGCCGCCTTCAACCGCTCAGCCAGCTTCAACTACTTCCTCACGGACAAGTTCGAGGCAGGAATCGCGCTTCGCGGAACCGAAGTCAAATCCATCCGGGAAGGCAAAGCCAACCTCAAAGATGCCTACGGGCTGCTGAAGGATGGGGAATGTTTCCTGCTGAACGCACACATTGGACCGTTCTCTCATGGCAATGCGATGAATCACGACTCCCTGCGTACCCGCAAGCTGTTACTGCATAAGACCGAGGTGCGGAAGCTCGAGGCTATGACCAGGCAGAGAGGCTTCACGCTGATCCCGACCAGGCTTTACTTTCGCAACGGACGAGTGAAATGCGAACTCGCCCTGGCCAAAGGTAAGCAGGAGTGGGACAAGCGCGCCACCGAGCGCAAGCGCGAGGCCGACAGCGAAGCCAAGGCCGCGGTCGCCCGAAGCCAGCGCCGTTAGGCCGCGTCCGGCAGTTGCGCTCTACAGGCAGTCACACCTATGTGTAGTCAGGCCGTCACCTCCCGAGGCCTCCAGCCGCGATACGATAGACGGATGAACACGAAGCTTCTCTTTCAGGATGCCGCAGGATTTCAAACACCAATCCTCGCAGTCTTTGCGGTCGACATTGCGCTCGGCAAAGACGCAGAACCCCTCCTGGCACTACTGACCACCTCCGACGCCATCACCAATGCGGCCGCGCGGGCGCTGGCCTCCGGAGAGTTCAAAGCGACACTGGGCGAGACGCTCCTGCTGCACGCCCCAGGCGGCCTCAAGGCCGAGAGACTTCTTATCGTGGGCCTGGGCAAGTCCAAGAGCCTGTCGGTGCATCAGGTGCGGCAAGGCGCAGGCACCGCGGTCCGCGCGGCCAAACCGCTCCCGGTAAAAGACCTGGCGATCGCCTTTCCGGAAGACCATGCGCTCTCGGACGAGCATCTCGAAACGCTGCCCTGTATGCTTCTCTCCCGCGCACTCGCCGAAGGCGCGGAACTTGCCGACAAGGATTGGGATACCTATCGCAGCGAGCGGAAAGACCGGGCCGTAAAGACACTCTCTGTCATCGTTCATGAAGCGGAGAAATCGACCCGCACCGAGATCCAGCATGGATTCGACGAGGGCCTCATCGTCGCGGAGGCGCAGAACTTCACGCGCTCCCTGGTGAACGAGCCAGGCAATGTGCTGACGCCGACCGAGCTCGCGAAGCGGACCGCGGCGATGTGCGCGGAGGTCGGACTGACCTGCGAGGTGTACTCGACCGCAAAGCTGGAAGAGCTCGGCATGGGAGCGTTCGCGGCCGTGGCCCAGGGCTCCGCCGAGCCTCCGGCCCTGATTGTTATGACCTATGAACCGCAGCTTGCCAAGGGCGAGACAGCCATCGCCGGCGCGCCTGTGATGGGATTGGTTGGTAAAGGCATCACCTTCGATACCGGAGGCATCTCGATCAAACCAGCCGACGGCATGGAGAAGATGAAGTATGACATGGCCGGCGCAGGCGCGATGATCGGCGCCATGCAGGCCATCGCTCAGTTGAAGCCAAAGGTTAAAGTGATCGGCGTCGTCTGTTCGGCGGAAAACATGCCCGACGGCAAAGCATACCGGCCGGGCGATGTGGTGACCGCAATGTCCGGCAAGACCATCGAGGTCGTCAACACTGATGCCGAGGGCCGGCTGGTGCTCGCTGACGGTTTGCACTACGCGAAGACGCTGGGCTGCACACATCTCATCAACGCCGGAACGCTGACGGGTGCCTGCGTCGTCGCATTGGGAACTCTGAACGCTGGCCTGTTTTCAAACGATGAGCAGACCTGGGAGAAGTTCCAGTCCGCCACAGCAATCTCAGGCGAAAAATTCTGGCGGCTGCCCTGCACCGACGACTACAAGGACCAGATCAAAAGTCAGATCGCCGACATGATGAATACAGGAAAAAACCGCTACGGCGGCGCGATCTCAGGCGCGATGTTCCTAAAGGAGTTCGTCGGAGATACTCCGTGGATCCACCTGGATATCGCCGGCTGCGCCTGGAACGACGAGAACAAATCCTGGATCGCAAACGGGCCAACCGGAATCGCAGTACGTTCAATTCTGGAGTGGGTCCGAGCCTACTCGGCTTAGCCGAAGATAAAAGGACCGCGGATTCCGCGGATCAGGACGAATAACTGCAGGTCAACTCCTGACAAAGCTTCGGGCGCCTCACCCATTGCGCGTATTATGCGCAATGGATGGGAGACCACGACCCTCTCCCAGATCGTCTACTCCCCCACCGGAGATCGTCTGGAGCGACACCGAGTTGGTGTAGCGTAGGCTTCGCTTCCTTGTTCGTATTTCCCGAAGGGAATCTGCGCTTGCAGTCTCAACATCATCAGGCAAATTGCTTTGGAGTTACATAACCGGCGGAGCTTCAATACCGAGATATCCCAACGCGCGGATCATCTGCCGCTGTGCAATAGCCGCCGTCGCAAGAAGGAGCGCTTTGCGTGCAGGGTCCGTCTCATTGAGCACATGGTGCCGGTGATAAAAATTGTTGAACTGCTGGGCGAGTTGGAAGGCATACTTCGCCAGATGAGCGGGCTCCGTGGTGGCAATACACTGCTCGATCAGCAAGGTCAGCTTCGAGGCAAGCAGCCACGTCTCCCATAAGCTCGTTCCCTCGTCTGTTCCAACCATCCCCGAAAGGTCCAGCCCGGCAACCGCGGCAAGCGCCACTGCCTCCGTCGTATTTGCCTTGCGAAAGATATTGGCTGCACGCACAATCGCATACTGCACATACGGACCGGTCTCGCCCTCAAAGCTCAGCGCATCCGTGAAGTCGAATGCGATGACCGTGTTCCGAGTGAACCGAAGCATGAAATAACGCAGCGCGCCGACTCCAATCTGGTTGGCAATACTGAGCCGTTCCGACGCAGCGAGATGGGGATGTCGATGATCTACCTCAGCCTTCGCTGCAGCAATCAGCCGATCGAGCAGATCGTCCGCTTTGACGCCGAAGCCCTTGCGGCCGCTGACCTCGATGTAGGACCTCTTCTTATCGTCGTCGCTGATCTCGTAGCCAAGCTCCATCGCGCAACGCGGCGTAAGCGCCACCATCTCGTAGCTGAAGTGCGTGTAGCGGTCGGCAGCTTCGGTATAGCCCATGCCCCGCAGCGCGGCAACAACGTTGTTCTGCGGATCGTTTTGCCGGGAATCGATCACGTTGTAGATCGCATCCGCCTTGCCAAACGTCGGATGGCCGCCGACGCTGGCAGCCGACGTAGAAATCCAGCACGTGCGATCCGGATACTCGAAGAACTTCGTATACCCGAAGTCTTTGCCCGGAAGCAGTCCGAACTTCCACAGATGGTAGGCGATGTCTTTGCCTACATAAGTAACCGTGCCGTTCGATCGAACGATGACCTTCGCGTCCTCATCCGGAAGGCTCGAGTCTTCGACCGCAATCTCTTCCGCGGACCCCGCGCGCCGCATCACATAGCAGCCTTTATTCTTTCCAGTTGTCTCAAGGTAAAGCACGCCCTTCTCCAGCATCAGAGCGCGAGCCGCATCCCAGAAGTGCAGCGAAAGAATCTCGCTCTCGCGCGGCAGAAAGTCGTACTCGATGTTCAGCCGCTCCATCGTCTGCAGGTGCCGGTGAAGCACCGCCGTAGAGATCAAATCCGCGATCTCTGACGTCTCGTTGTTCCCGGATTCAAGCGCATGAAGTGTATCCAGCCGAATCTGCTTGCGAGCCGCAACTTGACCCGGATCGGCGGTGTACCACTGCGAGACGCGCGCATACAGATCCCAGCAATAGTAGTCGATGCGCCGGTTGGTCTCGATCAACTCCGTGAGCAGTTCATGCGTGCTGTCTAGAGTCTTGCCTTCCAGATGAACCAACCCAACGACAACGTCCGCCACCTGCACGCCGGTGTTGTCGATGTAGTTCTGCACACCAACTTCATAGCCGCGCTTGTAGGCGTCCGGCCGCAGAAGCCGCTGAAACGTGTCACCCAGAATGGCATTCCGCAGGTGCCCGATATGGGCAGCCTTGTTCGGATTGATACTTGTATGTTCAACCAGCCGGAAACCCGGGCCGCCGATATCGGCGTGCTGGTCCAAAGCAATGCGACGCAGCACGGCCGCGCGATCGAGACGAATATTGAGATAGCCCGCGCCTGCCACCTCAACGCTCGAAACACCGTCGAGATCTGGATGTCCCGACGCAAGCTCCGCAGTGAGCTCAGCCGCCAGCTCCATCGCGATCACGCGTGGAGCCTTGCGCAAACGCTTGGCAAGCTCGAACGCAACCGGCAGCGCAAGCTCTCCCATGGCAATGCTCGGAGGCTGCTCGACCGCCAGGTGAGTCTGAACGATCTCGTATTTCGCCAGAAGGATGGCCTGAATGCGGGCCAGCAGAGATTGCTGAATTGTGCGATACATGCGCTCGAAGTCACCAGGTTGAAAAGGATTGGAGATGCACAGTTTATCAGCGACCCTCTGTTGCAGGTCGCGCCGGCCGCTATCGCATCTAAGGCAACTCTGCAGGCAGCTCTTCGATAGCCTCGATAAGCGGTTTGTGGTTATGGAACCGAAGACGGTGAATCAGGAAGATCAGCCCTCCCGCCCCGGTGACCGAAACCAGCATCCACGCATGAATCGCAAGTCCAAACACAGCGGCCTGTCCCATCGACGAGCCATGATTGACCAGCGACGTCTTGACCGCAAGCTCGAAGGGTCCGATAGCACCCGGGGAGCTGGGAATCAGGTAGGAGAGATTCGCGAACGAGACTGCAAGCCACGGTCCGATGCGGTCCACCGGCAGCCCCAGCGCGCGGATTGCAGAGACAAAGATCATCCCCTCGCAGATCCACACAACGATCGTCTGCACTAGCAGCAGCAGCGAACCGCCCACACCGATCCGGCCAGTCGCGTCGAGCGCAAGCGTAATCCAGTGCTCCACCTTCGCCAGCGTCGACTTCGCAGGCAGCCGCAGGAAAAGACGTTGGATCGGCGCCTGCAGCGGACGCGCGCCCAGCAGCAGAACCAGCAGTCCCACCGTCGAGATACCGAGCGATACATCGGCAATCATGCGCAGGTGCGGCGTCGCGATGCTACCCACGGTCGACACGAACATCAGCACGAGGACAAAAATGTCGAGAAGCTTCTCCAGAATGACCGTGCTGAGAATCACCGATGGCGAAGCGCCAAGGTCGCCCGCATACGTAAAAATCCGCATCACATCCCCGATGCGCAGCGGCAGGATGTTATTTGCGGCCAGGGACGTCATCAACACGCGCGCACACTCGCTGAACCGTGCGCCGGTTGGACGCATCATGCGAGTCCAGCGAACGCACCGCAGCGTGTACCCCGCAGCCGTAAATCCAAACACCCCTGCAATCCACACCGGATGCTCGATCCGCAGAGACAATATCTGTGCGAACGAGATGCCTCGAAACGTATACCAGAGAAAAAATGCGCTGATCAGCAGACCGGGTATGGTCTTCAAAAGGTTGCGGCGATTGGCGGTCGCAGCCGTCGCGGTTGTGCTCATATCAGATCCTCTCGGATCGGCAAGTCCTTCATAGAGCAGCAAAGAGCCTGGGTGAAAAGATGATGCAGCATGACACCTTAAATTGTATCTGCTGCTCCTCCCATCTTCCCCTCGCGTCCCGCCTGCCATGCCTTCGCATACTTCCAGCTCACATAGCCCGAGTGATAAAGATGCAGTAGCAGTCCCTCGCGCCCATCCAGAAATCCCCAGCGAAATATATAGTTCCAAGCAAACGTGAGCCCCGGAACAAGAGCGACGTTCCAGCAAAACGCCACTCCGCTGCGGCTGACTTTTTCCTTGCTCGCAAGAATCTGGGCGCCAAGCGAGCTGTATCGGTTCATGTGTTCGATGTAAATTCCAAGATTGGGATACCCATGATGCAGCAGGTCGCTCTCCATCGTCTCGACCCTCCCCTTCACCGAGACGGACTCATGCACCACCCGTTCCGTGAAGCGCTGAGGACTTCCATCAGTCGCGAACCGCCGGAACAACCGCATCTTCAAGTCAGGATAGTAGCCGCCATACCGCATCCACCGCTTCAGGAAGATGTGACGCACGCGCACCAGGTATGCATCGACAGGTGGAGCAGTCTGACCATCCGCATCCAGCATCCGGCCAATCTCCACCCGAAGCTCCTCGGTCAACTCCTCATCCGCATCCAGAGACAGCACCCAATCGCCGGAGCATCTCTCGATGGCAAAGTTCTTCTGTCCCGCAAAGCCCTTCCACGGCTCCGAAAAGACCTTCACTCCATAACCGGCCGCGATCTCCACCGTACGATCGGTCGAACCCGAGTCCACCAGCACGATCTCGTCCGCAAATCGCACGCTGTTCAGCGTGCGCGGCAGATTCCCCTCTTCGTTCAACGTAACGATGGCAACGGAAAGTGTCGAACGAGGCATCCCGTCCATTCTATGGGTTCGATAACGAGCGCGCGCCGTTGCCCAGAGAAACGTGCCGGTACTCCGGCGCATACCCAAGCTCCCGCGCGTAGTCCAACATCTTCTCGAAGTCCAGGCTGATCGTCGCCCCCGCCTTCTGCGTCACCTCATCTTCGATCGGCAGATCGAAATCATCCGCTCCATAGTCCAGCCCCACAAGGGCCTGCTGGTTCTGCGTCAACACCGACGTGCGAATCCGAGGAATATTGTCCAGATAGATTCTGCTCAGGGCCAGATGCCGCAGATACTCGCCTGTCGAAATCTCAATGCCACCAATCTGCGTGAAATAAGGCTTGAACGTCCAGCAGAGAAAACTAGCCAGCCCGCCTGCATCGCTCTTCGAAGCTAAAAGTTGATCTTGAAACTCCCGCGTCCGCTCCAGGTGCTCAAGCCGCTCGTCTAACGTCTCATCGAACCCGATCACCATCGTCGCCGTCGTCTTCAATCCCGCATCGACGATCGCCCGCTGCGCCGAAAAATACTCCGCTACCGTGTACTTGAACTTCGAGTGCCGTGCCCGGAAATCCTCCGTCAAGATCTCCGACCCTCCGCCCGTGATCCACCGCACCCCAGCCGCTTTCAGCCGTGCCGCAGCCTCCGCGTAGCTCAGCTTCGCATGGTCCGCCAGGTACAGAAACTCCGCAATGGTCAGCGCATAAAACTCCAGCGCATCCCCATACCGCGCACGTATCGCTCCGAATAACTCGCAGTAGTAGCTCAACGGCAGATGTGGATTGAACCCTCCATTGAAAGCCGCCAGATCGCCCCCCAGCGCAAGCAGCTCATCCAGCTTTGCAAATACCGCATCATGACTCAGCACATAACCGCCGTCCTGACTCGGAAGCTTGTAGAACGCGCAATAGTCACACTGCGCCACGCACACGTTCGTGTAGTTGATGATCCGCATCACCATGTACGTACATGTACCCGGCGCATGAAAACGGCCGCGAACCACCGCCGCCAGCGACCGCAGCTCCTCATCCGAAGCATGGCTCCAGAGCCACCGCGCCTCATCGCGAACGACGCGCTCACCACGCGCCACTTTCTTCGCGATATTCGCAAACGTAAGCTTCAGCAAAACCGCCGAGTCACTCATATCTCTAGTGTAGAACCCCGGAACTCCATCTCAAGTTCGCGCCAACGTTCCAGACAAACGAGCCGGTGACATCGGTGCAAATCGGTGCTGAGCCTTCCTACCCGCGGCTGGGACTCTTCCCCAGCAGCTCCCGTGCAATCACCATCCGCTGAATCTCGCTGGTTCCCTCGCCGATCGGGCACAGTCGAACATCCCGGTAAAACTTCTCCGCCGGGTAGTCCTTGATAAACCCATACCCGCCATGTATCTGCACGCCCTCGTCGCAGATTCGGCAAGCGGCCTCGCTCGCATACAGCTTCGCCATCGCAGACTCGAGCGTCACTTTTTGCCCCGCGTCCTTCATCCGCGCCGCGCGCATCGTCAGCAACTGCGCCGCATCCCACTGAGTCGCCATATCCGCCAGCTTGAACTGAATTGCCTGGAACTCGCTGATCGCCTTGCCGAACTGCCGCCGCTCCTGGGCATACTTCATCGCCGCATCAAGCGCGCCGCGCGCCATCCCCAGGCTCAGCGCCGCAATCGAAATTCTCCCGCCATCGAGCACCCGCATCGCATCCTTGAAGCCATCGCCCTCCTTGCCCACCAGGTTCTCCACCGGAATCTCGCAGTCCTCAAAGATCAGCTCCGACGTATCGCTCGCCCGCAGTCCCAGCTTGTTCTCCTTGCGCCCCGGCCGGAAGCCCTTCGTCCCACGCTCCACCACAAACGCCGAGATCCCGCCGCGCGTGCCCTTCTCCTTATCGGTAACTGCGAGCACCACCGCGCATCCCGCATGGCTGCCGTTCGTGATGAACGTCTTCGACCCGTTCAGCACCCACCCATTCCCTTTGCGAACCGCGGTCGTCCGCGCTCCGCCCGCATCCGACCCCGAACCCGGCTCGGTCAATCCCCACGCGCCCAGCCACTCGCCGCTCGCCAGCTTCGGAATCCACCGCTTCCTCTGCTCATCATTCCCGGCCAGCATAATGTGATTCGTGCACAGCGAATTATGCGCGGCCACGATGATTCCCACGCTTCCATCCACCCGCGACAACTCTTCGATCGCCAGCACATACTCCACATAACCCATACCCGCGCCGCCCAGCGACTCCGGAAAAATCACACCCAGCAGACCCATCTCGCCGAGCTTCTTCACCACCTCCGTCGGAAACTCGCTCTTCTCATCCCACTCCGACACATACGGCGCAATCTCACCCTCTGCGAACGACCGCACCGCGCTCTGCAACTGCTTCTGCTCTTCCGTCAAATCGAACATCGCACCCTCCACGCTTCATAACCTACGCTTATACATCTATCACATCTAGGCATACTCTGGCGCTTGCGAAACCAGCCGCGGCAACCTCCCCGCCGACCATCGGGAGGCCCCTGACAGCCCACCGGCCCATGCCGCAAGGTACACGCGTCACGAAGTGACCGCCCGAATCGGGGTCCCCGCAAACAGGTCTTCGTTTGCGGGGTGACCAAGCGCAGCGGGCCCGTCCGGCAGGACACAATCCTTTTTAGATCTTATCGAGCGCCTGTCCCAGATCCGCCACCAGATCTTCCACATCCTCGATTCCCACCGACACCCGCATCAGCCCATCCGTTATCCCCAGCCGCGCCCGTCCTTCCGCCCCCACCGCCGCGTGGGTCATGCTCGCCGGATGGCACACCAGTGTCTCCACCCCGCCCAGCGACTCCGCCAGAATCGCCAGCCGCAGCGACTTCGCAAACCGATTGGCATTTTCAAGCGATCCCAGTTCCATCGAGATCATCGACCCGAAGCCACGCTGCTGCCGCTTCGCCAACTCATGTTGCGGATGCTCGGCAAGCCCCGGATAAAATACCTGCCGCACCTTCGCATGGCCTTGCAGAAAGTCAGCAACCACGCGCCCATTCGCATCATGCTGTTTCATCCGTACGGCCAGCGTCTTCACCCCGCGCAGCAGCAGATAACTCTCAAACGGCGACAGAATCCCGCCCGTACACTTCTGCACAAACCGAAACCGCTCCGCCTGTTCGGGCTTGGTACAAACCAGCACCCCACCCAGGCCATCCGAGTGCCCGTTCAGAAACTTCGTCGTCGAATGCATCACTATATCCGCGCCCAGCGCAATCGGCTGCTGAAGATAAGGCGACAAAAAGGTGTTATCGACGCTCAACTCCACGCCCTTCGCATGGCATATACGGGCCACCGCGCCAATATCCGTTATCGCCATCATCGGATTGGTCGGCGTCTCGATATGCACCAGCTTAGTGGCCGGCGTAATCGCTCCCGCCACATTCTCCGCCACGCTGGAGTCCACGTAGGTAAACGTCAGCCCATAGTTCGTCAGTACCTTGTCGAACAGCCGCCCCGTCCCGCCATACACATTGTCCGAGCACACCACATGGTCGCCCGACTTCATCATCGTGCAGAGTGCAGCAATCGCCGCCATGCCACTCGCAAATACATGCGCGCTCGTCCCGCCTTCAAGCGACCGCAGACTCTCCTCCAGCGCATCTCGCGTAGGGTTCGTCAGCCGCGAATACTCATGCCCTTTGTTCTTCCCGATCTCCTCCTGCTGATACGTCGACGTCAGGTAAATCGGCACATTCACCGCACCCGTAAGTTCATCTGAACTCTGCCCATCGTGAATCGCCCGCGTCGCAAATCCCATCTTCTTCATCTCAGCCATCGCACCGTCTCTCGCCTTCTACTCCCTTACACCCTATTCCCTGCTCCCTGCCTTACTCCAGCAATCCCTTGCTCAAATACCGCTCCGCCGAATCCGGAATCACCGTCACCACTCGCTTCCCCGCGCCAAGCTCCCGAGCCACATCCACCGCCGCGCACACCATCGCCCCCGCGCTCGATCCGGCAAACACTCCCTGCTCCGCCGCCAACCGCTTCACCATGCCAAGCGCATCGTCATCCATCACCTTCATCACCCGGTCGCACACGCTGCGATCGAACGTCGCAGGGATAAACGAAACCCCGATCCCCTCCACCTTGTGTGGCCCAGGTTCGCCGCCCTGCAGCACACTTCCCTGCGGCTCCACGGCAACCGTCAGAATCCCCGCACTCTTCTGCTTGAAGAAACGCGCCACCCCGGTGAACGTCCCCGCCGAACCAACGCCCGAAACCCACGCATCCCCCCGCCCCTCCATCTGCTCCCAGATCTCTTCCGCTGTAGTCTGCTCATGAAAATCCGGGTTCGCCGGATTCTCAAACTGCAGCGCCGCAAACGCCCCCGGCGTCTCCTTCTCATACTGCAACGTCCTGCGAATCGCGCCCGTCATCCCTTCGTCCTCCGGCGTTCGCACCACCGTCGCACCCAGTCCGCGCATCAGCTTGCACTTCTCCTCCGCAAACTGCTCCGGCACAAACAGCATCACGTTGTACCCGCGATTGACTCCGATCAGCGCCAGTCCCACGCCGGTATTTCCCGCCGTCGCCTCCACAATCGTGCCGCCCGGCTTCAACACCCCGCGCCTCTCGGCATCCAGCACGATCCCCAGCGCCGCACGGTCCTTGATGCTTCCCCCGGGATTCAGAAACTCCAGCTTCGCCCAGATCTCCGCACAGCCCGCACCTCCGCTTGCCTGCTCCAACTGGCGGAGCCGCAGCATAGGCGTCTGTCCCACCAGCTCCAATATGCTCTCAGCAACCCGCATCCACTCAACTCCCTTTACACATGCACGAGCTTTTCTTATTGTCATCCCCGAAGGGGATCTGCTGCTCGCACTCGCTCTTGCACTTGCTTCTCTTGTTGTCATCCCCGAAGGGGATCTGCTGTTCGTCTTTGGCTCTCCATTGCTCAGCCCGAGCAACCTCCGTTCACCGCTGCGGCGAACGCACCTGCCATCCTACCGGACCACCCGCCCGGTCGACCCTCCAACCATCAACGGCCCCACGCACATCAAGGCTTCTTATCAGGCTGGCTGAACCCGGACCCCGTACCCTGCACTTCCTTCCCATTCACCTTCGGGAAGTACCCATTGCGCGTCCGCACCGACAGCTTGCCCAGCCCCTTCGCCTTTGCCTCTACATGGATTTCGCGATAGCCACCCAGCGTTGGAGACTTCGTCGAGTGATACGCAATCGTGTACTGCTGCCGAATGTCCTGCGCAATCTCGCCGGCAATCTCATCCACCTGGGTCAACGCCTTCGGAAAATAAGCCGCTCCGCCGGTCTCCTCCGCCAGCGTCTCCAGCACCCGCCGTGCATGACGCGACTCGCGCCGGTCCGTGTCGTCGCCAAACAGCAGCCCAACGCAATAGATCACCGGCCCGTCCAGATCCTGAATCCTCCGGATCGTCTGCTCCAGCGTCGCGCTCGACGCATTGTCCTCGCCGTCGGTAATGACCAGCAGCACCTGCTTGGGATTCTTCGCATTCCGGTTCAGATAATCCGCAGACGCCACCAGTGCGTCATAGAGCGCGGTCCCCCCGCTGGACTTCACGTATCCCAGCCCCTGCTGCAGCTTGTCCAGATTCTGCGTGAAGTCCTGATCGATGAACGCCTCCCACGAGAAGTCCACCAGGAACTCTTCATCCTTCGGGTTCGACAGCCTCACAAAGTCCAGCGACGCCTTATCCACCGCAGCCCGCTTGTCATACATCGACCCCGAACTGTCGATCAGAAGTCCGATCGATACCGGCAGATCCTCATGCCGAAACGACGCGATCGTCTGCGGCACGCCGTCTTCATACACATGAAAATCATCCTTGGTCAGCGTCTGCACCGACTTGCCGCTGCTATCCAGAACCGTCGCAGGCAGCCGCACCTCATACGCGTCCTCGCGCAGCGTGTATCTGCCATTCTCTTTTCCGATGCCCGTCGTCGGAGCTGCGTTCTGCGGCGTCGCTGCCGGAGGAGGCGTCAGAACCTCCGGATCCGGAGAGGCCACGGGATCGTGATCGACCGTCAAGGACGGTTGCTGTGCCGGTGAAGGCGTCTGCGCCGCTGCCTGCTGCGACGCAGGCTGCTGAGCCCATCCGTTCCCCGCGCCAGCAGCCAACGTCACCATCAAAGATCCCACCACGGCCATCCGTGGCCAAAACACGCTACTGCGAAGGTGCATAGTACCCCTGGCGATTGTGCACGGTCAGCGCGGGAAGCCCCGGCGGTGGCACGAGTCGTATCTTCAATTTACGCCAGTTTCCGTCCTGCTTCACCTCCGAAGGCCGATACCCGATCACATATTCGTTCCGCAACTCCGCGCTGATCCGCGCCGCAATGTCTCCAAGGTCCGCAATATCCGTCACCCGGAACATGCGCCCACCCGTCATATCGCATATATCTGTCAACAGGATCGGCCCCAACTGCTCCTCCGTCGTCGGCGCATACTGGTCGAAGATCCCGATCGAATAGATCTGCACATCGCTCTCCCGAACCACCCGCCGCAGCTCCCCCTCGGTGTACCGGCTCCGATTATCCCCCCCGTCCGAGATAATCAGCAGCGCCTTGCGGTCGTACTTTGCCTCTTTCAGCTTGTTCACACCGAGATAGATCGCATCAATCAGCGCCGTCCGGTTCTGCGGCTTCAACATCACCATCCGGGCCTCCACATCGTCCACCTCCGATGTGTAGTCCACAATCACCGCCGGCCGGTCGTTGAACCCCACCACAAAAAACTCATCCTGCGGATTCGAGGTCCGCAGAAACTCGCTCAACGCCTTCCGCGCCCGCTGAAACTTCGACGTCATGCTTCCGCTCAGGTCGAAGATGATCCCGATCGTCACCGGAGCGTCCTGCGTCGAAAAGCTCTTGATCGTCTGATTCACATTGTTGTCGTAGACCTGAAAGTTCTCCCGCTCCAGCCCAGTCACCAGCCGGTTCATCGGATCGGTCACCGTAGCCGGCACCAGCACCAGGTTCACATCGACTCGTATCCGAGCATCCCGCCGCGACGTCGCCAGATCCGCGGCGTTATGCGCCCCCTCAATCACTGGCTTCATCTCATCGGGCGTCTTTGGCGCTGGCGGAGGAGGTTGCGTATGCACCGAATCCAACGGATTCTCCTGCGCGCGACCGCTCCCAGCCGTTATCGTTACCGCGCAGACCACAAGCAACGCCAACCGCACCACAGCCCGGAAGACCGCCAGCCTCGATTTCCTTCCGCCCCTCGCTCGTGCTGTATCGCTTCTCATCCCGGCACCTACCCCACTGCCAGCCCGCAAGCATACGCCGCCGCCGGCACCCCTGCCATCCACCCGAACCCGCGCTGCAGAATCACACGGGAGAAAATCATCGCAGGTTCTCGCGAAAAAGAACAGGACCCACCTGCACAAACCTTTCATCCCGCTTCAATCATCCCGCTTCAATGCTGCCCTCTATCCTGCTGCTGGCCCGCACCTCGTACAATCAATCCATATCTGACGTCTGGAGAATCACAACAGCATGGCCCGCCTCTATCCCTTCCGCGCCCTCCGTTACGACCCCGCCCGCGTCCGAATGGAAGACGTCGTCACCCAGCCCTACGACAAGATCACCCCCGCCATGCAGCAGCGCTACTACGAGGCCAGCCCCTACAACCTCGTCCGCATCATCCTTGGCAAACGCGAACCCGGCGACACCGAACCCCAGGAGTTCCTTCTCCCCGGCGAACAGGCCAGCAACGTCTACACCCGCGCCGCGGAAACCCTCCGCGACTGGCGCAAAGAACACATCCTCGCCGAAGAATCCGAGCCCGCCATCTACGGCTACTCCCAGACCTACACCGTTCCCGGCAGCTCCGAAACCCGCGAACGCCGCGGCTTCATCGCCCTCGGCCACCTCTACGACTACGCCGAAAAGGTCGTCTACCGCCACGAGCAGACCTTCCCCAAGCACAAATCCGACCGCCTTGCCCTCTTCAAGGCCACCCGCGCCTACTGCGAGCAGATCTACATGCTCTACTCCGACCCCGCATTCACCGCCGAAAGACTCATCTTCGGCGCCGATGACCCGAACAGCGGTGCCGCCAACGCCAGCAGCGCCGACACCAACGCACCCGATCTAGCCATCACAGACGAGTACAACGTCCTCCACAAACTCTGGAAGCTCACCGACCCCAACCTCATTAACCTCATCCTCACCGCCATGGCCGACAAGAAGCTCATCATCGCCGACGGCCACCACCGCTACGAGACCTCCGTCGCCTACGCCAAGGAGCGCAGCGCCCAACTCCGCCTGCCCCTCAACCAGCCCTACAGCCCACTCGGTGAATCCGCCAAACTCAGCCCCAGCCACCTCCCCACCCCGGCCTTCCCCGAGGCCGCCATGATGATGACCTTCGTCAACATGGACGCCCCCGGCATCACCATCCTCCCCACCCACCGTGTCGTTCACGGCATCGAAAACTTCTCGTCCCCCGACTTCCTCACCCGCGCCAGTGCCTTCTACACCATCACCGAACTGCCAGACTCCAACCGAGCCGTCCAGCAAGATCCGAACCTTCTCGCCGCCCTCGACTCCACCCCCAATGCCGCATACGTAGCCGTCACCGGCGATGGCAACTACCTCCTCACCCCTAAGCCCGAAGCCATCGCTCCGCTTCTCACTCAACTGCCCCCGCGCCAGCGCCAACTTGAGGTTGCCCAGCTCCACACAGTCGTGCTCGACCACCTCCTAGGCCTCACCGAAGACAAGATCCGCGCCACCGGAAACATCCAGTACCTCCGCGACGCCGCCGAAGCCATCGCCCTCGTCCAATCCGCCGAAGCCAACATAGCCTTCCTCATCAAACCCGTAACCCTCGACCAGCTCCGGGACATCTCCCTCTCCGGCGAAGTCATGCCCCAGAAATCCACCGACTTCTACCCCAAGCTCCTCAGCGGCCTCGCCATCTACGCCCTCGACTAACTAACCCCTCATCCATTGCCGCCGCTCCAACCGCCGTCCCTTTCGCTGCAGCCCTTGATTCCGAAATGCGCAGCTGGCGCCGCCGCCTTTGCAGTCGCCGCTGCCTTTGCAGTTGCCTTTGCAGTTGCCATTGCCATTGCCTTTGCCGTTGCCGTTGCCGTTGTAGTTGTCGTTGCCTTTGCAGTTGCCGTCGCCTTTGCAGTTGCCCTTGCCGTTGCCTTTGTAGTTGCCGTTGCCTTCTTGTTGTCATCCCCGCAGGGGATCTGCTTCTGCCCTTCCACATCGCCTCGCCCTCAGCCCAGTACAATCGTTCAAAACCACCTTGCCTCCTCCCTATAAAATCATCGCCGCGCTCCTCCTCGCCCTGCTTACCACCCTCCCCGCGCGCCCGCAGCAGCCGCGCACCCTGATCCTCCTCGACCCCGCCCACGGAGGCCCCGACCCCGGAGCCCGCCTCGCCGGCGGAGCACTCGAAAAAGATCTCACTCTCGCCTTCGCCACAACTCTCCGCGCCCAACTCCTCGCCGCAGGCTTCAACGTCATCACCACCCGCGACTCCGACCCCGCCGTCTCCTTTCCCACCGACGAGCGCGCCGAGATCGCCAACCATGCCCATCCCGCCGCATGCCTCCTCCTTCACGCCACCGCCAGCGGCTCCGGCATCCACATTGCAACCTCCACTCTCCCGCCTCCCGCCGAAGAGCCCCCAGTCCGCGCCCCCATCCCCTGGAACACCGCCCAGACCGCATACGTCCCGCAAAGCCTCTCTCTCGCAAACGATCTCGCCCTAGCCCTCCTCCACGCCAGGCTTCCAGTCACCCTCCTCCACGCATCCGTCCGCCCGCTGGACAACCTCCTCTGCCCCGCCGCCGCCATCGAGATCGCTCCGCTCGCCAACCCCGACGACGACCCCTCCCCGGTCACCGGTGCCGCCTACCAGCAGCGCACCGCCAAAGCCATCGCCGCCGCCCTCACCTCCTGGCGCAGCCACAACGCCGCATCCGGCGGAGCCGCACGATGATTCCCCGCTACCAGCGCGTCCTCTTCTGGAGCCTCATCGGCGCCATCTTCCTCATGTCCGCCTTCCTCATCCACGGCTGCCGGGCCGAACGCAAGCGTCTCGCCGGCTTCCACGACACCACACCCATCGCCGCCCCAGCCACCGCCGCCACCGAAGACGTCACCCTCTACCTCGCCAGCGACGCCGACGCCTCCATCACTCCCACGACCCAACCGCTCGCCCTGCCGCAGGATCCTACCCTCCGCGCTCGAACCGTCCTCAACGACCTCGTCGCCACCTATGCCGAACCCGCCTCAGCCCACCCGCTGCCTGGCGGTCCAGCCGTCGACGACGTCTTCCTCCTCTCCCCACCCACGGCAAAATCCGCCGCCCGCTCGGCGACATCGCCAGACCCCGGCCAGGTAGCTATCGTCAACCTGCACGGCGCCTTCGTCGACAGCCACCCCTCCGGCATCCTGGTCGAAGACCTCACCCTGCAATCCATCATCGGCACCCTCCACGCCGCACTCCCCAACGTCACCGAGATCCGCTTTCTCGTCGACGGCCAACCCCACGACACCCTCGCCGGACATGCCGACCTGCTCCGCAGCTACCCGGCCCGGGACACGACGGCAAAACCCACCCCTCTCATCGACAATCAGGATCCCACGCACCCATGACATCGAAGTCAGCTACCCTCATCCCCCCCGGCCGCCCAGTCACCATAGGCGTCTTTGACTCCGGCTTCGGCGGCCTCACCGTCCTTCGCGCCCTGCTCCCGCTCATCTCCGGCGCGCACTACATCTATCTCGGCGACACCGCTCGCCTCCCCTACGGCTCCAAATCCCGTGAGACCATCGCCCGCTACGCCGTCTCCAGCGCAAACTTCCTCCACCAGCAGGGTGCCGATCTCCTCGTCATCGCCTGCAACACCGCCTCCGCCCTCGCCTTGGAAGACATCCGCCGCGCCCTCCCCATCCCCGTCGTCGGCGTAATCGAACCAGGAGCCCTCGCCGCATCCCACGCAATCGAACGGGGTCCGGCAGGTCTCGGCTCTGACTCCTCGATTCAACTACGAAATCCGGGTGCCCCAGGTCTCGACTCTGAAACCTGGGTAGAAGCGCCACCAATCTCACCCCGCCACGTCCTCGTCCTCGCCACCAGCGCAACCGTCCAGTCCCACGCCTACGCCCAGGCACTCGAATCCCTCGGCCTCGAATCCTGCGAAAAGGCCTGCCCCCTCCTCGTGCCTCTCGTCGAAGAAGGCTGGACCAACCACCCCGTCACCAGCGAAGTCCTCAAGATCTACCTCAGCGAAGCCCTTGCCGCCTCGCCATCCGCCAGCACGCTCCTGCTCGGCTGTACCCATTACCCCCTCCTCGCATCCGCCATCCGCCGCACCCTCACCTCCCTCCACCACCCTCTCACGATCATCGACTCTGCCCACGCAACAGCTCACGCCACCGCCGCCCTCGTCGCCAGGCACTTCCCTCAACCTCCGAACCCGGCGCCTCCAACCTGCACCTTCTATGCCACCGACTCTATCGAAAAGTTCAAGCACCTGGGCTCCAGCTTCCTCGGTCAACCCATCTCGAACGTCCACCTCATCGACCTCGGCGGATGACCGCGCAACAAAATCTCCCTCATCCGGCGCGAATCCGCTGCTGCGCCTTGCATCCTCGATTCCACGAAAAAGCTGTCAAGTGCCATTTCCTCGTAATCTTTTGAAAATAAGACACTTAGTGAGTGGCGTATTAGTTTCTCTCGCTCCTTTATACTGTTAGTAGCAGGATCTGGAGGAACAGAATCGATAACTATCTTCGAATGAAGATTTTGCATCGAACACGCGCCAAATATGGGAGTTATTCCTGGAATACGCTTTGAAGTCCAAAGCTAACTTCTTTGATTTGAAGAATTTGACACAAATGCATGGGGACCCCGGGGGGGGGTCCGTCAGAACCCAGGCACGACCCACTGACCAGCGGAGACAGGATGCCGTATCTACTCAAAACCGAGCCCGACAAGTACTCCTACGACGATCTCCTGCGCGACGGTGAAACCACCTGGGACGGCATCTCCAACAACCAGGCACTCCTCTACCTCCGCGGCATGAAAAAGGGCGAAAAGCTCGTCATCTACCACTCCAACATCGGCAAAGCCGCCATCGGAACCGCCAAAGTCGTCTCCGTCGATGCCACCGACCCGAAGAACCCGAAGGTCCGGATCAAACCGGTCAAGCGCCTCAAACAGGAAAAGCAACTGGACGCCATCCGGGCCGCCGCCGTCTTCAAAGACTCCATCCTCTTCCGCCAGTTTCGCCTCTCCGTCGTCCCCCTCACCGACGCCCAGTACGACTGGCTTATCGCCCCCTGAATCCCTGGATTTCGCACCGATAAAACGAAGTCCGCGCTCCCCCGGACAATTCGGTGTCATCGGTGAGAATCGGTGTTATGCCTAACTGCTATCCTTACCAACGAAAGCTTGAACAGGAGCCGCACGCATCATGATCGATCTCAAAGGCAAAGTCGCCGTCGTCTTCGGCCTCGCCAATAAGCGCAGCATCGCCTGGGGCATCGCCCAGAAGCTCTCCGAAGCAGGCGCCGACCTCGCCATCTGTTACCAGAACGAGCGCCTCCAGCGCGATGCCGAAGAACTCGCCGCCGATCTCCCCTCCGCGAAGACCTTCCGTTGCGACGTCGCCATCGACGCCGACATCGATGCCGTCTTCGAGCAACTCAAATCGGCCTACGGCAAGCTCGACATCCTCGTCCACTCCATCGGCTTCGCCCCCAACATGAAGGTCAACAACGTCCTTCAAACTCCCCGCGAAGACTTCCGCATCGCCCACGACGTCAGCGTCTACTCGCTTATCGCTCTCGCCCGGGCCGCGGAGCCGCTCATGACGGACGGTGGCTCCATTCTCACCCTCACCTACTACGGAGCCGATAAGGTCTTCCCTAACTACAACATCATGGGAGTAGCTAAAGCTGCTCTTGAATCCGCCGTGCGCTATCTCGCTTCGGACCTCGGCGCGAAGAAGATCCGGGTCAACGCCATCTCTGCCGGCCCGATCAAGACCCTCGCCGCCCGCGGCATCACCGACTTCACCAAGATCCTTACCGCCGTCGAAGAACGTGGCCCCCTCCACCGCAACGTCGAGGTCGCCGAAGTCGGCAACGCCGCCCTCTTTCTCTCAAGTGACCTCGCCAGCGGAATCACCGGAGAAATCACCTTCGTCGATTGCGGCTACAACATCACCGGCCTCTAAAAACCATGCACAAACCCAGGACCTCATTTCGACCGAAGCCGCGCGGCTTTGTCGCGCGGCGAAGCGGAGAAACCCCCGTATTTCGCCTCTGTGTTTTGTTTCTTCCGGATCGGTGTTAAGCTTTTTGCCGTCGTCTTCTATCCGTGACCATCCGCGACGATCCGCGGTCGAAAGGACATCATGACCATCGCAGAAATCCTCCTCCAGGACTTCGACAACGAAATCTCCAACACTCGCCGCACCCTCGAGAGAGTGCCCGAAGGCAAAAACGATTGGAAGTGTCACGACAAATCGATGCCTCTCGGCAAGCTAGCCATGCACTGCGCCACGCTGCCCCTCTTCGGCCACTACATCATCGAAGACGACGGGATGGATCTCGCCGCCCCCAAGCGCCCTCACATGCCGCTCGACTTCACCTCCCGCGAAGCCGCACTCCAGCAGTTTGACGAGGCCGCTGCGAAGTGCCGTGCCTCGCTCGCAGCCGCCAGCGACGAACACCTGCAGAAGATCTGGCCCTTCACGTGGGGCGATCAGGTCATCTCCAAAGGACCACGATCTGCCGCCTTTCGCGGCATGTTCTTCGACCACATGATCCACCACGTCGCGCAGCTTGGAGTCTACCTCCGGCTCAACGACATCCCCGTCCCCGCTCTCTACGGCCCCTCCGCCGACGAGCAGTGGACCCCAAAATAGACCGCCCCGCGTCACTCAAGCCCGATCAGGGATGGCGGTACGTCACGCCATCCTTCATCACAAAAGAAACCTTCGTCACAGCAGAGATATCCTTCACCGGATCGCCCGGCACAGCAATCACATCGGCATAGTAGCCGGCCTTCAACTCACCGATCTGGCCGCCCCAGCCCAGCAGCTTCGAGCCGTTCAACAGATCGGCCTGCAGCACCGCCATCGGCTCCATCCCGTACTGCACCATCAACACCATCTCCCGCGCCTGCGTCCCATGCGGGAATGGGCCCACATCGCTGCCCACCGCCATCGGAACCCCGGCCGCAAGCTGCTTCTTGAACTCCGCCGCATGATACGCAAGTTCGGCGTGTTCTCTCTCAGCAGCTGCGGGGCTCACCGCATGATCCGCAAAGTACTCCGAAATTTGGAACGTAGGCACCGCATAGATCTGCTTGGCCTTCATTGCCTTCATCGTCGCATCGCTCAACTGGTACGCGTGATCGACCGACACCACGCCCGCCGCCACCGCGTACGAAGCCCCCGGCTCCCCGGTGCAGTGCACCCCAACCACCGTACCCACCCGGGCCGCCTCCGCCACCGCCGCCGCCAGTTGCGCTTCGGTGTACTGATACGGCGTTTTAAAAACTCCATCGCGATACGTGTCCCGTCCCGTCTCGTACATCTTGATGAAATCCGCGCCCAGCTTGATCTGCTCGCGAATCGTCTTCACAATCTCATCGGTATTGTCCGCATAGGTCGCGTTCGAGAGCACATGCTGATCCGGGTTGTATCCGATCGCATCTTCATGTCCTCCCGTGATCGAGATCGCGTTACCGCTCACCCGCATTCTCGGCCCCGGAATCATCCCTGAGTTGATCGCATTCCGCACCGCCGAATCCGCCGCCTGCGCGCCTTCGGTTCCCATATCGCGCTCCGCCGTAAAACCCGCCATCAGGTCGGCCTTCGCTGCACCCGCGGCAATCAACGTGCGCTCCGGCACGCTCTCCTGCACCGTTTGCAGGTCCTCTGCCCCGGGATGCAGGAACAGATGCACATGCGCATCGATCAGCCCAGGCATCAGCGTTGTATCCCCCAGGTCGATCACCTCTGCGCCGGCAGCATCTCCAGAGGGCAGCGATCCACCCACCTGCACAATACGATCTCCGCTCACCACCACTAGCCCGGGTGACACCACCCTCCCCGCCGCCACATCAAGCATCCGCGCCGCTCGCAGTACGACGACATGCTTCCCCGTTCCCGCGCTCTGGGCAGAAGATGACACGGCTGCCAACCCAACAACCAACCCACACATAAGGTTTTTCATAGTTCCAGCAGCATATCGTGAAATGTACCAACCCGCCCGCGCCACCCATCGTTCGCCTCAAACCGTTTGGTACTGTAGAAGCATCGCAAGGGCCTTGGCGGATCGTACCGCGATCTCTCCTCCGCCTCGGAAGGAATCCAATCCGGCCGCATGGACAATCTGTACACCCGCGCACAATCCGCCGCCGCTTACGTTCGCAGCCGCTCCTCACTGGAGCCTGTCCTCGGCATCATTCTCGGCTCCGGCCTCGGCGAATTCGCGAAGTACGTCCACGGCGCGACCCGCATCCCCTACAGCGAGATTCCCCACTTCCCCCCTGCCACCGTAGAAGGCCACTCCGGTCACCTCGTCATCGGCCAGATCGCAGGTGCGCCTGTAGCCGTCATGCAGGGCCGCGTTCACGCCTACGAGGGATACACCATCGAGCAGGTTACCTTCCCCACCCGCGTCCTGGCCTTGCTCGGCTGTAGAACCCTCATCGTCACGAACGCGGCCGGTGCCATCCGCGCTTCGTTGGCTCAGGGTGACATCGTTGCCATCTCCGACCACATCAACTTCACCGGGACCAACGCCGCAGCAGGCCCCAACGAACCCCGTTTCACCGTCACCGGCCAACCCGCGCAGCGCTTCTTCGACATGACCGCCGCCTACTCCCGCCGCCTCCGCACTCTGGCCATCGAAGAGGCCGCAAACCAGCAACTTAACCTCACCGAAGGCGTCTATCTCGCAGTCCTGGGTCCAAGCTTCGAAACCCCTGCGGAGATCCGCGCCTTCCGTACCCTCGGCGCCGACCTCGTCGGCATGTCTACCGTCCACGAGGTCATCGCCGCCCGCCACATGGGCGCGGAGGTCCTCGGCCTCTCCGTCGTCACCAACATGGCCGCCGGCATACGCGATCAACCCCTCGATCACGTAGAGGTCATTGAAACCGGCCGCCAGATCGAAAAGCAGTTCACCAGTCTGCTCACCGCGCTCATCCCCAGAATCGCCGCTCTCCCGCCCCGCTAAGCTCCCAGCCGCGCTACCGCCGCCTGAGCCTCCATCGCCGCCTGCTTGCGATGCAACCCATCGCTTGAAAATGCAATTGGATTCTCCCCAAACCGCACCTCCACCCGCACCCCGCGCAGCCCCAGAAACTTGAAGATGTGCGCAACCATACTCCCATCTCCCCAATAGCAGACGTCATCCGCGACCGTCACGTCCGGCTCGTTTCCCACGCCAAGCGAATACTTCAGGAAGGCCGCCGTCACTGGAGCGTTGCCTGCCATCACCTGACCCAGCAACCCGCTGTGAAACCGCAGCAGCCCGCTCCCATTGCTCGTCGTACCCTCAGGAAAAAACACCACCGGCAAACCCGCATCGAGCGCCGCCTGCATCCCCTTCCGCGCCCGCATCGCCGACCCGCCATGCCCGCGCGCCACATACACCGTGCCCGCCATAGTCGTCATCCAACCCACCACCGGCCAGGACCTGATCTCTTCCTTCGACACAAACACGCAGGGATGCAACGCCGCGTACACCACAATATCCAGATAGCTCAGATGATTAGAAATCAGTGCGCCCCGGCCAGGAAACGCTCCCGCAACATCGATCTCAATCGACATCTCCCGCAGCGCCCGCGCACAAAACCGATGCAGCCAGTCCGCCCGCGCTTCCCGCGTCGCCGGGCGCTTCATCGCCAGCTCCGTCCCGAACACCACGAACATCCTCGCCAGCCGAACGCTTCGCCACACCGCCCGAAAAAAGTTCACCAGATCCAATCCTCAGCACATCGAGTTGAAACCCAAAGAGTGGTCACTCTCTTCGCGCAGTCTATCCTGTAGCAAGTGCCTCCTCTCCACCCATCTGGCCTATCTCTTGCCGCTCCCTCCCAAACACCCTCTGTCGCGCGTCGCAATTGGATCTATCGCCGCGCCATCCTGCCCATTCTCGCACTTCTCCGCATGGGAGCATCCCCGGACAAATTGGCCTGGAGTCTTGCCGCCGGCCTGCTCATCGGCATCAACCCCGTCCTTGGAAGCACCACCATCCTCTGCCTGGCCATCGCTTTCGCGTTCAAACTCAACATTGCGGCCTCACAGCTTGGCGCCCATATCGTTTATCCGCTGCAACTTCTCCTCGTCATTCCGTTCATTCATATCGCTACCCGGATCTTTCACACCGCGCGCCTCCCATTCTCAGCGCACAAACTTCTTCACGCCGTCCGCCAACACCCTGTCGATCTCACACATCAGCTCTGGCAATGGGAGTGGCACGCCTTTCTCCTCTGGGCGGCACTGACCGTACTCGCCGTCCCCTGCATCGCCCTCGCCCTGACTCCGTTTCTCCGCCACATGCTGATCGAAGTACAGCGTCATCCGGACGCAACCCCCTCATCCCTCGCGCCCCCGACGACGACTTGATCGATCAATTACCTCGATACTGCGGGACCGGATCGGCGCTCTTCACCCACGCGGTATAAATCATGTCCCGCAGCTCAATCGCTCCCGCCGCAAGCCGCTCCTCCGCGAACGCCTTTCCCTCCGGCGTACCCGCGCCAGTAAACGCTCCCGCCTTCTCCAACTGATACGTCTTCTCCACCAGCGCTTGACTCCGCCGCAAATAAGCAACGAAATCCGTAAACACATCCCCCAGCACCTCTGGCGGCGCGCCGACCAGCCGCTTCACCTCCAACGCCTTCACATTCGCTCCCACATACACCGACTCAAACTGAGCATGAATCGTATGCGCCGTCGTATACCCATTCGGATTTGGCCCGGTCCACCCGTTGTATTGAATCGTCGTGTGCATCGGCTGCGATCCATCCGCCACATAGTGCCCCAGCCAACCTGCCAGAAAGACAATCTCGCACTCCACCGGCCTGGTGTCGGCGTGCTGCTCCTTCAGCCCGCGATAGTCCCGCATCGCGCTCTTCAGCCGCTGCCAGACCTCCATCGCCTGATATGGCAGTAGTCCCACCTTTTCAGGCGTCAGCGCCAGATCGGGATGCGTCTTCTGCGCGTAAGCCAGTGCTCGCACATAGTCATATCGCCGCCGTGGAAGCTCACCCACCAGATCCGCATACTCCAGATCGATGAAGTGCTCCGGCGACTGTGCCGCACTCAACTCCGGTTCCGCCGGCGACTTCCACCGGTCCGGCTCCGGCCCGTAGTACTCCAGCGCCTTCACCGCCTCCGGAGACCGCAGAAACTCCGGCACATCCGCCGGCAGCGCCTCTCCCGCCAGTCGGTTGATCATCCTGTGGCCATCCACGCCCCACGCCAGACCCTGCTGCGCCAGCATCACCGGCAGCAACGCCACCGCCGCCGCAAACCGCACCGCACCCATCACTCGTTTCATGCGAAGAGTATACGTAGCCCTCGTTCACGCTGTGACACGTCTTACGAGTCGGATAGAGAATTCTCAAGCCCACCAACGGAAGGCCCATGCTGCTCGCCGCAGCAGGAAAGGGTTATACATACCACGAAGTGGTCGCGCCGTGCGCAGCGGGCCGTCCGGCAGGACGCTCTCTTCAAACCGTTACAGCCGCACCCTCGACCGCCGCACTCCCAAACACTCGCCGATATCGCGCCACCTCCTCCGCATCTCCCGTAGCCTTCCGCGCATTGTCCGAAAGCTTCACCGCCGGCCTTCCCTCCACCGTCATCAGTTTGCACACCAGGCTCACCGGATCCAGCTCCGTCTCGCCTCGCGGATGGCACCCGCGAAAATCATTCGTCAGCAGCGTCCCCCAGCCCGCGCTAAACCGTATCCGCCCATCAAAATAGGCATGCAGTCGCAGAATCTCATCCACGTCCAGTCCATCCGAAGCAATCAGCCGTTTTTTCCGCGCATCCCGCCCACGACGCAGCAGCCACGCAATATACTCATCCCCCGCCACCGCAGGATCCTTGCTATCGCATCGCTGCCCCGTCCAGTCCGCAACCCAATCCGGAGCGCCCTCCAGAAACTGCGTCGTCCCAAACGTATCCGGCAGCATGATCAACAGCTCCCCGCCATAGCTTCTCTGCCAAAGCTCCAGCACGCGGTACTGCGACTCATGCAACTCCTCGTCGCTGGCCGCCAAAGCCGCCATCGCCATTGGAAGCTCATGCGCGTTGGTCCCCATCGCCTCCAGATCGTGCTTGTAAGCCAGAAACGTGTTTGACGTCCCCGACAAGCTCGCCCCCAGCGCTGCCCGCATCGCCTCCACCACATACTCCTGCCACAAAAAGCTATGCCGCCGCCGCGTCCCAAACTCCGAGATCCTCACCTCCGGAACCGCCCGCAGCCGCTCGATCTTCTCCCACAACTTCGTCTTCGCCCGCGCATACAGCACATCAAGTTCGAGCTCATTCATCGTGGCCAGCGCAGCCCGTGTCTTCATCTCGCTCACCAGAGACAGCGCATACACCTCCCACATCGTCACTGCGGACCACAGCCCATGGAACTGCAGCACGAGCTGCCCATCCCGCTCCGCCACGTCGTACTCAGACAGCCGGAAATCCTTCTCCAGCCAGTCCAGAAACGCCGGCTCGAAGATGCTCCGCGTCCCATAGAACGTGTTTCCCGCCAGCCAGATAATCTCGGACCGCCGAAATCGCAGCCCGCGCACATGCTCCATCTGCTCGATCAGCAATCCCATCGGAACATGCTCCGCCAGCCGCACCGACGTGGTCCTGTTGGTAACCTCCGACGTGACATGCACCGCTGGAAAATTCTTCCAGATAAATTGCAGCATCAGCAGCTTGTAAAAATCCGTATCCAGCAGCGACCGCACAATCGGGTCCAGCTTCCAGTTATGGTTATGCGCCCGCTCCGCAAAATTCACATTCATGCCAACCAGCCTATCAACTGGCGTCGAGCGGGCTCGGATCAACGTACTATCACTCCCTGACCGTCACCCCACGCCATTCAATGCACGCGCACGCACCAGAATAAATGACAAGCACCCTTGACAATTCAGAATCTGGAAAGTAAAGTGTGCTTGTCACTAAGTAAAGGACGCCAAACATGCTCTGCTCCCAACCCGGAATCCCTGCAGACCGTCGTTTCATCCGCCGCCACCAGAGAATCGCAGCCCTCTGTCTGCTCGTCTACCTCGCATGTGCTTACTTCATCATGGACCGGCCCGTGACCCCTACGCGGATCGTCCTTGCCGGCCTCTCCGGCGCCATCCTTTTCACCATGCTCGTCAACGCCGGTCTGCTCCTCCTGCATAAATTCGACGAGTTCCAGCGCGCCCTGCTCACTCGTTCCTTCCTCTGCGCCACCGTCATCACCATGGGCATCTCCCTCATCTGGGGATTCATCGAAACCTTCTCGCGCGGTATGGTCCCCACCCTTCCCATTCTCTCGGTGCCCGTGATCCTCATCTGCCTCACCGCCGCCGCCAAACTCCTTATCTTCCGTCGGCACCGGTCGCCCGTTGAATAACCGCCTTCGCATTCTCCGCGCTGAACGCAACTGGTCTCAGGCCGATCTCGCCCAAAAGCTCGAAGTCTCGCGTCAGTCCGTCAACGCCATCGAAACCGGCAGATACGACCCCAGCCTTCCCCTCGCCTTCAAACTTGCGCGCCTCTTCCAAGAGCCCATCGAGACCATCTTCACCGACGACGACTAAACCTCCCGGGCCAGGTGCCCCATAGCTCGACCTGGTGATATACGCGTCTACGGGATGTTCCATATCACGGACTCTGAGATGTAGGCATTCGAGAACGCGAACCGCTCTCCTTCCAACTGGATCAAACATCCTCCGATAGAATTTCTCTGATCTGACAAGGACACTCCATGCGGCGCACCCTCCTCTCGCTCCTCGCATCTTTCCCCATCGCCCTCGCCCCATCTGCTTCACCCCAATCCTCGGCCCCGCGTCCTCGATCCAACTCCTCGACCAACCGGACGTTCCAGAGAACGGTGATCTCCAGCGCTGATGCCACGTCTTCGCACACTGCGCCGCTACCGAACCCGCACCTCCCGAACCTGACCGCCCTCAAACATTCTCCCCGCCAGCAGCCGGAACTCAAGCCGGCTGCCCTTTCGCACGTTATAGACCAGCGTGGGTCTGATGCAGGCGATGCACGTCCCACCCCTATGCCTCACGCTCGGGTAGACAATTCCATTTGATTGCCGGGCCAGCAGCGCCCCGGCAAGCTCCTGCGAATCCGCATAGCACTCGGGGATCGGCTCACCTTTCAGATACCGCCGGTACTGCGGCCTCGCCGGCCGAAGATCGTGCATCTCGGTCGCAAAATCGGCAAGATAGTCATCGACACTCGAAACCTCTTCTTCTGCCCAATCGATCTCCTCCAACTGCCGCAGTTTATGGAACGCAACCTCGCCAATCGAGGTCTCCCGCTCCACCCCGCAGTACCACGCACCCCTCTCGCTGCTGTTGAATCGTCCCCCGCCCGGAGCGGCATGGGTAAATGCAGCGTTCACAATATGGGCGTACCGCACTCCGTAGAGCAGCTCATGCACGCCAATCCCAGGCAGCAATCCCTCCTCGCCCAGAAGTCGGTCATTGGTCGCCCCATCCAGTTCCATCAGATCGCTCAGACTGGCCGCATCTTTCGTCAGCCGCGAAAGTACAGTGCCGCTCTCGCTATGCTTCGCTGGAATCAGCCGGTGAGTGTCGGACACCCGCAAGTCGACAACAGGCGGAATCACTGTGCGCCGCGCCGCGCATCCAGCAACTGCCGCACATGCAGCATCCCCGGCTGTCCCCGCTGAATCATGTACGCAAGTGGCGACATTCCCCGGAACATCGGATTGTGATTTGACAACTGGATCCATGCATCAGCAAGCGCTGGGCTATACAAAATATTCAAAGCCTTGAATATCCCCACCAACAGCGAGATGCGCATCATCGTGTCCTGGTCGAGCGTCCGGTGCTTTGGCTCTTTCTTCAGCCCATAGTAGGATCCCGAGGAAAGCCCACCCAGCAACTGCCGCGCATCCGTATCCTTGACTCCCCACTTCTCAACGATCCGCACAAAGCCCTTGATCGCCGACGCGCTCAGCCGTTCCCGCGTCGCTGGATCGGAGAGATCGGGAGAGACATCCAGCGAATATCCGGCAACATTCGGTAAAACCAGAGCAGCAGCCGCCATCATGCCTCCAATATTGATTACTTGTCTTATCATATTTGATAAACGACTCAGATACAATGGCGGCACACTCCCAGCAGTGACAAGGACTGCACCCAGCACAACGTCTTCCCGATGGTCCACGCGAAGTCCCCCAGGCCTCTTCCGCCCCGTGCCAGCGTCCATCCTGTATCATCACGTTGCGGCCTTCCCCCAACTTCACTCGATGAGGTGGTACCCTGATGGCCGCGCGTCCGCTCCCTGTCCTCGACCTAACCCGCAACGCATCCAATGCCGCCATCGGCGCCTCCGCCATGCGCAAAGCTACGCTGCGACTGATCCCTCTGATGGCCCTCGGCTACGGCGTGGCCTACATGGACCGCGTCAACATCAGCTTCGCCGCGCTCCAGATGAACCGCGATCTGCACTTTAGCGCCACAATCTACGGCTTTGGCGCAGGCCTCTTCTTCCTTAGCTACGCCGCCTGCGAGGTTCCCTCCAACCTCCTGCTCTATCGCTTCGGAGCACGCCGCTGGCTCGCCCGCATCATGATCACCTGGGGCCTGCTCGCTATCGGCATGCTCTTCGTCCGCACGCCAGCGCAGTTTTACACGGTGCGCTTCCTGCTAGGCGTGTCCGAGGCGGGCTTCTTCCCCGGAGTCCTTTTCTACCTCATGCAGTGGTTTCCCCCGGAGCAGCGCGCCCGCGCCATTAGCCGGTTCTATATCTCCGCGCCCCTCAGCGCCGCCTTCATGGGGCTCATCGCCGGCTCGCTTCTCAATATGAATGGACTCCTCGGCCTGCGTGGCTGGCAATGGCTCTTTCTCATCGAAGGCCTCCCCGCCGTTCTCCTCGGCATCGCCTTCTTAGTTTTTCTCCCCGACACTCCTGCCAAAGCCAAATGGCTTACCGAAGACGAACGTGACTGGATCCTCCGCAAAGTCCAGACAGAGGATTCCGGCAAAGTGCACCATGTCGAATCGATCGTCCATGCTCTCTTCGACCGTCGTGTATGGCAGATCGGCATATTTGAGATGATGATGATCCTCTGCATCTACGGATACGTCTTCATCGGTCCCCAGTTCATCCAGAGCGTCACGCTCCTCAGCAACACGAAGGTCGGCTTCGTGATCTGCGTACTAAGTTTGCTCGGAGTACCCGCAATGCTGCTCGGGGCCAAGCGATCCGACCGCGCCCAGGCCCGCACTGGCGGTCGTTACTCGCAAATAATCATATGTTCTGTCGTGATGGCCGTCGCCTTGGCAGCGTGCGGTCTTTCCTCCTCTGCCGTCTTCGTCATCGCCGGGCTGGCCTTCCTTAGCATCGCGTTCTATTCCATGCAGGGTTCTTTCTGGGCACTTCCAGCCAGCCTCTTCAAGGGCAGATCCGCTGCAGCCGGCATCGCCGCCGTGAATACTATCGGCATCACCGGCGGCTTCCTCGGCCCCTACTGGATGGGCTTCGCCAAAGACCTGACTGGAAACTATAGGATAGGGCTCGTTGCGCTCAGCGTCCCCATGTTCGCAGCCGCAGGAATCATGCTCTACATGCGCCATCGCAATCTGCCAAACCGCGCCTCGTCATAAATTCACATCTTCCGCGCCTCGCGACTAAGCGTCGGCGAGATAAACTGGATGAGATCATGCCGACAAAAAAAGAGCTCCTAGCCCGCCCCATCCAGCACCTCGACATCACCCAGCACAACGTCGTCCCGCTGGTCGACGCGATGTCCCACATGGCCTACTCCGCGCGTGACACCGCCCGCGCCGCCAACATCTACGACATGATGCTCCGCGACACCGAGTGCGGCGTCATCCTCTGCCTCGCCGGCTCCCTCATCTCTGCCGGTCTGCAGAAGATCTTCGTCGACCTTATTCGCAACAACATGGTCGACGCCATCGTCTCCACCGGAGCCAACATCGTCGATCAGGACTTCTTCGAGGCCCTCGGCTTCAACCACTACATCGCCGGCGATGAGTACAAGTACGGCGCAGGCGACGCCGAACTCCGCGAGTTGATGATCGATCGCATCTACGACACATTCATCGACGAGGAAGAACTCCGCATCTGTGACGAGACCACCCATCAGATCACCAACTCGCTCGAGCCCCGCCCCTACAGCTCCCGCGAGTTCATCCGCGAAATGGGCGCCTATCTTGCTAAAAACGGCAAAACTCCGCAAGACGGCGGCCGCGACTCCATCGTACTCGCCGCCTACGAGAAAAACGTCCCCATCTTCTGCCCCGCCTTCTCTGACTGCTCCGCCGGCTTCGGCCTCGTCGCCCACCAGCATCAGCGCCGCACCTCTGTTCCCGCCAAGCCTCACGTCTCCATCGACTCCGCGCAGGACTTCTACGAGATCACCCAGCTCAAAATCGCCAACCCCACCACCGGCCTCCTCATGATCGGCGGCGGCGTCCCCAAGAACTTCGCCCAGGACATCGTCGTAGCCGCCGACATCCTCGGAGTTGAAGCCTCCATGCACAAGTACGCCATCCAGATCACCGTAGCCGACGCCCGCGACGGCGCACTCTCCGGCTCGACCCTCAAAGAGGCCTCAAGCTGGGGCAAGGTCGACCTCACCTACGAGCAGATGGTCTTCTCAGAAGCCACCCTCGCCCTCCCGCTCATCGCCGGTTATGCCTTCCACAAGAAAGCACACGCCGCCCGCAAGGGAAAAAGCTTCGCGAGTACCCTTGACCAGGTAACTGTCACCGCCTGACGGCCTTGATACCGGAAACAGCCCGAGAAAGGCCGTCATTTGCTCAAAAATGACGGCCTTTCTCGTGTCCCGCTTTGCGTCGGGCACGTTACTCCAGTGTTGTCATTCGTGATAACCCACGGAGGTGTTATTGCCGCTAAAAGCTGTTTTCTGTCATCCTCAGCGAGTTAGTGAAAATACGCAATCTGATGAAAGTACATAGGATCTCGAGTATGGCTCGATGTGAGACGAGACCTGTCGGAGATTTTCAGCATTAAAAGCAGGCATGCCCATCGAGGTTTGCAAAACCGGGCCTATGTCTCATAACGTGCTCAAGCGGCAGCAAAATAGAGTTACCATTACGCGTCAGACATAGTTACCATAGGGTGACCGGCACATAAATGCATATTCTTCCTCTTCTTGGTTCACTCTCGCTTCTAATCGCCTTGGGCGTTCTACTCTTCGCTTTCCTTCGCGCTCAAAGGACCATACGTGAGCTCGCGGCCGAGTTGACCCAGGCGCGTGAGCAGCACCAGCAGCACACGCTGCAGCTCAATCAACGTTCCGAACTCGACACCTTAAAGGACGAGTTCATCTCCACTGTCTCGCACGAACTCCGCACGCCGCTCACCAGCATCCGAGGCGCACTCGGTCTGCTCTCCTCCGGCATCATCGGGGATGTAGACGCAAAAGCGCTGAATCTGCTCCGCATTGCGGTCACCAACACCGACCGCCTCATCCGTCTCATCAACGACATTCTGGACCTCGAGCGCATGGAGTCCGGCCGGGCTCCGCTCCAGATCCGGCGCTGCTCCCTCCGAGACCTCGCTCAGCAGGCCATCGAGACGATGACGCCGATGGCAGATGCCAACACTGTCCATCTTCTCCTCGAGCCGTCGACCGCCGCGCAGGCAGCCTATCCCGAAGCCCTCTTCTTCGACGGCGACTCCGACCGCATCCTCCAGGTCCTCACCAACCTGCTCTCGAACGCCGTCAAGTTCTCACCTTCCGCCTCCACCATCCGCGTTTACACCGAGGCGACCTCCGACTCCATCCTTTTGAAAGTTGTCGACGAAGGCCGCGGCATTCCCCCAGAGAAACTTGACAGCATCTTCGATCGTTTCCAGCAGGTCGAGCCCTCGGACGCCCGCCAGAAGGGCGGTACAGGACTCGGACTCGCCATCTGCCGCAGCATCGTTCAGCAGCACAGCGGCTCCATCTGGGCGCAGCGCAATCTCGGCGCCGGCACAACGATCTACATGATGCTTCCGCGCACGTCCCGAGCCTCCGACGCCTCCATTCCTGCCGCATTGCAACCCCGCGGCGAAGGCGCCATCATGGTCTGCGACGACGACGCCGGCATCCGCACCGTCGTAGGCGAGCACCTCACGCGCCAGGGTTACTCCGTCATCGAGGCCAGCTCCGGCGAACAGGCTCTTGTTCTCGCCGCCGAGCATCACGTAGAGGCCATACTTCTCGACCTCTACATGCCCGGACTCAGCGGCTGGGAGACCCTGCAACGGCTGCGCAACAACCCCATCACCGCCAATATTCCGGTCGTCGTCCTCAGCGTTCTCTCCTCTGCCCTAAGGCCGCAGTTAACAGGCGATGCCCAGGGCTGGGTGCAGAAGCCCTTCAACGAGAATCTCCTCTTCGCCGAACTCGGCCGCGTCCTGCACAAAGGCGACGGTCCGGCCTACGTCCTGCTGGTTGAAGACGACGAAGACCTGGCCAGCGTGCTCTCCGCCAGCTTTCAAAACGCCGCCGTGCACATTGACCTCGCCGCCACCCGCCAGCAGGCCATTCGACAGTGCATCACCCGGCCACCCGACCTGCTGATCCTAGACCTCACCCTGCCCGACGGTGACGGCTTCTCGCTGGTCGAGTGGCTCCGTCAGCAGCCCACCCTGCGGACCCTTCCGCTGGTCGTCTACTCGGGCCGCGAGATCTCCGAAACCGAGATGGCCAAACTTCGTCTCGGACCCACCGAGTTCCTCATCAAAGCCAAGGTCCAGCCCCACGAAGTCGAAGAGCTCGTCCTCTCCATGGTCCATCGTCTCAAGGACAAGTTCGCCGACCTAGCCACCGCCGCTCACTCCGCCTGAGCGCAGTCAACTCCGGGGCCGGTAGCTCGACCTCCGGCCGGACCACTGTCTCGACTCTGAGAGCCTGTTTAAAACTCCGGCAAAAGAAGTCGTCATTTCGACCGGAGTCGCGTGGTTTCATCGCGCAGCGCAGTGGAGACCCCCTCGCATTTTGCCGGGTGTCCTGTATCTCGATTCTGAGATGGGGGCATTCTCCCGAACGCGCGAACCGCTTCCCCTCCGACAAGCTCTCGCCCGTCAGCCCTCAAATCTCCCTTGTTCAAGGACGCTAAATGAATCCCACACCGCCACATGAGAGAATTAAGCCGCCATGCGACGCATTCTTATCATCGACGACGAAGACGACATTCGTGAGGTAGCCGCGCTCTCACTCGAAGCCACCGCGGGCTGGCAGATTCTCACCGCAAGTTCCGGAGCCCAGGGGATGGTCGTCGCCGCAGCAGAAAGGCCCGACGCCATCTTGATGGACGTCATGATGCCAGGCGTGGATGGTCCCACGACCTTCCGCAATATGCAGCAGGACCCCCAGATCGCCCACATCCCCGTCCTCCTGCTCACCGCCAAGGTTCAGGGAGTGGACCAGCGCCGGTTCGCAGGACTTGGATTGGCCGGCATACTCTTCAAACCCTTTGATCCCCTCACCCTTGCCCAGCAGATATCCGAAGCGCTCGGCTGGCAGGACTGACAGAGTACCTGTTCCCATGAAAAAAGCCGACGAAGCCAAAATCAGCAAGGTGATCGCCGAACTCTGGGAGAAAAATCTTCCCACGCTGCGCGAACGTCTCGACCTCCTCGACCGAACCGCACATGCTGCCGTTGCGGGCAGACTCTCCGAGACCGCCCGCCTGGAAGCGCTGGAGATCGCACACAAACTATCCGGCTCGCTCGGCATGTTCGGCTACCAGCAGGGCACGGAGATCGCCCGCAAAATGGAGATCATCCTGAAATCTCCCACGCCCGAAGCCATCACCACCCTCGCCGCTCTGGCCACGCAACTCCGCGACTCCGTCTCAGCCGGTCTCTGACACAGCTTCACCCTCGCGCACGACTGAAGCATCAATTGCAGGCGAGTGCGATCCATACTCCGGACGCACTTCCGTTCGCCCCGGTCACCGTGAAGTCCACAAAGCTCCCGGCGGCAATGGCGATGCTGCCCGACACCGTGCAGGCACTGGAAGGGGCGACAGTGCAGGCCAGCGCGGTGTCGGCCATCGGCGAAGGAGCCCCCACCCGCAGCGTTACAGTCACGGTATTTCCCTGCTTCGAAAACACGCTCATCCGGCTCGCCGTGCAGGCCTCAGGCACCCAGGTAAGGATCGAATCGCCTTCGATCGTGGCTGAGTTCGGACTGCTGACCGAGTAGTAGGTCGCGTTGAACGACACCGCGTGATAGACCGATGAAAATGGAATTCCGCTCGCGCCGCCGCCGCCGCTGCTACCACCTGTTCCCGCCGCGCCTTGTGGAATCGTGAAGTTCAGAACCGCAGCACTTCCTGTCCCGCTGTTGGTCACCGAGGCTGGTGTCCCCGCCGCACCCGTCGTCACCGAACCGACGCTCACCGAAGCCGGAGCACCCGCGGGTCCGGTCGCCCCCGCGCTGCCATTCAATGCGAGTACCGCCCATGCCGTTGGCGAGACATCCGGCTCCGCACCGGCCGAAGCGATCGTTGCAAGATACGTGGCTCCTGCATACACGACCACATTGTTCGCCTGATAGGCCGCACTCAGAGCCCATGCGCCCTTATACGTCACGCCAACAGCCCCGGCCGCACCCGCCGGCCCGGCGACACCCTGCGGACCTTGCGCTCCGTTCGCTCCCGGAGCGCCGGTCGCACCAGTCGCTCCAGCCGGCCCCGCAGCGCCCTGGGCGGCAAGCATACTCCAGGCCGTCGGACTCGTACTGGGCGAATTTCCCTGATTGCTCGCGAGCAGCGAGATGTAACTGGCTCCAAGGTAGCTCACCGCATCGTTAAGCCCATAGTTCACTGCCGAGGCGTAGATCCCGCGATAGAACAATCCGGCTGGTCCCACTGGTCCTGCCGGCCCAATTGCGCCCTGCGGCCCAATTGCCCCTGTAGACCCCGGTGCGCCTGCGGGTCCAACCGGGCCGGCGACACCCTGCGGACCGGCAACTCCCTGAGGACCAGGAAGACCCATCGCCCCTTGCATCCCGGTGGCTCCTGCAGGCCCGGCTGGACCTGACGCGCCCGACTGGGCCAGCAATCCCCAATAGGTTGGACTAAGATCCGGCTCTCTTCCAGTATTCGCCGCAAGTGCAATGTAGCTCGAGCCTGCATAGCTGACCGCGCTGCCGACCGGATAGGTCGTCCCCGCGAGCCAGCCACCAGCAAAACTTACTGGCGGCCCTTGCGGTCCCATCGCTCCCACCGTTCCCTGCACACCTGGCACTCCCTGCGGCCCTGCAGGTCCGGCTGCACCAGCCACGCCCGCCGGTCCCTGCGCGGCCAAAACGGCCCACTTCGCAGAACTCGACGAAGGCGTGTTCCCCAGATTTCCCGCTACGAGAGAGACGTACGTGGATCCTCCGAAGCTCACCGCATCGTGCGCCCCATAGTTGGTCGTGGACACATAATTCCCGGTGTAGTTCGCCACCGCAGGCCCCTGCGGACCAACTGCCCCAACCGGCCCCGTCGCTCCGGCTGGCCCGAGAGGCCCTTGAGGCCCAGTTGCTCCCTGAGGTCCTGCCGGCCCCGTCGCCCCAGGAGCGCCGGCCGTTCCCGTAGCGAACATGACCCATGCCGCCGGACTCGCACCGGGTGCATTCCCACGGTTTCCCGAGACCATCGAGACGTAACCCGCTCCGCCGTACACCACGCCGTCTCCAACCGCGTAGTTCACCGACGGCGAGTACGCTCCCTGAAACGACATCCCCACCGGACCCGCCGCACCTTGCGGTCCCATCGGCCCGCTGGCGCCCTGCTGACCTGCTGGTCCCGTCGCTCCCTGCGCTCCCGCCTGTCCTGGGATGCCTTGTGGTCCTTGAGGACCCACTGGCCCGCTGGAACCAACCGAACCCGGCACTCCTTGCACTCCGGGAACACCCTGCGGACCTTGCGCTCCAGTTGACCCGGTGTTGCCCTGCGGCGACAGAACACCCCACTGGGCTGGGTTGGTCGAAGGCGCATTCCCATGGTTCCCGGCGAGCAGCGACGTGTAACTCGTACCCTGCCAGAGCACCACATCTCCCAGCCCGTAGTTGGTAGTTGAAACGTACGCTCCACGGTAAACCATACCTGGGGAACCCTGCGCGCCTGTCGCTCCCGCCGGTCCGGCTACCCCCGTGGGGCCGGATGGTCCTGCCGGACCCTGCGGCCCAGTTGCCCCCGCCGGGCCTGCCACTCCCTGCGGTCCGGCGACTCCCGGAACACCCTGCAACCCTGAAGGCCCAACCGGTCCAATCGGCCCCATCGGACCCAACGCTCCTGTTAATCCAATCGGTCCCTGCGGTCCTGTCGAAGCAAGAGTTACATCCAGCGCCGCCGCATGCCCCGTCAGGTCGTTCTCTTTGCTATCGAACTGCACCGCCGCCGTTGCTGCTGTCAGCGCTACCCCATTATTTGTCGCAGGCTCGCCGATCCATCCCTGCACCAGCCCTGTAACATCCACCGTTACATATACGCCGGCCTGACTCACTTCGACTGCCTGCGTCGCGGTCGCGAAGGACGGCAGCGTGGCATAGGTCACGCTGTATTCTCCCCAGGCGCTTTGCACCGGCTGCACACTGATTAGCCCGGCCGTATTCACCCGGTTGCAATAGATCCTCAGCGTGGCCCGCGTCACTTGGGCGGCCGTCGTTCCCGCCGGCAGCGTGGAGAGGTCGAACTGCAAAAGCGATGTATAGCCTGCGCCTACGTTTAGATTCGAGATTGCGCCGCTGTTAACAGCGGGCAGCGCGCTGTTGACGTGCGCGTCCGCCACCAGCGTTGCCTCGACCGCGTACGCCTGCGTCGCGACCCCCGCAAGCGCCACCCATAGCAGAAACAACCTCCGAGCAAGGCCCATCCAACTCCTCATCAGGTTGACCGGGTTTACGTCTGCAATGCGTACGCAAATACCAGCCAGACATCAACGATCAAAACTCAACGGTGCACGTCGACACGGAGTCACCACGAGCCCAGGGTACGTGTCAATTCGGAACGAACTACGGGAATCTCTCCCGTTTTAGGTGAAGGTTGGAAAAAAAACAATCCCACTTTCCTACCACCTCCGCGCCATGCTGGAGTCTCCCGGGTCGAGGCTGCGGAGTTGCAAAATGTTCCACGTGGAACATTTCCGGTTTTTAAATTGTTCCACGTGGAACATTTTCTGTCTTCAAAATTGTTCCACGTGGAACACTCGCGCAATTGGCATGCCACATGCATTCATGGCGCCACCCATTTCCACACCGGCCTGCATCCCATATAGTGGCAGTGACATTCGAGCCACCGGAGAGCGACCTAGTATGCGCAGCATTGCAAGCCCCACGCCGAATCAGCCCGGCCAACGTCCACTGGCGGCAAACCTGGTCGACCTGCCAAAGCTCGTCACGGCCTACTACACGCTGCACCCGGACCCGGCCGTTGCGGCCCAGCGCGTCTCCTTCGGCACCTCGGGCCATCGCGGCAGCGCTCTCCATATTGCATTCAACGAAGATCACATCGCTGCGATCACACAGGCGATCTGCGACTACCGCGCGTCGGAACACACCCTGGGCCCGCTCTTTCTCGCCAAAGACACCCACGCCCTCTCAGAGCCTGCATTTGCTACCGCCCTCGAGGTTCTCGCCGCCAACGATGTCCAGACCCTGGTCGACGCGGACCTGGGCTATACTCCGACGCCAGCGCTGTCGCACGCAATTCTTACCCACAATCGCAACACCAGGCTTCATCGTGCAGACGGCATTGTCATCACGCCCTCGCACAATCCGCCCGAGGACGGCGGCTTCAAGTACAACCCGCCGAACGGTGGCCCTGCCGATACCACGGCAACCAAATGGATCGAGAATCGCGCCAACGAGATCATCGCCTCTGGCCTGACGGCCGTAAAGCGAATCCCCTATGCCAACGCTCTGACCGCCGCGACCACGTATCGTCACGACTACACGACCGCCTATGTAGATGATCTCGCCAATGTCATCGATTTCGATGTCCTTCGCAACACCTCTCTCAAGCTGGCCGTAGATCCTCTGGGAGGGGCCGGAGTCCACTATTGGTCTCGCATAGCGGAAAAATATAATCTTCCACTTGAAGTCTTGAATCCCAATGTAGATGCCACGTTTCGCTTCATGACCTGCGACTGGGACGGCCGCATTCGCATGGACTGCTCCAGCCCCTACGCGATGGCCAGCATGATTGCCAACAAGGACAAGTACGACGTAGCCTTCGCGGCCGACACCGACCACGATCGCCACGGCATCGTCACGCGCACCGCTGGCCTGCTCAACCCTAATCACTATCTATCCGTCTGCATCCAGTATCTGTTCACCCACCGGCCGGAGTGGTCGGAGCGGGTTGGCATCGGCAAGACACTCGTCTCCTCCAGCATCATCGACCGTGTCGCCAAAGGACTTGGACGGCCCATGCTGGAGGTTCCGGTAGGCTTCAAATGGTTCGTCGAAGGCCTCATCGACGGGTCGCTGGGCTTTGTGGGGGAGGAGTCCGCCGGCGCCACGTTCCTTCGCCGCAACGGCCAGGTCTGGACCACGGACAAGGACGGCCTGATCCCCGGTCTGCTCGCCGCGGAGATGACCGCGCAAACCGGCAAAGATCCGGGCCAGCTCTACGCCGAACTCACCGCGAGGTATGGCAATCCGGTGTACGAGCGCATCGACGCTGCTGCGACCAAGGAGCAAAAGGCCAAACTAGCAAAACTCTCTCCGCAACAAGTCACTGCAAAGCAGCTTGCCGGCGAGCCGATCACCGCGATCCTCACTGAAGCTCCCGGCAACCACGCTCCGATCGGCGGTTTGAAAGTGACGACGGAGAACGGATGGTTCGCCGCGCGGCCCTCCGGCACCGAAGACGTCTACAAGATCTATGCCGAATCCTTCAAAGGCAAAGACCACCTGAAACAGATTCAGTCGGAAGCTCAGGAGCTAGTCACTGCGGCGATAGCGGGATAAGCCTCGCTTACTCACCACTGCACACCGGGATAAAGACTAGGCATGCGAAATGCCCGGTACTGATTTGATCCCCTGGTCACCGCCTGCCAGACAACCTGCTGCGAACCATTCGACCCCTTCACCTCCTGCACTACGGATCCTCCGACCGTCGCGCAAAAGTCCGCTTCCAGATTTCCGTTCGCCAGCAACTCTACATTGCCTCCGAAGAAGCTGTACGTAGACGCGGGAGGGACATAGTGGTCCACCAGCGTCGCCGTCTTCTGAGACTCGTTGACCTCCAGCACCGGCGCTGTCGAATAGAGACAGGGCGCGGCTCCACCCACGCCGCAGACCACGCCGGGGGGAAACTGACGGTCGTCGCCGTCGTCCATGATCCCAAGCTGGAATACGCCGGTCGTGTTGGGAGTAAAAAAGTTGGGTCCATGCTGCGCGTAAAACCAGTCTGTTGGATCCACGCCGCCCTGTAACTGGAAGTCGCCTCCCTGCCCCAGTCGCCAGATGATGTTGCCCGAACCCTTCCCGTCCTGGAAATCGATCTTGATAATCCAGTTCTGATGGCGGACTGAGAGCAGCACATTGTGGTCGTCCGTGGAATACAGCATTGCGTTCGAATGCGTCCAATCGGGAAACATAAATGGATGGCGATTGACGTCGAGATGGTCGAACGAATTCCACACCCAATCAGGATTGAAGTTCTGGTCCACGTCCACCAGCACGTCTCCAAGCACATTCGTGGTTCCGGGATAGCCCGGCAGATCGGTGAAGCTCTTTGTCACAGAGAAGAGCAGCAGCATATGACCGTTGGGGAGCGACAAAACATCATGGTGCAAGCTTCCCAAGGTGAAGGTGTAGCCCTGCGCTGTCAGAGCGCTCGCCACCTGTGCCTGCGTCACAGAGCGAATCGTGTTGCCGACCAGATCCACCTCGCGCACCTCGTCGATCGTTCCCGGAGTGATCGCGATGTTTGTCGACAGTTGCAGCGATGACGCATAGGAGATCTGAACCAGAAAATGCCCGTTGGGCAGCAACTTGACCGGCTGCACAAAGTCGTCCTGCGAGCCTGTGTACAGATAGGTCCAGATCACGTTGCCATTGAGGTCCGTGGCAAACGCCTGCGACTGCTCGCGGGGCCTTATGGTGTCGAACAACTCGATACCTGGCTGAGGGACGCCACCCGCGACTGCGTTCGCTGCCACCGACGCAGTCGGCGGCGGAATCCCTGTGGTAAACGTGTGGTCGATATCGGTGAACACTGCTCCATTGCTGAGCACCACCTGTGCGCGCATGTGATAGGTCGTACTCGCAAGCATTCCCGCCACCAACACGATGACCTGTGCGCCGCTCTGGGTGGGCGTAGCCTGGACGGAAGTAGGAAAGCCGTAGCCCGTGTTCTGCCCGAACTCGACATATACGGTGCCCGGCATCGGCAGAATGATGGAGTAACTCGCCACTTGCGGATTCGTGGTGCTCGTCACGATTCCACCGGGCAGCAACGAGACGATAGCACTCGCGTAGTTGAACCCGGGTGAATTTGTCAGGGAAGCCGTGACGGTAATGTTCTCTGCCTGCGTCACCTCGGAAGGAGCTGTGTAGTTGCCATTCGCATCGACTGTGCCTGTTGAAGAAGTGCCGCCCGCCACTCCGTTCACCATCCACTGGACGGTTCCAGTTCCGTTGACCGTAGCCTTGAAGTGGGTGGTCCCTCCTGATCCATCCGCGGCATACTGTGGAGCGATCGTCAGGGAGCCGGCCTGAGTTGCAACCGGCGGCCCAGACCCATCACCTGTGGACCCCACCGGGATATATGTATCCGACCCGCAACCCGTAACCATTAGCAGGACGAGCAATAACGACAGCGATAAGACTGCTCGACTCCTGCTCATGGCCCTCTCCGAACGATGCGGCGCAACTCCCCGTAATGCCCTTTCAAGCATACTCGTGGATTGCTCGTGCGATCTTCGCCCAAATGCGATGTACTTCGCGATGCTCACAACGTCTGGTAAGACGCGCGCACGACGTAAAGATTGTCCTTGGCTGGTTGTTTCATGAAGAACAAAGACTGTCTATCGTCTGCAACGATCAGGTCCTTGGCTTCCGGCCGCTTGCCGCGGACCGTTCCAGGGCGTTGCGGTCCCAGGAAGCCAGGTTTGCGCCGGCTTCATAGGTAGTCTGCAGGAATCGGAGAAGTACGGAGTCTGGCTCGGGACTATTCTGAAGGTCTTGATACTCCAGAATAAACTCCCCTAACTGTGTGTTGAACGCCGCGGGCTGAGGCTCTATCGTCGCAGCGGAAAGCGCCGGCGGAGCGGGAACTGTATACGAATAGAAGGCGGCCTTCCCGAAGCCTCCGTTTCCTGGCCAGAAGCCAGCACTGATGACCTCCTCCGAGTAGGCCTCCTGGGTCACACGATCGGCACCTTGCGGCACTGGCGCGGGTCGTCCGGAGAAGCGCGAGACTGCAAGGTCGAAGCTTCCCCAGAAAAAATGAACGGGGCTGATCTTTCCCACGAAGTCCGACGAGAATTGTTGAAAGACCCGTTCGGTGGCCATGAGCACACGCCAGAAACGGTGTGCTGCATCTGCATCGTAGGAGGCGTGCGTGGTGTCCTCGTGAAACGGAATGGGATCTTTGACTTCGACCGGAACGGGATGGATCGGCACTTGAAGCCGTAGTGCTGTCAGACACCGCTGAAACTCGGCATAGAAGTCGCTCACGCTCTGAGGACGCAGCGGTATCGACAGGATACTTCCAGTACTTAGGCGGAATCGGAGGTCGTGACTCACAAAGTCAAACTCGATCTCGAGGAACTCGGCTCCGATCGGCATTGCCGACGTGGTGAGGCCTCGTGCACTTACATACAGCGGCACATTCCACCAGTGTTGCTGCCTGGGAGCAAGCGCCAGACGCACCTTGCCTACGATCTGGGTCCACATGTGCAGCGTTTCCGCAGTGTCCTTCCACTCATCCCAGGACAAGGACGGCCAAGCTTCGCGATTCATGTCAGCATTTGTCATATTGATTGCTCCTTCCTTTACTTCAAATCAGAGATCCTATCCGTGCCAACCTAAGGTTCCGATGCGAAATCAGTATCGTCACGCCGGCTATTTCAGTCTTGAGGGGATGACGAAGCACCAACGTGATTGTCCTGAACATGCTCTGGTCCACCCTTCTTTTGGGTGGGCAACGCAAATGGAGACTACAGGTCGGGCTTGCCTTCCAGGGAGCTTCTTATCCAGCTACTGTTGAGGTTCAGGCGCAACGCGGTATAGCTGAGAATCTCGTGAAAGTAGCGCATGGCCATGTCATAGCTGCTGATATGCCCGAGTGCCGGGCGCGGCGAGGTATAAACCTCCAGACCTGCGTCGCGGCAGAGTTCGCGGATGCGGAAGAGGTGGGTGCCGTCGGAGACGACGACGACGTGATGGAAGTTATTTTCGTGCGCTATGGCGGCGAGGCGATGCACCTGCTGCTCTGTATCAATGGAGCGCGTCTCCGCAATGATGTCGCCAAAGGGTACGCCCTTGGCGAGCAGGTAGTCGCGGCCAACCCCGCCTTCCGTATTGCCGGAGTCCTTGTCGCTGCCGCCCCCAAGGGTGATGATGACCGGCGCGATGTGCTTGTGGTAGAGATCGACTGCGTGATCCAGGCGCGCGTGCAGCACCGGCGACGGATGTCCCAGGTATTCCGCAGCGCCAAAGATCGCAATCGCATCGGCGTTCCTGGCTTCATCGTGGCTGGCGACGGAGTCGATCTGCCGGTAGACCCATGCGGACCAGATCACGGCCGCAACCAGCAGGAGAGCCAGCAGGCGAGTAAGAAAGATGCTTCGGGGGGAGCGCCTGCGGCGGACCAGATTGGCTTGCGGGACGATCATGATCGCCTCGTGACGCGGATGCGAGTGCGCGCAACTGTGCCGGAGTGACAGGAAGCGGCTTTCGATTCGCGTTGCATCGAAACAGTCTACAGGGACGCGCTAATGCTGGAGCGCGAGTGCGATCTCGTGGGTGGGAATGGCGCCTTCACGGAGGATCATCCAGGAGTTGCCGCCGCCGGAGAGGTCGACGATGGTGGTGGCGGTGGTGCGGGCGGTGGGGCCGCCGTCGACGATGAGGGGGATCTTTTCGCCAAGCTGCTCGCGAACTCCGGAGGCGTAGGCGCACTCGGGGTGGCCGGAGAGATTAGCGGAGGTCGCGGTGATAGGAAGTCCAAGGCGGGCGACAACGGCACGGGGAATGGCTGCTTCCGGAACGCGGAGGGCGAGATTGCCTGTGTTGGCGGTGACGCGCAGAGGAAGTTTCGAGCCGGCCTTGACGACGAGGGTGAGCGGTCCGGGCCAGAACTTCTCGGCAAGCCGATCGAATGCGGAGTCGAGTTGGCGGCCAAGTTCGTAGGCCTGGGCGACCTCTGCGATGAGCAGCGAGAGCGGCTTGTGCCGGGCTCGGGTTTTGATCTCGTAGATGCGGTCGACTGCGCGCAGATTGACAGGGTCCACTGCAAGCCCATAAAACGTGTCGGTCGGGAGGGCGACGACATTACCGCTATTGAGGCTTGAGACGACGTAAGCGATGAGCGCAGGCTCGGGTTCGTCAGGATGGATGCGGAGAGTTTCGGCCGTCAATTCTGGCTCCTGGTTCGAGTCTTGTTCTGTGGTGCGGCAGGGGGGTGTTCCCCTGCTTGTTGCGCAAAATCTTCTATCCATGAGACTTAGCTTTGGATCTCAAGACCGGACTGTTGCGATTCCGTTGCATATTCTTCGAACAATAGAACTTGACTCAGTCTGTAGGCGCGGTCGGGATTCCTTGCCGCAGATCATTCTAACGGATGCGAGGAGCAAGCAAGTCAATGGGTTAGCGGTAAGATTCACGGATGGGTCCGGACGCGATTTCCAGCAGAACGAATGCGCGGGTGAAGCAGTTGCGGGCGGCGTTTCAGGGCCAAGCTCGGCTGAGTGGAGGGCTGGTGGCGATCGAGGGTGATCATCTGCTGGAAGAGGCACTGCGCAGCGGGATGGTGTTGAAGACGATCTTTGTGAGTGACCGGCGGGGGGTGCCGGAGATCGTGCCTCGGGGGGTGGAGGTGCTCCGGCTGACCGATGAAGTGTTTGGGAGCGTGGTAGAGACTCAGTCGCCGCAGGGCGTGGCGGCGCTGATAGTGCCGCCGGTGTGGGTGCTGGAGGATGTTATGGAGAGGTCGGCGGATGCGCTGGTTTTGATTGCGGTGGGGTTGCAAGATCCGGGGAATCTGGGGACGCTGGTGCGGTCGGCGGAGGCGTTCGGGGCAAGCGGCGTGTTGACGACGCCGGGTACGGTGAGTGCGTGGAATCAGAAGGCGCTTCGGGCGAGTGTGGGGAGCGTGTTTCGAGTGCCGGTGGTTGCGGTCACGGCATGTGAAGTGGAGGGGCTCAAGCGCCGAGGGGTGCGATTGATTGCTGCGGTCGGCGCGGGCGGGGATGGCGTGGTTTCGGCGAGTGAGATGGATTTCGGCGGGGCTTGTGCCGTGATGATCGGGAATGAAGGCAGCGGGCTGGGGGCGGTGTGGGTGGAGATGTGCGACGCGCGGGTGACAATTCCCTGCCCTGGGCCGGTGGAAAGTTTGAACGCGGCGATAGCGGGGAGTTTGCTGTTGTATGAGGCCGCCCGGCAGCGGGAGATGCGAAGCGAGGCGCCGGGGACAATCGAGGCTGGACGATGAGTTTGTTCGATACAAGTCCGGTGAGCGCTCCGGCGGCCCGGGGCAGGCAGACGCCGTTGGCGGAGAGGATGCGGCCGCGGACGCTGGAGGAGTATGTGGGGCAGGAGCATCTGCTTGCGGCCGGTAAGCCGCTGCGGCGGGCGATCGAGGCGGACGATCCGACTTCGATGATCTTCTGGGGGCCTCCGGGGACGGGAAAGACTACGCTGGCGAAGATTATTGCGCTGCGGACGCAGGCTAGTTTCATTGAGTTTTCGGCGGTGATGAGCGGGATCAAAGAGATCAAGAATGTGATGGTGGAGGCGGAGAAGGCGGCCAGCTTCGGGTCGCGAACGATTCTGTTTGTGGATGAGATTCACCGGTTCAACAAGGCGCAGCAGGATGCGTTTCTGCCGTACGTGGAGCGGGGGACGATCCGGCTGATCGGGGCGACGACGGAGAACCCTTCGTTCGAGATCAATGCGGCTCTGTTGTCGCGGTGCCGGGTGTATACGCTGGTGGGGTTGACCGAAGAGCAGATTATCGCGCTGTTGCGAAGGGCGCTGGCGGATGCGGAGCGCGGGTTGGGAGCGACGGGCGTTGAGGCGGACGATGAGGCGCTGGCGACGATTGCGGCGTATGCGAGCGGGGATGCGCGCAATGCGCTGAACGCGCTCGATGTGGCGGCGACGGTGGCCGCCGAACCGTTGGGAAGCGGGGAGAGGCGGATTACGAAGGCGCTGGCGGCGGAGGCTTTGCAGCGGCGTGTCCTGCTGTATGACAAGAAGGGCGAGCAGCACTACGACATCATCTCGGCGCTGCACAAGAGTGTGCGGAACTCGGACCCGGACGCGGCGATGTACTGGCTGGGGCGGATGCTGGAGGCGGGCGAAGATCCGATGTATTGCGCGCGGCGGATTGTGCGGATGGCCGTGGAGGACATTGGACTGGCGGCTCCCGAGGCGCTGAATCTTTGCCTGAGTGCGCGGGATGCGATGCACTTCCTCGGGCGGCCGGAGGGCGATCTCGCCTTGGCGCAGGCGGTGGTGTATCTTGCGCTGGCTCCGAAGTCGAACGCGGTGTACACGGCGTATGGCGCGGTGCTGAAGGACATCGAAGCGACGGCGGCGGAGCCGGTACCGCTGCACCTGCGGAACGCTCCGACGAAGCTGATGAAGTCGCTCGACTACGGCAAAGAGTACCAGTATGCGCACGACCTGGAAGGCCGCGTGGCGGATATGGAGTGCCTGCCTGCGGGGCTGGCGGGGCGAAGGTATTATCACCCGACGGAGGAAGGGCGGGAGAAGCAACTGGCGCAGCGGATGGAGGAGATTGCGCGGATCAAGACGAGTAAGAGAAGCACCTAGCCTCGCTCATTTCCATCCGCCAGATTGCCGGATGAGGTCGTACCCTGAACCGAGCCCGGCGGATCGATTGCTTCTCCTTCGCGGCACCTGCATCCAACCACCAGCGTGCACCCATCGCTCAGCAGAAGTAAAAACGTCAGGAGGATTTAATGAGCACCACAGCAACCGTTCCATCCATCCAACTCGCAGATGCCCGCCGCATCATCGCCGCAGCATCGAAGAAGGCCGAATCCATCGGGCAGCCCATGAACATCGCCGTCGTGTGCGCTGGAGGCCATCTTCTCGCCTTCGAGCGCATGCCGAACGCGTGGCTCGGCTCCATCGACATTGCCCAGAAGAAAGCCTGGACCTCCCGCGCCTTTGACATCGAGACCAAGGCTCTTGGCGAGAACTCGCAGTCTGGCGACCAGTTCTTCGGCATCCACGCCTCGAACGACGGGAAGGTCATGATCTTCGCCGGCGGTGTCCCGCTCAAACGGGACGGCAAGGTCGTCGGCGCGCTCGGCATAAGCGGAGGCTCTGGGAAACAGGACCAGGAAGTCGCCGAAGCCGGAGCGGCTGCTTTCTGAATATAACCATCCATAAGGAAAAGCCCCGCCATTGGGCGGGGCTTTTGTCTGAACCAACCTGCTTACTTCGTGAAGAGCGTATTTCCCGGAGTTGTGTCCTCATTCGCACGAATCCTGTTCTCTGCCCTCTTTGCGCTCTGCATCGCGGCATGATCCATCTTCTGCTGGTCCGTCTCCCCTACTTCTGTCGCCGGCGACTCCGACTCAATCGCCTCATGGGAGGGTCGTGCCGCATCCTTCGTCGAATCCATACCTTGTGCCATACATCACCTCTGGTAAGAGAGATGGCGGCGGCAACGCATGGGGTTGCTCACCTTCCGCTGCACCCATTCGAGGCGTCCCGAGGAGGCAATCGTTCCCGCGATCACTCAGAGGGAGAGCTTCCAAAGCCACTCTTAGGGAAGCTCAGATTACGTGCAGAAGCGATGGAGGCCGATTTTCGGAATGCCGTTCGTCGAGCAGATTGGGTCGCACAAAGTGCGAAATGCGGGGGGGTTCTCCACTCCGCCGCGCGATGAGACCGCGCTGCTCCGGTCGAAATGACGACTATTGCATGGGCATCCTCTGTGCTTTCGTGCGCTGTGCAAGAATGGTGCTCACGATGAAACTACGGCGTTTGTTGTTCCTTGGACTTCTCGCGGCCAGCCCAACCCTTTGCCACGCGCAAACAGTCTCAGCTCAGTCCAACCCGCAACCGGCCACCACACCCGCTACGAATCCCCACTCCCAATCCATGACCGATCCCGCCGCCGTCCACCAGTCCGCCATCGTCATCGACACCCACGCCGACACCCCGCAGCGATTCGTTGACGAAAATTGGGACTTCACCGACCCGCTCAACGGCGGCATGCTCAACTACGACAGCGCGCGCAAGGGAAATCTCGCCGCGCAATTTTTCTCCATCTGGGTAGACCCCGATCAATATCCCGGCGACGCCAGCGCCCGCCGCACGCTGGTCCTTATCGACGGCACCCTTGAGCAGGTCCGCAAACACCCGGACAAGCTCCAGCTCTGCCTCTCCTCCGACGACATCGTGGCCGCCCATGCCAACAACAAATTCGGCGTCCTGATGGGCATCGAGGGTGGCCACTCCATCGAAGACTCATTGGCGTTGCTCCGCGACTACTATCGCCTCGGCGTTCGCTACATGACACTCACCTGGTCGAACACGAACAACTGGGCCGACTCCTCCGGCGACATCGACGATGCCAAGGTCGCCCACCACAACGGCCTCACACCGTTCGGCAAACAGGTCGTTCAGGAGATGAATCGCCTCGGCATGTTGGTCGACATCTCTCATGTGGCCGACAAAACCTTCTGGGACGTCATCGCCACCTCTCGCACGCCAGTCATTGCGTCGCACTCCTCTGCCCGCGCCCTCACGCACTCCCCGCGCAACATGACGGACGAGATGCTGCGCGCCATGGCAAAGAACAATGGCGTCGTCATGGTCAATCTGTTTCCCGGCTTCATCGACGAAAACTGGCGTAAGGCCTGGAATGCTCAGGCGCCGGAACGCAAGAAAGCGCAGGACGCACTCGAGGCGCAGTACAAGGCCAAAGGTCTGCCCGTTCCCTATACCGCGTCCGACACGATCGACCGCGAGTTCGCCGCGAAGATAGGCCGCGCTCCGTTCAACTCGCTCATCGACCATTTCGATCACGTGATCAAGATCGCGGGGATCGACCATGTCGGGATTGGCACCGACTTCGATGGCATTCCTGTTCCGCCCGCGGGTATTGATTCTGCCGCCGACCTGCCGAAGATCACCGCGGCGCTGATGGCCCGCGGCTACTCCGCCGAAGACATGCATAAACTACTCGGCGGCAACCTGCTCCGCGTGTTTCGCGAAGTACAAGCCGCCGCCGACCACAACCCATAGCCGCCCAGCTCGCGATCTACTTCTCTCCGATCAGTTCGATCTGGTGAATCTTCGGAGTCTCGGTAAACAGTTCGTCTGCCTTGGCCATCAGCGCCTTGGCGATGTCGCCGTTCAGATGAGCCTGGCGTCCCGCCTCGTCGTTGAAAGTGTCGAATACGCCGAACACGCCGCCCTTATCCTCCTTGAACCCATACCAATGAACCGTTCCCGCCTCAGCCTTCGCCATCTGCGCGCCCTGTTTCAGGAATGCCTCCACATCGGCTTCCTTACCCGGCTTCGCCTTCAATTCCGCATACAATGCAAACTTCGCCATTTCAAAATCCTCCCGGTCATTTACTTCTGGGTGAGATGCAAAAAGCTCGGCGCGGTTACTCCGCACCGCATCTCAGACTGGGAGTGAGGTGCATATGAACAGGAACAAGCCATCCGTAGTGCGCGGCATTGTTACCGGTATCGCCGCCGGCATCGCGGCAACCCTGATCATGGACCAGTTCCAGAAGCTGAGCGCCGCCGGTCAGAAAGCCGCGGACAAACAGATCAAACTGGCTCATGGCGAATCCGAATGGGAGATCGCCCATGAACAGGTCGAGCAGCAACAGGAGGCCGCCAGCCAGGAAGGCTCCACCGAGAAGGTAGCTCGCAAAATTGCGGAGACCGCCGGCAGCCAACTCGGGAAAGAAGAGAAAAAGAAGGCAGGCCAGGCAGTCCACTACACATTCGGCACACTGATGGGCATAGCTTATTGCGTCTCGGCCGAACTTCTGCCCGAAGTGACAACAGGCGCCGGAACCGCATTCGGAACGCTGCTCTTCCTTGGCGCGGACGAGGTAGCCGTTCCGGCCTTCCAACTGTCGTCTCCGCCCAACAAGACTCCGGCCACCGACCATCTCCAGCACTGGGCGGCCCATGTCGTCTATGGAGGCTCCCTCGAACTCGTCCGCAGCCTGCTCAAACGGCTGCTGTGACGCCCAAATTTAAAGCGGCAAACTTCTATGGTGTGGACGGTGCGAAGTTGGAAAGCCCCGGTTGCCCCGAAGCCCGCCGTGAGCGGCTGGAGGAACTCTCATTCCCGGACATGCTGCGCCTCATTTGATTGCCCCGCTCGCGTGTCTGGGATAGCCTTCTTAGTGCAACCAAAGTTGGAGCGATACACCGCATGACCCTTCGTTATCTCGCACTCGCACTCGCGTTCAGCCTGCCCGCGCTCGCCCAATCTTCACCTACCTCCACACCCGCGCCGGCATCCCCTGCTCCGGCTCAAGATCTTCCCGACGCGCCCAGCACCGCCAATCAGGCCGTGCCTGAGGTTGCGCCCACCGGTCCCACGGTCGTCATCGACACCTCGATGGGACGGCTGACCTGCAAGCTGTACGACAAACAAGCTCCCGTCACCGTGGCGAACTTCATCGGCCTCGCCGAAGGCACAAAAGACTGGACCGACCCGAAGACCCTCAAGAAGGAACATAACCAGCCCTTCTACAACGGCACCACCTTCCACCGTGTCATTCCGCACTTCATGATTCAAGGCGGCGACCGCATGGGCGACGGCACCGGCGATCCCGGCTACTTCTTCGCCGACGAGATCGATCCGACCCTTACCTTCGATCAGCCCGGCCGCCTTGCCATGGCCAATGCCGGCCCCGGACCGTCCGGCGGAGGCACCAACGGCAGCCAGTTCTTCATCACCGAAGACCCCGTGCCCGAACTCAACGGCAAGCACACCATCTTCGGCCAATGCGACGCCCACAGCATCCTGCTCGTAGGCTCCATCGCCCGCGTAGACCGCGATCCGAGCGACAAGCCCATCACCCCCGTCGTAATCGACCGCATCACCATCGTCAGCAACGGCCAGCCCATGCCACCTGCACCCCCCGCGAGTGCCCCGGCCCCGGCAGCGGCCCAACCCACCGGATAGCGGCAGTAGCGGAGTTGCAGTTGAGCAAGAATTCCGGTTTGTCGAAGTACTGGAGACAGAGGCTTTATCGCCATCTTCGATTGGCCTTGATTGCCGCCGCATTGCAGGCGTCGTTCTATCTGATGACTCCGCCGCCCGACGTTCGGCATCGAGCCAGTCTCTCGTCAGCCTACGTCGCCTTGGCATTTCTTGCGTGGGCTCTTCTTCTAGGCCCGCTGAATGTATTGCGTTCGCGGCCGAATCCGGTCAGCTTCGATCTCCGTCGCGATGTCAGCATCTGGGCCGGGACCTTTGCCCTGATTCATACGGCGATCGGCCTCACCGTTCACCTGCGCGGCCGGATGTGGATGTATTTCTTCAGCACACTGCATCCACTGGCACTCCAGAAAACTCGGTTCGGCTTCGCCAACTACTCTGGCCTGGTCGCAGCGCTTTTGTTTGTCGAACTCCTGCTCATCTCGAACGATCTCTCGCTGCGCTCCTTTGGCGTTAAACGGTGGAAGACCCTACAGCAGATGAGCTATCTCGCCTTCGCGCTCACCATCGTGCACGGCTGGGCCTTTCAGACCATTGAAGATCGAAAGCTGCCCTGGATGGTTGTATTCTGGATGCTGGCTGTCTTCGCACTCGCGCTGCAGCTGGCGGGCTTCCTACGCAGAAGATCAGCCAGCGCAGAGCACAATCGGGAACGCGAGCGAACGTAGCGCGTTCTGTCACAAGAAGGACGCTTCGCCATCTCAGTCCTACTAACTTGTTTTGTCGGTCTAATCAGGAGAATCACGAAATGCAATCAAAGCCAGGCACTTACGCTACCTTCAAGACCTCGGAAGGAACTATCGTCTGCGAGCTCTTCGAGAAGGACGCACCGGAGACCGTAGCTAACTTCATCGGCCTCGCCGAAGGCACCAAGGAGTGGAACAGCCGCAGTAAGAAGGGCCCCAAACTCTACGACGGCACCGTCTTTCATCGCGTCATCCCCCAGTTCATGATCCAGGGCGGCGACCCCGAAGGCACCGGCATGGGCGGTCCCGGCTACAAGTTCGCCGATGAGACAAAGGGCTCCAAACACGGATTCCAGGAGAAGGGCAAGCTGGCTATGGCTAACGCCGGCCCCAACACGAATGGCAGCCAATTCTTCATCACTGTCGCCGACACGAGCTGGCTCACCGGCAAGCATACGATCTTCGGCGAAGTCGTCGAGGGCTATGACATCGTCGAAAAGATCTCGAAGGTCAGCAAGGACGGCCAGGACCGCCCCAAGACACCAGTCGTTCTCGAGTCTGTGACGATCGAGCGGGTCGCATAAGCTCTCTAACGGCAGCAAAGCACCTGATCCGGGAATGACGAAGAGCCCGCAACTCGGCGACAGACGTCGCTTGGGAAATTGGTTTTGCTTATGATCCTTTCCCCGCTGCTCATCAAAACATAACAAGCTGACAAAACGGCCTCCCACCTGGAGAGGCCGTTTTGCCTTGAACGCTCTACTTGCGCAAGGCACTTTGAGCGACTATCAGATCGGCTCTTGAGAGCCGGTTGCCGATTGAAAGCCGATCGCTTGCAGACTCGGATTTGTCGTCATTCACAAACGACGGTGGCATAGCCATCAGAAAGTAGAGGAGCAACATGGCATTCTTCCTGGCAGCTACCCTCTTGCTCGCTTCTTTAACCCCGGCGGCGACCCCGGCAGAGAATCCCTGGAACGGTACATGGGTTCTCGATGCCAGCAGAAGCACTCCCGGAATCAAGGATCAGGCTGCGGAGGGCTATCGGTTTACTCTGCAATCCGACGGTCAAATCAAGTGGGAGATTCCATCTCTTGGCGAAGTGGTAACAGGCAAGACAGATGGCGTGCCGATGGAGATTCATAGGACCAAGCCGGCGCCTGGTCTAACGCTAAGTGTTACGGCGGAGGGTCCGGAAGTGCTCACCTACAAGGTCGCTCGCAACGGGAAGCCGGTGGGAGAAGGTCGAATGACCATGGTAGAGAATGGCAAGGCTTGGGTCGATATCTCGTGGCCCGCAGGTCAGCCGCAATACGCGGGCGAAGTTGTATATGTGAAGCAGTGAGGCTAATCCACGCCAGCTATGTCGGCGAGCAATCGCTGCTCCAGCAGAGCTCGGTTAGGGTCTGCTGAGGTGGCACACGTCGGCGGCAGCCTAGGCCACACTTCCGTTTTACGATCCCCTCCCGTCAAAGCAACGGGGGGCCGATTCTGACGACCGCACGTTTGGGAATGCGCTTGCTAGCCTTTCCGGTACAGACAACGAGTGCAGCCGATCACGATTCAGGGTGACATGTGTGACGTGACAGATGCTAACCATGAAGCCACTCGGGTAGGACCGAGGCAGATCATGGTGCCTTGTCTGCCGGGATCAGGTGCCATTAATGCGGGATCGATGGACCATGGAGTTCCGGGTACCGAATACGTAGCGGGTAGGACGTCCGCACGCAATGTGTTTGCGGCTGCACAAGGCGCTATCAAAGCATAAGTCGGGGCAGGCCTCCCCCCCGCCCGGCCTGCTTAGAAAATATGGTGCTAACGCCAAACAACATTGAACTCGCGCATTCGCGTTCGTGTTTGGGGACAACGCGCGGAACCGGACGGCTGATCTTCCGGTTTCGCGCTGGCGAAAGCCGTTTTATCGTAACCGCCAGAAGAGGAGCTTTTTCCTATGACACCTGAATACTCAATAGATCAACCCGCGCGGGCAGGTCGAGTGCTTCAATTAGCCGCGATGGTAACGACCAGCATTGTCGCCTGCATGTGGATGGAGCAGGGGACATTCTACCGGCACGGTCTAAAGGCATTTGCTCCGGGAGGCCACCCGAAAGCGATACAGAGAAAGCCTTGTTTGTGCTTGAGTTCACACTTCCGAACCATATTCTGCAATGCACCTTCGATCAATCCAAGAGCGGCAATTTTCTCTTCCCACCATTCTGAAAGTACCGAGCTGGTGTCGGCCTGCCCGCCTGGGGCATCTAAATATTTTAGATAAAACCAGGGGGGTACCTGCTCGGGCGGCAAGTGCCAACTCAGGTGACCCAGCGCATCCATGGCCCCGGAGGAGTCTCCGCAGCTAGAAAGCGCGACGCATCGCCCACAACAGCGCCAGCCGCACGTCGCCCGCTCCGAACGCCACCCTCCATCGTCGAGGGCCATCCAGTGGCCGTCCAGTCCCCCGCCAGGAACAGCCCCGGCCACCCGGTCTCCTGCGCCGGCCTGAATCGGTCCAGTCCCGGCGTCACCGAAAACGTAGCGCGTGCTTCCTTCAAAACGCCGCTCTTAAGCAGCGTTGCGTCCCTTATCTCGGGGAAAAATACAGCTAGCTCCCGCTGTGCAGACGCAAGAATCTCCTCCCGTGACAGACTCAACTGCGCCTTCGACCCGGCAATCACTACTTCGACGTAGCTCCCACGCTCCGGAGCATACCGGCGAATACGCGACTTATGGAAGAACCACTCAATGGTCGAATCCAGCAGCCACGCGTGGTCCAGATCGCCGATCTGCCGGTCGTACCAGAGCAGAATCGACGTAAACGGAGAGTGCGCCATCTGCGCCATTCCGATCTCCAGGCTCGACCGAACACGATCGCCATCAGCATTATCCCCGAACAGCGTGACTCCAGGAAGAAGCTTCTGCATCTGCTCAAACGGCACTGCCAGAACGACCGCATCCGCCGTATAGCTGGCATCCGCAGTACCCACCCGCCAGCTCCCATCGGCCTGCTGCGTCACCGCTTCAACACCCGCCCGCAGCCGCAGCGTGCCGCCAAGCTTCTCCACCAGACCAGCCACATCACCGTACAACTCACTCAAAGGCACAGTGGGTATACCCAGCCGCCCTCCCACCGGCGACTTCACAAAAAGCTCATGAAACACCTTCCCCGCATATCTGGTCGAGCAATGCGCCGCACTGTCGTTCAGCGTCGCCATCACAATCGGATTCCAGAAGTGCCGGATCGCAAGTTCGGTCTGCCCGGTTCGCTTCAACCATGTCTCCACGCTCTCGTCGTCCTGCGCCGGATAACCTCTGAAGAACTCCAACATACCCCGCGCAATGCTCAACTTATCCTTCCAACCCAGCATCGGCATGGTCACGAAGCTCGGCGCATAATGCAGCGGCGCGGGAAGACTGCTCGTTGCGATCCTGCTGACGCGCCCGTTCGGCTCCAGGAAGGTCTGCTCGTCGTACCAGCGGATCTTGTCCGCGGCTCCAGCCTGCTCACACAGATCGATCAGGTTCGTGCAGCACCCCAGAAGCACATGCTGCGAATCGACCACCTCACCCAGGGCGGGATGCGCATACGAGTAAGCCCGCCCACCC
>Ga0080006_1147257_pt1 | contig 153252 bp, 155 predicted proteins | sample RS3BMetagenome_FD_69209 | JGI IMG/M metagenome (GOLD analysis project Ga0080006, IMG submission 69209) | Ferric oxide microbial mat and aquatic microbial communities from Rainbow Spring, Yellowstone National Park, USA - RS3B (SPADES... ...
AAGGCATGCGAGATGAACTGAAGGTCCATTGTCCATTCTGGGCGTAGACCGGGGTTCCACGTTCTGCCACGATCCCATCGAGAGCCGAAATCACCCCTTCGGCATCGATCGAGCGATCGACAAGGGTATCTAAGTACTCCCTCGAGTACTCGTCGATGATGTTGAGTAGTTTCAACACTTTTCCGTCCCCAGTTGCGTCGAACTGGAAGTCCATTGCCCAGGTCACATTGGCATCGATTGGGTGATGGGCTCCCATGGCAACCCCGTGACCTGCTCGTCTGTTCTTACGTTTGCGAAAAGGGACCTTCAGTCCCGCCTCCCTCCACAGGCGGTGAACCTTCTTCAAGTTCACTCCGAACTCATCGGGACGGGATACTTGCCGCCATCAGACTTGGGGTATCCAATGGGAGGGTCGAGGGACTCAACGCATGAGTTCGCTCCATCATTGCCCGTTCGTATGGGTTTCACTCCGCCAAGGCTACCCTCGCACTGGTGAGCAAGCTTCTCGGACCGATTGACTTGAAGCTTCCCTGGGAAACGGCAATTCCATCCACATGAGTGTCAATAGAGCCACCTAACATATGCTCAGTGAACTGGCCAGGCCCCTCTCGGGACCTGGTGGTAGCACCACATCACTTCGTTAACCGCGTGACCATGCCGGTCGGATGTGCCAATCACGACAACGATTTCCGATTGAGCAGTTCCAGCGGCAGCGACACCGACCCGCTTGGCATGCCGAGCACTGAGGAGTAGAACCTACTATGAACACGATGATCGGCGAGCAATCTTTTGTTGAACCAGCCCAGCAGGAAATACCCAGAAATCGCAGCCAGCACGTACTTTGGATGGCGGTGTTGCTGGCCCTGGCGGGAGTAACGAATGCCTGCGGGAACATGAACAAAAATCGCCCACACACCCCGTCGACCAGCACATCGCAGATCAACGCCACATTTCCGATCACGAACTACGATGGCTGCACCGGCTCGGGCAGAACGAACTGCGCCGGGGCAATCCAAGCAGCAATCAATGCGGCCCAAAGTCACGGAGGTGGCACGGTCCTCATTCCTCCAGGCACGTTTCTTTTTGCCGCCTACAAGCCTGCTGTCATCCCCCCGGGGCCCGCGATCACAATCCTCGGCTCCGGCGTTTCAAGCACCCACTTGATAAAGGCTGCCAACGTGGGGCATCCAACCTTGCTCCGCATTGAGGCTCCACACAGTGTTGTCAAAGACCTAACCTTCGACTCACAAAAGGTAGAGGGTGGCGGCAGCGTGGTGCTTGTGACGACGAGCTATGTTGGGGTCGATAGCGTGAGCATTTTAGGGGGCCCTCAAACTGCGTGGCCGCTCCGGTTCGCAGGCGGTCGGGGAGTCGCATCGCCGCTCAATCCCAGCTATGCAATAGGCAACCAGGTCAACGGGGTCAATCTCGTAGACGACCCGCCACCCGCCGACGACGGACTCGACTTCTCCTTCCAGAAGAACGCCAGCATAGCGAACGTTACTGAGCTTGGTTCACGACTCGGCCTGTATGTGGACAAAAATGTAACGGTGTCAAACTATCATTTCAGTCCTAACCCCGCGGTACCCCCCGACGCCGCGTTGGGCTATTTCATCACCGCTCCTAGTTCAGGCATCACTATTACCGACTTTACCACCACCGGCAACGGGGGAAAGATCGGTTCAATACCCATTGGCAGTCCGCGGCCCCCCAACTCAAACATTGTTATTGATGAAGAACACATGCTCAACCCAAGCTATCCACTTTTCCTCGGCGATGTCAGGAACATGACCATCAAAGACAGTCAATTAGGGCGCGTCATTGTAAACCCCACTTACTCCACTGTGGGCGTCATCGAAGACTCCTCATATCATGAGTTACGGACTCCACAGGCTCCGCAAAAGTCAGCATTACAAGTCATTCACTGCACTGTGGTGCAGCAACAACAATAGTGCACCAAGCTGCCATCTATCAGAAATGGCGACCACCTCAACCGAGTTCGATTCGGTAGGTGCACTTCTGCCATCCATCGATCTGCCATATAGGAGTCAATGCGTCGTCCATCCGTAGCTTTCCGGTTTCAAAGTCAATGTCATTCAACCGGATTGCAATGATCTCACCCCTTCGCATGCCAGTGGCGAAGGCCAGACGACAGAAGGCATGTAGGCGTAGATCACCAGAGGTCTCAAGCATGCCAAGGGGCTCGGGAGCGCGTTCGTGGTGCCCACACCTTGTGCAGTTGAGAAAAACGGTAGTCAGAGGCGGGAGTGAGGCGTTACGACGTGACGAGGAAGGACCGAAACATGAAGGGGACCGGGCCTACACTTCGATGAGGGATGATTACCTTGGCTTTAGCTTTAGGAGCTATCGGCTTGACATAAGTGTCGCATGAGTTATGCCAGATCAGGTATAATCTTCAAATGGCTTTTAATGTCGCGGACGCATCAAGGGGGGTCCTTGGAACCTACGTGTGGGAGGCTCGGTTTATCTCGGGACTCTCCCAGAGCGAACTTGCACGCAGGTCCGGCGTCTCTCAGTCGGAGATATCACGAATCGAACGCGGTGAGGTCGAGCCGTCGTTTCCTGTTCTTCAAAAGATCCTTAGCGGTGCAGGTTTGGAGGCACGAGTCTACCTTGTCGCCTACGATGACCATGATCAGGTGCTTTCCAACCTCTACGACGCGATGAGCGACGATGAAAGGCGGCAAGCCGATGAGCGTCAGACTCGTAATCGAGCGATGTTCCAACAAATATCGGCAGAGACCGCGTGAGTGGCTCGCCAACATCTCCCCGCCCTAGTCTTGATGTCGGGACGATCATTGATGTTTTCCAACGACACGCCGTCAACTTCGTTGTAGTAGGTGCCTCCGCCGCCGAAGCTGCAGGAGTCGTCCTACCTGAACCGACAAGAGATGTCGACTTCACGCCAGCAGACGACGATGAAAACCTTACTCGTCTGTCTGACGCAATCGACGAGCTGGGTGCTGGAATCCGAGTTGATGGTTCTGAGCCGATTCCCATCGCCCATAATGCAGCCTCTCTGTCAGGTGTCACGATACTTAATCTCACCTGCACAGCGGGTGACTTCGACCTCGTGTTTGCGCCAGCGGCTTCTGATGGATACCACGATCTCATTACCCGCGCGACAGCACTTCCGGTCGGAGGCCGTACTGTGTTCGTCGCTTCGCTCGTGGATGTTATTAGGTCCAAACGCGAAGCGAACCGTCCAAAGGACCGCCGGGTACTGCCCGTTCTCATCCGTTATGCAGAGTCTGCTGGCCTGGATGTTGAACAATTCAAGACACTATTTCCGCGCCGTCCATCTGGTGGACCTGACGCTGAAAGCCGACCGACAAGCGTCGCAGATGCGCGCAAGCGACTCGCCGACCTACAGAACCGTCCACAGCCAAAGGGCGAGCAACATCCTGACTCGTCCACGCCTCCTAGCTCACCGCGAGGGCCACGACTCTAACTTAGCAAGGCCTCTCCGAGGTATTACATCCTTTTGACCCAAAGGCTCCTGCTGCCGGTACCTGTCGAACCACCCGCGTCTATACTTGCAGCCGATTCTCACCTATTTACGAGTTCGGAGGTGATATTGGGGTCAGAATCTATCGTAAGGCTGGATTAAGGATGGATGAGGGGGTAAGCGTAGACACTGTCTCCGAATGTCAAACCAGTAACTTGGCTAATGCGCGGTCATGTCGTTACTGCTTGGCTCGTCAGCAGCCGAGCGCGTATCCGATTGCCGAGCAGACCCTTCGCATGGTGTCGTCGTCGACTTGTCCGACGGGACCGGTGAGCGATGCCTGAACGACGGTGTGGAGACCATCACAGTTGATGACCGAGGGTCGATCCAACCCGACCTCGACGTGGTCGATGTCAACTTCCACAGCGAGACCACGGATGGAGGTGGTGACCTCGGCCACCGTAATGAGGCGGCGAGCGCTGAGCACCTCGGATCGAGTCAACAGCAGTACGGGTCGCCTTTTCTGACCAACTTCAGCCAACCACACCTCGCCTCGTTTCAAGGCTCACCCCACGCTTCAACCTCTGTCCAGGCAGTGTCGGAACACTCCGGATACCTAAGATAAGATTCTCGGTCAGTTCGTAGGAGGGCGGCACGTACTGCATCGGTTACCCCCTGACGAGCAGCTGCAGAAATATTGACGCCAAGTTCTCGAGCGCGCTTGGCCAGCTCCTCGTCCAGCGTGAACGTTGTTCTCGTTTGCGGCACACATCTATGCTAGCATCGACTGGCATCAAACAGTGATGGTATATCGAAGTAGCAGGCTGTGATGAGTGAGCGCTAACAAGCCTCCGTGTGCGAGTCATTGTGAGGGAGCTCGGACTCGCCTCGATCGACACCCACTTCCAGGGAGAACGCCGGTTCTGAACCGGGGTCTTCTGGCTGGCGGGCCAGGGCTCGAACCTGGAACCTCCTGATCCACTGTTGGCTCACGACTTGCCCATTTTTAGTGACCAGTTGGCATCAGTGCAGCTCGGAAACAGTTTGATTGTCATGGCTTGTCGAGATTAGTCATGGTTAAGCGGAAATTCGTGACATTTTTCGTGACACGAACCGGGTCTGAGATTGTGCCAGGGGCAGTCGGTTAGTGACCCAGCGACGAGCGTCTGAGTTTACTAACACCATCCTGTCACCCCATTGCTACGACTGTGAGTTGGTGGTACCTTTTCGACTGTTTTCACTCCGCCTTCGTCTCGGTACAGCAACTTAACGCCCCGGGGTTTGCACTGCGGTTGAAGCTGTCCTGCGTGAGTCCACTGGTATCGCGCCCCTAACGCAGTATCAAATCCTTGGGGGCAGACTCAAGGGATCGCCATATTCAGTGGTGGTCGTGAGATTACCTTTATGGCACGAATACTCAGTCAGGAATTTGTACATATTTATGTTATAATATATCCATGACAGAGATGGTAGTCCCTACTAGTGAGGTCAGAGCAGCTCTCGGGCAGATCACCAAACGATTCGACGCTGGTGACTCCGAACCGGTATTCTTCGGGTCGCATCGCCGTGCCCAGGCAGTGCTTGTCCCGATCGCGACGTGGGAGAAGCTGCTCGCCCATGCCGAGGATGAGTTAGACCTTGGCATAGCAAGACGCCGCCTTAGCGATCGTGGCGGGTGGCTCAGCGAAGAAGAACTCGATGCTGCAGTTTCCCGAGCGGTAGAGAAGGCTAGTCGGCAAGCACCAGCTTGACACGACGGGTGCAACCAGCTCGCTATCGGGTTCTCGCCCACCCAGCAATAGCGGACGATCTTGCTATGCTTGCTAGCTACGGGCCGCAGGCGGTAATCGCCGCTCGCAAAGTGCTCGATGATCTCGCATATGGAAGGGTAACCGGCAAGCTCCTTGGATCCCGGTATGTCACCGGCGACTTGACCGGCTACGCCAGCGTTAAGTTTGACGTCCCCGGCAGCCCTACCCGTCGCTTCAGGCTGGTCCACGGCAACATCGACAACGAGACCCGTGGTGTACTCGCTATTGGAGTCCGTGACGAACACGCTATCTACCGAATTGCGCTAGAGCGTCTGCAAGCTAGCGAATAGAGCTCAACAGCCGATGAGTTCTGATCTAGCCGTGGACTTGCTCACCAGATGCGACACTGAACCCCGCTTGGCTATGTCGCTTATAGCGTATCGGTTTGTTAGGGCGCCAATCTGCGATAGATACTCGATGCGCGAGTGTAGACGAGCCTTCACTTTTCTAGTTTTCTGATCTTCCGTTTGAGTTTGGAATGAATCCCCATGTGGTCTCTTGGAGAGCGTCATACTTTAATCTGTGACATTTTCTTAAATCAACTCCGAGAATCATTGGCGCAATATGACCTCTGAGCTGGGACATGTGGCTGGCGGGCCAGGGCTCGAACCTGGAACCTCCTGATCCAAAGTCAGGCGTTCTGCCGATTGAACTACCCGCCACTGCAACCTGTTACCTTACCATGAGCCGGATTGCCCGCCGACCAACGCGCCACCTCAGACTTGGAGCGACTAGCATTTCACAATCATGGGATCACTGATTAAGAAGCGCCGTAAGCGCATGCGCAAAAAGAAGCATAAGAAGATGTTGAAGAAGACGCGCTGGCAGCGACGCGCTGGTCGATAGCTGATCTTTTCACAACCGAGAGTACGGACTCGCCCGCTGGCCCACAAGGCTGGCGGGCGAATCTTTTTAACGCCTCTCCACCGCAAGCTCGTCACGACCGACGGTACGACATGCAATCACAGCCACTGGCCCAACGGCGGTCGGGATGATGGTGGCCGCGACGCCTGGGGCACGGCGCTCACACACCACACCAAGGTCAGTGGGTGACCCCTCAATAAACAACGTGGAGCCTGAGCCGGCCAGTTTGACGGGGCGTGCGAACCGATCGGAGAGCTCATCGGCGAGGACACCCAAGCGCGGCTCTACGTTGCAGGCCGCCACATAGAGATCGTTCTCTCCCCCGTCACCACCAACGGTGTCGAACGTCTGATAGACCGCGGCAGTGGAGATCGAAAAGGCAGGCAAGAACAGTACATAGTTCCTGGCAACCTCGTCAAGTAGCCTCACCTCGTCACCAATCCCACCGACCGAGACATGTCCACCGACTAACGAGGGTGGTACGTCCGCACCTAGGACCGCTGTGGCGCTGACGTCGCCACGGTAGCCAAGCGCCCGTAGGATAGCACCAGCGTCGCTTGATCCACCCCCCAAACCTGCTCCAGCAGGAATCCGCTTGTGCACGGTCACGCTGGCGGTGATCCCTATGAATTGGAGTGCCCGGATAACGGAGTTCGAGCCATCGACGGGGACCTCGTACCGGCTGACATCGCCCACCATTGGGTCAGCAACCATCTGGACGAGCGCGGCACCGTCGGCATCCTCGATATAAATTGCGTCCGCCAAAGAGAGAGCGACCATCTCAGCCTCGATCAGGTGATAACCATCACTGCGCCTTCCACGCACCTTGAAGTACGTCGTCAGCTTGGCTGGCGCGTTAACCCGGTAAACCAACGCCGGCCTGTTCTAGTCCACGTGCCATGGCAATCCATTCCTCCATCGCAAGCGATTCTGGACGGCGAGTGACCTCAATCCCCAACGCCTCGACGACCACCCGCTGCTCGGGGGCCAAGACCCGCCGCAGCATTTGCCGGCGATGGCCAAAGGTTGCACGGATCAGCCAAAGAAGCGTGGCATAGAGTTGAGGCTCGACCACGGAAAGAGGATCGCGCACCCGATCAAGTCTGATGACCTTCGAGCCAACCTTGGGGGCTGGCACGAAAACCGACGGAGGAACCGTCAGCACCGCTTTAGCGGTCGCGAGCAACGCGACGTGGACACCAAAGGCCGAAGAATTCCTCGTCCCTACCGGGGCAAGCAACCGATCGGCCATCTCGGCTTGCACCATGACGACCAGCGACTCAACATACCAGGCATGTTCAAGCAACCGGAGGATAACCTGGGAAGCGATATTATACGGCAGGTTCCCGACGGCGACGGTTGGCAACCGCACGACATCAGCACCAATGAAATCGAAGCGCAACACATCATCGTTCACAACATCGACGTTGGTGATGCCTCGCTCCGCCAGTGCCGCGTGCAACTCAGCGACGAGCTGGCGATCGGCCTCGATAGCCAGCACCCGTTCAAAAGTGTCGGCAAGGAAAATTGTCAACGCACCAGCCCCAGGACCGATCTCGATCGCTCGTGCTCGCTGTCCTGACGACGCTTCGCTGGCAATTTTGCGCGCGATGTTCGCGTCAATCAGAAAATTCTGACCAAGAGCCTTCGATGGCTCAAAGCCATTGGCAAACAGCCTGCGATTGAGTTCGGATTTGGATACACCAGTGGACAACTATTGCCAGTGTAGCACCGCTTCGGTCAAGCCTTGTCCAAGGGGAGCAATGTTGGCAAACGAAGCAGGCGATAGGTCGAGAATACGACCACCAACATAGGGACCTCGATCATTGACCACGCACTGGGTCGAGGCTCCTGTTGATGCATTCGTCACCGTTACTACCGTTCCGAACGGCAAACCCGGAGAGGCACACGTCCCCGCGGGAGAGCCATACCAAGAAACGACTCCCGATTGCGTATACTCCGGTGGAGGCGGTGGAGGAGGAGGAGGAGGTGGTGGTGGTGGTGGTGGAGGAGGCGTGGCCACCGGTAACGGAATTGGTAGGGGCCCGGGGGGCGGCGTGGGCGGAGCCACCAGCGGGGTGACGCCAGCCGTGGCGTTGGCCAACGGCCCAAGGTCCGCGAGCACCGCGAGGCCATTTTCACTCAAGAGTGTGACCTTCGATGTCGATGAATACGTAACAGGGAGCGCTCCGTTAGGACCAACCGGTCCAACAGATTGCGGACGCCCAGCAGTGCTATAACTGGCGAGAGAGATACTCCCTGGCTCAGCAGCAACCGCCCAACTGGTAACGACAAATGAAGCAAGACCAATACCAACCGGCATCGCCTTGCCCATGCGAACCAACTTCTTGCGAAGTCTCAGAGCGAAATCCTTCCACTCGACAATAGGACGTCAGATTCGCCTAAACGAATCTGCAATGGCGCAAAAGCCTTGGTCAACCTAGCACGGCTAAGTTACTACCTCGTCACTTCTCAGTGGATTTTATCAATCTTTTGAATGTATTTGAAACACTTCAATGGCATTCTGCCACGTGCGCCTGGCAAATTCTTGTGGTTCAACACCTCGAAGGTGGGCAAGGAAGGAGCCAGTGATCGCAACATTGGCAATCCGATTCGGGCGTCCACGAAGTGGGACTGGCGCCAGGTAGGGAGCGTCCGTCTCCACCAGGATCCGCTCGAGCGGCGTCAGGAGAAAAGCTTGGCGAACGTCGTCGGCGTTCTTGAAGGTAGCAATCCCCGAGAAGGACAGATACGCCCCTATGCCAAGCGCTCGCTCAGCCTCAGCGGGGCCCCCCACGAAACAGTGCATGATAACACGGCGTGGCACACCTTCGTCCTCGAAGATGCGAAAGGTGGCATCCCAGGCATCGCGCGTATGCACCACGAGTGTTCGATCGAAGCGCTTGGCAAGCGCAATCTGACGTCGAAAAACCTCCTCTTGCACCGCAGGCCTTGAATACTCATAGAACAGGTCAAGGCCACACTCGCCAACACCGACGACAACCGAGGGGTTCTGCTCGATGAGCGTGTCGAGCGCCGCCAGGTCCTCGTCCGTTGCCGCATCGGCATCGTGGGGATGAATGCCGACGGTGGCACGCACCGTGAGAGCGGAGTCACCAGCCTTCATCGACGTCACAAGATCCACAACCTCTCTCGAGGATGCCACCGACGTGCCGACCGCGACAAACCCATTTACCCCTGCCTCTTGCATGGCGGCTACCTCAGCCCCAAGACCATCGAGTGTGGGGTGGGCGTGCGAGTCAAACCACATCAACGTCGCTCCTTCGAAAGACGTGGGAAGAGCGGCTCCACTCGTTCAAGATGACGCGGCTCACCGCCAGCGACCCATTGCAGTCCGCCAGGTTTCCCGAGACCTAGCCGCGTCAAGACCCCTTCAGCGGCGCGCGGAATTGCGGGGCTGAGCAGACCACTCGCAAGCCGTAGGCCTTCGGTGATGGCGCCAAGACACCAACTCGCCTCCTCGTCGCCGGCCGGCCGACGCCACGGCTCGACCTGCTCTAGGAGCGCATTCGCAAAGCGCACGATCTCCATCGCCGCGGCGAGTGCAGCGTTGGGGCGAAACTCGCTCCAGGCGACACACCCCTGCGCGCAAAGATCAGCAATCGGTTGTGTTCGCTCGTCAAGCTCGGGAACAGGCGGAGCTACTCCATCGAGCTTTTGCACGATGAGTGCCACCGTACGCGAGACCAGATTACCAAGATCATTAGCAAGGTCTGCGTTATAACTCGACTTCAAGCGCTCTAATGACACATCACCGTCAGAGCCAAAACTGGTGGCAGCCAGAAGATAATACCGCAAGGCATCCGAGGATAATTCATGAACCACTGATAATGGATCGATCTGGTTTGAACTCGACTTTGACATTTTAGCACCGTCTACAAGCAGCCAACCCGTGACCAAGAGCTCGGCAGGTGGCTCGATACCGGCTGCCAAGCACATCGCGGGCCACCAAACGGCGTGGAAACGAATAATATCCTTTCCCAACAGGTGATGGACGGCTGGCCACCACTGGGTGAATCGCTCGGGATCCTGGGCGTACCCAATGGCCGTAAGATAATTGATGAGCGCATCGTACCAGACGTAAAAGACGTGATTCTCATCCCACGGAACTTGCACACCCCAGGAGATGGAGGTACGAGTAATTGAGATATCTCGGAGACCCTGTCGCAGGAAACCGAGCACCTCATTAGCTCGAAATTGTGGGGTAATTTTGATGGCTCCGGATTCATAGAGGTCGATCAACTGGTCAGTAAAGGCGGAGAGTTTGAAGAAGTAATTTTCCTCACTCATCTCCGTAACAGGCCGCTCGTGAACTGGGCACCGATTGCCGTCAAGTAGTTCACTCTCTTCGTAGTATGCCTCGCAAGCGACACAATAGAGTCCGACATAGTGTCCCTTTTCGATATAACCATTGTCGTAGATGGTCTGCAAGAACTGCTGCACCGTTTGATGGTGACGCTCTTGAGTCGTGCGGATGAAGTCATCAAAGGCGATGTCGAGTTGGCCCCACGCGCCGATGAAGTGCGACGACGTCTGGTCAACCCAAGCCTGGGGAGAGATGCCATGTTCGTCGGCAGACTGCTGGATCTTGAGTCCATGTTCGTCCGTACCGGTGAGGAACAGCACCTCATCGCCTAGGAGACGATGCCAGCGCGCAAATGCATCGGCGTTGATAGCCGCATATGCAGTCCCTAGGTGCGGATCACCATTCACATAAAAAATAGGTGTCGTGATATAGAAGCGACTCATTGCCCTCGGTCCAATCCATCATTGCGGTAGACTGCTAGTTTAACTCGGCTCATCGCCATCGGACCGACGAGCTACCATCAACTGATAGGCCTCCCGAATCGCGATCCCTCGCGCCTCTGCATAGATCGTCGCCGCCTCCTTGGTGCCAAGGCTTGACCGAGCAAGTGCCGCCAACAGTGGCTCACTTGCCTTGGCAGAGGGCGCTGGCGTTCTCGACCGATCGATCGCCACTGCCCACTCTCCCTTGACGTCGACGGTCATCAGCCATACATGAGCCTGTGCTAGTGTCATCCAACGGATCGACTCATGAAGCTTGGTTAGTTCTCCCAACAAGAGGGCGTATCGATCGCCATCGATGGCAGCGAGTTCTGCCAAGGTCTCACCCAGCCGCTTCGGGGATTCGAGAAACACGCCGACGGCGGGAGCAGCCATCAGGCGCTCAACCATCGCCTTGCGCTCCTGGCCGTGTCGCGGCAGGAATCCGTAGAAGCAGGCAGCACTCAAATCTTGGGGCCACAGTGCCAAGGCAGCCGACAACACCGAGGGGCCAGGGACCGGGGAGACCTTCGCTCCCTGAGCGAGGGCAAGCGCAACATAGGCCGCGCCAGGATCGGAGACTCCTGGCATTCCGGCATCCGAGACCAGTGCGACGTCGCCCTCCTCGAGGGCAGTACTGAATTCGGCATCGGTGATCCGCAACCTTCCCTGATAGCCGCGCACCAGGTGAGGTCGAAGATCCACAAGATGACAAAGACGCCCAAAGACGCGGGTATCCTCAGCGATCACGAGGTTGACCGACGCGAGACACTCGCGGGCTCGAGGGCTCAGATCGCCAAGGTTGCCGATCGGAGTCCCAACGACAAACAGCGTGCCACTCATGAGCGAATCGTCATCCGATCACCAACCAGTGGCGTACGAAGAGCAATAACGTGGCGTGGTAAGACGATGACGCGCTCTCGGGAGAGCATCAACCATGGGTGGGCAGGCCGCAGCTCGCGCACGCGACGGACAATGAGATTGATGTCCAACGCGATGGCCACCCCTCGGCCCGCCCTGCCAAAGCCAGGCCAGAGAATCAACCCAGTACCGAGATCCATCGCCAGGTCGATCCTTGCGCGCATCGACCAACTGAGTGAGTGCGCCACGATCAACGATGCCAGTACCTGACCATGGGAGTCAACCAACCATGCCATCGTTACTATACGTTGAAGCGAATCTCTAAAACGTCACCATCGGCAACCAGGTAGTCCTTACCCTCAAGTCGCAACTTGCCACCGGCCTTTGCCTTTGACCACGAACCAACCGCGAGCAGATCCTCCCAGAAGATCACCTCAGCACGGATAAATCCACGAGCAAGATCAGAATGGATGACCCCGGCGCACGCCACAGCGTTCGAACCGGATCGAAAAGTCCAGGCATGAGACTCTTTGTCGCCTGTCGTGAAGAAGGTGCGTCGATCGAGCGCGCGGTAGGCCGCCTCGGCGATTCGATTGAGCGCCGGACGCTCGATGCCAAGGGCTCCGAGCATCTCATCACGCTCCTCACGACTCAGACGCACGAGCTCAGATTCGAGCTTGAGACTCGCTGAGAGTACGACGGCATCGCCTCCGAGCTGGGAGGCGACCTTCGCCTCCAGCCCAGGGTCACCCTGGGGACTCTCCTCATCGGTATTGATGATCGCTAGGACTCGCTTGTTAGTGAGTAAGAAGGAGTTGTGCAAGATCGCGAGCACCTCAGCGTCGAGGTTCGCACGGTAGATCGGCGTACCCTCCCCAAGAGCCGCTCGCGCGACCTCAAGCGCCTCGATCTCGCCTGCCAATGACTTGTCGGATCGTGCCGCTCGCCGACGTCGATCCAGCGTCCCCTCGATACTGGCGAGGTCAGCCAAGGTCAACTCCAGCTCCAACGTCTCGAGGTTCTCTAGCGGATCACTTTCACCCGGTATTTGGTCGTCCCGAAAGGCTCGCAGGACATAGACGATGCCATCAACCTCGCGAATCTGACCAAGGAAACGATTGCCCAATCCAGCACCGGTAGAGCTACCCGAGACAAGCCCCGCGATGTCAGCGACCTGGATGTGGGCATACACAAGCTTCTTGGAGTCGTGCAGCTGAGCGAGTTTATCCAGACGCTCGTCAGGGACGACCGCCTCACCGACCACACTCTCGGTCGTCGAGAATGGGTGCGGGGCGACAAGGGTGTCAGAACCAGTCAGTGCGTTGTAGAGGGTCGATTTGCCAGCATTTGCGAGGCCAACCAGGCCGAGTCGTTCCATACCCAGAAGCCTACCGTGATTCGCTAGGTGGCAACGTGGAACACATGAAGCGACTAGTGTGTTTTGCCTATGTCAAAGCGAACTGTCAAGCGAAAGCTCCGTGCCAAGAAAAAAGCAAACCATGGTAAGAAGCCCAACTGCGGTCGCGGCTGAGAGACCTTCACACGATCGTTAAGCCATCCTCAGATGGTGATCCATGGGCACCACCTTTGGTCGTGCCCATCCGTGCAACCGAACCTACCCAACACCATCCATCGAGGTCCACCTGCGATGCATTGGCTTATGTCTCTTGCTCTGAGCTACAGCATTCCTGGGCGAGAATGTTGCGGTGACTGGCCTGTGGCACCCTTCCTTTGTGCAAGCCAGTCTCGGTGGGGCGGGTACCGAACGTTGCTCGGGCGCACCCGTCATAGCAGCCCTACGCCTTCGACATCTCACGGGTTGTGACCGCCCGATGATGGCGCCGTAACGAGAACATGCCAGACATCGACGCCGATGCGGGAACAACGGTTGATCGCTGTGTTGTTGATGCCATGATTGCTATTGAATCGATGGTGTCACCATCACTGGCGCACCAACCAGCGGACTAACCGTTGCGGTCGGCCTCCCTGGGGCCTTGGCGTCGGCAATGGTCTCCTCGAACACCAAGCACCGCTTTCGATCGACTCTGGTACGGTCAAGGGCACCGATGGTAACATCACGCGACGCCATCGCTCGATATCGTCGCCTCGCAACACTGAGTTGACAATAGCCAGGCGAGAGCGCTTGGCTCAAAACGGCTTAAACAGCATTAAATAGAAGGCAACGAGGTAGAGCACCACAACGATCTGCTGGGTGCGCAGAACCTGTTGGCCGGCTTGATGAATTGCAAGGTCACCGGCGCCGTCAACTGCAAGCAATGCACCAAGCTTTCGCTGGGCGGGCCAAGCACGAGCCGTCAAGATTCCGAGTTCGATCACCCAAATGGTCACCGCGCTCAAGAACCATCCCTGACTGATGTCGGAGGCGTTGCGCACCACCAGCAGGCTGATGCCAAAGACTGGCACTAAAACCACACACCATTGGGCAAGTGATATCTTGCCGTCGAAGAAGCGCCGCACGCTATCGGTGGGGCCACCGTGGGCAGCGTCTCGCGCAGTCCAACCAGTAATTGCGTTGGAGCCAAATCCGATCAACCCAACCCCCACATGGAAGATCAACAACAGCACGTAAATGGGGTTATTGACACCAAGTTTCACGGGTGCTGCCTCGACTCTTGCTCCAACCTCAACGTGGGAGACCGCAACTTTGCAACTGCCTCGCCAACCGCCTCCACGGTGAAGTCAATGGCACTATTGTCGAGGTTGGACGCGTAAGAGAACCGAACTTGTGAACGCGCGGCTTGTGGTGGGTACCCTTGTGCCAGCAACACATGTGAGGGCTGCATCGCGCCTGACGCACACGCTGCACCAGCTGAAGCTCGCACTCCTCGCTCATCGAGGAGAAAAAGCAGATCTTCGGCACGCAGACCCGGAAACAGGGCGCTCGTGATACCGACTCGTTCGCAATCGGCGCCGACAATCTCCACGCCGACTCCAAGCGCCTTGAGACCACGCTCGAGGCGATGCTGGAGGGCCCGGCAGCTCTTCCGGTGCTCGCCACAGGTGACCGACGCATCCGACAGCGCTACCGCCCCTGCTACAACCAGCGGTACCGACACCGTACCGGCACGAAGATCGTACTCTTGTGGACCACCGACCAATAGAGGCTCAAGGGCGACGCCGTGACGTCGCAGCACTACGCCGACTCCAACCGGGCCACCAACCTTGTGCGGGCTGAGCACACCGATATCAACCCACTCGATCGTCTCAGCGATCCCACCCCAGGAGCCCAAGGCGACCAGATCCGATACCACTAGCGCATCCGGATTCAATCGCTTGACCAAGGAGGAAAGTGCGCGCACCGGTTGAATCACACCAGTCTCATTGTTTGCACCCATGACGATCAGTCCAGCGATCGACGATCCTCGAACCTTGAGCAGCTCGGCGGAGGCTTCAAAATCAACCATCCCCGCGGGCGTAACCGGCAGCCAAACAACACGGTCACCAAGACGCTTCAATGGTTCGATCACGCAGCCATGTTCGATCGGTGTCGCAACGACACAGCCAACGCGACCCTCCATAGCTCGCACGACCCAGTTCAGCGACTCGGTCGCACCGGAGGTGAAGATCACCTCATCGGCGGCGAGCCCGTAGAGATTGGCCAGCTTGGTGCGAGCCAACTCAAGTTCGTGTTTGGCCTCGGCGCCCCAAGCGTGGGCCGAGGCAGGATTACCCGGACTCTTCCTGGCTACAGCGACGTAGGTCGACAGTGCCCTCTCGGTCATCGGGGAGGTTGCTGCATGATCGAGGTACACGTCCACGCCTCATGAGTCTACGGACGACGGTCAGCCTCAATGCCTCCTCCTCAGTTCCTGCTTAGACGAGGCCCTGCTTAGACACCAGCGACCTTGGCGAGCGCCATCACTCCTTCGTGCACTTGAGTAAAGCTGGTATACAGAGGAGAGGGTGCGAACCTGATACGATCCGGGACCCGGTAATCGACCAAAACCTTATGATGTTGCATGAGGAGACTGGAAAGCTCCAACGCCGACGGATGCTCAAAGGTCACATGTCCTCCCCGAGATGCCCCTTCACGCGGAGACGCAAGTCGAAATCCATGCGGTTCGAGCACGCTATCAAAAAGTTCAATCGCGAGATCGGTTTGAAGCAACGATTTGGCTCGAAGCCGCTCGATACCAGCCTCACAGACCACCGTGAGGGCACCCTTGAGGGCTGAAAGCGCAAGCACAGGAGGGGTCCCAACCAGGAAGCGCCCGATGCCAGCAACCGGTTCGTAGGTCGTTGCCATCTGAAATTGATCAGCGGCGGAGAACCACCCCCAGATCGGCTGGGTGAGCTCGGATTGCAGGCGCGCCCGAGCGTAGAGAAAGGCGGGTGATCCAGGTCCACCGTTGAGGTACTTATAGGTACAGCCCACGGCGAAGTCAACCTCGTCGTCATCGAGTGAGATCGGCATCGCACCAACCGAGTGCGATAGATCCGCAACCAGCATCGCCCCTACCGAGTGGACGAGGTCGGCGATCTCGGCGAGGTTGTTGAGCGCCCCAGACCGGTAATTCACCTGACTCAGCACCACCACAGCGACATCGTCGTCAAGATATGGAGCAAAGTCATCGGTGGTGAGCGGCGCATCCATCGAGCTCGCGACCAGCCGCAACTCCATGTCGTGTTCTTTCGCAATGCCATCAAGAATGTAGCGATCGGTTGGGAAATCGTTGAGATCGACGAGGAGGACTCGCCGGTTGGGCACCAACGAACGTGCCGCCATGATCGCCTTGTAAAGATTGACCGACGTGGAGTCAGAGACCACGACCTGCCCTGGGGCGGCACCCAGAAGATGACTTGCTAGCGTCTCGCCCAACGAATAGCTCAGCCCAGTCCAGTGCTCCCAGCCCCGAATTAGCTCCCCACCCCATTCCTGGTCGGTCGCGACCATGATGGCTTCACGGGCTGCATGACTCAGCCGGCCGAGGGAGTTCCCATCCAAATAGTTAATCGACTGTGGGTCTTTGACGAAACGCTCCCGATAATCGCTGAGCTCATCGGTCTCATCAAGCTGGCCAACCCGCTCACTCAATCCAGCCACAGCGACTCCCTTCTCTCTATTGGACCGCACACGAGGCCGGATCGGCCCCGACGATCACACACGTCAAACCGGTGACTCGCTCGTCTCGCACCAGGACTCGTTCGTCTGGCACCAGTAACGGTCTTCGTCATTCGTCGACGGTCATGAGCCTATACTGGAGCCGTCACCGCTGCAACTGGGGGTGCCCTTGGCCGGGCGGTGTCTCACATGACTACCGTGCGTACCGAATTGCCAATGTTCTTGGCCAGCGAGGAACAACTAGCACGATATGAGGTTGTAACCTGGAGAACAACTCACGCCAACCGAGGCTGCACCTGCTAGCTTGAGGAGGTAAAGGAGCGCCGGTGGATGCACATCAGTTAAGACTTGACCCGCTAACAGGCCGATGGGTTGTCGTTGCCGAGGGTAGGCGATATCGCCCTGCTGCCATCTCACTCTCGTCGGAGGCATCACCCGAGGATCCATCCCGTCCGTGCCCGTTCTGTCCCGGTAACGAGGAGGCGACGCCCTCAGCGCTCGAGACCTACGGGCCAACTGGCTCGTGGCAGGTGCGCGTCGTGCCCAACCTCTATCCCGTGTTCCAGGGTGAGGCCCCAATGGTGAGCGTGAGTCACGGTCCGGTCTTTACCCAGGCTCCCGCAACCGGAATCCACGAGGTCCTCATCCTCTCCCCAGATCACCACGCGAAATGGAGCGAGTTCGATGCCGAGCAGTCTCGGATAGTGATGTCAGCCATTCGTGATCGTACTGAGGCACACGCCCACTCAAGCTCTATACGGTATTCGCAGACGATCGTCAACCAAGGCCGTGATGCCGGTGCCTCCATGGCACACCCGCATGCCCAGCTCCTTGGGATGTCATTCGTTCCACGAGAGTTAGCCGATGAGCAGGGTGGCTTCTCCCGCTTCGTTGGCGGCTGTCTGCTCTGTACGACGGTTGCACTTGAGGAGTCGATCGACTCGAGAGTGCTCTTCACCAACGACCACCTCGCCGTCATCGCACCGTATTGGTCCTCGATCCCGTTCGAACTCTTGATTGTTCCGCGCGAACATGGACCATATCTGCACCTCGCAGACCCCAATGCGCTCTTCGGGGTAGGAGAGGCGATCGCTACGTCGCTCGCAACGCTTCGTGAGAAGGTCGGTCCGGTCGCCTATAACATCGTCTTCCACTCCTCGCCTTACCGGGCCTTCAGCAATTTTCACTGGCATGCTCACGTCTACCCCAAGCTCTCGACGTTGGCCGGCTTCGAGATGGGCACCGGCGTACAGATCAACATCGTGTCTCCGGAACTCGCAATCGAGGTACTCACCGACGGCCCACGGCACCTCGCAGTGGGGTGAGAGGCTTTCCCAAAGGTTTGCGCGCCTCGCATTCCGGACCAGTGCGCACGGCGGGCCGGTAACAGTCGGTTCAAACCGGCTTCCAATGCATCGAGACCCGAGGCCGCGCACCGCTCGGCTACCGGTCAAACGACATGATGGCATCGAAGATCAGCGGCCATTGCCACCAGCACAACTCAATAATTGAGCCAGCCGACCCCCCAGTCATGGATTCCACCGCGCTTGCCGCACAAATCAACACGTCCGATCAGGGTCGTGATTGGGCTCACGGCCCAGGATGGCTACGCTCATTCACCCACGCTCCAACCTCAGCGACGATGTCGAAAGCGAGGATAACTGGCGATCAGCGTCCTAGCTCGCGGTAAGCGCCTTCTCGACAAAGGCCGCGCCCCGTAAGCCAGCGTCATCACCGAGCTGGGCAGGGATCAGTTGCAGGCCAGCTAGGTACTTTGGCACGCTGCGGTCAAAGACCTGCTGGGTCATCTCAAGCACGACTGGATCAGACAGCCCAAGACCACCACCGACAACGATCTTGTCTGGAGCCAACAGCCAGGCGACGTTCGAGAGCAAGATGCCAAGCGCCTCGGTCACCCTGCTAAGTACCTCACGTTCAATACCGGCGTTGGCAGCGGCCGACTTGACCAAGGCAGGATTCTCGACGCTCAGACCAGCCTCCTTGGCCATGCGAGCCAAGGCAGTACCAGAGGCGAGTGATTCAGCCTCGTCCATCGCCTCAAGACCAAGGCGGGTATGACCGGCCTCCATCGTCGAGAAGTGTCCGCGCAACAGTCGTCCTTGATGAACCACGCCTGCACCAATGCCCGTTGAACAGGTGAGAAAGACGACGGTGGATCCACCTTTACCCGCCCCGAGCTCAGACTCGCCAAGTGCTGCCATGTCAGCATCGTTGACAAGGATAACGCGCTTGTCGAGAACCTTTTCGAGCGCGGTAACGCTGAGCTCAGCGAGGAACTCTTGATCGAGGTTCGGAGCGTAGACGACATGACCCTTGGTGTAGTCAACTACCCCGGGTGCGCCGAAGATCAGCGTTGGCACCTCGGCACCATCAACGAGCTCGACGAGCTGGGCCAATCCCTCACCGACCGACGTCGCCTCCTTGGTGCTGAGGGCAGCGCGCTTGAGGATCTCGCCATCGCTAGCGATGCGAGCCATGCGAAAATTGGTCCCGCCTAGGTCAACTGCTAATACTTCACCCATTTAACACCAACCTCCAAACTCGCTGACTAAACCGTCTGCCTCCCTGGGGCCACCGGTACCTGCGCCGTAGAGGAGAGAGGCTGGCTGATCAAGTAGTGGTGATACTACCCGCCACGCAGCCTCAACCGACTCTTCTGAAGCAAACCTGGACTGATCGTTCCGGGTAACGTCGTCGATTAGCTGAGCATAGGGCTCCTCCCCTTTCACCGGCCCACCGGCACGCCCCACCTCAAGGGAGACCGGGGCAGAGCGGAGCTGAGGACCAGGCACCTTGGCCTGCATCCGCAGGTCGATCAGATCATCCGGTTTGAATTCGAAGATCAAACGGTTCGGCTCTGGCTGGTGATGGGAATCATTGGAGTCAAAAATCAGAGTCGGTGGAGATCGAAATTCGATGATCGCATTGGTACGGGTCTCGTCGACGGCCTTGCCGGCCCGGATGAAGACCGGGACGCCGGCCCAACGCCAAGAGTTGAGCCGGACGCGCACGGCGACAAAGGTCGGCGTCGATGACCCAGGCGTAACGCCTGACTCATTCATATAACCGCGATACTGTCCGAGCACCGACTCGGCGAGTGAGAGAGGCTCCATAGAGGAGAGGACCTTGACCCGCTCAAGGGCGACGGCCTCACTGCTCATCGAGAGTGGCGGCTCCATGAGTAGCAGGCACAACAGCTGGAGTAGGTGATTCTGTACGACGTCACGGAGCACACCAACGCTGTCATAAAACGCACCTCGTCCTTCGACACCGAAGTCCTCAAGCATGTTCAGTTCGATCCTCGAGACGTAGTTTCGGTTCCAGAGTGGCTCGAGAATAGAGTTAGCAAACCGAAAGACGAGGAGATTTTGAACGGCCTCCTTACCAAGAAAGTGATCGATCCGATAGATCTGGGACTCACGGAACGCCCGCGTGAGGACTTCGGAAAGATGCCGTGCATCACCCAAATCACGACCAAAAGGCTTCTCGACCATCACGCGTCCAGTTTCAGCGAAACCCGTCGCTTCCAGTTGGTCTACTACCACCTCAAAGAACCGAGGTGGGATTGCCAGGTAGAAAATCGGCTCGGCCTCAGCATCGACGACCTTGGCTAACTCCTCGTATAGCGGATCCGACCCATAATCACCGCGGACATAGTGCACATCGCGGACGAAGGCGTCAATCTGGCTCTGCTGGAAATGCCCCGACTCCACCAGCAAACTCGCTACGTAGTCACGGAAACTGTCAACGTTAAGGTCGGTGTCTGCTACCCCAACAACCTTGAGCCGATAGTCTTCATGATCACGATACAACGTCATCAACGCTGGCAACAACATCTTCTTTGCCAGGTCACCGGTGGCACCAAACAGGACAAATGGTATCTCTTTCACTCTCGCTCCTCTCTCTCGCAGCCCCGTAGGTATCGCTCGTTACATGCAACCGTCGCCATCCCCTGCGGGTGGATCGTATCCTTGGATCTCTCTTACCTCAGGGAGGTGAGCTAACCGTCAATCGTCGAAGGTCTCCTCAGACCATCGACCTCGTCATGCCCTCGCCTCGTCATGTCCTAGCCTCATCGTAGACCAGATTCATCGTCGTTCTCATTTCACCACGCCCTCGCCTCGTCCGATCCTGCCAAAGAGCGACACGGTCGTGACAAGCGCCACGACCAAGACGCCTGCCTTGACGATCAAGCCAGAGGTGACCGTGCGCCTAGCCCGCCAACCTATGATTCCAACGCTTGCTCATCTCAATACTTCTCAACGATGTGTCCTCTCGATCTGTGCTCTCTCGATCTAACGAATGTGAATCGGCGACAGAATCGGGCTCGTCACGGCTGCGATTCAGCCATCACGACGACGGGCATGAGCGACGCGCTGAGCTGCATTGACGAGGCCGACATGCGTGAGCGCTTGGGCGAAATTGCCCAACATGACCCGTTCGGTTGGGTCGTACTCCTCTGAGTAGATCCCAAGTCTGTTCGCCACCCCAATCAACTTGTCAAGGAACGCATCGGCTTCATCGAGCCGACCCTGCATGGCGAGATTTTCAACCAGCCAAAACGAACATGGCAAGAAGACGCCCTCCGGCTCATCGATCCCATCAACACCGGCATCTGGCTGATACCGCAGGATAAAGCCTTCCGAGGATAGATCCTTTTGGATCCTCTCGACCGTCGAGACCATCCGCGGATCCTTTGCATCGATGAATCCCATGATGGGAGCCACCAACACAGAGGCGTCCAGCCGTTCTGACCCAAAGGCTTGCACAAAAGACCCAAGCTTCTCACTGTAGCCATCGGCAAAGATCCGCTCCTCAAGTCGAGAGCGCTCCTGGTCCCACAGCTCACGGGGTCCGTCATAACCGAGCATATCCATCGTTCGAATCCCGCGATCGATCGCCACCCAGGCCATGATCTTTGAGTAGGTGAAGTGTTGACGATCACCGCGGATCTCCCAGATGCCATCATCGGGCTGCTCCCAGACCGAGACCACATGATCAGTCAGGTACCGCTGGATCTCCCAGACGTTACGATCGGGCTTGAGACCATTGACAAGCATCTGATACAGGAGATCAGCGACCTCGCCATAGACATCGAGTTGGAACTGTTCCGAAGCAGCGTTGCCGATCCGAACCGGTCGCGAATCGCGATAGCCTTTCAGCCAATCGAGCTCGAGTTCAGGGATTCTTCGCTCACCAGCAACCCCGTACATGATCTGGAGCTGGTCGGCGCTCCCGGCGATCGCCCGTACGAGCCAAGCTCGCCAGGAACGAGCCTCGACCACATGGCCTCGTCGCAAGAACCCATAGAGGGCGAACGTCGCGTCTCGCAACCAGCAGTAGCGATAATCCCAGTTTCTGCTTCCACCGATCTGTTCAGGGAGCGCGGTCGTCAGCGCTGCGACCATCCCACCAGTCGGTGCATAGGTAAGCGCCTTCAATGTGATGAGCGATCGGCGCACAACCTCCTCATAACGGCCGCAGTCATCCTTGGCCTCTGCCACCCAACCACGCCAGAACGCCCGGACCCTGGCAAGCTCCTCACGAGCTCTGACAGCGCGTGGAATCGTCTCGGTTGAGCCGTAGAAGACGAGGACGAACTCGGTCTCCTCCCCAGCTCGCACCCGGAACCGTCCAACCGAGACCATGTCCTCTCCCTCGAGTTGGACCTCTGACTCCAGTAGGGCTGCGTTGGCACCAAGGACAAAGAGCAGGCCACGGTCGACATGTCGCACCCAGGGGATCGAAACTCCGTAATCGAAACGAAGGGAGAGCGTCACCTTCATGTCGACATATCCACTGAGCCCCTCCACGATCCGCACAATTCTGGCGTGCTCCTCGCGTATGGGCATGAAGTCAATGAGGCGGACCGAACCAGTCTCGGTGTGGAACGTGGTCGTCAGGACAAGGGTGTCCTTTTCGTAGCTCTGTTCATGACGGAAGGAGCTTGTATCCGGAGCGATCTGGAAAAAACCATTGCTGTCATCGCCAAGCAGTCGCGCGAAGCAAGCATCGGAGTCAAATCTGGGTACGCATAACCATTCAACCGCACCCTCGTCAGAGACGACAGCACCGGTATGCAGGTCTCCTATCAGACCACATTGTTCCAAACCGAGCGACATTTACCACGTCCTTCTGGAACCGGTCGCCGCACATCGACGGCGTAAACTCATAAAGGTTTTCGCAGGCACAGCAAAAACCCACTACCAAACTAGCCCAGCTCAAAGAGAAAAGACTAAATGGTCGATAAAAAACGGAATGCCACTGATCGATCGACCTACCTTCGCTGGCTGCTTCCTGCAACCAGCTTTCGGCTGCCCGTCGCTATTTTGCCCTTGGCGATCGAATACGTGATCGGCTCGACGGCCAATTTTCGGCTTGCCTCCCTCGTCGTCGGTGCTTTGGCCGTTGGAGAGCTCTCGGTGGTCGGAATCGTCACGACCCCACTGGGACATCGGGTCGCCTTACTCGGCGCCCGCTCAACCCTCTGGCTCCTGGCGATCGCTGACTGCCTCCTCATGACAGCCAGTCTGGTTCATCCGTTACTCGTCCTCAGTCTCCCAGCCGCCCTCTGCTCAGGGGCCCTCACGGCCCTTGGTAGTGGTCAGCTGCGCCGCACCTTAACCGATCGGCTCAACCCAGCGTCACTCCAGCGTTACCTCTCTTGGGATGCCGTAGCTCTTGAATTCGCCTACCTACTAGCGCCTGGACTCATTACGCTCCAAGTAGCGTTCGCCGAGATCCGTGTCCTCCTGATTCTGCCAACCATCCTTGCGATCCTCACTCCACTCGTGCTTGGTCGAGCGTCGGAACCCGCCGTGTCACCCACAGACTCGGGGCGCATCACGCTGCGTGCCTGGTTATGGGCGCTGAGCGCTGGGGAGGGCCTAGTGGAGGGCATGGTGGTGGTCACCATCGTCCCGATCGCGAGCGAACTGATGCATCACGCCGCCTTTGGAGCGATCTCCATGGCCCTGCTATCCATCGGCTCCATCATCGGCGGCACGATCTATACCCACCTTGGCACTCACTCGACAACGATCATACCCCAACGCCGGATCGCGATCCTCCTCCTCGTCCTCTCGCTCTGTCTCGTCATCGGCGCAATCGCCGACACGAACGAGTGGCTGCTCGCGGCCGTCCTGTTCGGCTTCGGTGGATGCATCGCGCCCACGAACGGGCTCCGCACGTTCGCAGCTACCCATAGCTTCGAACCCCACCTACACGGCGCCGCCTTCTCGATGATCTACTCGAGTTACTCGATCGGAAGTGTCGTTGCCGCGATCGCCTTTGCGCTCCTCGATCACACGCTGGCACTCGGCGCGCTCCTCGTGCTTGCTGCCCTCGGCACGATCGTCGTCGCGGTCGCGTACCTCGTGACCCACCCGCGCCCTAGCTGATCACAAACAGGTCATCTCGCCCACGATCGGGCACCTTGGGCACTGCTTTATCTGTCACGACATGCAGCATTGTCCAAGATCGGGTCTGCTTCGGTCAGAATCGATCGACGATGCAAAGCCACCAACGGCAACGAGCCTGTTAACTGTTCGCTAAATCTGGCTCATGGTCGGCAAGCCAGTCACCGAGATCACACTCAGGGCGTGCCCCAGAATGCGCGATGACCTCGGCCGCGAGCGACTGTCCAAGGCGCAAAGCATCCACCGGGGCGAGTTCGTGTGCCAGTCCGGCAATAAAGCCAGCGGCAAAGAGATCGCCAGCACCCGTGGTGTCGATCGGCTGTGCATACGCTGGTGCCTCACGGTATTCGTAAACACCTTCGCCAAAATACAGTGCACCCCGGCTCCCAAGGGTTATCGCACCTCCAAAACGCATCGCAACCAACGCGTCCACAATCTGCTCGAGATCACTTCGTTGGGTAAAAGCACTCGCCTCTTCACCGTTGGCGAGGAGATAATCGATGCTCGAGGGGAGCGCACGGCGCAGTGCCGGCAGGTGGCGCTCCACCAGACCAGCATCAGAGAGGCTAAAGACGACTTTGGTGCCGTAGCGTCGCACCGTGCGTGCGATGGAAAATAGCCGCTCCCCGAGACCAGGTACATCGAGCAGATAACCTTCGATGAGCAGAAACGGGGTTCCGGTGGTCAACTTGAAAGGGAATAGGTCGACGTCAAGCTCCTGGGACGCTCCGAGGTACGTTAACATCGTGCGCTGACCATCATCGGTGACGAGCACAATGCAGCGTCCGGTGCCTTCTTGATACTCATGATCTGACAAGACAACCTCGACGCCTAAATCAGCCAGGTCCTTCGCAAAGAGGGCACCGTCGGCATCTCGGCCAACCGCAGTGTAGAGAGCGCTATCGATGCCAAGCAGCGCTAGACCGGCGAGGGAGTTGGCGATTGAACCACCGCCTTGGCGTTGCCACTCGCCAGGAATGGCAGCAATGATGCGCTCTTGCTCATCTTTCGTGGCGAGTCGCATCGACCCTTTTGTCAGGCCAAGTTGGCGCAGCTGAGCATCACTGACCGACGTCGAGGTGTCAACGATCGCCGATCCAAAGCCCAAGACAGTAACTGGTTTCACGGGGTGACAGCCTAGGAGCCTTCATGGGCCACCAGCTCCCACAGAAGCGCATCACCCGATCGAATCGGCGCATCAGCACCCAACCAATCATCTCGTGCCACCTCATTAGCTGGTGTCTCAATATCTCGATGGACCAGTTGCACATCCCGAAGGGCACCCACGCCGAGCGAGCAGGTTCACCACCTTTGTGCAGCGCGCGGGCTCGGCAGTGGCGGCGATCTCGGCTATGGTAGTTGGGGTGAGAGATGACAACCCATTCCGTCTAAACCGTTCGGTAGAGCCAATTCACTACGACCTTTTTCTACACATCGATCCCGACCAGGATGACTTTTCCGGGTACGAGACGATCAAGGTACGAGTGAACGACGCGACGGCAGTCGTCGAACTCAACGCTGTTGATCTGACTGTTACCGACGCCCGCATCGATGGAGAGACCGCCACGGTGACCGTGGATGCCGAACACGAGATCGTCCAACTTCGTGTTGGGTCTCCTTTGGCACCGGGCGCTGAAAGCGAGATCTATCTCACCTTTGGGGCGAAGCTCCGCACGGATCTGTCGGGTCTCTACCGCTCCACATACAAGGATCAAAGCGGGGAGAATCGTACGTTGGCCACCACCCAATTCGAGGCAACTGGGGCTCGGCAAGCCTTCCCTTGTTTTGACGAGCCAGACATGAAAGCGAGTTTTGCCATCACCATTGAGGCCCCAGAGTCGCTCGCGGTGATCTCCAACTATCCCGAGCAATCGACTGAGCCCAGCCGCTCGGCTGGCCACACGGTTCATCACTTCCAGCCAACCATGGTCATGTCCACCTACATCCTGGCCTTTATCGTCGGTGACCTGCGCGTGACGTCACCAGTGCATGCCCAGGGGATTCCCATTCGCGTCTGTCACACGCCCGGGAAAGAGGCCTTGACCGCATTTGCACTTCGGGTCGCCCAACACGCGATCGCCTTCTTTGAAGACTGGTTCCAGATCCCGTATCCAGCACCCAAGCTCGACCTTCTCGCGATCCCTGACTTCGCCTTTGGTGCGATGGAGAACCTGGGTGCCGTCACGTTCCGAGAAACTGCCCTCCTCGTCGAAGAATCACGAGCCTCACAGTCGGAGCTGGAACGCATCTGCGATGTCGTTTGCCACGAAATTGCGCACATGTGGTTTGGCGACCTCGTCACCATGAAGTGGTGGAACGGCATCTGGCTCAACGAAGCATTCGCCACGTTCATGGAGACGACAGCATCAGATGCCTTCAATCCTGACTGGCACAAATGGGAGTCCTTTGGCATCGCTCGCCTCAGCGCCATGAACATCGACGGGTTGCCCTCGACGCGCCCCATCGAGTTTGGGGTTAGCGCACCATCGGACGCTGATGACATGTTCGACCTGCTCACCTACGAGAAGGGTTGTTCGGTCATCAAGATGATGGAGCAATACCTCGGTGAGGAAATTTTTAAGGCCGGCGTCCGCAGGTACCTCAACACCCACCTGCATGGAAACGCCGAAACCGAGGACCTCTGGTTGGCCCTCCAGGAGGTCAGCGGAGAGCCGGTCGCCGATGTGATGAACACCTGGATCTTCCAGGGTGGTCACCCACTGGTCGCGGTCGACGCCCTTCCAGAGGGGATACGCCTCTCCCAGAGTCCATTCCGATTCCTCAACGAGGACTCCGATCCCATCGGGGAGATCGGCACAACCTGGATGGTGCCGATTGTCACTCGTGATCTCGAAGGCGCACACCAACGCATCCTTCTCGGCGCCCAAGACCAGGTCGTCAGTACAAAAGCAGATCCGGTTGTCGTGAACGCCGGGGGTATCGGCCCCTATCGCACTCGCTACTCGCCACAGGTATTGCCAAAGATCTGCGAACACTTCACCTCGCTCGCCACACTTGAGCGCTTTAACCTCCTTGCTGACACATGGTCTCTGGTTCTCGCGAACGAGTCTCCGCTCAACGACGCCATCGAGCTGTTCAACCATTGCATAACCGAGACCGACCCCAACGTCCTCCAGACCGTCTCCGCGGCGCTCACCCTCCTGCTGCGCATCGGGTCAGAGGACGAGCGTTCAGCCGTCGCCGCCCTCGCTCAGAACATCTTCGGACCGGTGCTTGCCACGCTTGGCATGGAGCCGACGCCCGATGACAGTTCTCTGACCAAGGTTGCGCGTTCGGTCGCGTTCGCCGCACTCGGCACTATCGCCGACGACTCCGAGGTACGAGCCCAAGCACTGCAATGGTTCCGTGAGGAGATGAGCGGTGTTGGTGGTCCAAGCGGCGATCTCGCCAGCGCGGTACTTGCAATCGTCGCCAAACACGGAGACGACTCTGAATTCGCCTTCATGCTCGATCGTTACCGCAACCCCATCGATCCTTTGGACGAGCGAAGACACCTCCTTGCACTCGCCGACTTCCGTCAGCCAACCCTCATCAACCGGCTTCTTCCGATGGTTTTGACGTCGATCCGATCACAAGACGGCGCCTTCGTCCTCAATCGCGTCATCGCCAACGACGCCGTTGGTGAGTTGGGTCTCGACTTCGCGATGTCGCACTTCGATGAGATCCTGGCACGAATCCCGGTCAACAGTTATGACTTGGCCTTTGGGTCGCTATCTGGCCTCATCTCACCGACGTCATACCGGCGGGCCAACGAGGTGTTTGCGTTCTTTGAGTCGCACCCCCTCCCGGCGGGAGGAAGACTCCTCGCCCAAACGCTGGAGCGCTATCGGGTGAACCTGCGTTTTCGCGAGCGGTACGCCGGGCGACTCGGCTCCTATCTGGCCTAGCCCAAGGCTGGGATCGTTGTGATCGGGCGTGGCGGTTCGGCGTATCCCCTCGCTGGCATGGGCGGCATGAACGCAAAGGGCCATGGCGTGACCAAGATCCAACACCTCTCAGCGCGGGGAATGGTAGGCACCTGTAGATGAGCGATACCTGGCTAGACACAGCACTCTCGTTAGCGGCTACGGTTCCCGGCTACTTTCCGGTGCCACAGCTTGTGGGGCTCGCACGCCTCGCGACGGCCGCATTGGCACACTCCACCGGTGACTTCTTGGAGATCGGGAGCTATTGTGGTCGCTCAACGGTGGTGCTCGGCGCGCTCGCACGCCAACATGGACGACGCTTGGTCACCGTCGACCGCCACCTTGGCTCGATTGAGATGCTACCGCCATTCCCGTATTTCGACCAAGCGATTATTGACCGGACCCATCATCGATTGGATTCGCTGTGGGTCTTGATGGACACTCTGGAGCTCGCCGGGCTGAGAGACCATGTGACGGTCGTGGTGGCTCCCAGCAGGTCCCTTCGGGCGTCGCTACGCCCGGGATATGCGATGATCATGATTGACGGAGGCCATGACCCGCTCTCTGCCTGGACGGACTACCTCACCGCGTGCGAGCTCTTGGATGACGAAGGAACCCTCATCATCGACGACGTCTTCGAGAATCCTGCCCACGGTGGCCGTCCCCCGTATGAGATCATGGTCGCCGCTCAGCACGCTGGCTTTGCGCTTGTCGATCGTGAGGGTCCACTCGTTGCACTCCAGCGCCGTTAACCCGACTCATTCTTTGGCCAAAATTCCTTCAACGAGACCGATCGGTCGCCCGATCCCCATCAGATAGTGCGCGATCACCACCGCCGCTGCTGAATACGCGCTCTCTTCCTCAGCCGGGAAACTGATCCGATCCGGCAACACCCATCCGGTGAGGTAGCCACCGTCCTCGCGCCGCAGCGCTTCGATATCGTCAAGCAATCGCCGTGCGATACCGTGCTCACCGAGTCGCAACAGCGCCATCGCTGCCTCGGCGGTCTCAGCCGTCGTCACCCATTGACTATCAGCAATCGCCTGAATACCCTCCCCAACGATCCAATGGCGCGCCAAGAACCGCTCCATCCTTGCATGGGCCGCTCCCTCATCGAGCACGCCAGCTAGCACTGGGTAATAACCATCCATCGCCCACGCGTCCTTGGCAAGAAATCGACTGGCAGGATCTTTGATAAAGCTTGTGAGTGCTTCGGCCGCCTCCTTCACCTGGGGGCGATTTCGACCCATCAACGCATCCAATGCCTCGATCGCCTCAAGGGAGATCACCATCGCCGATGACCCCGCCAGCAAGGAACCATCCATCGGACGCCGATCCGGACCCAGTGCCCAGGGAAACGAGCCGTCCGAGCGCTGCTGGCACAAGACGAAGTCCACGGTCACATCGAAGCGCTCCATGAAGCGCCGTACGGTCCCCATCTCTTTAGACTCCACCAGGTAGGCGAGCAATCCAACCGCAGGGTAGAGGCAATTGTTGAGGTCAATCCTTGGCTCTAGCACCGCCGACGTGGTGAAGAATTGACAATACGAGCCGTCACGATTGACCGCCGACATCAGCCAGTTGAGCCCAAAAAGCGCCTGGGCCGTGCGCCCCCCGAGCGCCAGAGCGATGACCGCTTCGGTGTGGTTCCAGGGATCCGCGTGCGCACCCACAGCCCAGGGGATCATTCCTCGGTGATCCTGGAGCGCACAAATGCTCTTAAGCGTTGGCTCTAGCTCGATCACGCGTCGCCCGCCCGCAAATACAGTACAATGCTCTTGCCAAGCACGGGGTTACCGATAGCCTCGATACGGGTCAACAAGCCTGAGCGGCCCATCAACTCACGCACGAGCATCCGCTCGTACCATCGAACCAGCCAAACCCGTGATGACTCCTCGACCCCGGTAAAGGACTTCAACCACCAATAGGGGCTGTGGAGGGCGTGGCTGTGATGGGCTGCCTCGACCGTAAAGCCCGCCTGCCCGGCCAGATCAACCAGCTCACGTCGCCGAAAGATGCGAATATGGCCGCCTGGCACGCTGTGATATTCAAGGGAGAGGAGCCAATTGAGCGCCTCCGGCCCCCAGCGAGGTACGGAGATGGTGACAAGACCGCCAGCACGCGTAGTTCGTACACACTCTCGCAACACCGATAAAGGATCTTGGACATGCTCAAGCACCTCTGAGACCACGATCAGATCGAAACTGTGATCAGCAAAAGGCAGGTAATGGGCGTCGAGACGCACGACACCACCCGATGCCGAATGCACCTCAGGCGATAGATCACCAGCAACAACCCAGGCACCCTTGGCGGCCAGGGCCCGCAGGTGCCTGCCACCCCCGGCACCAAGATCGAGGACCCGAAGGCCACTGACGTCACCGACACGGCTCCAACGAAAACTGATCATCGACCTAGCTCAATCAGCTCTCGATACTGTTTGACCGTCTCGGCCGCCGTCTGTCGCCAGGAAAAGCGAGCGATCGCTCGTTCCCTGGCGTAGTTGGCACGCTCCCAGGCGCCCTCACCCGCAACGAGCACCGCTTCAATCGCCTCGGCCAACCCACGGGCCGAACCCGGCGCCGTCATCGAAGCTGCATCGCCAACCACCTCGGGTAACGCCCCCCCTCGTGAGGCGACCAGCGGGACTGCACAGGCCATCGCCTCTACCGCCGGCAGCGAGAACCCTTCGTAGAGCGACGGAACGACCGCCACACTCGCCCTCGCATAGATCGCGACCATCTCCTCGCGTGAAAGCGCACCAGTCACCATCACCCGATCGCTGAGACCAAAACGCTCCAATAGGAGGGGTAGTTCGGCCGAGTTTTGATGCGGACCCATGATGATCAACCGCGCCTTGGGCAACAAACTGATCGCTTCGATGAGATACCGCAATCCCTTCAATGGCACGTCTGCACTCGCTGTCGTACAAACGAGCCCCGGCTCGCGTTGAATCTCCGGACGTGGAGCGTAGAGTTCGGTATCGACGCCAATCGGTATGATCGCGATCTTACGTCGATCGATACCTAGCTCCCTGGCAAGATCGCCTGCCGATGAGGTCGAGACGGTGACGATCCGATCAAGCTGACGAGCGACGACAACCTGCATCGGGATGAAACTGTAAAAGCGCCTGAGCCCCAGCTTCGCCTTCCAGGACGGCGCCGCCTCCAACGCTAGGTGTCGATCGACGCTGATCGGGTGATGGATGGATGCCAACACGGGGGTTCCCTGTTGAGCAAGCTTGGCAAGTGTCCAGTTCAGCGACTGGTTATCGTGGATAACATCGAAATCTTCTTGCAGCTCACGTAGGTGTCGACCAAGCCGTCTGCCAAAGCCCTTCGGATCGGGAAAGGCACCAACGCTCATGAGGCCAACCTCGTAGAGATCGTCCAAAGAGTGGTACTCGCTGCGCTTAGGAATCCGGAACGGATCGGGTTCGCGCAACAAGTTGAGCCCCTCAATCTTGCGCAACACGACCGCAGGGTCGAGCTCGGGATAGGGCGGACCAGAGAATACCTCGACATGATGGCCCAACCGAGCAAGCTCTCGTGTCAGGAACGCGGTATACACACCTTGTCCGCCTGAATGTGGGTTTCCGCGGTACAGCGTGACAGCGATCCTCAGGCTGTCACCCATTCGCCGCGGCGGCTGTCTTGCTTGCTACTGTCACAGCGCCTAGCTTACCGTTCGCAGGCCCGCCTGGTATGTCAGCGCACCCTCACCAACTTCGCGTGCACGTGCTACACTTATGCATCTAATGGAGCAACTCCTATGGTTTACTGAGCTCGTCCGCAACCCCGTGTTCGTCCAAGGCTCAGAACTCGGCAAAATCGAGGATGCCGTCATACGCCTCGAAGAGGCCGCTTACCCTGTCCTCACCGGGTTTCTGGTCGTGGTCAACGACACTTCGATTTTTGTCTCCAGCGACAAACTGAGCTCCCTCTCCGATGAGTCCATCGCAACTGACCAGGCCCTTGGTGAGTTCGCCCCGTTTGAGCGTCGTCCTCAAGAGATCCTCATCGAACGAGATCTGCTCGATCACCACTTGATTTGGGCGAAATCCAAGCTCCGACCACGATTGGTCAATGCCAAGGATGTTGGTTTCTACCAGGATGGCAGGGACTGGAAAGCCGTATCCATCGACGTTGCGACCGCGCATCGAAGTCGATGGCTCAAGACCAAACGAACCTCGAGTGGCCACTCACAAGTCGACTGGCTTGACCTTGTACCGCTCGTCGGTCACGTCCCGAGCGCACGCAAACGTCTTGAACTTCGTAGCATCCGCAAGCTCCATCCGGCCCAACTCGCCGATCTGCTCGAAGAGGCCTCTGAAGCCGAGGGGGAGGAGATCCTCGGCGCGCTGCAAGCCGATCCTGAGTTCGAGGCAGACGTGGTTGAAGAGCTCGTCCCGTCCCGGCAGCGCGACGCGATTCGTCGCCGAACCGATGCAGAGGTCGGTGAGCTACTGAGTGAGATGGAGCCAGATGATGCTGTCGATCTCCTCCTGAGCCTCGACCAGGAGCGTCGCGAGCCGGTCTTGGCGGCCGTCCCGAGCCCCGCGCGCGAGTCTATCAATCGGCTCCTACACTATCACCCCGAGTCAGCCGGTGGATTGATGACCACTGATATCGTGACGCTCTCCCCGGAGTCCACCATTGGCCAAGCCTGCAGTAGCCTCCGCACTCGAGAATCGCTGCCACATAACCTGTGGTCCATGTTTCTCACCGATCGCGACGGTCACCTCGTAGGACAGATGTCGATCTCTGTGCTGATCAGCGCTGATCCAGACGATACGTTGGCAGCCCATGCCATCAACGAACCCCCGGTCGTGCGACCAGACTCTGACTTGAGTGAGGTCGCGGTCCTCATGGCTGACTATAACCTCGCGGCATTAGCGGTCGTTGACGAAGCCGGACTCCTGCTCGGCGCGGTAACGGTTGATGATGTTCTACCACGCACCATCACTCCAAGTTGGCGCAGACGACAAGAGGCATTGTCTGAGTAAGAGGCATTCGAGCGGCCCTATCTGATCCGTTCATCCACAGACCAACGACCTATCCACAAACGACGAAACCCACCCGCTCAATCCAAGCGACTCGACTCCCTTGGCAACCTTGTTTTGGTGCATTGTCGTGCCGTGTCACAATCCAAGCGAAACAATGCCCGCGATCACCGACTCCTGCCAGACGACCGTCGTCACGATCCCAAGTTGGCGATCAGCCCGAACCCAGTCGGACAAAACTGACAACCATCAAGACCACAGCAACGATGAGATAAATACGCACGAACAGCAAGATGACCGAGCGCCCACGAGACTGCTTAGGGCGATGGAGCAAGGCTGATGCCGGCATCGACCAACTCACGCGCTTGGCCTTGTCGATCACCACGCTTGGACGCACCTTGAACTGATAGATCCCGACGCCAATCGTCACCAATACAACAGGGATAAACGTGCCAACCAGGAGTCCAGTGACAGGAACAGTTGGCACGATCGTCACAACGGTAAGAATGAGTGACAGCTCCAACAACAACGAGACGATGAAGGTCGCCACCACGTTCAGCCAGGGTGGGTTCACCCAAGGGCCCATGATTTCGTGGTCATTGCAGAGCAAGAGGAGGAACAAAAGCGCACTCGGGAGCAACACACCGGCCAGCACTTGGACCGCGAGGTTGACAAGGCTCAGTGGTAGCGACGGTATCAACACCACGCCGGCCGAGATCGCAACCAACAGGACATAGGAGGCATAAAAACCCTTGGCCTCGCGTACCGGAGTATTGAGTGATTGATCAACACCGAAGAGATCGCCGAGCGCATACGAGGTCGAGAGGGTCACCGTGGCAGCCCCGATCAGCGATGCCTCAAGCAAAATGATCGCGAAGATAACCCCTTCGATGGAGCCAAGGTGGCTGGCAAATCCAGAGGCGAGTCTTCCGGCATTTTGGAACGCCCCCACCTTGAACCCAACAAACACGGCAGCGGCCGCAATCATCACGAAGGCCGCTGCGACGTTGGTAATGATGGAACCAAGAAAGGTGTCGGCGCGCTCGTACTTGATCCATCGAGGAGTGATACGCTTGTCAACCACGTTGGACTGCTGGAAAAACAACTGCCAAGGGGCAATCGTGGTGCCGACGATCCCGATGACAAAGAGGGTTGCGGTGGAGGTAACGCCACCTTTGATACCGGGAACGACAAGCCCATGGAGCACAGCGCCAGCGTGCCAAGGGCTCAAGAGTACGAGCGGGATCACGAGCAGGCTCACCAGAACGAGGACGAGCATGAAGCGCTCCCAGCGCTCAAACCTACCACTGGCAACCGCACCGATTAGCACCAGGCCCATCACGGTGACGGCGATCGCCGGCGGCACTCCAAAGTAACCGAGGGCGTAACGCACACCGATGAACTCGGTGATGAGGGTCAACAAATTGAGAGCGAACAGGTCAACAACCGAAAACACCGCCCAAAAACGTCCGAACCGTTCTTTGAGCAGGCGTCCGTGCCCTACCCCCGTGACGGCACCCAGGCGCACGACCATCTCCTGGGATACCGCCAGCACAATGACCAGCACCGGCAAGAGCCACAGCAACGTGTAGCCATACGCCTGGCCCGCCTGGGCGTACGTCGTGATGCCACCGGCATCGTTATCCCCCACCATCACGATGATGCCGGGGCCAATGACGGCAAGAAGGGCGAGAAGCTTTCGCTTCAGCGAAGGCGAGGAGCGAAGCTCATCGAAGGTGATCTTGCCAAGGCCACCGCGAATGGTTGACTCTTGACTTTCGACACTCGGGTCAAGGTTTTGCACAACACAGACCTCCTTTTTTCAGGGGGGGGAACGCGACTTTGGAAACGAGTTGGAGGTGGTCCGCTTAGTTGGGATCCACAAACAACTGAGGGGTGGTACTTGGGGGTTCAGATCGCACCAATACCTCCTCTCCAAAGCGCCCGTGCTGGAAGGGCCTGTCATCAAATTATGCAAGCATTTCACGAGACACCCTAGTCGCGAGGCTGCACCTACCGTGCGGTTGACGGCTTGGTGCCGACCACAACGCCGGCCTCGGCTACGACGGTGCGCACCCGTACATCGGCAAACCCAGCGGTCTGGAACATCTGGACCCAGCGCTCCTTTGCGATTGGCTTCTCCTGAATGCGCAGCAGGTACCGCACGCCATTCTTCGCGATGCGCCAATAGCCACCGATCCCCTTGCTCGCAAGGAGTTTTACCTTGTCCGCAATGACCTGCCGGTCCTGGGCTGTGCCACCACGACCAAACATCATGTCGCCAATTACGAGACGGCCACCCGGTCGTAGCCACCGGTAGCAGAGCTCCACTACCCTTGCTTTAGCGTCGTCATTGAGATGATGGAAGACGTAGTTGGAGACGATCAGATCAACCGATCCGGCTTCAACATCAAGGTGCTCCAGGGGGGCGACACGCCCCGCAAGATTGACCACACCCTCCTCTTGTGCCCTGGCAAGCAAACGCGCTACCATCCGCTCGGAGATGTCGACACCGGTCAACGAGGCCACCAGGGGCGCAAGCGGTAGGCTGACCTGGCCAGAGCCACAACCCAAATCGAGTGCGAGCATCGGTGGTCGCGGAGAAGCCTCTTCGATCACCGCATCGATGACCTTTGCAAGGTTGGGCGATGCCTCATGTTCCCAGGACTCCACCCGGCGTTGCCAGACAAAATGCTGGACCCAGACCGTAAGATCTTCAAAGGCACTCATAGTGGGACCAGTCTACGGATTGCAAAGTGCTTCACGTCGCTCCGACCAACAACAGGTCCAGGACCTGCATCGCCAGATGACGACGAGCACAAAACTCCTCCCCGTCTGATCTCAACTACTGTCTCACCGAGCGATCAACCAGCCTTGATATAAAAGGCCGGCACGTACATCAAGGCTGCGTACCAAGATTTCGTGAAACGATTCCCCGTCGCCAATCCGACCAAGGCAAGTGAACTACCGCGTCACACCTGCGATGGTGCCACACACCACCGGAATCGCCGGGCACTGCGACGTTCAAACACATTCGGTAGGCTAAACCCAAGGTGCAGATCTGCCCCAATCGCAGATGCAGACTCCACGATGAAGGCGAGGGAAGCGGACCCATGTGTGCACGATTCGAACAGTCCCTTGGTCCCAGGGAGTGTCAACTGCTCGCCGCCCAACTTGGGATCACGCTGGCCCAACCAGCATCTCCTGGCGGAACGATTCGTCCGAGTGACGAGGCCACGATCGTCACATCGACACTCGTCATGGGCGCCACTTTTGGATTTTCTCGGCCAGACAAGCGAATGCTCATCAATGCCCGATCGGAGACGATCGGCCAACGCCCAACCTTTCGCCGACTACTCGATCGAGGCCGTGCATTGATTCCGATGAATGCGTTCTACGAATCGGGGCCAACCGGCTCGTTTATCTTCCAAGGAACTACGACTCCGTCGCTTCTCCTGGCAGCCGGCCTCGTCGACGCCGTGAACCGATCGTTCGTCATCCTCACCCAAGATGCCAACGACGTCGTCGCTCAGGTTCATGGGCGCATGCCGGTGCTCATGACTATTGACATCGCACGATCATGGCTTGACGAGGGAGCCCTCGGTCACGGCTCCATCGGGCTGGATAGTCAGCCCGAAACCAAGGCGACCGCAGCCATCGCGCCAACAAGACGCCGTGGGCAGACTCGAACCGCTACCGACCAGCTTGACGAAGCTCTTCCTCGGTTTGAGCAAGGAAGGCTCGAATAGCCCGAGCGATTCCAAGCCCGTCGAGCCCCAACTCGGTCAACAGTTCATCGGCATTCCCGTGGGGCAGATACTGTGCAGGGATCCCAAGATTGGCAAACATGACTCGCGGATTCACAGCGTGCACCGCTTGGGCAATAAAGGCCCCAGCACCGCCCTGCACCAGTCCATCCTCGATGGTCACAACCCGGTCAGCGCTCGCCAATCGCTCGATCATCGCCGGCGGACAAGGTCGAATCACTCGTGGATCGATGACCGTGACATCACGTCCATCGGACTCAAGGAGATCAGCCGCAAGCAACGCCGGCACCAACATCTTCCCGATGCCAATCACCACCAACGTGTCCGAACCCTCACGAACTACCCGCGCCTCCATGCCAACCCCCACACCCCCGCGAACGGTTCGAGGGGCGAGGGTCTTAGAGAAACGAAGCGAAGAGGGGCCTTCGATCGCAATGGCCGTGTTGAGCTGAACGCGCAACTCCTCGACCGAGGATGGTGCGAACACCGTCATATCCGCTACCGACAGCATCTGCACCAAGTCAAGGATTCCATGATGACTCGGGCCATCATCACCGGTCACACCAGCACGGTCCATCACGAACGTCACTGGCAGACCATGGAGACCAACATCGAGATTGATCTGATCAAACGCTCGCGACATGAAGGTTGAGTAGATGGCAACTATTGGATGGAGACCAGCCATGGCCATACCGGCTGCAGACGTCACGGCATGTTGTTCGGCGATGCCGACATCGAAGTAGCGCCCTGGGAACATCTCTGCGAATGGCAACAAGCCAGTTGGCCCACCCATGGCCGCTGTCAGCACGACCACCGACGGGTTCTCTCGACCGATGCGTACCAGCTCGTTGGAGAAGGTCTCGGTATAGGAGACCGGCGGGCCACCCTCAACATCTGAGAACACCTGGGGTACCTTGAGATCGTGTAGACACTGCAACTCGTCATCCTCAGCCGGTGGATAGCCCTTACCCTTCTGCGTGAGCACGTGGACGACGATTGGGCCATTCCACTCCCGTGCCCCAGCGAGCGCATACTCGAGTTCCGCAATGTCATGTCCGTCGATCGGTCCGGTATAGCGCACACCAAGGGCTTCAAAGAAGACCCGCGGTTCGATGGCCTCGCGTAAGGCGGACGTCATGTTCGCAAGAGAGCTCACCGCGCGATTGCCGACCTTAGGCAGCTCGGTGATGACCTGCTTAATTCGATTCCGTGCCTGAATGTACGAGGGGTTCAGTCGAAGCTTGGTGAGCGACGACGAAAGGCGCGAGATGGTCGGCGCGTACGATCGACCGTTGTCGTTCCAGATAATGATGATCGGCAGTCGGCGGTGCCCGATATTGTTGAGGGCTTCATAGGCCATACCCCCCGTCAACGCTCCGTCTCCAACGACCGCCACAACTCGGCGCAGCGGCAACGCCGAAGGGTCCCCAGCATCGACTCCGAATGCGGCGGCCATACCGTAGGCATAGCTCAACGCCGTCGATGCATGCGAATTCTCGATCCAATCGTGCTCTGACTCGGATCGGCTTGGGTAGCCAGAGATGCCGCCACGACGTCGAAGAGTATCAAAATCTTTGTTGCGACCGGTCAGCAACTTGTGGGGGTAGGCTTGGTGTCCGGTGTCAAAGAGAATCACGTCTCGCGGTGAATCGAAACTCCGATGAAGGGCTAGCGTGATCTCCACCGATCCGAGATTCGAGCCAAGATGGCCACCGTTCTTCGAAACAGTACCAACGATTCTTTCCCGGATCTGACCCGCTAGATCCTCGAGCTCCACGGTGCTCAGGTCAGCTAGGTCACCAGGACCATTGATATTCTCTAATTCCATAAACCTAACCGACTCCAACTATCCTGCGACGCTGCAAAGGACTCCAGTAAAATACTACCCGGGTACTCATTGTGTAGCAACAACCAGCGAAGCACCTTCAGGATTCCATTGGCTTGGCTATTGCACCCATGTTGCATCATCGCTTGTGGCGTTCGATCCCGTTGCGTTACCGTGGTTCAGCCCCCGACCCACGCTGTCCAAGGACAAAGGTTGTGGTGCCGTTGGACCGAGTGCGCCAGTCGTCGATGCGTGTCCACCGCAACCGGTATCGACACCATTAGGCTAGGTGGCGGATGGCTCACTTTCAATACCTGATCCTGATGGCTCTTTGCCTGATCGTCACGGTCCCGCTCGAACTGCTTGGAGCACGCGTCTGGCGACAACCGAAACGGCTTCTGGCAACCGTGGGGATCGTCGCCGTGCTGTTCTCGGCCTTTGACGCCCTCTCGATTAAGCAAGGGCTGTGGACGTACTCCAGGCAGTATACGACAGGGGTAAAACTTGCGGGCACGTTACCGATTGAGGAGATCGCCTTCTTCATCGTGATCCCGATCTGTGCCCTGCTAACGTTCGAAACCGTCCGGCACCGTCAACAGCTTCTTACACGGCTCAAGCGAAGAAGTTAGCGTGGGACTCTACACCATCGAGGCCATCAGCGCAGTCCTGGTAACGATCATGATCGATCTCTTCGTCACTCAGTCACGCGCATTGCGCACGCTCAATTTTTGGATCGCGTGGATTATCGTGGCGATTTTCCAAATCCCTGTCGATGGCTGGTTGACCAAGCTTTCGAGTCCGATCGTCATCTACAACGCCCATCAGTTCTCAGGGATAAGATTTCCCTGGTCGATACCGATCGAAGATTTTGCCTACGGCTTTGCCCTGACACTCTTGACCATCACCCTCTGGCTACGCTTTGCACCCAAGAGTGACAACGCTCCCGAAGAGAAGCCACCCACCCAACAGCGCTGACGAGTCATGCTGATCAGCCCCTGATCGCTGGAACTGATCAAGATCACAGTGCACGTTGCCTTCGCTAAGCCCGAACCGAGAGCTGATGGATAATCCGCTCGTACTTCGTCCCAACCTTCAACGCACCGTTAACCACAACCACCATGACGCAAGCCACCATGATTCGCCGCCATTGACGTGCGATTACGCCGCTCCAGTCGTTGCGTGTTGTTACCCTGGCCGCACCAGCAGTCGGTTACCAAATGACGTCTGCTCGAGCATCATCAGCCAGCCCTTGCCCGATAGTCCTTAGATAAGGGGCCGGAGAATAATAACAGCAGCCGTTCTGTTAGACTTACCAGGAGAACAAGGAGAGTCTTATGGTCTTTGTCGCGATTCTCATCGCCACCTTCATCCTCATGGAGCCAGTGGCCTATCTGGCGCACCGGGCAATTATGCACGGTGTAGCCTGGTTTTTACACGCCTCCCATCACCGCCCGAGGGAGACGACGTTTGAGGCCAATGACCTCTTCCCCATCGGCTTCGCGGTGCCCACCATTGTCCTCTTCTGGCTCGCCACCTCACACTCCGCCCTGTTGCCGGTCGCCATCGGCATTACGCTCTACGGTGCCGCCTATAGCTTTGTCCACGACTTCTACATTCATCAGCGGCTCGGGGCGATCCCAAAGGTTCGCTATCTCGAGTATCTCAAGCATGCTCATGCGCTGCATCACCTCTACAACGAAGAGCCGTATGGCATGTTGGCACCCATCATCCCTGCGCGGCTACGCCCAATGATGGAGCTCGAGGTCGTCCAGAGCTGGAATCCCGCTCGGTCGTAGCTTCACACGTCTGGTCCGTCGAGCCGTTCTTCCTCGACGCTTGGTGCCCAGGGCCTTGGGAGAGCGGTTTAGCCCCTCACCTCGGGCGACCAGTTCGTGGCCGTTGATGCGTCAGTAACGACGTCCTTTCAGCCACAACGGTTTGGTGGGGGTAGGCGGCCTGCCGATCGACGGGGAGCGGCTGATCCACGATCAGCCGCTCACTTTGGCTACGCGATCAAACAGCCCCCGGGCATTGAACGCAACACGGAGCCAGCGCCAGGGTTGCGTTGACGCCGATGAGGTTGTTTCGTGTCATGGGTTACACATTGGACACATCGATGGGTCGGCCTGATCGATGAGCGGAATGCGCACGCGCTCTCCGCAGCGAGGACATCCCTCGATGACCGCGCGATCGAGACTGGTCTCTGAGCCACACGCTGAGCACGCGAGGCCAGCCTCGTGTTCGACGACACCAAAGCCTGGACACGAGCACGCAGGACAACGACGTGCCAACCGCTCGGCAAGCCGATTCGCCGCGTCTTTAATGACCAGTGAGCGCGTCGGACACAGGTGCGCACGTTGATCGGTCTCGATGATCACACCGCCATCGGTCGAACTGGTCCCAATGTACTCGAGCGCGGCCACAAGCTGACCGTAGGTCACCAAACCCTTGGCGATAGGATCCAGCACCTGATCCCCTCGTTTGACGATCACGCCCTGCGGACCAAAATCGATGGAGTTCAAGAACGCACCGAGATCGTCACCTGGTCGCGCCCGCACCGATGCCGCCATCGTCTCAAAACTGAGCGCCTCTTCGATCAGGGTGAAGCCAAACTCGAGATCGACATACCCCACCAGCTCTTGGTCATAGGTCAACAAGGGAAGCTCGGGGTAGGGTCCAAGTGTCCCCTCAGAAGCCACACCCCGAGGGAGTCCCAAAGCCTCCAGTCCCGCGCGCGCCTTTAGCAGAACGACCTCGGACGCTGGGGCCGGACGCTCAATCTCGCCAGCGAAGGTGCCAAACTGGTCGGTGTCAAGGGCTACCACCCGCGTGACGAGACCCACAGTCGCGAGCGCTGGAGCAATCTGGGCCTCTTTGCCATGCTTGGTTGCGAGCGCCACCTCAGCGTCGTGCCACGGTGCTCCTTGTCTAGCATTCACATACACCACCTCATCGAACGACACAAACCCGTGCGGGCCCAACAGCCGAGATCGACATCGCCAAATGGGTCACCCATTCGAGCCAGGCGTCGGTCAAAGCTCAAGCTTGTCGCACACGTTCTCATCACAGGGATGACAAGCTATCGGAGACACAATTTGCCCATGATCGAGCTCAGACCAATCCACGACGCGACACGCCAACCAGATGAGGAGACCACAAGCGAAAACTCTGAGCCTCGCCGGCGCACTCCGAGCCCATTGTATAGGGTGAGCTTTCCCGGTCAAGACACGCTCGATTGGGACCTGGCCAACGTGATGGACGCCGATTGCCACCACCGTCGCGATCCCAAGAAACCCGATCAGCATCAACGCTCCACTCAGTCCTCCACTGTTATTCCAGACCCCAGAGGGTAGCGCCAGCAGGAAGAGCGGCTTGTGGACAAGATAGAGTTCGAACGAGACGATACCGAGATAGGTGAGGACTCGGCTGGTCATGAACGATCGCTTGCGGTCAAGATCCTTGCTGACAGCAGCCCCAAGCAGTGCTACAAAGGCGGGAAGCGCAACGAGCAATACCATCGGTCGAGAGAGCCCGTGCCCATGGTGCAACGAGTAGTCAGCACCCACGGCGACGAGCACCCCCAACCAAGCCAACGCCAGGCCGAAGATCAGCGACGGCTTTGGTAGGCGTACTCCCTCCCGCATAGCACGGGCCAACAGCATTCCAAGGAGGAAGAAACCAAACTGGTAGGGTGGAAAGACGAAGAATAACCAATAGCGCACCGGCTCGGCGACACCGGTTACTGTAGCCGTCAGCGGAGCAACAACCAAGATCCCTAGCGTGATGGCCACCAACGTCCAATATCCTCGTGTTCGCAATCGCTCGATACCCGCCAACACGAACGGGAACACGAGATAAAAAAAGATCTCACACGAAAGCGACCAGCTCACCCCGTTACCACCAAAGTACACCCGCTCCTTTGGCCACCACGCTTGAAACAGGGTCAGCTCGAGCACCTTGCCCCTGGTGCCTGGAATGCGCTCATATCGGGAAAGTGCTAGGTACGCAAAGATCATGAGGGCCAAGGTGATCGGATAGAGTTTTGCGATTCTTCGCCACCAAAACCGACGAACGGCGATTGGACGATGAAGCCAAGCCCAGGTAAGCACGAAGCCGGACAGCAAGAAGAAGAACTCGACGCCCCCATAGCCATAGACCTCGGCCTTGCGCAGCACTCGGGTGCTGGTAAAGTAATAGCCCACGTGACAGAGGACGACTCCCACCGCCGCAAAGATCCTCAGGGCGCTCAAGCGGGGGAGCCGCCGAGGGCGGTCGACGTTGGAGACGACAGGGGCCTCGTTGATCGCCAAGGCTGTAGCCATAATGTGTTCTACGCTACCGACAGACATTCACCGCGAGCGTAGCTCAATCTGAGAAGCGTATGAGATTGTCTTCCACACGTCTTGGACGCAGATCGAAAGAGCCAAAGTGGCCCCGGCGGGTAGTGAGTAACTCGGTATGCGAGCCATGGTCGCGCATTACGGAGCGAGTAGCGCTCCAAGGAGAAGTCGGATGCGTCTCGACTGGGTAACGGTCGCTCGACCAGCGAAGACATCGTAATCGACGGCTTCAATCTCATCGAGAATCGCGGCGTAGACCCGTCGTGCCGCCCGGATACAGCGCAGTGCTCGCCCATGAAGATAGGCATCTCCAAGGAGGGAATCACCATACCAGCGACGATTCCGAGCGATCTCATAGGCCATCAGCTCACGAAACGAATCGGTGGCTCGGCGCTGTTGGAAGGCGTCCCAGGCACCAAAGCGATCGATATCCTCGGTCGGAACGTAGATTCGGCCGCGATCGAGATCCTCATATATGTCTCGTAAGAAATTCGTCAGCTGAAAGGCATTGCCGAGCGCACGAGCCGGTGCGCGCGCAGCCGGATCAGTGGTACCCAAAATCGGTAACATCATCTCGCCGATGACGGCAGCCGAGCCATCCATATAACCAAGCAAGTCGTCGATACTTCGATAGCGCTCTACGAGAAAGTCCTGGCGCATCGCGGCGAGAAACCGCTCAAAGTACTCGATCGGCATAGCAAAGTGATTGATGGTGGCAATCGTTGCCGCCAGAATTGGATCATCAGAGTGGTTGCTCTCCACCTCGGCGAGAAATCGTTCCCTAAAGGCATCGACCCTGGAGAGACGCTCGGTGGCATCACTTTGGTCGACATCGACGATGTCGTCCACGTACCGACAGAATCCATAGAGGGCAAAGACATACGGGCGTCGATCTTTGGAAAGGAGTGCAGAGGCAAGGTAGTAGGTCTTGCCGTGGCGTCGGTTCAGTTCCCGTGAGGGCGCAACCAGTTCGCTATCGAGTTGGTCACTCACGACAATCCCTTGGCAATCTCGAGAGCTGACAGTCTTCCCGACACCATCACCAACGGCAACCCCACGCCTGGTTGGGTTCCAGAGCCGGTTCGTACCAGGTTTGGGATCACCGGATCTGCGAGCGAGGGACGAAACGGACCGCTCTGAAAGAACGTATGTGCGATCGAAAACGGTGTACCGGCATCCATGCCCATGCCCGCCCAGTCGCGTGGGTCCAAATCGAGGCGCACCGGTGTCACCAGCTCCGGCGTCACCCCGTATCGTTCGAGTCTGCGATCGAAGCGCTCGACAAAGGCACCGCCGAGCCGCTCCCAATCGAATCGACCATCAAGATTGGGGGTTGGCTCGAGCGCATACACGATGTGAGATCCCGGCGGTGCAAGTTGCGGGTCCGACCGCGTTGGGATGGAAAGCAACGTCGATGGATCACGCATGAGACGCCCCTGGTCGACCAGATCGCGAAAGGCCCCCGCCCACTCCGTGCCGAAGAAGATGTTGTGGTGTGCAAGAGCTGTTGGTATCTCACCTTGGACGCCGCGCAACGACAAAAAACAGGACGGTGACATCGTCCAGTGACGACCCCCGGGACGCGTGAAGGGCCGCCCAAGCAAGAGCGCGAGTTGGCCAGGATCCATGGAGGTGATAACGGCCTCACAGTCGATGGAGCCGCCGTCGGTGATCACACGTGTCACGCGGTGCTCATGCATGACAAAGGCCTCTACCTGCGTGCCATATCGGAACTCGACGCCTAGATCACTCGCCAGCTTTGCCAACCCGTCCGCCGCTGCTCGCATACCACCGACCGGCTGAACGACCCCATGGACAACGTCCATATAGCCGATGATGGCAAAGATGCCCAACGCCTTCAACGGCGAAAGCCCCGCGTACAGCGCCTGAAAGCTGAACAGTCGCTGCAGACGTTCGTCACTAAAGTAGTGACCAACCACCGCTGGAAGACGCTGGAACCCACGCAGCCTCATCAACCGCCACATCGCTGTGGGGTTCTTGAGCAGTGCTGCAACGCTATTGAGCTGGATGTCGATAAACGACGGGAACTCCACAGCGAAGAGTTCTTGCAGGTAACGGCGAAATCGCAGGTAAGCCTCGGCTTGGTCTCGCGAGATCTTGGCTTCGATCTCTGCGTACATCTGATCTGGGTTGCTATAGGTCGCAATCCGACCGCCACCGTCTGCCGTCGAGGCATCGGCAAAGGAGGCGAGGTAGCCAGGCTCAAGCTGACGAAACTGGACATAGTCATCCGGATCAGCACCAGCCCGACGAAAGATATCTTGGAACAACTCAGGCATCGTGAACACGGTCGGTCCGGTGTCAATGAGAAAGCCCTCACGATCGAAGCGACCAGACCGCCCACCAGGGTAGAGATTGCGATCGATCACCGTCACCCGATGCCCCTGGCGAGCAAGCTCAACCGCCGCTGTCAACCCAGAGAATCCGGCGCCAATGACCACCGTCGGTGATGGCATCAATGCAACCTATCGACGACAAACCCAGCCATCTCTCCGAGGGCGGCGCGCGCCTGAGGGATAAGGTCTAGTCCATCCAAGGCCTCCATGGAGCGGAGGAACAGCTGATCGATCCGATCCTCCATCGCCTGAAGCGCTCCCGACTCCTCAATCAACCGTTGCAGAGCTGTGATCTCATGCATGGTGAGATCCTCACGCCCAAACAGCCCCTCGAAGAGTTCATTCTCGGCCGAAGACCACTTCTGGCATGCCAACCCTATCAACAGGGTCTGCTTCCCTTCTCGCAAGTCATCGCCGACTGGCTTCTTGGTGCGTTCGGTCTGGCCAAAAACTCCCAAGACGTCATCACGCAGCTGGAATGCCATCCCCAATGGGACCGCAAAGTCGGTGATGGCATCGGAGGTAGCAAAGTAATGCTCCGCCATCGCAGCACCGATATGCATCGGACGCTCAACGGTATATTTACCCGACTTATAGAGCGCGATCCTCTCAGCCTTGATCAACGAGGTATGGGCGGCAAAGCTACCTGACACATCCAGTGACTGACCGAGGTTCACCTCAAGCTTGAGCTCGGCGTAGAGTTGTCTGGCTCGACGGTTCGCGTCGATAAACATCTGATCGGCATAGGCGAACGCGAGATCGCCAACCAAAATAGCCATGGAATCTCCGTATTGAACCGACGATCCACGCAACTGTTCTTGATGATGTTGGGTTGTAAACGCTGCATGCACCGATGGCTCTCCACGTCGCAAGGCTGAACGATCCATGAGGTCATCGTGGATCAGCGCAAAGGTATGCAACAGCTCCAAACCCATCAACGTTTGCATGAGCGTGGGGTCGTCTGGATCGACCCCCATGCCAACGGCCGTCCAGTAACAGAATGCAGGACGGAGACGCTTGCCGCCCGCGATGACAAACCGACGTAATGCCTCGATCGGCACCGAGAAATCTGGGTCGATCAAACTCCAACGGGTGTACTCGGTGGTGAGGAACTTGAGGAGCTCAGATTCGACCCTCCGAGAAATCTCGACGATGGAACGAGGCGCGGCCACATCGACCAGTATGTGAGCCAACGAATTGTTCTCCTCCAGCACACCAACTTCCTTTCAACGGGCTCTCTGACAGATACAACCACCTAAGGTCTCTTCCCTCTTCCCGGTTTGTGAGACTTTGCCAATAAGCTGGGCCAATAGGCTAGGCGATCAAGCCGAGAAGCCAATCTTAGGGAATCGGAACTCGTGCACTGAACCGGACCTCGTTGGGTAGGACCTCTCGCAAAAGCCTTTCCTTGCAGACAGCCTACCGAGCAACGACGACTACCCAAAGACCTTGGGCGTCGATTCTTGGGCTTCACGTGCCCACGACGCTTGCTGCCTAAACACACGACTGGGATCCGTGCTCACCTAAAGTGACAGGAGTGGGTTCTTACTGCCTTGACCTTCACACACACACCTATCGCTCCGGGGATGCCAAAACCAGCTTTGCTGAATACGCCGCCGGAGCTAAGACCATCGATCTCGTCGCGCTCACCGATCACCATGACATCATGGCGGGCAATGCGCTTCGAGCCACCTATGGGCTGGACACGATCACTGGGGAAGAGATCAACTCTGGCCAGGGTGAGGTTATCGGCCTCTATCTCACCTCATTGATCCCGCGAGGCCTCGGCTTGAGCGAGACCTGTCGCCGAATCCACACTCAAGGTGGACTGGTCTATGTGCCGCACCCCACCGACACCGTCCGACATGGCATCGGTGTCGAACGGCTCGCAGACCTTTGTCAGGAGCAGTTGGCCGATATCGTCGAGGTCGGTAACTCGAAATCCGTCGAAGTCGACCATCGAGCCGAGGCTATCGCGAACCACTTTGGACTACCGGTCGTCGCATCCTCGGACGCTCACGTAGGCGAAGCGATCGGGTCTAGCTTTACCACGATCGCGCGACGACCAACCGGGCCCCATGACCTGGTCTCCCTGCTCATAAGGGGTCAGTACCACCATCGCTTTGCCGATCCCATCCGGGATCCGACCAAGACCAACGTCACGCCGGGATCGATTGGGGTGATGAGCGACGACGCCACGAGTGCCAGTTCCAACGAGAGCACGGCCCAACCGATGAACACACGAACAACAATACCGACACAACACCAAAACGCTAACGATGACGAACGTCGCGGGCACCGACAAGCCAAGAACTTGGAGGGGATGACCGCCTGGCCAGTGGTATCGGAACAACCAACGGGTCGAGCCGGATGGTGCGACTGAAGCGGTGACTACGCCGCCGAGTCAGAACCCTTGGTCGAGCTTGACGGTGTCGATGCTGGGGCATCCTTTGGGGGCGTCGCGCTCGATGCCGGCTTCTCGGATGGCGTCGTGGTGCCAACTTCGCCGGATCCGGCCGTCGCCGAGCCGCTGGTGTCCTTTGCGTCGGACGACGATGCCACGGATGCGCCGCTCTTGGGTTGAGTGCCCCTCGAGTCGGTCTTATAGAAGCCGGAGCCCTTGAACACGATCCCGATGTTGCCAAACACCTTGCGAAGCTCGCCCCCACAATGCTCACATGTCGTCAGCGGGTCGTCATAAAATGACTGCACCACCTCGACGTGTTCACCACACTGCTTGCAGGCATACTCATACGTCGGCATTGCTCCTCCAGTTCGGCCCTCAACCAAGCTTCGATTATCTAGCACTCTCAGTGCTAGACTGCTAACTCAAGTGTAAACGCCACGTGTGTGTCCTCATTCCATCCGATAGAATGAGCTGGCAAACAAAGGAGTGGTGCATGTCACAGATCACGAAGGTAGTGATTCCAGCAGCAGGGCTTGGCACCCGGTTCCTGCCCGCAACCAAGGCCCAGCCCAAAGAGATGCTGCCCATCGTCGACAAGCCCGCGATCCAGTACGTGATTGAGGAGGCAATACGCAACGGGTTGACCAATCTACTCGTCATCACCGGGCGTGGCAAGCGCTCTATTGAAGATCATTTCGACGAATCCTTCGAACTCGAACAGCTACTATCGGACACCGGGCGCGCCAAAGAGCTCGATATCGTCCGTGGGATCGCAAAGCTTGGCAACATTCACTACATTCGCCAGGGGCGTCCCCTCGGACTAGGACATGCCGTCCTTGGGGCCAAGGCCCATGTCGGCAACGATCCGTTCGTCACCATGCTCGCCGACGACATCATGACAGAGGACTCTGATCTCCTCGCCAGGATGCTCCAACTACACCACGAGACCGGCTTTAGCGTGCTCTCGCTCATGCAGGTCCCCCGTGAGCAGATCCACCTGTACGGCTGCGCCGCAGTCGTTGAAGAACCCAACTCCAGACTGCGGGTCGTCTCTGTCGTCGAAAAGCCAGATCCAAGAGATGCACCGTCGAACCTGGCAATCACCGGCCGATATCTGTTTACTCCTCAGATCTTCGACGCCATCGAGGCTACGCCATCCGGAAAGAACGGCGAGTTTCAGCTCACAGATGCGATCGAACTCCTCAGCCAGTCCCAACCGGTTTTTGGCGTGGTTTTCCAACAGGGCCGCTACGACGTTGGCGACAAACTCGACTACCTTCGGGCGGTCGTCGAGATGGCCTTACAGCGCGACGATATCGGGCCGGCATTCGCAGCCGAGTTGCGAAACATCATGGCGAGGGAGTTCGAGACCTCATGAGGCCACTCCGCGAGGTCATCGAACACACCCTCGATCACGTCCAGCGCCTACCGGTTGCACCTGTCGACATCGACGACGCAAGCGGTTTGTATCTTTCAGAGCCAGTCCTCGTTCATCAGCCAGTCCCCCCGTTTGACAACACCGCGGTCGATGGCTTCGCAGTCTGTCTCGAGTCTTTTGCCGCTACCACATCGCCAGTGCTCAAGGTCACCGCAACCATCGCCGCCGGCGACGATCCCCGTGACCAACCCGTCGCACCCGGCGAAGCGATCCGGATCATGACCGGGGCACCGATTCCCCCTGGGACCGAGGCCATCGTGATGGTCGAAGACACCAGCATTGACAAAGAGACGGTCACCATTCACGTGGCGCCATCCATTGGCGCCAATATCCGACGCCAAGGCAGCGATATCGACGCCGGCCAATACGTCTTCGACACCGGGACAAAGATAACTCCTGCCGTGCGCGGTGTGCTCGCGTCGCTTGGGACCAGGCAGGTCAACGCCTTTCGACGTCCGATCATCGGCGTGATCTCCACCGGCGATGAACTCAGCGACGCCCCCGAGCTGCCTCCCGGGAAGATTCGTGACTCCAACCGACCCTCGTTGCTCGATTCGATTCGCTCTGCTGGTGCGGTTGCCCTCGATCTCGGCAACATTGGAGACGACCCCGTGCAGTTGAGAACCGCCTTCACCAACGCTGTTGCCACCTGCGACGCACTGGTCACCTCGGGTGGGGTCAGCGTCGGCGACTTCGACTACACCAAGGCGGTACTTGACGAGCTCTCAGACAACCAGTTCACCTGGTTTCAGGTGGCCATCAAGCCCGCAAAGCCCTACGCGTTTGGTCTGATCGACGGTGTGCCTGTCTTTGGCTTACCCGGCAACCCGGTCTCGGCCCTGGTCAGCTTTGAGCTTTTTGTCCGTCCATCGATTCTCAAAATGCTCGGTGCATCCACGATCTTTCGCCCCACCCTTCGGGCCCGAACGACGGTTGATCTGCACCACCAACGAGACGGCAAGCTTCATCTGTTGCGGGGCAGCATCGAAACCGATAGCGCCGGCGACTTGACCGTCACGCCCCAAGGCCACCAAGGTTCACACGTCCTCACCGGCATGGCCCAGGCCAACGGACTCATCCTCATACCAGACGGAGCCCATCACCAGCCTGGCGAGACGGTGGAGGTGCTCCTCATCGGGGATCTCGGGGCCGACTCCCTCTCGATCCCTGCATCGATCGCTGAGCAGGGCTGACCACCACCAAATGGCCACCACGCACGATCCCTTACAGGTCGTTCGCCTGCGCCTAGCAGCTCACGGTATCGCCGACACTATCGTGGCCTTTGAAGCCGGAACCCACACCGCCAGAGACGCTGCTCAAGCCGTCGGGTGCGACGTCGCACAGATCGCCAAGAGCATCGTCTTTGACCTGGGTGGTACGCCGTTGATCGTGGTGGCGGCTGGTAACCACCGCATCGACAAGCAACTGATCGCCACCACCGTCGGGGCCACGGTCCATTCGGTCGGCGCCGACTATGTGCTCGGACACCTCGGGCTTGCGGTGGGCGGCGTGACTCCGCTCGCGGTCGCAGACGACGTACCCTGTCTGCTTGATAGCGCCCTAGCCAAGTTTGACTGGATCTGGTTAAGCGCAGGAACGCCGTCGCACGTGCTGCAACTCCGGCCCGATGATCTATTGATGCTCACCCACGGCCGATGGATTAGGGTGACAGAGACGACGACAAATCACTAAGGTCGCTCTGCCAAGAACCAGCTGATCAATCGCTATTGGTACTCAGTCGTGGCTTGGCAGCAATCTTCCAGGTCAGCACCGCAAAGCTCGTCGATATCGCACCAAGTCCAATATGGACAAGTCGAAAGCGAACTGAATGCTCCCGATCTTTGATCATGTTCTTGATGAGCACTGACCACACGTAGATACTCCACGCTGCGCTGAGTCGCAGCAACCACTTGTCTTTTGTCTGCATGCCCCAAGCCTACCCATTCGCGGACGACTCACACAATGACGCGACTACAACCTGACTCCTGCGCAGTCGTTATCTCCCGGCCAAGTTGGAACTGGTCAAGTTGGAACTGGTCAAGTCGAAGCTGTGTAAGTTCGGTCCTGGAAGATTTCAAATATTTCACTAAAGGTGTAACGCGCCGCTCAGGTTGCACGCTTGTAATGACAGTACGCGCGACGCGCTTGGGCGCCCAATGAGTTCATGAAAGGAAAACGACATGCTAGTCAGCCTCGTCTCGGGCAAAAGTATTATCGCTGGACTCATTGCCATCACCGGTGGCATCGGGACAACCGTCATGATTCACGATCACACAGCGGCCAAGCCAGCGACATTCACGGTCACCCACCCCAGTAGTACCCGCTCCGCGCCAGGCCGATCCACTAGTGGTCGATCCTCGGATGGTCGGTCCATGAGCCAATCAGTCAACGACAATACCGCGGCAAAGCCAGCGCCCGCTCGTTCTACACCCATTCCAGCCCTCGGCCAGTCGACGACCACCACAAAGGCGACGACGCCTGCTGCGGTGAACCATGGGATCCTCTCGGGTGCTAGCTTGCATGGCCTTTGTATTGCCTATCGCGCCCATCTCATGATGAGCACCGGAGCGATGCCGGCTATCGAACACCGTCTTGCACAATCGAATGCCTTCGTTGAGCTAGCAGAGTATGCAACCTCGCAGGGTGAGACCGTCCCAATTCTTTGCGCCACACAGGGAGGGGTACCAATGACGCGCATGCCTGCTGGTCAAAGCAGCATTCGCACTACCCAGCCCGCCGCGTCGAGCGGCAGCACTTCCTTGTCAGCATCGACATCGTCGATGTTTGGCAACCGACCTTAACCCACCCATGCAATCCAACGGGTAGGCAGTCGCACGTACAACTTGCGTGTTGACTGTCTATCTGTTGGCAATCCAACCAGTAGTCGTTGCCCGTCCTCCGAAAGGCAAGCCATCAAGCAACTGCCGGCGGAGCTAGGGGCGCAACCAAGGCGGTCGTTCGATTCGCACTTGGACGTTGCGATCTCCTGGGCCACCTTCGGGGTGGTAATGCGGCGCAAGGGTGCGTGCTGGAGTGTTCGCCGCCAAGAGGCGATGCCACAGGGCCAGGCTCATAGGGTCAAGGTGGTCCAGCCGTGGAGTCCCAACTCCGTCAACGTTGACCATCGTCGAGGTGATCCAGATCGCCTCGTTGTCGACGGTGATCTCGATTGACCTCGCCTCACATGGCCAATCCATCAACGCCGAGGTGGTCACCTCGCACAGTTCGCGGTCATATCCTTGGTGAAGCCGAACGCGGTTCTCATGGGTATGTCCGTTGATGAACGCGACGACGTTGGGGAATCGCAACAGCGTGGCGAGCACCCAATCACCCAGATAATAATCGGGCCGGGCCCCTGCACGACGGTTGGTCAACGTAGCCAACGGGTGATGCGCGGCGACCACGATGATGCGATCGTCACCAGGGCCGGTCGCCATGGAACCGTCGTCATCGAGGTACCGACGCGAGTAGCGCTTGAGTACCTCAAGCAACCAGTTCCCCTGGCCAACATCGATGGCTCCCTCTGCACCACCCCAGTGGAAGGCGGTATCGAGACCGATCAGCACCACCTCTTCATTGAGCTCTGTGACGTAATAGAGCTGATCCTCATCGCCCAGACCATGCCCCTCAGGTGTACCACCCGCGCGTCGAATCGCGTTGGCCAGGGCCCTCCGGTCGACGAAATGGCGAGCCATGTCGGGCGCCACCGGACGGGTTGGTCCACCGGTCAACAGCGCTGCCGGGTTCTCAATACCGCTTCGCTCAGGGTCACCTGACATAATGGCTGGTGGACCAACTTGCTTCACATCCCCGGCGACGATCGCCTGTGTGGCCTCATCGGTAACGCCAATCCCCTGAACAAGCAGTTCGTGATTGCCGTTGGTGACATACCAATCACAAGCTAATCCCGGCGACACGATCGGACCAAAGGCGGCGTCCAACATGCCCTCGATCGTCGGGAACCCCCAGAGTCGTTTGTAGTCGTCGTTGCCCGGCTCGGGGTGCCAATAGATGGCGTCCCCGAAGCTGTGAGCTGAGACCAACGCCATCGACGCGTCACCAGAGCGTAGATCGACCACACCACCGCCGATCGCGGCCATCACATTGTCGAGTTCGTTGTGTTGGGCATTGTCAATGGCGTCACCGGTCACGATCGCGCACACCCGCTCTTGACCATCGACAAGCTGGTTGAACTGACCGATCATGGCCACGAGTGCGTGTGCTACCAAGAACTCCTGGGCACGATACGCGGGAATCAACTCTGTGAATCCTTCGACGCCGAAAAATGCGTTGACCCACTCGTACCGTGCAGGCGATTTCACGTCGGCAAGCTGAATATCACTCAGGTGCAGAATGTGTATCAACCTTCTACCCCGCGGTTGCCGACAAAGCTCCTCCTCGGCTTGAAGGTCATAAAAGCCTCCCATCAAGCCGGTGGCTATCTCGTTACGTCCGACAAAACGAATCGAATCCATCTACCGCCATCCTCTCTCGCCCCGCACCAGTCCTTGCCACAATGGATCCACGATAAGCTCCCAAGTTGTCACACAGGCAACCGCCAGGTTAACAATCGATCGAGAAGAAGGTCGTCCCGACAACGCCTGAGAGACCCGAGGGAACTTATAGGCTCTAGTTCAGATCAGCCGGTGTGGCGCAGCTGGTAGCGCAGGCGATTTGTAATCGTCAGGTCGTCGGTTCGAGCCCGACCACCGGCTCCAAGTTGGGACAGGTTCGCTAATTTCCCAACCCGAGTAGCCATCGCAATCCGGACCCAGAGCCTCCATCGCCTGAACTGCACTACGCTAGTTCTATTGCCAAGGAGGTTCTCATGGCGTTGTCGATCAACGAGCTCGCGTCGAGTTATCTTACCCAGCTGACCAAGCTTGACCCGGTTCTTGCCACGCAACTTGGGACGCCCGATGATCCCGCGGCGCTGCCAGATTTCTCGCCAGATGGCGTCAACGCCGTTGCCGACCTCAACCGCACGACGTTGGCAGCGGTGCGTGGAACCGAGGCCGCCGAGGATGAGGTAATCGGCAAGGAGCTGATGATGGAGCGACTCGCCACCAAGCTTGCCCTCTTTGATGCCGACGAATGGATGGAAGAGATCAACGTCATCCACTCACCACAGCACCAGATCAAACAGGCCATCGATCTTATGCCACGCGACAGCGATGAGGACTGGGAGACAATCGCAGCGCGCCTCACAAGAGTTCCAGCGGCACTCGAAGGCTACAAGCGAACCTTGCGCCACGGCCTTGCCCACCGTAGGATCGCCCCCCAGCGTCAGGCTCTCGAAGCCGCCCGTCTTGCCAGACAGACTGGAACCCAAGGAGGTCCATCCTACTTTGAGGAGTTACTGGCCGTTTGGCGCAGTGATCACCCCAAGGGCCAAGCCGGTCTCGAGGCGGCCTGTCAGGCAGCGAGCGTCGCCTATCTCGATCTGGCAGACTTCCTCGAGCAGGAGTATCTGCCCAAAACCCAAAACACCGATGGCGTCGGTGCAGATCGATGGCGACGATACTGTCAACTCTTCAACGGAGCAACCTTTGATCCTGGTGAATCCTATCAATGGGGCTTCGAGGAGCTGCGACGGATTCGCAACGAAATGGAGGTCGAGGCCGACAAGATTCTCCCTGGTGCTGGTCTTAGGGCCACCATCTCCCACCTCGACACCGAACCATCCATGGTGATTCGAGGAGCCGATGCCTTCCATCTGTGGAACCAGCAGGTGCTCGACGGATCGGTGGCGGCACTCAATGGAGTCCACTTCGACATCCCTCAAGAGATCGTCTACGTCGAGGCCATGTTGGCTCCTAAGGGAGGTGCAGCCGCGATGTATTACACCCCTCCCTCAGCCGATCTTTCTCGGCCAGGGAGAACCTGGTATCCGACCCAAGGCCGCACCGAGTTCCCGCTGTGGCATGAGCTGACGACCGTCTTCCATGAAGGAGTCCCTGGGCATCATCTCCAGATCGGCTACACCACCTGGCTTGGCGACCGACTCAACGCGTTCCAACGCACCCTGGGCGGGAACTCCGGTCACATCGAGGGATGGGCGCTCTACGCCGAGCAGCTCATGGATGAACTGGGGTTCTTTGAAGAGCCCGCGTACCGCCTCGGCATGCTCGCATCACAGGCGTTCCGGGCGGCAAGAGTGGTTATTGACATCGGACTCCATAACGGCTTCGACGTCCCCGACAACGCAATCCCTGAGGCCCCTACCCGCTGGACACGCGAAACGTCGGTCGACTTCCTACAAGCTATGGCGGGGCTGGATCGCGGATTCGCCATCTCCGAGATCGATCGCTATCTCGGTTGGCCGGCGCAGGCCACCAGCTACAAGCTTGGGCAACGCGCGTGGCTCACCATTCGCGAGCAGGTGCGACACAAGGAGGGCTTGGCCTTTGAGCTCAAGCGCTTCCACCACCGTGCTCTCTCGTTGGGCTTCGTCGGCCTTGACCAGCTCGCAAAGGCCCTTCTGGCCACCGAGGAATACTAGCGTTCCAGGGGGAGGCGGAACCCCCATTGGACCCCCACACCCGTAGACGACTTACGTACGCTGGTGAGACGCCTGACACGCTGATCGAAGATAGTGCCAGGAACCAAGACACCGAATCGCCACGTAATCGATCATCGCAAGGTCGCTGTGATGAGTTGGCCAACCGAGGCAGGACACCTTTTGGGACTGAACGGCCCATAATCAACCACAGAACCCAACGAGACAAGTCGTTTGCACCCACATGGCGGGGCATAACCACGGCCGAACTATATCGCTGCTGTCGCGAGTCGCGCTAGCTACAGCACGGCATGACGTGTGCCTACACGAGTTTGAGCTTGGCCATCGAACCAAAAAAGACACGTTCACCCGCGGCATCAAAATACACCACCACTTCACGGTCGACGGATCGCTCGCGAATTGCGCGCACCTCACCCTCGCCATAGCGCACGTGAAAGACCCGGTCGCCAACTCGGTAAGGAGGAGGCTCGGCAGCGCTGGGCTGAGCACGACGAGCCGGTGTTGGCGCACCAGCACTCGCATCCTGTAGTTTCACGAATACTCCCTCAGGAAGTTCTGCGACAAACCGGCTCTCCGGATTGTAGTTAACCTTTCCCTGAAAGCTCCTGTGTCGAGCCGAGGAGAGAAAGAGCCGCATCTTGGCGCGCGTGACGGCCACATAGAGCAACCGACGCTCCTCTTCGATTTGCGAGGGTGTCGTGAGCGAACGCATGTGAGGGAAGATCCCGTCTTCGAGCCCGACCACGAACACCGCTGGGAACTCAAGGCCCTTGGCCATGTGCACCGTCATGAGCGTCATGCTCGACTGATCGAGTTCGGCATCGATGGCGCTAAAGAGTGCCGTCTGTTCGAGAAACGCCTCAAGGGAGTCAGCCTCACTAGCCACACGACGCAGCTCCGCAAGATTTTCGAGACGTCCCTCAGCCGTCAATGGATCATCCTCGTTGATCATCTCCAGGTACTCGGTATCGAGAATCACCTGATCCAAAATGGCAGGGGCCTGGGCCTCTTCGATCACCAGGCTTCGAAGTCGCCTGATGAGCTCGGTGAAGTGCAAAAGCGCCTTGGCCGCCCTGGGGGATAGACCGAGTTCTTCGGCTGAGAACAGCTCCAAGGCGTGCATCATCGAGACGTTCCGGGTTCTGGCAGCCATCTGCAGCTGCTCCTGGGTGCCTGCCCCAATCCCTCGATGCGGGGTATTGATGATGCGGGCAAGAGCAACATCATCATCTGGATTCACAAGAATACGCAGGTAGGCCAAGATGTCACGGATTTCTCTTCGATCATAGAATCGGACACCACCGACGACGCGATAGGGAATACCCGCCTTGGACAGCTCCTCCTCAAGCACACGACTCTGGGCATTGGTTCGATAGATCACCGCCACATCTCGCAAGCTATAACCCTCGGCGAGCAATGAGAGCAGCTGGGTCACGACAAACTCGGCCTCGCCTCGATCGTCGTCGGCAACAAAGTAAACCGGCAACGCACCTTGGCCGAGTTCAGACCACAATGTCTTGTCGTGGCGAAAGGCATTCTGCGTGATCAGGGTGTTGGCAAGCTCGAGGATCGCGTTGGTGGAGCGATAGTTCTGCTCAAGGGCGATCGTCTGTGCCGACGGGAGGCGTTCTGAGAACCCAATGATGTTGCTGAGGTCGGCACCGCGAAAACCGTAGATCGACTGGTCGGAGTCGCCGACGACGAAGATGTTATTCTCCGGCTCGGCCAAGAGTCCAATCAGTTCGTTCTGAGCACGATTTGTGTCTTGATACTCGTCGACCAGGAGATAGCGCAGCCGCCGCTGGTAGTACTCGCGCACCCCAGGGTTGTCGCGCAGGCCAAAGACCACCGAGTTGACAAGATTGTCGAAATCGACGGCGTTGTTGGCGATCAGGGCCGACTCGTAGGCTTCGTAGACGGTAGCCACCAGCCGATCGTAGGCACCATGAACCTCGATGGCCATCTCCTGTGGTGTCTTGAGATCAGCCTTGGCGCTGCTGATGCGCGCCAGCACCGCACGAGCAGGGAAGCGTTTGGTGTCGAACTCAAGCGAACGGATGGTTCGCTCGATGAGACGCCTGGAATCGTCGGCATCATAGATTGTAAAACCCGATCGCAGCCTCCCGAGTTCAGGATGAAAACGCAGGATTCGACTGCAGGCCGAATGGAAGGTGGAGATCCACAACGACTGTGATGCCTCTGGGCCAACAAGGTCGTGAACACGCTCCACCATCTCTCGGGCGGCCTTGTTCGTGAAGGTGATTGCGAGGATTTCGTTCGGTGAAATACCCTGTTCGAGCAGGTATGCGATTCTACGGGTCAGCACCCGGGTCTTACCCGAGCCAGCACCAGCGACCACGAGAACCGGGCCATCCAAGGTCGAGACCGCCTCTATCTGGCGCTCGTTGAGACCCTCCAAGATCTGTGGACCAGTGGTTGACACCCGCTCACTCCCATTCAATCGTTCCTGGTGGCTTCGAGGTGATGTCGTAGACGACACGATTGACACCGTCAACCTCACCGACAACTCGGTGGGCAATCACATCCAGCACATCGTGGGGCATGCGCGCCCAATCGGCCGTCATCGCATCATCGGATTCAACACAACGCACGATGATCGGCGCGTCGTAGGTGCGCTCGTCACCAGAGACCCCAACGCTTCGGAGCGAGGGGGCAAGGACCGCGAAGTATTGCCACAGCGAGCGAGCAAGCCCTGCACGCACGACCTCTTCACGTACAATCCGGTCAGCGTGGCGCACTCGAGCGACGGCTTCTTCGGTAACCTCCCCGACGATGCGCACGGCAAGCCCAGGGCCTGGGAATGGCTGACGCCACACCACATCCTCCGGGACACCCAGCTCAACACCGATCGCTCGTACCTCGTCCTTGAAGAGAAAACGGAGTGGCTCGACAAGTGCGAAGGACATATCCTCTGGTAGCCCTCCAACATTGTGATGGCTCTTGATCAGCGCCGCGGAGCCACTACCCGACTCGATGACGTCCGGATACAGCGTTCCCTGCACGAGGAACCCACCGGCGTCGATTTCGCGAGCGGCCTCTTCAAAGGTCCGGATGAAAAGGTTGCCGATCGTCTTGCGCTTGATCTCGGGATCAAGGACGCCCTCGAGCGAGGAGAGGAACTGCTTGGCCGCATCCACGACCACCAGCTTGATATGAAACTGGGACGAGAACAGCGCGACCACCTGGTCACTTTCTCCCTCACGCAACAATCCGGTATCCACAAAGACACACGTCAGCTGGTCACCAACCGCCTCATGGGTCAAAATGGCAGCCACGGTAGAGTCGACACCACCAGAGAGTGCGCACAGGACGTTGTGATCGCCTACCTGTGCCCGAATCTGAGCGATCGACTCCTCGATGATCGAGAAGTTCGTCCATTTTGGCTCGAGCCCGGCGGCTCGGAACAAAAAGTTGTGCAGTACCTCCCGGCCATACTCACCATGAGAGACCTCGGGGTGGAACTGGACCCCAAAACGGTTGTTGACAACGTCCTCAAAGCTCGCAACCACCGACTGCTCGGTCGTCGAGGTGACGACCGCACCGCTTGGTGGCGCCATAATCGTATCCTGGTGACTCATCCAAGAGGCAAACGCCGCTGGCAGGTCCGCCAACAGGTCTCCGTCTCCCGACGACCGAGTGATCGTCGTTCGACCATATTCACCGGCATTCGTGCGTTCAACGTGTCCCCCAAGGGTGCGCGCCATCAGCTGAGCCCCATAGCAGATACCCAAAATCGGCAACCCCATCGTGAAGATCGCCGGATCGATCGTAGGGGCTCCCTCGACATAGACCGACTTTGGTCCGCCAGAGAGGATGATGGCCCGCGCACCTCGGCGTTGAAGTTCGTCGGCGGTGACGGTGTACCCTACGATTTCAGAATAGACATGGAGTTCGCGAACACGCCGGGCGATCAGCTGCGCATACTGCGCACCAAAATCGATCACGATGACCGGAGCTTCGCGTGAACTCTGCACTAGTGACCCATACCAACATGCTGGGCTTGTTGGAGCGCCTTGCCCTCGGTTTGCAGTGCCGGAGCCACCATGACCTCAGCCTTCTGAAACTCCTTAATGGTCTCATAGCCGCAGGTCGCCATCGACGTACGCAGTGCACCAAAGAGGTTCATACGACCGTCATTCTCGTGAGCTGGGCCAACGAGAATCTCCTTTAGCGACCCTCGCGTCTCGGTACGCACCCTCGTGCCACGAGGCAACGTTGGGTGAAAGGTAGCCATCCCCCAATGGAAGCCACGGCCCGGAGCCTCATAGGCCGCCGCGAGTGGTGAGCCCATCATGACGGCATCAGCTCCAACGGCGATCGCCTTGGACACATCGCCTCCTTTGGACATGCCGCCATCGGCGATGACATGGACATAGACGCCAGTCTCATCCAAGTGACGCATTCTGGCTGCTGCCGCATCGGCGATAGCCGTGGCCTGAGGAACGCCAAGACCCAACACCGCACGGGTGGTGCAGGCATTACCTGGGCCAACACCCACGAGCACGCCTACGGCACCGGTACGCATGAGATGCAACGCCGCCTGGTAGGAGGCGCAACCACCGACGATCACGGGAATTTCGAGTTCACGGATGAACTTCTTCAGGTTGAGCGGTTCGTCGGACTTGGAGACATGTTCAGCCGAGACAACGGTTCCCTGGATGACCAGAATATCCAACTCGCCAGCGAGAATCGCCTTCAACAACGGCTGCGTGCGCTGCGGCGTTACCGATGCCGCCACCACGACACCAGCGGCCTTGATCTGTCGAATCCGCTCCGTTACGAGCGACTCCTTTACCGGCTCCTGATAGACCTCTTGCATCCGGGCCGTTGCCTTTTCGGCCGGCAGCGAGGCGATCTCAGAGAAGATAGGGTCGGGATCTTCGTATCGGGTCCAGAGCCCTTCTAGATTGAGGACTCCCAATCCCCCAAGGCGACCGATCTCGATCGCGGTGGTCGGCGATACCACGCCGTCCATGGCAGAAGCCAGGAACGGCAGTTCGAACCGAAATGCATCGATTTCCCAAGAGATATCGACATCCTCGGGATCCCGAGTCCTGCGAGATGGCACGATCGCGATATCATCAAAGCCGTAGGCCCGCCGCCCAGACTTACCAATTCCAATTTCGATCTCAGCCACAATTTCCTCCTATCGACCGACGAATATCAACCAAGCAATCGCCACCGACCAAGCGATGTGTGCGATGCACTGCCCACTCGTCACCGTAGCGCATATGTCATCGACAGCCCTGTCATCGCAAGTTGCGAGCCCTACGGTCTACCGATGGTTGCTCCTGCACCCATCGTAACCCGCGACAAGCCTTATACCACGACAAATATTGAACGGACAAGAGATAACAAGCAACCATAGGCGACTGCCATGCCAACCCTACGACACCACAGTCACCAGCGACCCAGTCACCAGCGACCCGATCAGCACACTCATCACCCGGACTCGCATCCGAAGCTCAAAGGTTAGAATGACTAAGTCTAGTAGCCCCAACATATTATGGAGGATCCACGTGCCGACCCATCGCAGACGATTTGTTCTGGGGCCGCTCGTGATAGCAACAACCATCTTGCTGGCGGCCTGTGGCGCCACCACTAGCACCACGAGCCCGCCAGCGACGAAAGACCAAACGACCTCATCGCTTCATCCAGTGTCACTCAATGGTGTTGCCATCACAGCCTTGGTCTCAGCACCGTTGGAATCCACTGTTCGCAATGACCTTGCTAGCCTCACGCAAACGTATCCCCACCTACGGATCACGATCGTCCCCCAAACCCCCATTGGGATGGATCCGACGAGCCTCACCGATCAGGCCAACCTTCGACTCTTCTCGGTCAACCCCGGTCAAACACTGCTGGCACAGCTCGGCGGCGTCGAGCGCATACCCATTGGCACAAGCACCCTCTATGTCGCTGCCGACCTGGGCAAACTTGCGCCGGTGACGCTCACCAGTGCCATACTCATCGGCATTCTCGAGGGCTCCATCACCAACTGGGACAACACGCTGATCGCGATGGCCAACCCGCACATCACCTTTCCCAACCTCCCTATCACAGTGAGCCTGCTACCAGCATCAGGCCAGCGCGCTGCCATCATCGATCATGAGCTCTCGGTGCCGCCTTCCAACTTTGGAGCAACCACGACCCCTCATTGCACCACAACCCCAGGCTGCGTCAGCTTCACCCTGAGCCCCCCATCCAGTCCGCTGGCTATCGAAGGCCCAAGTGGCCAATCCAGCCTGCCCACGAGTAGTGTGTACCCACTCGTGACTGACGAACTCGCCGTTGTCACCATCGATCCTGCTCACCCTCGGCGGGAAGCAGCTGCGGTGCGCATTGTGGAGCTGCTCGTTGCAAACGCAAACCTTCCCTCAGCCACCCGCACGAGCGAACTCGTCAAACTCCGCTCGCTGATAACGCAGCTGACCATCGAGCACTACACCAACGATCCCGTGAGCAGTAATTCTGGAGGCAGTAATTCTGGGGGTAACGATTCTGGGGGTACGGCAAGGGGCGCCTCATGAGGTCACTCCTCATTCGATTCCCGCCTATCGCAATCGGCGGCGCTCTTGGGGCGCTCCTGCGCTACTGGCTGGAGCTGCACCTCGGCAGCACCGTCGGCTTTCCCATGGGAATCTTTGTGGCCAACATCGTCGGTGCTTTCATCATTGGCATCACCCTCACCCTCTTGCCGATCATCACACCTCGATCTGGGCCGACGCTGCGCCTCCTCATCGCGACCGGCTTCTGTGGCGGCCTCACGACCCTGTCAACGCTGGCGGTGTCGCTCGCTCAGGCGATCGTCCAGCGAGGTTTTGACTCCGCACTTTGGTACGCAAGTGCTACCATTGGGGCAGGCGTAGCAGCGGCATTTGTTGGTCGACTCTTAAGTCGCACCTGGTATCGCATGCGCCAATCCCCGGCCAACTAGCCAACGGGAAACGAGAGAACGGGAGAAAGCACGCAATGGAACACGAAATTCTGGTGATCTTCGTTAACGAGTCTGACCGCATTCATCACCACCCAGCCGTCGACTACATCATCCGTGAGGCGTTGACGGCCAATCTCGCCGGTGCGTCAGCCTTTCGAGCAGTCGAAGGCTTCGGGATCCATCACCATCTGCACCGTGAAACGCTCCTCTCCATGACCGACGACGAGGGCGTGGCAGTGGCCGTCGTCGACACCCCTGCCAAGCTCGATGCCTTTGTCGCTTCGCTCGTCGATGCGGGCGTTAAGGGCAACACCCTCCGGATCCCTGCGACGATGGGAACTCTCAGCTAGAGAAATGGACTGGCTACTCGTCGCAATTTTTGGCGCACTCGGCGCCATCACCCGGTACGTGCTTGATCGAGGGATCATGCGTCGGCTCAACGTTGACTTCCCGGTTGGCACCCTGGCCATCAACCTCAGTGGCGCGCTGGCCCTTGGCATCGTCGTCGGGTTGGCGACGCGTAACGTCTTGCCAACGGCTGCCGTCGTTGCGATCGGTGACGGTTTCATCGGTGCCTACACCACCTTTTCCACCCTCACCTTCGAATCACTCGCCCTCGTCTCGGAGGGCTCCATCACCTGGGGGGCGGCGAATATGATCGGGACAATCTTCGCGGCGACGACCCTCGCCTACCTCGGCATCCACATCGTCCAATAGACCCACCCAGCTGGTAGCGTCCGACACCATGAGTCCGCATGAAACGAACGTACTCGCGTCCGGTAACTGAGGTCACCATCGACGTAGCCTGCCCCAGCTAGACTAATCAGCTACGCAAGCAGAGGAGACCTTGATGCCACCAGATCATGATGGAGCACCTGGGCACGCCGGCACCTCAGGACATGCCGGGGTCGAGCAAACAAGCGCTGAGAGCTACTTTTACCAGCTTGAGGAGCACCGCTTTCGGCCGCTACGACCCAGCCAAGGACCATGGAGTCCCGGAGCTTGCCATGGTGGCCCACCGTCGGCGCTGGCCATCCACGAGATCGAGGGGCATCGCCCAGATGGGCACCGACGACTTGCCCAGGTTCACATCGACTTCTACGGCGAAGTGCCACTCGCCCCGCTGACGTTTACCACCACGACGCTTCGCGATGGCCGACGTATTCAGCTCATCGAGACGGTTGGGCGCACTGACGATAACCGAGCCGTCATCGCCGCTAGAGGTTGGCGTCTTGCGGTTGAACCAGACCGCAACCCCCACGTCGAGGGACCACTCGCCATCCCCGATTACGAGTCCGGTCACCCCGACGATGCTATGGCCTCGTTCCCGTATGGCGCATCCATCGACTGGTCCTTCCTCGAAGGCCACTTTGCCAAACCTGGACCGGCTACCGTCTGGGCGCATCCGGGGCTCAACCTACTCAACAAGACCCCACTCACGCCGGTCGAGGCAGCGTTGTTAGTCGCCGACTCGGCCAATGGCATCAGCTCCGAACTGGACTTCGCAGACTTCGTATTCATCCCAACGGTGGTCGAGGTCGTCTTTCGATCCAGACCGACAACGACCGAGATCGGCCTCTCCGCCAGGACCACGATTGACCGCGAAGGGGTTGGGGTGACGCGTGGCACGCTCTTTGACCGAGATCACGCCTATGGTTATCTCCTCCAGACGCTCTACGTGGAGCCTCGAAACCCTGCCTCATAGCAGGGCCCGTCACCGACAAGGGGGCGCGCGGATAAGACAGTCCCTGAAAAATAGACCAACGCCAGCTGCTTTGGCCCCATCAGACTCACTCCAAGACGGCCAATAGGTCAACCAACAGACGTGCCGAGGCGCCCCAAACGAGGTCGGGGCTACGCACAAAAAAGTGAAAGAGCCCCCACCCGGTGCCATCGCTATACCAGAGCTCACTGAAGTAATCCTTGGATCCCACCATGGCCAAGGGAAGCTCGACAACGGCCTCAACCTCGTCCTCATTGAGGTGCAAATCCGGTCGGGCATCCACGTGACCTACGACACCGGAAAAACTGCGTCCACTCCCCCGCACCGCGCCCGACCCCAGTAGCCCCAGCAACTTGACGTCCGAAGGGTCGATCCCCACCTCCTCATAGGTCTCACGAAGAGCAGCCTCGGCAAGCGTCTCTCCTGGCTCCACCGCACCGCCTGGGAAGGATACCTCGTGGGGATGGTGACGTAATGAGGGGGCACGTCGAGTCATGAGCACCGTGGGTGCCCCATGCATATCGGGGTAGAGCAACAGCAACACCGCGGCCGGGTTCTTCGCGATGTGGCCAGAAAGCGGCGACAGTCGGTCGCCGAGCGTTCGAATGACTTCATGGTGGGATCCGATTGTGATCCGCTCCCGATCAAAGGCAACCGGTACGCGACGCGCAACCTTGGGCAGCCGTTGGAGATAGCTCCCCAGGTCTCGAAGCTCCTGTGTCATTGACGGACCAGCTTTCTGGTCATCGGGCCCCAAGTGACGGGGGTCCAGCAATCATGGATCGTTACCACCACACAACGAACGCTGGCGGGTGTGTTAACACACCCGCCAGCGTAGCACCTTACTTCACCGAAGAAGGACAACAGGAATGATGGCTACATCATCCCGCCCATGCCGCCCATGCCACCCATGCCAGCGGCGGCCGCTGCGGCTGCACCGGCATCCTTAGGCTCGGGCTTGTCAGCGACGAGGGCCTCAGTTGTCAACAACAACGCGGCGATGGAGGCTGCATTCTGCAGGGCAGAACGCGTGACCTTCGCAGGATCGATCACTCCAGCCTTGACCAGATCCTCATAGACCCCGGTCCGGGCATTAAGTCCGACATTACCGGTCTCGCGCTCCACCGTCTGGACGGCGACAGGGCCCTCCAGGCCAGCGTTAAACGCGATCCACTTCAGTGGCTCCTCAAGTGCCTTGGCAATCAGCCGAGCACCCGTGGCCTCATCACCCTCCAACTTATTTGCTACCTCGACGACCGAGGCGCGCGCACGCAGGAGCGCAGTGCCACCACCAGCGACAATGCCTTCTTCGATCGCAGCACGAGTTGCTGACAAAGCATCCTCTATGCGGTGCTTCTTCTCCTTGAGCTCGACCTCGGTTGCAGCACCGACCTTGACGACGGCGACGCCACCAGCCAACTTGGCGAGGCGCTCCTGCAACTTCTCCCGATCCCAATCGGAATCGGTATCGTCGATCTCACGCCGAATCTGGGCGATTCGACCTTCAACTTCAGCCTTGTCACCGGAGCCGCCGATGATCTTGGTGGCATCCTTGGTCACCTCAACACGACGGGCTTCACCGAGAAGATCCAGCGTCGCATTTTCGAGCTTGAGGCCAACCTCTTCAGCGATGACTTGACCGCCGGTGAGCACTGCCATGTCTTGGAGCATCGCCTTGCGGCGCTCACCAAAACCAGGGGCCTTCACGGCAACGGAGGTAAAGGTACCACGGATCTTGTTGACGACCAACGTGGCTAGTGCCTCACCCTCGAGATCTTCTGCAATGATCAGCAGCTGACGGCCACTTTGCATCACCTTCTCGAGCAGCGGCAAAAGCTGCTGGATCGACGAGATCTTTGAGGAGTAGTAGACGATGTAGGGGTTCTCAAGGATCGCCTCTTGACGATCTGGATTGGTGACAAAGTATGGGGAGAGGTAGCCCTTGTCGAACTGCATACCCTCGGTGAACTCGAGCTCGAGACCGAAGGTGTTGGACTCCTCAACCGTCACCGTTCCATCCTTGCCGACCCGGCTAATCGCCTCGGCCAGGACCTCGCCGATCGCCTGATCGGCTGCGGAGATGGCGGCTACCTGAGTGAAGTCACTCTGGCCCTCGATGGGCTTGGCCTGAGCAGAGATGGCCGCAACGGCCGCACTAACGCCTTGTTCGATACCACGCTTGAGCGCCATGGGGTTGGCCCCGGCGGCCACGTTGCGCAGACCCTCACGGATCATCGCTTGGGCCAACACGGTAGCCGTCGTCGTTCCGTCACCGGCAACATCGTTGGTCTTGGTCGCTACTTCTTTGACGAGCTGGGCTCCCATATTCTCATAGGGATCCTCGAGCTCGATCTCGCGTGCAATCGAAACTCCATCGTTGGTGATGGTGGGGGCACCAAAGGACTTGGCGAGCACGACATTGCGCCCCTTTGGCCCAAGCGTTACCTTGACGGCGTCAGCCAACTTGTTGACACCGGCCTCCAGTGAGCGGCGAGCGCTCTCGTCAAACTGCAACATCTTTGGCATTACTTCACCACCTTTGCGAGTACGTCACGACCATTGAGTATGAGGAGATCCTCACCATCGACCGTGATCTCGGTTCCTCCGTACTTCGAGTAGACAACTGTGTCGCCTACCTTGATATCAAGCGCGATAATCTCACCAGTGGACTCTGCCCGCTTGCCTGGGCCAACAGCGAGGACCTGACCCTGCTGTGGCTTCTCTTTGGCGGTGTCAGGAATCACCAGGCCAGATGCTGTCCGCTCTTCGGACTCTGCTGGACGGACCACGATCCGATCCTCTAGGGGATGGAGATTCATGCTGTTTTGCCTCCTTGTTCGAGCTAACATGCCACTAATTGGCCAACTAGCACTCTAGCACCTCGAGTGCTAATCTCCATCCACACGGCCCGGTTTTCTCTCCGAACGCACCAGATCAGGTCCACACGCCTTCCAAGTGACTCGACCACCCTGGCCAGCTATTGTTTGCGAGCGATTTCAGTTCAAACCGGCCAGCCCCAACCGACGAGCCAAACCGACGATAAGCCAAACCGACGATAAGCCATGGCACACAACGCAGTTTTTTGCCCAGCTCCAAGCAAGAGGTTCAAATAGGAGTAATCAGCGTCCGCTGAGGATCGGCGTCCACCGCCAATACACCAGGATCGCCCTGCGATCGATGGAACGCAGCGGCGGCCGCGATCATCGCCCCGTTATCGGTGCAGTAGCGCTTGGCCGGTATCGCGTGCACAACGCCGTAGCTCTCGGCCAGTGTGCGGATACGAGTACGCAAGAGTTCATTCGCCGCGACTCCCCCGCCGATCACCAGCGAGGCATAGGGCGCCTCGCCAAGCGCACGTTCGACCTTGATCATGAGCGCGTCAACCGCTGCCAGCTGGAAGGCACTCGCGATCTCAAGGATATCCACCTCTGGATGGGTGCGTACGAATGACATGACCGCTGTCTTTAGCCCCGAAAAGGAAAAGTCCAACCCCTCACCCCGTAGACCGCGAGGGAAGCTGAGCTCTTGGGGCACCATCTTGCCAACGGCTTGCTCGATGGCTGGACCCCCCGGATAACCCAGATCAAGCAGTCGGGCCACCTTGTCAAACGCCTCGCCGGCGGCATCGTCCTTGGTCCGTCCGATGAGCCGATACCGTCCGGGTGCATCCACCGCAATCATCTCGGTGTGTCCTCCAGAGACGAGCAGCACCAGTGCCGGAAGCATCACCGGTGCCTCCAGGGCCGCAGCAAAGAGATGACCCTCCATGTGATCAACGGGGTAGAGAGGAAGACCCTGCCCGAGCGCCAGTCCTTGCGCACTACCGACCCCCACCATCAGCGCACCAGGCAGCCCAGGTCCATTGGTGACCGCGATCGCATCGAGGTCGCCAAGGCTCAGTTGTGCCTCTGACAGCGCCCGTGTGATGGTCGTCAAGATCGCCTGATCGTGAGCGCGTGCGGCCAACTCTGGAACGACACCACCAAAGGAGGCGTGGATTGCAACCTGAGAGTGGATCACCGATGCAAGCACCTCGGTGCCGGCCAACACGGCGACCGCCGTATCGTCACACGAGGTCTCGATCCCCAGGATCACGCCGGCATCCGCCAACGCTAAGGTTGACGGCTCGTGCTCCAGGCCTCGGGGGTCGTCGGCGTGATCGAGCGAGGAGTTATCACGCACCATGTGCTCGTCCCTCGTCATCGATTGTGGCCGCAATGTCTCGTCGACGGGCCAGCTCGGCTGGGGCATCCAAGTCATAGAGCCACATGATGATCGCATCCTCTTGGTTGTCGTGATAGTAACCTCGTCGAACGGCGACCGGCGCGAAGCCAAAGCGCTGGTAGAGCCGTTTGGCTCGCTCGTTGTGAGCACGGACTTCGAGGGTGCAGTCTTTGGTACCGTTCTTGTGTGCGGCATCGAGGGCGTCCAAGAGGAGTCGAGTCGCGATCTGGTGACCCCAGCGGGTAGGAGCAACGCCAACGGTCGCGATGTGAGCCTCATCTACCACGTAGAGCATGCCAAGGTACCCGATCACCACATCATCCTCAGTGGCGACCCGATAACGCCGATCCTTGCCGCGGGTGATCTCCCCCTCGAAGAGTTTGCGGCTCCAGGGAATGCCCGAAATCTCTTGCTCAATACGTAGGACCTCGTCGAGATGGGTGTCAGTCATCGTCTCGATGCAGATCACTGTCCAGTCCTTCCCACCCGGCCAATAGAGCCATCAGCGAGACGAACATCAAAACCTCGGCGCACGCCCGACTCCTTTACATACCAGGCACGCAGCTCACCAAGCGGAGTCAGGGCACCACGACGCCAGCGCGCGAACGCATAGTCGAGCAGTTCGACATCGGAGGCGACCCCAATGTCGACGACACAGGCGCCGCGGAGGCCGGCCTCGGCTCGCAGCTGACCACCAACGAGGTCGTCAGGCCCAACAACCAGATCGGCGATTGCGATGACACTCACATTCTTGATCACCGAGGTACTCGAGGGGTCCATGGGTGCGCTCAGATCTAGGCGCACCTCGGCCTGGATGGCCTTGGTACGACCGAGCGGCTCCAGCAACAGGCCACGCTGATGCGGTGCAAGGAGGTCGGCAAGTCTGAGCGCCATAGGATCGAGCGACCGAAAACTCACCACGGGAATCGATCGAGACCAGGCGAGGAGACGAACAAAGGCGGCACAACTGCGCAGCGCGAGCAGCGGTCCCGGACCGGTCACCAGTGCAAGGAGATCGATCGGCTCGCCACCTGTAATCTCGGCAACAGCGATCGCCAGGTCCCCAAGCGGTCGATCTCCGAGCCAAATGTGGGTATCGATGCCTCGCCGCCGCGCCAGCACCCTTGCTGGGCGCACGGTGCAGTCCACCAGCACAATCAGCTCATCATTTAGCGCAACCAATCGAGACGCTCCTGCCATGTCAGTGAACCTGAGATCTGAACAACACGCCCAAGACCAGCGACTTCGATCAAGATCGTCAACGGGTCGTAGTCCTCGAGCCCGTCGGCACGCTCAGCCCATTCGACGATCGCAAGAGCTCCTCGGTCGAGTTCTTCAAGGACTCCCTGTTCATCCAGGTACAACGGATCATTGACCCGATAGAGATCGACGTGGTAGAGGTCTCCACCAGGGCGCGTGTATGGCTTGATGGTGACAAAGGTGGGAGAGGTTACCGGCCGTTCAATGCCGAGTCCCGCCGCAATCCCCTGTGTCAAGGTCGTCTTGCCAGCGCCAAGCTCCCCGATCAGACACACCAGGTCGCCTGGACCCAGGATCGATCCGAGCCGCTGACCCAGGTCAGCCATGGCTTTTGCCGTCGCAACCTCAAGCGTTGGCACCATCATCCCCCATCAAAATCAGCCGTGCTCGGGCGAAGTCAACTCGCATCTCGGTCAATCGGGCCGAGCCACCACGCAAGGCATAGGCCGGGTGATACGTCGGAATGACGATCGCCGATCCATCTTCTGGCCGTTGCGTCGACGAGTCCATGAAAAAGCGTTGACCCCGCAACGATGAAAGTGAAGCCTTGGTACCAAGGATCCGACCGACCGCGATCCGACCGAGCAAGACGATCACCCTTGGAGCCACCAGTGCCAGCTGTCGGTCGAGCCATGGCGCACAAGCGTCCATCTCTTCGGGCAATGGGTCACGGTTGTTCGGGGGGCGACACTTGACCACGTTAGCAATATAGGTCTCGGCTCTCGTGCATCCCAACTCCTCGTGAATCAGACGATCCAAGAGCGCGCCCGAGCGCCCCACAAAAGGGCGTCCAAGCTCGTCCTCACGGGCTCCAGGGCCCTCTCCGATGATCATCAGATCACTGGGGACCGCACCCTCACCGACCACCACGTGGGTTCTCGTATTGGCCAACGGACACGACCGGCAGTCAGAGGCCTCATGCACCAAGCGTTGCATCGCTTCGATCGCGTCAGCCACGATATCTCCGCGGAACGCGATCGCTGATGCTGGTCAAGACCTCGTAGCTGATGGTCGAGAGCCGAGCAGCCACTTCATCGGCACCGAGCAACTCGTCTCCTTGGGCCCCGATCAACACCACCTCATCGCCGACGACCACCTCCGGATCATCGACCACCACCATCACGTAATCCATGGCAACGGTGCCCGCCAACACGTGGCGTCGCCCTCTGATCAGCACCTGTCCTCCGACCTCAAAGAGGCTGCGGCGCACACCATCGGCATAGCCGATTGGAATCGTCGCGATCTGGGTCCCTGCGGGAAATACCCGGCGATGGCCATACGAGACCCCACTGCTTTCGTCCAGCTCATGCAGGCGTACCACCCGGCTCACGAGGCGGAGTGCGGGTCTGAGCGAAAGCGATGGCTCTCCGTAACCATACATCCCAATCCCGAGACGTACCAGGTCAAATGCCGTATGTGGATAATGAACAAGGCCGGCGGTGTTGGCGATGTGCAAAAGGGGCCGATAGCCGAGCGACTCGACGACCCCGTCATAGGCCTCCTGCAACCGCAACACCTGCTCCGCGACGCTTTCGCTACCTCGGTCCCCCTCATCGGCTCGAGCAAAATGCGAGTAGACCCCCCGAACAGTGACACCTCCGGCAGCCGCCATCTTTGCCAACGTCGTAAGCGTCCCACGATCGCTGCCCATTCGGTGCAGCCCGGTCTCGACTTCTAGATGACACGATGGCCACAAGCTCCGTCGATCGGACCAAGACATCGACGTCATCGTGTCGCACAGGGTGGCAAGAGTCGGAACCGCAGAAATCGTGGGGGTGATGCCGGCTCGTAGCGCATCGACAAGGAATTGGGGTTCTGGCTCACTCAGCATCACAATCGGATGATCAGCGAGCGTCGCTCGAAGGGAAAGTGCCTCGTCTAAGGTGGCGACGAAGAACACCTCGGCCCCCGCCTGTAACGCTGCGGGCGCGACCTCGTTCGCACCATGGCCATACGCGTCAGCCTTGACCACCGCCCCGATATGCATCGACGCTGGTGCCGATTGTCGTGCGTACAACGCAAGCGCTGCGACGTTAGCTCTAACGACACCAAGGTCAACTTCCACGTAGGTTGGACGATGCGGTGACGAGATCACCGCAGCAGCTCCTCCACCGGTGCAACACGATTGAGGCCCCCGTAGTACTGGGCGATGGCGTCGACAAGCGTGCTCGCACGCACCTTCCCGGTGGTGACAGTGGCACCAGCGACCCCGTGGAGATACGCTCCCGCCCACGCTGCCTCATAGGCTGACATCCCTTGTGCCAGTAGACCAGCGATCACACCGGTCAGCACATCACCCGTACCCGCGCTCGCGAGTTTGGCCGAGCCAACCGCTATGAGGGCGCACCCTCCCAACGGGTCAGCGACGATGGTCGGCGAGCCTTTCAAAAGCACTACAGCACCCGTCTCAAGCGCTGCTCGGCGACAGGCCTGTACCGGCGAATCCTCGATCGCGCCAAAGACACGTTCGAACTCGCCCCGATGTGGGGTCAATACCGTCGCGGCACGACGCCGCGACAGCGTCCTCGCGAGATTGCTCGAATCCCGAAAACAGGTGAGCCCATCGGCATCAAGCACAACCGGAGCGTCCGAGTCGACGAGAAGACGGCGAACAAAGTTGCCAATCTGGAGCGAGCCACCGAGACCCGGCCCTATCACCATCGAACGGAATCTCCTCGAGGCCGTTACCACCGGCTCGGCGAAGTAGGACTCGAGGCGTTCGACCACAACCTCTGGTGGGTGATCGATTGGCTCGGCAGGATCCGCACGCGTTACCAGGTGGACGATACCAGCACCGACCGCCATCGCGCCTCCACACCCAAACGCTGCTGAACCGCGCATACCAGGTGAACCTCCAACGACCATCACACCTGCACTCCACTTGTGGCTCTGGGGGTGTACAAGCGGTATGACGGCATCAAGGTCGCGTGAGGTAATGAGGTGAGTCATAACGCTATCCGGCCGCAGCTCTGGCAAAATACGGATCAGCTTTCCCGCATGGACTCGCCCGGCCCCGAACAGGTGCCCGAACTTCAATGCCCCGACGACCACGGTCACGTCAGCGCGAATCGCATCCCCACACACCGCTCCGGTGTCACCGTCGATGCCGGACGGGATATCGACTGACAACACCCGAACACCGTCGGGGAGCTTCGGAGGGTCAAAGGGTCGCGACAGGCCCGTTCCGAGCATCGCATCGACCACTAAGTCCGGACTATGAGTAAAGGCAAGATCGTCGACATCGGCCGGTGTCAAGATGGTGACCTGCACACCAGCTCGTTGGAGATACCCTGCCATGGCACGACCGTCTCGGCCGTTGTTCCCGTTGCCCACGATCACCATCACCCGCCGCCCGTAGGTCCCGCCCAGCTCTTCGACGGCGATCTGTGCCAGTCGGTAGCCGACCCGGTCGATGACGGCACTCACCAACCCACGCTGTGCCAGTTGAGAATCGAACTTCGTGATTTCTTCGACCGAGACCACCGGATCCACGACAACGACCTCCCAACATCCGCTCGATCAAGAGCCTAGCGGTCGATACCTACCTCTCGCTTAGGGCAACCACCTGGGCGATGGCGAGGGTCTTGGTATGTGTCAACGTCAGCGCAAACTCGCGGCATCCGTGTTGATGCGCGAGTTCGAGAGCGGCTCCTGTAAGGTGCAAGGTTGGTTCACCAGTCGCGAGGCGCACCGTCTCAATCTCATGAAAGCGCACCGCCCCAAGTCCGACGCCAAGCAGTTTCATGGTCGCCTCTTTGACACAAAATCGTGCGGCTAGACTCTCAACTCGCCCGGAGACGGAGGCAACCTCATCTGGGGTGAAGAGGCGATCGGTCATCGTCTTGGTCCGTTCGAGCGCGACACGAAAGCGGCCAATCTCGACGGCGTCGATGCCAGTCCGAATCCTCATTCGACCTCTGGCGCCCCGACGGCCTCGGCAATCTCAACGAACCGGGCTGCCGGCGTCGAGAGGGTCTCTCTTGCCCGTGAAATCACCCGGAAACGACGGGAGATTGGAGGCAATTCACGGATCTCAACACGGACCAAGTCATGAGCCGCCACCTCACGCACCACTGCAAGCGAGGAGAGAAAACCACCCCCGACACCCTGGAGAATCGCCTCCTTCACAGCCTCACCACCGGCGAGTTCAATCGCCAATCGGGGGGCGAGGCCGCTTCTAGCAAGCGCCTCCTCGGTCGCGCGTCGAACACCGGAGCCGGCCTCGCGCAGGATCAGTGGAATTCTGGCGATCTCACCCCAGCCAAGCATCTGATTCGGCAAGGCTCCCAGTAGCTCAGGGCGCACCACGTAGACGAGGTGATCGCCCCCAACGACGATCTCGAGCATGTTGTCAGGCAACGACTCTGATGGTGATTCGATGACGCCTACCTCAAACTCTCCTGCGATCACGAGTTCGGTCACCTCTGACGAGTTGAGCGAGCGAGTGCGAAGATCAACCCCGGGGAATTTCGTGCGATACCGCACTAACCATCTCGGGAGGATATAGGCCGAAACGGTATTCGAGGCAGCGATCAACAGGAGACCATCATTGCCCTTGGCCACACTATCGACATAGTCCAAGACGCCGCGGTAGGTCCGGTAGACCTCTCGAGCGCGTCGCGCAAGATCCTCTCCGGCTACCGAGAGTTCGACACCGTGCCCCGAACGCACATGGAGTCGTTGCCCAACCGCGTCAGAGAGATGCTTGAGTTGCTGGGATACGCCAGGTTGTGAGATCCCAAGTTCCTTGGCGGCGTCCGAAAGGTTGTGGGTCTCCGCAACGATCGCCAAGGTGATCAGGTAGTTCGGATCGATCCGTCGCTGTTCAGGAGTAATCATAACTACTCTGAGTGTATCGCAAGAAACGATAAGCCATGAAATAGGCACCTCACCGGACGGATCAAACGACTGGGTGCATCTACGCTTTGATCATGACCCCACCTTGGCGCATAGGCTTCGTCGGCACCGAGCTTGCGCCCTTGACTGCAAGCGCTGGCGGCCTCGAACGCCTCGTGGTCGGCTGGGCAACGGCGCTCAACGAGCGACATCGGAGCGTGTGCTTTTCACCATATAACGACACCAGCCCTGTGGCCACCAAACCCGGTGAAAACCTAGCCAAGCTCCTGCGTGGCTGCGATGTCGCGGTGATCAACAACCGACCAGAGTGGGCGAACGCATTGGATATGCCAGTCGTTCTGATTTTGCATAACACCGCCGAGGCGTGGGGGCTCCCAGGGTTCGACACCACCAGCCAGCCAGTGGCCCCACCGGTAACGCTGGGCGACCACGTGGTCGTCTTGGCGGTATCGGCTTTCCTTGCTAGACACGCCAAGACCGAACTTCACTTGCCAACCCTACCTAGGGTCCTACCACCGTTCATCGATCCGGCGTTCATCGATCCGGCGTTCATCGATCCGGCGTTCGGGGATGCACCAGGGTGGCACCCGAACAACAACGCGCTCCTCTTCCCCAATCGATTGTTGGCCAAGAAAGGGGTTCTCGAGACCCTCGCCGCCATTGAACGCGTCGCTGATCCCAGCGTCAGGGTCGTATTTCTCGAGAACTTTGCCCCATGGACGCATCCCACCGAAGAACACCAGGAGCTACTTAGGCAACTACGGGCCTCTCCCCGATGCAGCCTCGAACCGCGCATTGGCAAGAGCGGAGCGTTGGCAACGCGCATGCTCGCCTCCAGTGCGATCCTCGCACCATCGACGCGACCTGAAGGGCTCGGCTTGGTCCCTCTTGAGGCGCTGGCCCTCGGTATTCCAACGATCATCAGCGCTCAGGGTGGCTTGGCCGAGCTTGCTCGCTACGGCGCGATGATCGTCGAACCCAGCGACACAACAAACTTTGCCCGCGCAATCGAGACCGTCACACGGCGAGACCCCTCCTCAAGGGATCTCTCGATCGACCATGAAGGCATCCGCGCAGATTACAGCTTGGAGCGATCGGTCTCGATCCTGGAAGCAGCCATTGGCGAGGCTATCGGGCGCTAACCACTTCGGTCCTACCCCAGCAAGCCACAAAAGTGCCTACGACCGACTATTCGACCGTCACCGTCTTGGCGAGGTTGCGCGGCTTATCAAGATCGAGCCCCCGAGCTTTGGCCATCTGACCGGCTAAGACCTGGAGCGGTAGCACCATGACCAGCGGCGACCATAGCGCCGCCGAGGCCGGGACACGAAGCACAACATCGGCAAGCTCGTCAGCGCTATGATCGTCATCATCGGCGACGACCACCAACGTGGCACCACGAGCACGCACCTCTTCGAGGTTCGAAAGCATCTTGTCATGCAGGCGGTCATTGCCGAGCAATGCAACCACGACCGCCTGTTCATCTAACATCGCGATCGGGCCATGCTTGAGCTCTCCAGCTGGGTAGGCCTCGGCGGCGATGTAACTGAGCTCCTTCATCTTGAGTGCTCCCTCCATCGCCACGGGATAGAGAAGATTCCGTCCGATGAAGAAAAACCGATCGCGCCCAAGGTAGGCAGCCACCGCGTCATACCACAGCGATGCTCGCTCGATGGTCATACGGATCTTTGAAGCCATCTCGGCGAGTTCCTTACGGCGGCGCTTGGCTTCATCTGGGTAGAGCACCCCCGTAAGCTCGCCAAGATAGATCGCCAGCATCCCAAGCGCCCCGATCTGGGCAAGATGCGTCTTCGTGGAGGCCACCGAAATCTCCGGCCCTGCCCGGGTGTAGAGGACAGCATCGGCCACCCGGCTCAGCTGGCTGCCAATCACATTGGTGATGGCGATCGTGCGAGCACCACCGAGTTGGCACTCGCGCAAAGCGGTGATGGTCTCGAGCGACTCGCCTGATTGGCTGATCCCGATCACCAAGGTCTCCGAGTCGAGAATGGGATCCCGATAGCGATACTCGGAGGCGACATCGACCTCGACCGGAAGCCGGGAGAGATGTTCAATAAAGTAGCGACCCACCAGTCCCGCGTGATAGCTGGTGCCACAGCCAATGACGACGATCTTGCGAACGCGGGCTAACTCATGAGGATCGATCGAGAGTTGGTCGATCACCGGAGCACCGTCAGCCTCCATGAGCGCTGCAACGGTGTCGTAAAGGGCATCCCCCGATTGGTGTAGCTCCATCTCGTAGTAGCTTGCAAAACCATCGAGCACCGCATCTTGTGAGCTCCACTCGAGCGCCAGCGGCTCGAGATCGGTCAATGGGACACCTCCGTCGCCATCGACACCATCACCGAGGACCACGACGACATCCTCTGGTATCTCATAAAACTTCGAAGCGAGCGAGAGAAATGCCGGTGCGTCCGATGCAAAGAATGACTGACCATTCGCGCTAGCCGCTAGCAACGGAGACGTACGACGAGCACCGAGCAGGAGCTGAGGATACGAACGGATGGCGACGACGAGAGCCATATGCCCCTGCAACTGTGCCATAACACGTTCGAGGGCGTCAGCTGGCAGGAGGCCTTCGGCGAGCGCCTCCTCCATGAGGTGAGCCACAACCTCTGAGTCCGTATCCGAGCGGAATGTGTGCCCACGTCCCTGGAGCTTGCCTCGGAGTTCCCGGAAGTTTTCGATGATGCCGTTGTGGACGACCGCGATCTCTTGATGGCAATCGAGATGGGGATGGGTATTGGCCAACGATGGAGCACCATGCGTGGGCCAACGCGTATGCCCGAGCATGACTTGACCAGTCGTAAAAGGCTGCTCTGCGAGCCAGCTCGCAAGCACGCTCATCGACTCCCGAGCGACCGACGCCTTCTCCGTGATGAGATCGCCGTCACGGATGATTGCGACACCCGCGGAATCGTAACCGCGATACTCTAATCGCCGCAAACCCTCAAAAATCGAGACCAGATCGAGATTCGACCCAACTGCTCCTACGATTCCACACATACTGGCCTCCTCTAGATGGCACCCAACCGACGTGCTACGAGCTCGACCTCACCGACAAGCCGGTCGGCAAGACGTTCGGCTACTACCAGATCGGCTGCCTCGACAAGGATCCTAAACACCGGTTCAGTCCCACTTGGCCGAAGAACGATGCGACCATCGGATCCCAGATCGGCCTCGAGTGTTTGATACAGCTCCCGAAACCCCTGATCGGCCATGATATGGTCCCTCGCGGCGGTGCGCACCTGCCGGTGCACCTGAGGAAACCGAACGACCTCTTTGGCCCGAAAGAGGTCAAGGGATCCACCCCAGCCATCGAGCGCGTGCAAAAGCACGCCCGCCGAGACCAAACCATCCCCTGTCGGTCCAAACTGACGGATGATGATGTGCCCACTCTGCTCCCCACCGAGGGCGAGGGAGCCCTCTTTGAGCGCGGTCGCAATCTGGCGATCACCCACATCCGTTCTCACGACGGATATTAGATGTGACCCCAGGGCACGTTCGAGTCCCAAATTACTCATCACGGTCGCCGCCAAGGCATCGTTGGTGAGCCCTCCGCGTCCCTGCAGATAGAGCGCGAACAGGGTCAACAGTTCGTCCCCGTCCACAATCACCCCTGACTCGCTAACCGCGATCAACCGGTCGGCATCGCCGTCAAAGGCCACCCCGAGGTCGGCACCAGCCTCGACGACAGCACGCGCAAGCACCTCCGGGTGCGTCGCTCCGACACCATCGTTGATATTGCGCCCATCCGGATGGTCTCCAAGCGCCCCCACCACCTCGGCACCGAGGCGCCGCATCAGCGCAGGGCCAAGCCTCCAAGCAGCTCCATTCGCCCCATCGACAACCACCCGCAAACGACGGCTAACCGGGCCAAGGCCCTCGAAAATCCAATCCAGGTACGCATCCTCGAAGGAGCGATGATCGACGCTGCCAAGCGATCCAAAAGATGGTCGTTCCCCACCGAGGAAGCCGGCCAACAGCTCCTCGATCTGATGCTCGATAGCCGGGGCCACCTTCGCGCCCTCGGCGTCAAACACCTTGATACCGTTATCGAAATACGGATTATGCGAGGCCGAGATCACGACCGTGGGTACATGCTCGGAACGAGCGACCCACGAAAGCGCACCGGTCGGTAGAACACCACAATCGATCAGGTGAACACCAACCGAGGCGATACCGAGCCCTACCGCCTGGCTAAGCCAATAACCAGACTCACGAGTATCACGCCCAATCGCAAAGGCTGGGGGCCGTATCGCAGTTGCAATACCGACCCCCAGCCAATATCCGACCTCCATGGTCAATTCCTGATTCGCACGTCCGCGAATCCCATCGGTCCCAAACCGAAGCATCTACCGCTTCGAATACTGCGGTGCCTTACGCGCCTTCTTGAGACCGTACTTCTTCGATTCCTTCTTCCGAGCATCTCGTGTCAGCATCCCCTCCTTTTTGAGGGCTGCTCGATGCTCTGGGTGCAGCGCGATGATCGCCCTGGCCAGGCCGAGGCGGATGGCATCTGCCTGACCGGCCGTACCGCCGCCATCGACGGTGGCGTACACGTCATAGACCTCATCGAGCTCCACGACCTTGAGTGGCTCGGTGAGATGCCCGCGCTGAGAGACCGACGGCACATAGGCTCGCAGCTCCTTGCCATTGACCACCACAGCACCGCTGCCTGGTACCAGCCGAACACGTGCCGTTGCGGTCTTACGCCGTCCGGTCGTTTGCGTTAACGGTGTCGTCATTTCGCTCCTTCGCGCGTGATCAATCGGCTGCTGAGGTCGAGCACCATCGGCTGCTGGGCAGCGTGTGGGTGATTCGGCCCAGCATAGACCTTGAGCTTGCGATACATCTGGCGACCCAGCCGGTTCTTTGGCAACATACCTTTGATGGCCAACTCTACGGCTCGCTCAGGATGCTTCTCCATCATCTCAAGAAACTTGGACTCCCGCAGACCTCCGGGGTAGCCCGAGTGATGGTAATATACCTTCTTCTCGGCCTTTGCACCGGAGAGTGCGATCTTGTCAGCATTGATGACTACCACGTGATCACCGCAATCCAGGTACGGTGCGAAGTATGGCTTGTGCTTTCCCTTCAGGAGACTCGCGACCTCAGTGGCCAGTCGTCCAAGGCGCAATCCCTGCGCATCGACGACCCACCAGTCACGCTCGACGGTGCTCGTGGTAGTTACAAAGGTCTTCATACCTGCTCTTCCTCGCTCAATTTTGTTGTCAGCCGTGGCGACACTCGGCGCTCCATTCTAGAGGAAAGTCAAGCTCCAACCGGTCAATTGTCGCCCAGTCTTGCTCAAATCCTGATTCTCGAAGACGTTCGGGAGCCCACTCCCATGCGTCTGCATAGCCAACTCTCCACAGATACAGACCCGAAGGCGGTGCCAATTCGGTGAGCACACTACGATCACGCGCTTCGATGGCGTCCATGACCCGTGCAACCGACCAGCGACCCCGCCCGACCTGAACCATCGCACCGACGATACGGCGAACCATCTGATGACAGAAGCTGATACCAAGGACCGAGAATTCGATCAAACCTGCACGCTCGATGATGTCGATAGCGTGCAGTCGCCGGCGATAACCGCCAGCACTACCAACCTTGCACATGGCGTCGAAGTCTTCGACCGTCATTAGGTAGGAGGCAAGCTCTCGCATACGATCAATATCGAGCGCCACTGGCAGTTGCCAGGCGTGGGGGAAAAGAGGATCCCTCGAGGCAGCCCGTACGCGATACAGGTATTGGCGCCATCTCGCCGAATGACGTGCATGAAACTCAGGAGGAACCCGCATCACCGCTCGAAGCATCACACCGTCCCCGACCACCACATGGAGCCGCGGCCAGATCGATACATCCACCTCGGGTACCTCTAGCGATACGACCTGACAGCGCGCGTGTACCCCAGCATCGGTACGGCCCGCCATCGCCACCTCAGAGGCATCGACGTTGAGCAGCTCAAGACCGTTGACCAGCGAACCAACCACGGTGCGCACCTGGGGTTGCGGCGCCGACCCGTGGAACTGCTCCCCATCATAGGCAAGCACCAAGGCCAACCGCATTTGAGGGCGCTCGAGAGGTTATCGCTTAGACGAACTCGATGACGACCATTGGCGCGCCATCGCCGTGGCGGGGCCCGCGCTTAAGAATCCGAACGTAGCCACCCTGGCGGTTCTGGAATCGCGGTCCCACCTCATCGAAAAGCTTCTTGGTCGCATCCTCATCACGAAGAAACGCGATCACCTGACGCCGTTGGTGAAGATCGCCCTTCTTGGCCTTCGTCACCAACTTCTCAATCACTGGGCGCAAGGCCCGCGCCTTGGCGTCCGTGGTCAATATGGACTCTGCAGCAATCAACGATGCGCACAGATTCGCCAACATGGCGCGCTGATGCGAAGCATCGCTGCCAAGACGGTTACCCCTTTTCGGTCGGCCAGGTACCATTTAACCTTCACTCCTTAGAGACATATTTCGTAACGCCAATTTCTCAGCAACTTCATCGAGCGACTTCTGCCCGAAATTCGTGATCGCGAGAAGGTCATCAGCGGTACGTTCCACCAAATCACCAATGGTATTAATCTGAGCCCGCTTGAGACAGTTCCGGGGGCGCTCGGTCAAATCGAGCTCCTCGATCGGCAGATCAAAGTCCGGGGAGCGCTCTTCAGCCGCAACCTCATCGGCCACGACCAGCCGACTGGCATCGGCGACCAGCTCAGAGACCAGCGCGAAGATCCCCGTCAGCGTTCCTGCGGCCGAAGCCAATGCCTCACGAGGCGTGATAGAACCATCCGTCTCGACATCGACGACGATTTGGTCATAGTCCGTAGCCTGTCCGACACGGACCGGTTCGATCACGTAGTTCGCGTTCCGAATTGGGGAGAAAATAGCATCGATCGGGATGATACCGATGGTGTTCGTCCGCTTGTTGCGCTCGGCCGAGACGTAACCCCTCCCTTGCTCGACGACGACATCGAGTGCGAGCCGACCCTTGTCGGATACGGTGGCGACATAGAGGTCAGGATTCACAATCTCAACGTCAGAGGACAGCATGAAATCGCCAGCATGGACCGTCGCTGGACCCTTGATATCGAGTCGGATCGTCACCGGATCGGGAGAATAACAACGAAGAACGATATCCTTCAAGTTCAAAATGATGTCAATGACATCTTCCTTGACACCGCCGATGGTGGTGAACTCGTGCAAGGCATCGTCAAAGCGCACCTGGGTGATCGCCGCCCCCGGAACCGACGACAGCAACACCCGTCGAAGCGCATTCCCAACCGAATGGCCAAAACCTGGCTCAAGTGGGCCAATGGAAAAGACCTGTCGGCTGGCGGTCTCCTCACTTACCTCTTCTACCTTCGGCCGCTGAATAATGAGCATTAATCGTTCCTCTTTGTTTCTCTCGTGATCACTTCATACGATCATGAACACCTCATGATCACCATTATCTCTAGGCCACGCTCTCCAAGGCGACACATTGGGCCTTTTGGATCGAAGCCGGCCGCCCCGGACTACTTCGAGAAGAGCTCGACGACCAGCTGCTCACGTACGTCAAGATCAATCTGATCTCGAAGCGGCGTATTGAGCACCCGAGCCGAGAATCCAGCCGGAGCCATCTCGAGCCAGGCCGGCGCAGGGCGGGAGAGGACATCTCGGTTGAATTCGATGACCGCAAGCGTGCGGGAACTCTCCTTCAGCGAAATCTCCTGTGAGGGACGCAACCGATAACTCGGTATATCCACGCGGCGTCCATCGACCAAGATGTGGCCATGGCGCACCAGTTGACGTGCCTGAGCTCTCGACGATCCCCAACCCGCGCGATACACGACGTTGTCCAGACGCAGCTCGAGTAGCTGCAAAAGGCGCTCACCGGTGATTCCACGCTGCCGAGCTGCCTCACCATACGTCTTCGAGAACTGTCGTCCCATCACACCATAGGTGCGACGAACCTTCTGCTTCTCGCGAAGCTGGATCGAGTATTCCGATGGCTGGCGCTGGCGATCACGACCGTGCTCCCCGGGGGGAAATCGACCGATGGTGATCGGGCACTTAGCACTGTCGCACTTTGGTCCCTTGAGGTACAACTTGGTCTTTTCCCTGCGACACAACCGACAAACCGGCCCCGTATAACGCGCCATCTACACTCGTCTCCTCTTCTTTGGCCGGCACCCGTTGTGCGGGATCGGGGTAACATCACGGACCGAACGAATCTCAATCCCTGCCGATGACAACGCCTTATGCGCAGTCTCACGACCAGAGCCAGGACCCTTCAACATGACGTCGACCTCTCGAACACCGTGCTCCATCGCGCGCTTTGCGCAGGTCTCACCCGCCACCTGCGCTGCAAACGGCGTCGACTTTCGGCTACCCTTGAAGCCTACGTTGCCCGAACTCGCCCAAGCAAGCACGTTGCCCGTCGGATCGGTAATCGTCACAATGGTGTTATTAAACGACGAGTGAATATAGGCGACTCCTCGCGCAATATTCTTCCTCTCACGTTTACGAGGTCTTCTACCTCCTGGTCGTGGCTTTGCCATGAAACTCCTCTCAAAACCCTCTGCGCGGCATCGTAGATGAAACCGCCCTCTGACAACCCTCTGTCAAACCTTCATAACCCTGTTCGTCTTGCCAGCTCACTGGACAGACGCTTAGGTTAACGCTTCACCTTTTTCTTACCAGCGACCGTCTTGCGAGGACCCTTGCGCGTCCGGGCATTGGTGTGGGTGCGCTGTCCGTGCACCGGAAGTCCACGACGATGTCGAATGCCTGCATAGCACCCAATCTGCACCTTACGCTTGATGTTTTGATCAACATCGCGACGAAGATCTCCCTCGACCTTGAGGTTCTGATCGATGTAGGTACGAAGACGCAGCACCTCATCGTCGGTCAAATCACGAACCCTCGTGTCAGGATTAACCTCGGTGAGAGCGCAGATCTGCTGCGCCGTCGTCAGTCCAATCCCAAAAATATAGGTAAGCGCGATCTCAACACGCTTTTCCCTTGGAATATCTACCCCTGCTATACGAGCCATGCCTATCCCTGCCGTTGCTTATGCCGAGGGTTCTCGCAAATAACGAGCACCCGACCTTCTCTGCGAATCAACTTGCACTTCTCACAGATTGGTTTGACGCTTGGTCGCACCTTCATAGTGATCCTTCCTCACAGCGAGCGAACACGCTTGCCTACCGTACTCTCTCTGACGCCTCATACAACACTCCTCCAAGACCCTTGCCCTGGAGCCACGAAACCGGATGGGCTTGCCACCTCGATCTCGTAACACGTAACTCTGCACCGAACGACTGCTCGCTAGCGATTGCCCACCGGAGTAGCCACTCACTGGCGACAATGACCGCTAACCATCACAGTCACCGGACCAGTTGTTCCACAACAACCGAAGACTCACGGCAGTGCCGCGATCTTCTTACCTACTTGTATCGATAGGTGATACGACCCCGAGCGAGATCGTAAGGGGTGAACTCTACCTGTACCTTGTCTCCGGGCAAAATCCTGATTCGATGCATCCGCATCTTCCCAGAGCTATGGGCCAGAACCTTGAGACCATTCTCGAGCTCGACGCGGAACATCGCGTTCGGAAGTGGCTCCACCACTGTCCCTTCAAGGACGATCGTGTCCTCTTTTCCCTTTGCCAGTTCATCCTCCTACCGATTACGCTGATTGATTGCCTATCCAGCACGCACCAACCGGGCACGACGCTAAAGCCACGACCGTTCGATCGCGAGGCGCAAAAAGCTACCCTGCTAGTATAATCGGGAATCCACTCACGGAGTCCCGTCCATCACGGTAAAGACCTCCGGACCTTCGTCGGTGATCGCTATCGTGTGCTCAAAGTGCGCCGCCCACGTGCCATCGGCCGTGACGACCCCCCAACCATCGGGCAACACGACCGTATCCTCTCCCCCCAACGTCAGCATCGGCTCAACCGCGTAAACCTCATGGACCCGCAGCTTGGGCCCCGCCCGCCCAGGCCAATAGTTAGGAACGTTTGGCGGCTCGTGCATCTGTGTTCCGATGCCGTGGCCTACATACTCCCGAATGACACCAAGATGGGCACCAAGCGCCACCTCCTCGACCGCTCGGCCGATGTCGTGAAGATGATTGCCAGCCACCATCTGTGCAATTCCGGCCGCAAGTGAATCCTTCGTCACCTCAATCAGCCGCTCCACGCGCTTGGGCACCGAACCGACCGCTACCGTGATCGCCGCATCACCATGGTAACCCTCGACGATCGCGCCAGCATCGATGGAGATGATATCACCCTCTTGTAGTACCTCTTGCGCACTCGGTATCCCGTGAACGATCACATTGTTCCGCGAGGTGCAGATAACCGCCGGAAATCCGTGGTATCCAAGGAAGTTCGAGCGTGCTCCTCGATTTGCGAGCACCTCTCGGGCCACCGTATCGAGGTCTGCCGTCGTTACCCCGGGTCGCACCGCCATTCGGCAGGCTTCGAGCATCTCCGCTGTCACCCGCCCAGCTTTGCGCATGGACGCGAGTTCAGCTGTTGTCCGAATCATACTGCACCACCTTCGAAAAAACCGTACCTCGCAAGTACCTCACTGATCCGACCGAGCACCTCGTCTGGGGTACCGATGCCATCGACCGTCTCCAACAGCCCCATCTGGGCGTACAGACCAAGCAGCGGCGTCGTTGTCTGTTCATAGATCTCAAGCCGGCGAAGGATGGCGGTCTCCGTGTCATCTTCGCGTTGGATCAGCTCACCACCACAATTGTCGCAGATGTCAGCCACTTTCGGCGGCAGTTCATCCGAATAGATACTGCCACAGACCGAACATACCCTCCGCGACGACAGCCTACGAAGCACCAGCTCCACGGGAACCTCAAGGTTGATTACGACGTGCAAGGTAGCCGGCGCGAGCAGCTCATTGAGCGCAACAGCCTGGTCTTTGGTACGTGGAAAGCCATCGAGTACGAATCCGCGCAACCGAGCATCGGGTTGGGCAAGCCGTTCGGCGATAACACCATTGATGACCGAGTCCGGCACGAGCTCACCACGGTCCATAAAGGACTTCGCCCGTTGACCAAACGGCGAGCCGGCCGCAACAGCCGCCCGAAGCATATCACCAGTGGAGATGTGGGGAATCGCGTAACGATGGGAAACCCGGACGCACTGCGTTCCCTTCCCTGCCCCTTGTCGCCCGACCAATACGAGTCGGAGAGGGTGACCAGAGGGCATTTACTTCAAGAATCCCTTGTAGTTACGCATGGTGAGCTGTGAGTTGATCTGCTTCACGGTTTCCAACGCGACGATGACCGAGATCAGGATCGTGGTACCAGCGTACGGGAAGGAGGTGATGTGCCAAGCCGACAGAAGAATCGAGGGAATTACGGCGATGGCCGCGAGAAACAGTGCTCCAGGAAGCGTAATCCTGTTGAGGATCCGAGACAGATACTGCTGGGTCGCCTGCCCTGGACGAACCCCAGGGATGTACCCATTCTGCTTACGGATAATCTCCGCCTGCTGATAGGGGTCGAACGCCACCGTCACATAGAAGAATGTGAAGACGATGATCAGCAGACCGTAGGTGATGATGTAAAACCCACTGGTGGCATTCAACAGATGGTTGTTGACAAAGGTACGAAAGCTATCCCAAGGGATGACATTGGACAACAGCACCGGGAAATACAGAATCGATGATGCGAAGATGATCGGAATGACGCCGGCCTGATTGACCTTCAGTGGGATATAGGAGTTCCCACCCTCGTACATCCTCCTCCCTACGACTCGGCGCGCGAACACCACCGGGATCCGTCGCTGCCCCTGCTCGACGAAGACGATGGCCACTAACAGCAAGAGGACGACGAGCACGATCACGGTGAACTTCACAGCGCCCGCCTGATCAAAGATCAACCTCCCACCGGAAGGGATGATGCTCACAACGTTGGCGAAGATCAAGATCGACATTCCCTGCCCAACACCACGCTCGGTGATGGACTCAGCCATCCACATCACAAGTGCCGTACCCGCGGTCAAGGTCAAGATGATAAAGAGAACCCGGGGAATCGTGAAATTCGGGATGAGGTCAAGTGACTTCTGGTTGGCCAAGAGGATGCCAAGTCCACTATGGAAGACAAAGGCGAGACCCGTAGCCTGCAACACCGCTAGGCCAATCGTGAGATACCTGGTAGTCTGCGTGATCTTGCGCTCGCCTGCCGAACCCTGATCCCTCCACTCGGTGAGCTTGGGAATGACACCGGTAAGGAGCTGGATGATGATCGACGACGTGATGTAGGGCATGATCCCAAGTCCAAAAAGGGCTGCTCTCGACAGCGCACCACCGGAAAACAGATCGAGGAACCCGAAGATGCCAGCACCTTGGGACTGAGTCACCAGCTGATGGATGGCCGAGTAGCTCACACCCGGCACTGGGATATTAGACCCAAGTTGGTAGATTCCGACGATGAATAGCGTGAAAAGGACCTTATTCCTAAGGTCCTTCACACGAAAAATATTGACAAAATTCTGCAGCATCAGACTCTACAACGCTCCTGGCTCACTACCGGTTCATCAGAGCATTGCCCAACGATGGGCGCCGACCGGATTTGTACGGCAACGGCAGCTCAGCAACAGAACCACCAGCTGATTCTATCAGCTCCCGCGCAGTCTTCGAGAATCCATGCGCTGAAACCTGTAACGGGCTGGTCAGGGCACCCCGGGCGCAGACCTTCACCAGGGCACCTTTACGGATGACCCCAGCTTCTTGGAGTGACTCCGGCGAGATGACCGTCAAACCACGTTCGGCCAGCATGGCCAGTTGATCAAGATTCACAACGGTATACGAGATACGAAACGGATTATCGAACCCTCGCAGCTTCGGAATCCGCTGCGTCAACGGCAGCTGACCACCCTCAAAACCAACGGGGATCGTATCCCTGGCACCCTGTCCCTTGGTACCGCGACCAGCGGTCTTGCCACCTTTTCCGCCGATGCCGCGACCGACACGACGCTTGCGAGTCTTTGCACCTTCGTTCGGTGCAAGATCATGCAGATAAATCATTTCATCTCCTCCACGACGACAAGATGCGCCACGTTGCGCAACATGCCACGAATCTCTGGACGATCTGGGAGCACGTGTTCCCTCCCGATGCGACCAAGCCCAAGTGCTCGCAGCGTACCACGGTGCACTGGTTTGGAACCTATCAACGAACGAACTTGGCGTACCTTGATCTGGGCTGGGGCGCTAGCTTTGTTGGCTCCAGTTTGCTTAGCCATGTGTACTCTCCTGCTGTCGCTTTCGCTCCTCAAATGAGGCAAGCATGCCCTTTGGAGCAATCTGATCTGGGTACTTACCACGCGCTTTCGCGACCTGATCAGGACTCAAAAGATGAGCCAAACCATCCATCGTGGCGTGGGCAACGTTGATACCGTTCGATGAACCGAGCGACTTCGCGAGCACATCCGTAATCCCCGCCATCTCGAGAATAGCCCGTGCGGCACCCCCGGCGATGACGCCGGTACCTGGTGCGGCTGGCTTGAGCAACACGCGACCAGCACCGGCACGTCCAATGATGGGATGCGGGATCGTGCTCCCAGCCAACGGGACAGAGATCAACTTACGTCGAGCCTCCTCGGTACCCTTTTGGACGGCGATACTGGCCTCTTTGGCCTTACCGTAACCGATGCCAACCCGACCATTCCCATCGCCTACCACCATCAACGCAGTAAAGGAGAACCTGCGTCCACCCTTGACTACCTTGGATACGCGATTAACTTTGATCGTTCGGTCTTCGTATTGACTCTCAGCCATCTAAAACTCCAATCCCGCTTCCCGGGCTGCCTCTGCAAGCGCAGCAACCCGGCCATGATATTGAAAGCCACCCCGATCAAAGACAACCTTGGTGACCCCATGCGCCTTCGCGCGCTCTGCGATCACCTCACCCACCTTTTTCGCAGCCTCGCAGTTGCTGGTAGACCCACTCACCAGGGCTGCCTCGAGTGTTGACGCGGCGACGAGCGTTGCTCCGCGACTATCGTCGATCAGCTGCGCAAACATGTGCTTGTTGGAGCGATACACCGCGAGTCTTGGCCTCTCGGGAGACCCAACGACCTTGCCACGGACCCGCTGATGCCGTCTCTTTTGTCGACTATACGACTGGCTCACTGACATCGCTACCTACTTCCCGGCCTTTCCAACCTTGCGTACGACCTTCTCACCCTCGTAACGAACCCCCTTGCCCTTGTATGGCTCCGGCTTTCGAATCTTGCGGATGTTGGCGGCGACCTGACCAACGAGCTCCTTGTCAACCCCTTGGACGACCAACCGGGTCGGAACCGGCGCTTCGAACCCGATCCCCTCTGGCGCCTTGACGATCACTGGATGCGAGAACCCAAGTGCCAACTCCACCTCACTCGGAGAACGAAGCTGGGCTCGGTAGCCAACACCAACGATCTCAAGCTGCTTGCGATAGCCCTCACTGACGCCCACGACCATGTTCTGAACCAACGTCCTCGACAAGCCGTGCATCGCACGCGCTTGCCGAGTGTCATCGACCCGGTTTACCGTGACAACACGATCATCCAGCGACACCGTCACCATCGGAGGCATCTCCCGCTGGAGCGTACCCTTTGGACCCTGAACCTTTACAGTACCTCCGTCGACGGTGACATTGACTCCGTCTGGCAGGACTATGGGTTGCTTACCTATGCGTGACACTTGATCAGACTCCTCTACCAAACATGACAGATGACCTCGCCGCCGACGCCCGCCTTGCGAGCATCACGATCGGTCATCAGACCGTGCGATGTCGAAAGCACCGCAACCCCCATACCTCCAAAGACCCGCTGAATAGACGCGGCCTGGGTATAGACACGAAGACCGGGCTTGGAGACCCTTTGAATTCCGTTGATAGCGCACTCACGATTGCGCGACCCTACGTAACGCAGTTGAATCTCAAGAACCGTCCCTGGCCCTGACGTAGCTGGCGCCACCGAATAGCCATCGATGTAGCCCTCCTCCTTCAGGATGCGAGCGAGCTCGGTTTTAATTTTAGAACCGGGCATCCGCACCACTTCGTGTCGTACACGGGACGCGTTGCGGATCCGCGTGAGCATATCCGCAATCGGATCAGTCATACTCATCGCTTACCTCCTACCAACTGGCCTTCGTGACACCAGGAAGCTCGCCTAGATGCGCCATCTCCCTGAGGCAAATTCTGCAGAGTCCAAACTTCCTGAACACTGCGTGTGGACGGCCACAGCGCTGGCAGCGCGTGTAGGCCCGTACCCGATACTTGGGGCGACGATTCGACTTAGCAATCAATGCCTTGGTGGCCATTTACAAACCTTCCTTCCGGAATGGGAACCCAAAAGCAAGCAACAACGCCCGACCCTGGGCATCAGACTGTGCCGTAGTGACGATGGTGATATCCATACCGCGCGTGGTATCGATCTTGTCGTAGTCGATTTCAGGGAAGATCAGCTGTTCGTTCACACCGAACGAATAGTTACCATGGCCATCAAACGAACGCGGGTTCAGGCCCCGAAAGTCACGGATGCGGGGGATAGCGATGGCGACCAGCCGATCAAAGAACTCCCACATACGGTCACCACGCAGGGTCACCATAGCCCCAATCGGCATTCCCTCTCGGAGTTTGAACGCAGCGATCGACTTTCGGGCACGCCGCGTGGCTGGCTTTTGCCCCGTAATCGCCTCAAGATCCCGAATCGCCCCCTCCAGCAGTGACTGCTGTTGCGTTGCGCGACCGACACCCATGTTGACCACGATCTTGTCAAGGGTCGGAACTTGATGAATATTCTTCACCCCGAGCTCCTCGAATAACTGGGCCTTCACTTCGGCATCGTAGCGTAGCTTGAGACGCGGCCGCTCAGTCATTGTTGTACTCATAGCGCACCTCTACATTTACGACAAACGCGAACCCGCTTGCCAAACTCATCAACATCCATCGCGATACGAGTCGGTCCACACGTCGAGCACACCACCGCCACGTTGGACGCATCGATAGGGAGTGACTTCTCGATAATGCCACCCGGCGTTGTCGCATCTCTGGATTTGGTGTGTCGTTTTACGACATGCACGCCCTCAACCAAGACCTTGCCCTGGGTTGGGAAGGCTTTGAGAATCTGACCCTCAGACCCCTTGTCTTTTCCAGCAAGGACCCTCACACGGTCTCCACTCTTGAGACGCATCACAACACCTCCGGCGCCAACGAGACGATGCGCATGAACCGCTTGTCACGAAGCTCACGACCGACCGGTCCAAAGATACGCGTACCCCGGGGCTGCATCTGATCGTTGATCAAGACAGCCGCGTTATCGTCGAAACGGATATAGCTGCCATCGGGGCGACGAGACTCCTTGCGAGTCCGTACCACGACACACTTCACAACGTCACCGCGCTTAACACCCGCGCCTGGCAGGGCTTCCTTGACGGTGGCGATAAAGACATCGCCGATACCGGCGTAGCGCCGGCGACTACCACCGAGGACACGGATGCAGAGTACCTCGCGGGCACCCGAGTTGTCCGCCACTCGAAGACGGCTCTCCTGCTGAATCATCTTGCACGCTCCACTACTCGAACCAATCTCCAACGCTTCAGCTTCGAGATCGGTCGAGTCTCAACAACCTCAACCGTGTCTCCCACATGTGCCTCGTTATTTTGATCATGCACGTACAATCTCTTGGTCTTAGAGATCGTACGCATATACCGCGGGTGACGCACTCGCTGATTGACCAAGACCACGATGGTCTGATCCATCGACTCGGAGGCAACCACACCCTCGCGAACCTTGCGCTGAGGACGCTCCTCGTGCAACTCGCTCATTAATTTCCTCCCTGAGCGACACGCCGCTCACTCAACACCGTCTCGATACGGGCGATCTCCTTGCGCAGCAGACCCAATCTCGCGGTATCCGTCCCTTGGGCCGATGCGATAGCGAACCGAAGCCGGAACAGCTCCTCTTTGGTATCCGCCAACTTCTTGGCCAACTCATCATCAAGTAGTTCGCGCAACTCCAGAGCCTTGGTCATCGCGTGCCTCCAATTGCTTCGATGCCTTCTTTGACAACGAACCGCGCCTTGATCGGAAGCTTCTGAATCGCTCGCTCCATAGCGGCACGACCCAACTCCTCACTAACCCCATCCAACTCAAACAGAATCTTGCCAGGGCGGACGACGGCAACCCAAAACTCCGGGTTACCCTTACCAGAACCCATGCGGGTCTCCGCCGGCTTCTTGGTCACCGGCTTGTCCGGGAACACCCGAATCCAAACCTTTCCACCACGACGCACGTGTCGAGTCATGGCAACACGAGCCGCCTCAATCTGGCGTGCCGTGATCCAACCCGGCTCTAACGCTTGGATACCGTATCGACCAAAGCTGACTTCGGTGCCTCCTTTGGCCTTGCCGGTCAGGCGACCGCGATGGGTTTTACGATGCTTGACCTTACGTGGCATCAACATCGGTTAATCCACCTCCTTCTTGAAGTGAGGAGCCTCGTGTCCGTCGTCCTTGGTTCGACGTTCGATATCTTCCTCTTCAGCCAGCAACCGCTCGAGCTCCTCGGGAACCACTGGCTCCTCGACGGTGGTAGGAGCAACCGTGGCGACCACCTCTTCCCCAGCCGCCTTGCGCCGGCCACCACCCGCAGTAATGATGCGTCGTGGGCGCTCGGGAGCTACCCTCGGCGTCGGTACAGCAGCAGTTTGGTACGGCACGACATCGCCGCGGTAAATCCAAACCTTGACCCCGACGCTACCTGAGTTCGTATGCGCCTCTCGTAGCCCGAAGTCAATATCGGCTCGCAACGTGTGGCGAGGCACACGACCTTCGCGGTGTGTCTCACGGCGTGCCATCTCGGACCCACCGAGTCGCCCAGAACACTGAACTGTGACCCCTTTGCCGCCTTCCTTCATCACGATCTGGATGGAGCGCTTCATGGCACGACGGAAGCTAACCCTGCGAGCGATTTGGTCGGCAATGCTCTGCGCCACCAGCGTCGCATCGAGCTCTGGGTTACGCACCTCTTCGACATTGAGCTGTACTCGCGGATAACCTGTGAGCTTCTCGAGCGCCTTGCGCAATCGATCGACCTCGGAACCCTTCTTCCCAATGACAATTCCCGGACGCGCTGTATGAATATCTACCTTGAGTCGATCACGGGTGCGTTCGATATCGATACGCGACACTGCAGCCGTCGCGAGCTCCCGCTGAAGCCAGGACCGAATCTTATAATCCTGTATGACCCACTTCTGGTAGTCCTTGTCAGCGTACCAACGAGACTTCCAGTCCGTCGTGATACCAAGACGAAACCCGTAAGGATGTACCTTCTGACCCACTATGAGTCCTCCTGCCCTTCATCCGCCCCGGAATCTTCTGTCGATGCTTCCTCGACGCTCGCAGCTTTGCTAGAACCCTCATCGTCGGGGGCCACCTCAGCTTGACCGGTAGCATCGCTTACATCCTCGGCGACCTCACCCTCGGCGACCTCACCCTCGACAGCATCACCTTCTACAACATTATCCTCAGCCAGGCTGCCCTCTACGATATTGGTCTCAACTGCATTGGTCTCAACTGCATTGGTCTCAACTGCACTGGTCTCAACCCCGCCGGCCTCGATCCCAGCGTCAGCCGCTGGAGCCTCGGTTGCACTCATGTCGTCGCCTGGCATCACTTCATCCGGCTGAACAGCTTCGTCCGTCGGAGGGAGCGCTCGCTGACTCTCACGTGGCCCACCGGCTCGCGATGAGGCTACGCGCTGGCTCCGTCGAGCACTCTGTCGCCCTGAGCTCTTCGCAGCCGCTACCCGACGCATCTCAAGTGGCATCTCCTCGACGACAATCGTGATGTGGCAGCTGCGCTTGCGAATGCGAGTCGCACGTCCTCGAGCGCGCGGTCGAAACCGCTTAATCGTAGGACCCTCGTCAGCAAAGGCCTGAGCCACGAAGACCTCGTCAGCTCCGAGACCGTAACGAACGGTCGCATTAGCTACGGCTGAAGCCAGTAGCTTACCGACAACTTCACTGGCCTCACGATTCACCAACGACAGTGTCCGAATAGCCTCGACTGCCGACTTGCCTCGAATGAGGTCAAGTACCTGGCGAGCCTTGGTAGGACTCATACGGAAATATCGCAATACGGCTCGTGCCTGGTTGGCCTGCATGGTCTGTGTCACTATCTTCTCCTCGCCGTCTTTTCTTGTCCAGCGTGGTAGCGGAACGTTCTGGTAGGCGCGAATTCTCCAAGTTTGTGCCCAACCATCGACTCGGTGAGGTAGACGGGGACATGCTTGCGTCCATCATGGACCGCAATGGTGTGACCGACCATGTCTGGGATGATGGTGGACCGACGTGACCAGGTCTTGATGACCCGCTTCTCGTTCTTCTCATTGAGATCATCTACCTTCTTGAGGAGATGATCATCGACAAAGGGACCCTTTTTCAGACTTCTGGGCATCGTTTATCTCCTGGCTCCACGACCGCGACGTCGTCGAATAATAAGTTGATCGGAATCACGATGGGCGCGACGAGTACGTCCTTCAGGCTTGCCCCACGGCGACACCGGGTGTCGGCCTCCCGAGGTCTTGCCTTCTCCACCACCCAACGGGTGATCGACCGGGTTCATGGCGACACCACGGGTCTGTGGTCGCACGCCCTTCCAGCGATTGCGCCCAGCCTTACCAATCGAGAGGAGCTCGAACTCAGCATTCCCGACCTCACCAATGGTGGCCCGGGCATCTGCCGGGACACGGCGCATCTCAGTAGACGGCAGTCGCAGTGTGGCGTACACTTCATCTCGGCCAACGAGTTGGACGCTCATACCGGCTGAACGGGCAATCTTGCCACCCTGTCCTGGCCGGAGCTCAACATTGTGCACCACCGAACCGACCGGAATGGCCCGCAACGGGAGGGCATTGCCAACCGTGATGTCGGCACCCACCCCCGATTGCACCTTGTCACCAACCTTCAACCCTCGAGGAGCAAGAATGTAGCGCTTTTCACCATCGTGGTAATGCAAGAGTGCGATTCGAGCATTACGGTTCGGATCATACTCGATCGCTGCCACGGTGGCCGGGACACCGTCTTTGGTGCGCTTGAAATCGATGATGCGGTACTGCTGCTTGTGGCCGCCCCCACGGTGGCGCGCGGTCTTGCGACCCTTGGAGTTACGCCCACCAGTGCTCGACTTCGGTTCGAGCAGTGACTTCTCTGGAGCCTTTTTCGTCAGCTCGTCGAACGTGGAAACAGACTGAAAACGTCGTCCCGCGCTCGTCGGCTTGCGTCTACGGATCGCCATTACCTACCTACCTCTGCAACAATTCGATTGCGAAACCCTCGCGAAGGGTCACATACGCAATCTTGGTATCCGGACGAAAGCTGATTTTCCCAGTACGACGATTCCGGTTCGACTTACCCTTACGGTTCAAGGTGTTTACCTTGGCAACCTTAACCTCAAAGAGCTGCTCTACAGCCTTACGAACGTCGATCTTGGTGGCATCGGTGTCCACCTCAAAGGTATAGACACCTGTATCCATCAGCTGATAACTCTTCTCCGACACAAGTGGACGGCGAAGGATCTGATATCGATCTCCAGCGTGCATAACCGCTACTCACCCTCTCTCTGGCTCAAACGTGCCACAATGGCCGTCAACGCGGCCTCCGTGAAGAACACCACGTCACTCGTCAACACCGTACGTGTGAGCAACGATGCTGGTGTCGCAATCATGAGGTCCGGAAGATTGCGGAAGCTGCGAACGATCGAGGACTCACCTGGAAGCGCCACGAGGGCTATACCCTTGCCATCAAGACCCGCACCTCGCACGATGGTCACCGCGGCCTTGGTCGACGGCGACGCTAGGTCACCACGAAGGACGAATATGGCTTCTCCTTGGGCTCGATCACTGAGCGCCTGTCGTAACGCCGCGCGTACCATCTTCTTAGGTGTCGCCTGCGCATAGCTGCGCGGCCTTGGTCCATGAACGATACCACCACCAGTGAACTGCGGCGCTCGCGTCGATCCTTGACGGGCGTTACCGGTTCCCTTTTGGCGGAAGGGCTTGGCACCACCACCCGAGACTTCTGCGCGCGTCTTGGTGGAGTGAGTACCCCGCCGACGATTTGCCTCCTCGGCTACAACTACTTGGTGGAGGAGACCAACGTTAGCGGGCACTTCGAAGACATCACCAACGAGTTCAACTTCACCCTCGAGAACACCGGAAACATTGACAACCTTGGCTTGCAACGTCATGCCCGCTTTCCACCCTTCACTGTGTCCCGGATGACGACCATGCCGCCCCTCGGCCCTGGAACCGCCCCTTTGATCAAGAGCAATTGGCGATCCGGCTCTGATCGCACGACCTCGAGATTCATAATGGTGGTTCGCTCGCTACCGTATTGGCCGGCCATCCGCGTACCCTTGAACACGCGTGCTGGTGTCGCACAGGCACCGATGGAGCCGGGTGCCCTGTGCTTCTTATGGTTACCGTGGCTTCCACCTTGGCCCTTGAAGTTGTGCCGCTTCATTCCACCCGAGAAACCATGCCCCCTGCTGGTGGCCACCACATCAACTCGGTCACCGCTATTGATAGCGGACGCGTCGATAGCCGCACCAACGGCCAACTCTTGAGAACCCTCAAGGCGAAACTCCATGATTTTGCGACCCGGCTCAACACCCCTGGTGGTGAACTGGCCTAGCACCGGCTTCGTCAGCCGCGACGGCTGCACTACGCCGACGGCAACCTGAACCGCCTCATATCCATCGCGATCCAGCGTCTTATGCCGTAGGACCCGTGCGGGTAGCACTCGAATTACCGTGACCGGAACGACATGATCGTTATCCACCCAGACTTGGGTCATGCCGACTTTCTCGCCAACCACTGTTTTACTAGCCATGAATCCCTTCAATCTTTGCAACGGCACATACGGATACAACCGCATTGGTGCCACGGTGTCACGAATGCCGGAGGGTCCCGCGAAGGCACAACCGGACAAGAAACGACCTAATAATACTAATCACACCACGATGCCCACCAGGCACCCGGATTGGGCCTTTTTAAACGTTCTGGATTTTGATCTCGATATCGACACCCGCTGGTAACTCGAGTCGCTTCAACGCGTCCACTGTCTTTGCCGAGTGATCAACGATATCGAGCAGCCGCTTGTGAATCCGCATCTCAAAATGCTCTCGGGAGTCCTTGTACTTGTGCGGTGAGCGGATCACCGTATACCGATGGATATCAGTTGGCAGTGGCACTGGCCCAACGACCTTACCCTGTGTCCGTGTTACCGTATCAACAATTCTCTGTGTCGAGGCTTCAAGGATTTCATGATCGAAACCCTTGATCCTGATCCTGATTCGTTGCTTGTCAGTCATTTCGCTCCGTATCTCGGCCGGATCCGGTCCGGCAACCGCCAAAACACAGGGAATGGCCCGGAGCTGACTCCGGGCCATTCACCGCTTAACTACTTGATGATCTTCACGACGCGACCAGCGCCAACGGTTCGACCACCCTCACGGATAGCGAAACGGAGACCCTCGTCCATCGCAATCGGCTTGCCTAGCTCGACCTTGATGCTGATGTTATCACCAGGCATCGCCATCTCGGTGCCTTCAGGCAACATGATGCTACCAGTGACGTCCGTGGTCCTGAAGTAGAACTGAGGACGATAATGGTTAAAGAACGGCTTATGACGACCGCCCTCCTCCTTTGAGAGCACGTAGACATTGGCCTCAAACTCGGTATGCGGAGTTATGCTACCGGGCTTGCAGACTACCTGACCACGCTCAACATCGGTACGCTTGACGCCGCGCAACAGGACACCAACGTTGTCTCCTGCCATGCCTTCTCCAAGCTCCTTGTTGAACATCTCGACGCCGGTAACAACGGTCTTTTGCGTCGGTCGCAAACCAACGATCTCAACCTCTTCGGAAACCTTGACCTTGCCAGCCTCAACCTTGCCGGTAACAACGGTGCCACGACCAGGAATGGTCAACACGTCCTCAATAGGCATCAGGAATGGGCGATCGAGTGGTCGCTCAGGCTCTGGGATGTAATCATCCACCGCAGCCATCAGCTCGAGAATCTTCTCCTCCCACTCCTTGTCACCTTCGAGTGCCTTCAGCGCCGAAACACGGACGATAGGAGTATCGTCACCTGGGAACTCATACTCGTTCAGCAACTCTCGGACCTCAAGCTCGACGAGGTCAAGCAGCTCCTCATCATCGACCATGTCCGCCTTGTTGAGCGCCACGACAATGTAGGGAACACCAACCTGGCGGGCAAGCAGAACGTGCTCACGAGTCTGGGGCATTGGACCATCGGTTGCCGCGACGACCAAGATCGCACCATCCACCTGGGCGGCACCCGTGATCATATTCTTGATGTAGTCGGCGTGCCCAGGCATATCGACGTGGGCATAGTGCCGCTTGTCGGTCTCGTACTCAACATGCGAGATGGCAATGGTGATACCACGAGCCTTCTCTTCCGGGGCCTTATCGATCTGATCGAAAGGCTTAAACTTCACATTTGGGTTGCCCTCAGACAATACCTTGGTAATCCCTGCCGTCAACGTCGTCTTACCATGGTCAATATGACCCATGGTTCCGATGTTCAAGTGAGGCTTACTCCGCTCGAACTTCTGCTTTGCCATCTTTTCCTGCTCCGTTGCTACTCACTGCGCCCACACGGCGCAACCTTGACCCATTACAGAACTACGTAGTCTACTCGCCTCGGACCTTACGGACGATCTCCGCCGCAATCGAATCCGGGACTTCTTGATACGCGTGGAACTGCATGGTATACGTCGCACGACCTTGCGTCTTCGAACGCACGTCGGTGGCGTAACCAAACATCTCCGACAATGGAACCAGGGCGCGAATAACTTGGTTATTCCCAACCTGATCCATGCCCTCGACCCGGCCACGCCGAGACGAGAGATCTCCGATGACGTCCCCCATGTAATCATCAGGGGTCACCACCTCAACCGCCATGATCGGCTCGAGCAGCACCGGATTTGCAGCCCGTACCGCCTTCTTCACCGCCATGGAACCCGCAATACGAAACGCCATCTCAGAGGAGTCAACGTCGTGATACGAACCAAACACCAGGGTGACCCGCAGATCCTCCACTGGATATCCGGCGAGCACTCCCGACGAGAGCGCCTCCTGAATACCCGCGTCCACTGAGGGGATGTATTCCTTGGGGATGACGCCACCAGTAATCTTATCGACAAACTCGTAACCGCTTCCGGTACCGAGCGGCTCGACGTTGATGACAACGTGGCCATACTGACCACGTCCACCCGTCTGGCGGATATAGCGCTCCTCGATGCGCTCTACTGGCTTTCGAATCGTCTCGCGGTAGGCAACCTGCGGCTTACCCACGTTGGCATCCACCTTGAACTCGCGTAGCATGCGATCAACGAGGACTTCAAGGTGCAGTTCACCCATACCAGAGATGACCGTCTGCCCAGTCTCCTGGTCAGAACGCACCCGAAACGTCGGGTCTTCCTCAGAAAGAGCGAACAACGCCCGACTCATCTTCTCCTGGTCAGCCTTAGTCTTTGGCTCGACGGCCACATGAATCACCGGATCCGGGAACTCCAGGCTTTCAAGAATGATTGGCTTTGCCGGATCGCAGAGGGTATCCCCCGTTGTCGTATTTTTAAACCCAACCGCGGCTACGATGTCGCCGGCAGCCACCGAATCGATATCCTCCCGGTGATTGGCATGCATGAGCAGGATGCGACCAAGTCGTTCTTTTTTGTCCTTGGTTGAGTTCAAGACCGTCGCCCCTTTTTCAAGGGTCCCGGAGTAGACCCGGAAATAGGTCAGCTTCCCAACAAAGGGGTCAGTCATGATCTTGAACGCCAAGGCTGAGAACGGCGCATCGTCAGACGGCTCCCGTTCAATATCCTCGGCTCCCGAAAGACTGGTCCCAATTGCAGGCTTGATGTCAACCGGCGATGGGAGATAGTCAACCACGGCATCAAGCAATGGCTGTACACCCTTGTTTTTGAAGGCTGACCCACACAGGACCGGCACCAGCGAGTTGGCGATGGTAGCCTTGCGAATCGCACCTTGAAGAAACTCAGGCGATATCTCCAGATCCTGGATATAGAGCTCCATCAGATCATCATCGAAATTACTGAGCACATCGATGAGCTCGCGGTGGGCATCCTCTGCAGCGCTCTGTAAATTGTCCGGGATGGCTTCAGTGTGGAACTTATCACCCATGCCCTCATCCCAGATAATGGCCTCCATGCGAAGCAGGTCAACGACACCCAGAAAGTCACTCTCCGAACCAATCGGGAGCTGAATCACCAAAGGAATGGCATCAAGCCGATCCTTGATCATCGCGACGCAACGCTCGAAGTTCGCTCCAACGCGATCCATCTTATTGATGAAACAGATCCGCGGAACCGAGTACTTGTTGCCCTGGCGCCACACCGTCTCGGATTGGGGCTCCACGCCAGCAACCGCATCGAAAACAGCGACGGCTCCGTCCAACACTCGAAGCGAACGCTCCACCTCCACCGTGAAATCGACGTGTCCCGGCGTATCGATGATATTGACTCGATGGTCCTTCCAGAACGCGGTGGTAGCAGCAGAGGTAATGGTGATACCACGCTCCTGCTCTTGAGGCATCCAGTCCATCGTCGCGGCCCCTTCGTGGACCTCGCCGATTTTGTAGTTCTTGCCCGTATAGTAGAGAATCCGTTCGGTAGTAGTCGTCTTGCCCGCATCGATGTGGGCCATAATACCGATATTGCGAATTCGCTCGAGAGGGATCTCTCGCTTGGTAACCATTTACTCCTTCTCCTCTACATCCACGATCTCATCGAGAGAACGGAGACGCCCGTAGCAGTCTTTCCAGAACCATGAAATGGGGACCGACTGTCAAACTACAACTAACCAAATCGACCACATATCATGGACGGGTCTCATCTCAGAAAGGGCGACCCGAATGCGCAGACGCCCATTCAATCCGACCGAATTGTTCAAACGACCAGTCTAGGTCATCAACGCTGACAACGGATTGCAGTTTGACACTGGCTTGTCCTTGCCCGTTGACACTGACCTGCCCTTGCCTGGCAATCGCCACTACCAACCAGCTGGCTGGGCATCGCCGACCACCCGGCAGATGAACCCGTACTCTCTGTGATTACTACTTCACTATCTGCATTCCATACCTACCAGCGGTAATGCATGAATGCCCGGTTTGACTCCGCCATCTTGTGAGTATCATCGCGACGCTTCACCGACGCACCGACGCCATTGGAAGCATCCAAGATCTCATTCGCCAACCGCTCGACCATCGTCTTTTCCCGGCGGCCCTTGGCGTTGGTGACAATCCACCGAATCGCAACGGAGTTAGCCCGCCGAGGCTTAACCAAAACCGGAACCTGATACGTAGTGCCGCCAACCCGTCGCGAGCGCACCTCAGTATCGGGGCGAGTATTGTCCACCGCTCGCTTCAACACTGCGACTGGATCGCTACCAACCTTCTCAGCGACGATGTCGAGCGCCCGATAGACAATGTGCTCCGCAACCGACTTCTTGCCACTGACGAGAACCTTGTTCACGAACTGTGCGACAAGGACTGAGTGATAGATCGGATCTGCCGGGATAAACCTCGGCTGAATGGGTCCCTTCCTGGGCATAACGCTACTTCTCCCTCTTCGCACCGTACCGGCTACGAGCCTGCTTACGATTCTTTACTCCAGCCGAATCAAGCGATCCTCGGACGATCTTGTAACGAACACCGGGAAGATCCTTCACGCGCCCACCCCTCACGAGCACGATGGAGTGCTCTTGAAGATTGTGGCCGATCCCTGGGATATACGCCGTTACCTCAACACCGGACGTAAGGCGCACGCGTGCCACCTTACGCAGCGCCGAGTTCGGCTTCTTCGGAGTCGCAGTGTAAACCCGCGTACATACGCCTCGTCGTTGCGGGGATCCCTTCAACGCTGGTGTCTTGGTCTTCGTCCGCTTGGACTCGCGACCTTTCCTAACTAACTGTGAAATGGTAGGCAAGACGTTCCTCTCGTCAATTACATTCTGGTTTAGCCAACACACAGAGCAGCCCAGAGCCACTCCTGGCCCAACGGGACAGTCTAACGGTCATTGTGCTTGAACTAGCCTTCCTCAATGAGATCCTCGGGACCAGCCTCTGGTTCATCCTCGGAACTCCAGAAGGAAAGTTTGCGATGGAACGGAGCCTTCACCTCGACCGAACGATACTCCTTCACGCCGGAACCAGCCGGAATCAGCTTCCCAAGGATAATGTTCTCCTTGAGACCAAGCAACGGGTCTGATTTCCCTTCGATCGCGGCCTCGGTGAGCACCCGCGTGGTCTCCTGGAATGAGGCGGCGCTAAGCCACGACTCGGTAGCTAGCGAAGCCTTCGTAATCCCCATCAACTCAGGCCTACCTTCGGCTGGCCTCTGGCCTTGCGCAAACAGTGCTCTGTTCACCTCAGCATAGATCTGGGACTCGACACGCTCGCCCGGCAGGAATTCCGAATCTCCAGGCTCCGCAACCAAGACCCGACGGAGCATCTGACGCACGATGAGCTCAATGTGCTTATCGTGGATTGGCACGCCCTGGTCACGATAGACCTTCTGGACCTCTTCAACCAGATACTGCTGAGTCTCGCGGATACCTTTGATTTCGAGCACCTGCTTTGGATCGTTAGGACCATCGACCAGTGGATCGCCAGCCGCCACCTCTTGTCCATCCTGGACGTTGAGATGCACTCGGGTCGGCAAAAGATACGTCTCCTCGGTACCGTCATCGTGCACAACACTGACTCGCTGGCCGTTCTCCTCATCCACGAGTCGGACAACACCGGCTCCATGGGTCAGAATGGCAGCACCTCTCGGCGTCCGCGCCTCAAAGAGTTCGACGACACGAGGTAGTCCATGGGTGATGTCCGAACCGGCAATACCACCCTGGTGGAACGTACGCATCGTCAGCTGAGTTCCAGGCTCTCCAATGGATTGCGCAGCAACGACGCCAACCGCCTCACCCAGCTCGATGAGACCAGTCCCGCCAAGGGACTTGCCATAACACATCGCACAGACACCGTGTGCAGTTTCGCAGGTCAAGGCCGAACGAACCCGGATCTGATTGACCCCCGGATCCTCAGCGATGGCGGTCACCAAGGCATCGGTGAGCAACGTTCCGCGCCCCAGCTCGGTACCATCGCCCAAGCTGACGGCATCGGCTAACACGCGCCCAAATGCACGACTCTCAATGTAGAAGCGCTGTCCCAACTCGTCCAATCGGATGTCTTCGAGCCAAATCCCTCGATTCGTGCCACAATCGATCTCTCGGACGATCATCTCCTGGGCAACGTCGACAAGGCGGCGCGTGAGATACCCTGAGTCAGCTGTTCGCAACGCAGTATCAGCCAGACCCTTGCGCGCTCCGTGGGTAGAGAGGAAATACTCGAGAACCTGGAGTCCTTCGCGAAACGAAGACTTGATAGGCCGCGGGATCATCTCACCACGTGGGTTGGCTACCAAACCTTTGATACCCGAGATCTGGCGGATCTGTTGTGGGTTACCTCGAGCGCCAGACTCGATCATCATGCCCAGCGGGTTCATGATGTCGGCCGCAAGCATTTCGTCGATCGCGTGACCGATCTCAGCGGTAGCTGAGGTCCAGATCTCGATCTCCTTCTGCTTGCGCTCGTCATCGGTGATGATGCCCCGCTTGAACTGTGCCTCAGCCTTTTCGGCCTCGCGCTCGTAGCGGTTCAGAATCTCTGCCTTGGCAATCGGCGTCTTCACGTCGTCGATGGAGATGGTCAAACCAGACTGGCTGGCGAACCGGAATCCAAGATCCTTGATGGCATCAAGCGTGACCTGCACCGTAATGCGGTCGTAACCATTGGCCACCTCTTCTACGATCGCCCCAATGGGCAGATTCTTCTTGCCGATGATCTCGTTGACAAATCGGAAATCCTCAGGTAGCGCCTCATTGAAAATCACACGTCCAGCCGTCGTGCGCAGCTCCTCCACCACGCCATCCGATCCAAGACGTCGCAGGCGAATAGGGGCATGTAGACCCAGTTCACCAGTGTCAAGGGCCCGACGCACTTCATAATTGTGTCGGAACACCTTACCCGCACCGATCTCATCCTCTCGGATGATGGTCAGATAAAACAAACCGAACACCATGTCCAAGCTCGGCACGGTAATCGGTCGTCCTGTCGCGGGCGAGATGATGTTGTTCGCCGAGAGCATCAAGACTCTGGCCTCAGCCTGTGCCTCCGGCGACAGTGGCAGGTGAACCGCCATCTGGTCGCCATCGAAGTCGGCATTGAAAGCCGTCGTTACCAACGGGTGGATCTGGATCGCCTTGCCCTCGACCAAGACCGGCTCGAATGCCTGAATACCGAGTCTATGCAGCGTCGGTGCGCGGTTCAAGAGAACCGGGTGCTCCCGGATGACCCCATCGAGTACCTCCCACACCTGAGGGCGCCGTCGCTCGACCATGCGCTTGGCAGATTTAATATTCTGGGCAAACTCAAGTTCAACCAACCGACGCATCACGAACGGCTTAAACAGTTCAAGCGCCATGAGCTTAGGGAGACCGCACTGATGCAACTTGAGCGTTGGGCCGCCCACGATGACCGAACGACCGGAGTAGTCCACGCGCTTACCGAGAAGGTTTTGCCGAAATCGACCTTGCTTTCCCTTGAGCATATCCGAAAGACTCTTGAGTGGACGGTTACCGGGTCCAACAACGGGACGACCACGCCGTCCATTGTCAAACAGCGCGTCAACCGCCTCCTGGAGCATGCGCTTCTCGTTGTTGACGATGATCTCTGGTGCCCCAAGATCCAACAATCGCTTGAGGCGGTTGTTGCGGTTAATGACGCGACGATAGAGGTCATTCAGGTCGGAAGTGGCAAAACGGCCACCATCGAGCTGAACCATCGGCCGCAAATCCGGGGGTATGACAGGTACGACGGAGAGAATCATCGCCATCGGGTCATTGATTCGCCGACCATCTTCGTCACGTCGATTGAAGGCCGACACGATCTTCAAGCGACGAATCGCCTTTTGGCGGCGTTGCGCCGACAGCGGACGCCGGGCATCCGTCGGTTCGATCATTTCACGGAGCTTGACCTGCTCGGCATCGAAATCGATGCGATTGATCAGATCAGCAATCGCCTCAGCACCCATGCCACCCTCGAAGTACTCGGAGTAGCGAGCCCGAAGCTCACGCCAGAGGATCTCGTCCTCGATGATCATCCGAGGATAGAGCTCCCGGAACTCGTCGAAGGCTCGACGCACCAGCTCGATCGATTGGTTCGCACGCTCACGAACGGACTGGATCTCCTTTTCGAGCTGTCGCTGGCGCGCACGTACATCGCTGTCCTTCGCGCCCTCGGCCTCCATGGCCGCGAGCTGCTCCTCGAGTTCCTGGAAGCGATGCTCGATCTCGATATCGCGAGCATCCTCAAGGCCTTTGATCTCCTCGAGCATCTCGGTCTCCAGATTCGGAAGCTCCTGGTGCCGACGATCCTCGTCGACCGCGGTGACCAGGTTGGCAGCAAAGTAAATCACCTTCTCGAGCTGCTTAGCCTTGAGCTCCTCTTTGGGGGTAGTACCCATGAGAAGGTAGGCAAGCCAAGACCTGGTGCCACGGAGGTACCAGATGTGTACGACAGGGGCAGCCAACTCGATGTGGCCCATGCGCTCACGACGCACCTTGGCACGAGTGACCTCGACCCCACAACGCTCGCAGACGATACCCTTAAATCGCACCCGCTTGTACTTGCCACAGGCGCATTCCCAATCCTTGGTTGGTCCAAAAATCCGCTCGCAGAATAGGCCGTCACGCTCGGGCCGCAAGGTCCGGTAGTTAATCGTCTCCGGCTTCTTTACCTCACCACGTGACCAGTTCTTGATATCATCCGAGGTTGCAAGCCCAATTCTGATCTGATCGAACCGGCTTAAGTCGAGCATCTAAATACCTCTTTCTTGACGTCCATCATCTTCGTAATCAACATTGCGCTCGGGACGACTGAGATTGATGCCCAGGTCCTCAGATGCCGAGTATGCATCTTCGTCAAGCTCACGTAGCTGCACTCGCTCACCCGTTGGTGAAAGCACATCCACGTTCAAGCACAGCGACTGCATCTCCTTAATCAGCACCTTAAAGCTCTCAGGGATCCCAGGCTCTGGGATGTTCTCTCCCTTGACGATCGACTCGTACACCTTGACGCGTCCAACGACGTCATCTGACTTGATGGTCAAAAGCTCCTGGAGCGCATAGGCAGCTCCATAGGCCTCAAGTGCCCATACCTCCATCTCACCGAAGCGCTGGCCACCAAACTGGGCCTTCCCACCGAGAGGCTGCTGGGTGATCATTGAGTATGGGCCTGTTGAACGTGCGTGGATCTTGTCGTCCACCATGTGGGCCAGCTTGATCATGTACACATAACCCACCATGACCGGGCTGTCATAGGGTTCACCGGTGCGACCGTTGTAGAGTTGGGCCTTGCCGTCCTCGCCAACCAAACGATTGCCATCGAATGACTGTGCATTGAGGTTGACGAGGAGCTCCTTGATGGTGGGGAGTCCACCAGCCTCCTCGGTCTCGTCCCAATGGGCACCGTCAAACGACGGGCTCGCTACCCAGGTATTGGGTATGGCACGCGGCTGTGTCTTATGGCCCTGCACCTGGCCCTGACTTGCATCGATGGGCGTCCAACCCCATTTGGCAGCATAACCAAGATGTCCTTCAAGAACCTGACCAACATTCATACGAGACGGGACACCGAGTGGGTTGAGGATGATATCCAACGGCGTACCGTCTGCCATACGCGGCATATCCTCCAAGGGAAGAATTCGCGAAATGACACCCTTGTTGCCGTGGCGACCAGCAAGCTTGTCCCCTTCGGAGATTTTGCGGTGCTGCGCAACATAGACACGGACTAGCTGGTTGACACCTGGGGGCAGTTCGGTGGAATCATCTCGGCTAAACACCTTGATGTCAATCACCTTCCCATATTCACCATGGGGAACTCGGAGCGAGGTGTCTCGCACCTCACGCGACTTCTCACCAAAGATCGCACGCAGGAGTCGCTCCTCAGGCGTCAGCTCTGTTTCGCCCTTCGGCGTTACCTTCCCAACCAAGATGTCGCCCGGTCCCACCTCGGCACCGATCCTGATAATGCCCCGTTCGTCTAGATCAGCAAGTGCCTCTTCCGATAGGTTCGGGATGTCCCGGGTGATCTCTTCAGCACCAAGCTTGGTGTCACGCGCATCAGTCTCGAACTCCTCGATGTGAATCGAACTCAAGACGTCGTCGCGGACCAGACGCTCGGAGATGATGATGGCATCCTCGAAGTTATACCCTTCCCACGGCATAAATCCGACGAGAAGGTTCTTGCCAAGGCCCAACTCGCCGTTTTGCGTGGAGGGGCCATCGGCCAACAGATCGCCGACCTCAACCCGATCACCCTGATCAACCAAGGGACGCTGGTTCCAACAGGTATTCTGATTCGAGCGCTCAAACTTTACCAATCGATATCGCTTGGTGCCTAACTCCATGCCAGTAGCGTCGGTTTGCCCTCGGTCGTAGGCGACAACGATCGAGTCGCCAGTCACCTCAGTGACTAACCCCGACCCCTTGGCCACCAAAACATCTCCGGCATCGAGACCCGCACGTGCCTCCACGCCGGTCCCGACAAATGGAGCCTCTGGAATCATCAACGGAACCGCCTGCTTTTGCATGTTGGCACCCATCAACGCGCGGTTGGCATCATCGTGCTCAACGAACGGAATCAACGAGGTCGACACCGAAACCACTTGGGAGGTCGAGACATCCATCAGATCAACCTCATCAGGGGTTGCCAACTCCACCTCGGAGGTCGAGCCATAGGAGACTTCATTCACCCCTACCTTGACCACCGCACCTTGTGGACCGCGTCGTACCAGGATCTTCGATTCAACGAAGCGTCCTTCAGCATCAAGCCGCGCATTGGCTTGGGCGATGACGAACTCTTCCTCCTCATCCGCTGTGAGGTAGACAATGTCGTCGGTCACCCTACCATCGACCACCTTGCGATATGGGGTCTCGATGAAGCCGAACTTGTTGAGTCTCGCGTAGCTCGCAAGCGCTCCAATAAGCCCGATGTTTGGGCCCTCTGGCGTCTCAATCGGGCACATGCGGCCGTAATGAGATGAGTGGACGTCTCGTACCTCGAAGCCTGCACGCTCACGTGACAGACCACCAGGCCCGAGCGCTGAGAGGCGACGCTTATGGGCAAGGCCAGAGAGCGGATTGTTCTGATCCATAAACTGCGACAACTGGCTGGTTGAGAAGAACTCCTTCACCGCTGCCACGACCGGGCGAATATTGATGAGACTCTGAGGCGTGATTGCCTCAACGTCTTGGGTAGTCATTCGCTCTCGAACAAGGCGCTCAAGCCGGGACAGACCAATCTTGAGTTGATTCTGAATCAACTCACCAACGCTGCGCACCCGCCGGTTAGAAAAGTGGTCCTGGTCGTCGTAGCGGTAGCCAAGCTCACCACTGGCCAAATGCAGCATGTACGACGCCGTCGCCACCACCTCGGCCCGTGAGAGCACACCTGGTGTCTCGTAATCAGTGTCGAGCGGATGTCCAAGAATCTCTTCGAGCCGTGCGATCTCAGGCTTGAGACGCTTATCAATCTTGTAGCGACCGACGCGAGTTAGGTCGTAGCGCCTCGCCTGAAAAAATGCCCCTTCAAGGTACATGCGAGCAGCATCGGCATTCGGCGGCTCACCAGGGCGAACGCGCTTAAACACCTCAAGCAAAGCTTCGTCTTCAGTCTGTGACTGATCCTCTTTTTCCCATTGCGGGATCAAGAAGTCAAAGTGCTGCACCAGCTTCTGGAGATCACCAGGATCCGAGAACCCTACCGCACGTAGCAAGGTAAAAAGACTCAAACGTCGTTTCCGTGCCACCCTCGCCCCAGCCTGAATATCGCGACCGGGCCGAGCCTCCACGTCGAACTCCAGCCACTCTCCACGATAGGGGTTGATGGTGGCCGTCACAATGGTCTTTTGATCTCGTCCAGGCTGAAAGAGCACACCCGGCGAGCGCACCAGCTGCGATACGATGACGCGCTCGGTGCCGTTGATCACAAAGGTACCTCGATCGGTCATCAACGGGAAGTCACCCATGAAGACAATCTGCTCTTTAATCTCGTAGGTACTCTTGTTGGAGAACTTTGCCCGCACAAAAATCGGCGCGGCGTAGTTCATATCCTTTTCTTTACACTCCTCCACCGAGTATTTCGGGAAAGGGGCGAGATCTGGGTCGTTGGGATCGTACTCTAGCTCCAGCGAGAGCTGACCTCCGTAGTCCTCAATCGGCGAGATGTCATGAAAAGCCTCAGCCAGACCCTCCTCGAGAAACCAACGGAAGGAATCTGTTTGAATGGCGATAAGATCGGGTAACGGCAGAACTTGGGGAAGTTTCGCGAACGAAAAACGCTGGGGCGAGCGGTTAAGCAAGGTCAAGTACTACTCCTTCGATGAGGTCCTAAAACACAAAAAAACTCACGCAAGCGACAAGGTCGCTCAGATGAGTTTTTCAAGAGCTCAGTTGTGGGCAAGACACTACGACATACAGCATAGATGCCTTTTGGTGTCGCAACGTCGTTTGCGCCTGAAATCCCAGGCGCAAACGACTAGAGCTCGCGAGACTGAACGTTACTTCAGCTCAACAGTCGCGCCGGCGCCTTCGAGCTGCGCCTTCGCCTTTTCGGCATCCTCCTTGGACACCTTCTCTAAGACCGGCTTAGGAGCGGCATCGACCAGATCCTTGGCCTCCTTGAGTCCCAGGTTGGTGAGCGCTCGAACCTCTTTGATTACCTGAATCTTCTTCTCACCAGCGGAGGAGAGAATGACATCAAACTCATCCTGCTCTTCGGCCGCAGCTGCAGCCTCACCGGCACCGCCGCCGGCCGCCGCTCCTGCTGGCGCAACCGCCATCGGAGCCGCGGCAGTAACACCGAACCGCTCCTCAAAAGCCTTCAAAAGCTCTGAGAGTTCGATAACGGTCATCTCCGAGATCTGATCAAGCATTGCCTGAACGTCTGCCATTAGTTTCCTTTCGTGTCCAACCAGGACGGTCATGCCAACTACAACGTTGTGCTATTTACTAAGAACGACTAACTACTCAATGACGAGGACCTGTCTGTAGATCTTCCCCAAAGAAGCTACGGGCATCGGCGCCCGCTCTGTGGGGCTAACCAAGCTCTGTGCCACCACCTCAGCTCCGAGGGCCAAGTGCTGAACGCTGGCTACGCCGCCTCACGCTGATCTAGCAACGCCTTGAGCCCATAGGCAACGTTTCGAGGAAGAGCGTTCAGGGCCGAGGCAAAGTTGGTCATCGGCGCTGCGATAAGCCCTGCAAGCTGAGCGAGCAGAACCTCTCGACTGGGGAGGCTCGCAAGCGCGAACACCGCACGTTGATCAAGCAACTGCCCACCTAAGAGTGCTCCCTTGACAACGAGCTGCTCATTGGTCCTGGAGAAGTCCCGAAGACTCTTTGCAGTCGCCGCAGCATCTGGACCACTAAAGACCAAGCCGCTCGGTCCCGTCAAGAGCTCAACCAACACCTCTCGGTCCGCCTTCTGGGCAGCAATCCTGGTCAGAGTGTTTTTGAAAACCTTGTATTCGGCATTGACCGCGCGCAACTGTGCACGCAATGCCTGGAGGTCGGTCACTTTGAGGCCACGGTATTCGGTCACAAAAACCACATCGGTATCTGTGAGCTTCCCGCGGATCTCCTCGACCACAGAAACCTTACCAGGCCGTGGATTGTCGATCATTCTCTCTCCCTTGTTGTCATACCCGACTTCATGTGCTTCCCGACCGCTGATCGGGCTTCGCTGGTCATGCCTGACTCGGAGAGATCGCTTCATCGGGCACCCAAAGGGAATTAAGCATAAGCACCGGACCTCTTGAGCGAATCGAGGCGAACTACATACTAGCTAACCGGTACTAGGTAACCGGCCGTTACCGCAACTACGCCGCGGTCACGTCCTCGTCGAGGAGACGAACCCGGTTCGGATCAACGGCCACCGACGGCGTCATTGTCGCACTCAAGTGAACCGACCGAAAATAGCGCCCTTTGGCTGATGCCGGCTTGGCGCGAGCGAGTTCATCGATGACGGCTCGGAAGTTCTCTAACAGCGCAGCTGCCGAAAATGAAACCTTTCCTACAGGTACATGAACGTTGCCGACTTTGTCGGTGCGAAACTCAACTCGTCCCGCCTTGAACTCGCCAACAGCCTTGCCAACCTCCATCGTGACCGTGCCGGTCCTTGGGTTCGGCATCAACCCACGCGGCCCAAGCACACGTCCGAGACGACCTACCTGGCCCATCAAGTCTGGAGTAGCAATCGCGATATCGAATTCGAGGAATCCACCAGCCACACGCTCAACAAGATCATCTGCACCAACGACGTCTGCACCAGCGTCTCTTGCCTCCGCCGCAGCTTCACCTGCAGCAAACACCGCAATTCGAACGGTACGGCCAGTACCATGCGGAAGTGATACGGTCCCACGCACCATCTGATCCGCCTTCCGGGGATCAACACCGAGACGCACGGCCAGCTCCACCGTCTCGTCAAACTTCGCCTTACTCATCGCCTGAACTAGGGCTACTGCCTCACGAGGGAGATACAGCTTCTCAGCGTCAACCTGCGCCGCCTGCTCAACATACACTTTCCCAGCCATGACAAACTCCAAACTCTCCGATTCAGTCAAACCCAAATCGCATCAACCAACGGAAGTTACTACTCGGCGACAGTGATACCCATCGATGTTGCCGTCCCAATCACTTGCTTCATCGCCGACTCAAGATTAAATGCGTTCAAATCCGGCATTTTGGTCTTCGCTATCTCAGCCACCTGATCCCGGGTGACGGTACCAACCAAGGCGCGTCGATTGGTAGCCGAGCCCTTGTCAAGCCCTGCCGCCTGCTTCAGCAGTTCAGCAGTCGGCGGCGTCTTAAGAATAAAGCTGAAGGAACGATCTTCAAAAATCGTCACCTCTACCGGCACAACCTGCCCGCGCTGAGCCTCAGTCGCCGCGTTGTACTGCTTGACGAACTCCATGGTCTGTATACCATGAGGCCCAAGCGCCGTACCAACCGGAGGAGCAGGCGTTGCCGCCCCCGCCGGAAGGTTGATCTTAACAATGGCTGCGACACGTTTCTTGGCCACGATGAATGAACTCCTTACATTGAACCAGACAAGTATATACGATATGTGAGCTCGCAAGCACCCTTGGCACCTGGCAGCTTAAGGATCCGATCGGAAATCAGATTTTGGTGACCTGCGAGAAGTCCAACTCCACCGGCGTCTCGCGTCCAAAGATGTTGAAGAGCACCTTCAGCTTCATTTGATCGGCATTAATTTCAGAAATCTGCCCCGAGAAGTCCGCCAACGGACCCTCCTTCACCTGCACCGTGTCGCCGACCTCGAAACCGTGCGACGGCTTACGCACCGTCTGGGTACGCATCTCCTCCGGCGTCTTGAAGGACAACATCGACTCCACCTCACGCTTGGAAAGTGGTGTTGGCTTCGAGCCAGATCCTACGAACGACGTAATCCCTGGAGTATTGCGGATCGCCGTCCAGACCTCGTCATCCATCTCAGCTCGCACCATCACGTAGCCTGGGAACACCTTACGACGAACAGAAACTCGCTTGCCGTTCTTGATCTCGGCAACATCTTCCATCGGAATTTCAACCTCATAGATCCGCTCGTCGAGGTTGAGCGACTTGACTCTCGCGAAGAGGTTCGTCTTCACTTTGTTCTCATAGCCCGAATAACAATGAACAACGTACCAATCGCCTGCACGGTCGTAAGGTGACTGGACAGCATCGACCTCGAGATCGTCCGCAATGTCGGTAGATTCGTCTACCGCAACTGTCGCGTCGGTCGCAGAGGTTTCGGCGTCAGACGCATCGCTGGGGTACTCTTGGGCAACATCGGTTGATGACGACCACGTGTTGGCTAGTTGAGAACCGCTCTCTACAGACTCTTCGCGCTCCTCATCTCCGAGCGCATCGTCTGCTTGAGGTAATCCCTCATGTGAGGTAGCGTCCTGCGAGGCGAGGTCTCTGACTTCATCACCTGCTACGCCTTGATCTGCAACTTGCTCATCCGACACGGCTACCACTCCCACAATCTCTCGCATCAACCGTACAGCTTCGTTACACCGGTTGAGAACAAGAGGTTAAACAAAAAAATCAAACCCACGACGAAAACCAGCGTTACAAAGACAACCGTCGCGTAGCTACGCACCTGCGCGCGCGTCGGCCAGTCGACAAGCTTCAGTTCATTAATCACTGAAGCGAGGTACCGGCGAATACGACCTTTTTCCTTGGTTCGCTTCGCCTTCGACCGCCGTACAGCCTCTTGCTTCTTCTCCGGCGCCATCTGTTGGCGCGCCATCAACCGCTTCGTCTCGCGATTCACGTCAAAACCTCATACTTCACGAATGTAGCCAGCCTATCAGCAGGGCAGGAGGGACTCGAACCCCCAACCCCCGGTTTTGGAGACCGGTGCTCTACCAATTGAGCTACTACCCTTTGTGGCCTACCAGCTTATCAGGGGTTCCCCATCATTGACACCCTCTGCGCTAGCAAGCGCAGCCTCTTGGGCAAACATAAGTGCAAGTTGCTTGCGAGCGCGATAGAGGCGAACCTTCACGTTCGCCTCACTCTGGTCAGTCACATCCGCGATCATTCTCACGCTATAGCCCATGCCATAGCGCATCACGAGGAGCTCGCGGGTGGCGTTAGGAACCTTATCCAGGAGTGCAATCAAATCAACCGTCTCCGCCGTCGTCTCATTCGGATCATCATGGCGAACCTCGGCCTCTACGGTCGAACATACCTCAAGGGAACACTCACGGTGAATAATCCGATTGCGCGCACGCAGGTGCCCAAGAGCCGAATTCACAACGATTCGATACACCCAAGTCTCATACCTAGACTCCCCCCGGAAGCGATCGAGCGATCGATAGACATTCAAATAGGCATCCTGGAGCACATCAGCCACACTCTCAGCATCCCCAAGAATCCTGAGCGCGACACCCGCGCTTGCACGCTGGGTACGCTTAAGAATCTCCTCAAAACTGGGCTTGAGGTCACCGACCGCTTGCATCGCCTTGGGCGCAGTCAGCGGGTCTCCTTGTGCAACGTGTGACGTCGGTCCCACTGGCAAAACTTCCGCATCTCAATCCGCTCACGATCATTCTGCTTGTTCTTGGTGGTGATGTAGTTCCTTCGCTTGCACTCCTCGCACGCCAAGGTTACCTTCACCCGCTTCTCATTCTTTGCCATCATCTACCTCTCTTGTGCTAGCTAGCGTGCCATCGACACTAGACCGGCTTGCTCGTCGACTCGGACCGCAGCCCTTGCTATGGGCGTCGTCTTACCCAACAGACTACTCACTCACAAGTCTACGTCCATCTCGACCAGCCACACCGCCATCGGACACAGATGATAGACCAAGCTCCGTCGAGGCGCGTCCCAATGGTACGGCCTCACCGTGACGCGATTACCATCGGGTAGTCCGCTGTCGGGTCCACAGCGCAGTTGTTGTCATCGTGCAGTCCCTAACGAGTATCCCCGCACACGATCGCGATGAGCCAACGCATGATAGCCTACCGCCAAGCCCTACTTGCCCGCAACGGCTCGGGTCGATGATCAGACTGACCCAAACCAACCCTATGCACGGCGCTGGTCCCAAGACGAGCAGCTAAGCGATGGCTAGCGGCAACGATTGCCTCTCTATGGTCAGCTCGTCAACGCTAACCAAAACCAACGCCAGACACAGGACTCCCCTAACCCAGTGCCCAAACAGATGGTAGCGGCGGTCGGACTCGAACCGACGACCCCACGATTATGAGCCGTGTGCTCTTACCTACTGAGCTACGCCGCCTTTGAGAGCCCCCTGTCGGAATCGAACCGACGACACCAGCCTTACCATGGCTGTGCTCTGCCGACTGAGCTAAGGGGGCAATACGTTGAAGGCTCAATCTATGATACAAGGTAATGAGAATTGATCCTCACATCCTCGGATTTTTCCCTTCTCGGCCGTCGGACTTTTCTACATCCGTGCAACGCCGGTGAGCAACGATCCCCCTGCCCACGGCGATGAACGTCTAACACCGCGTCGATCATCCACCGTCAACATTCGACACCTCAGCAGCCAAGATGCAGAGCCGCTTCGTCAGATTTATAACCATGCCGTCCTCTCATCGACGGCAACGCTGGATCTGGAACCTCGAAGCCCCTCAGAGCAAGAGCGTTGGCTAGAGCTTCACCTGGGCATCTACCCTGCCCTCGTCGCGGTTCACGATGACCATCCCATTGGATACGCCTCCATCTCGCCATTTCGTCCCCGTGCTGGTTACAACTCCACTATCGAAGACTCGGTCTACATCGACCCAAGTTTTCAGGGTCAGGGTGTCGGCCGCCTCCTCCTCGAAGCGCTGCTTGCCACAGCGACATCCCTTGGTTTTCACAGTTGCATCGCCCATATTGTCGCCGACCATTCAGCATCGCTCAAACTACATCTTGGCTGTGGTTTTCGACTTGTCGGTGTTGAACAAGAGATTGGGCGAAAGTTTGGGCGATGGATCGACATGGCGATCCTTCAACGTCAACTTTGACGGCAACAGAGCACCTCGCCTCAATTCGCGTCAGTGGCCCTAGCTCATGGATATAGGGCCCACGCAACCTTGGAATCCTCTCACACTCGACGATCCGAACGTGAGCAGCCGTTCCAAACTTAGCCACGAGCACAAGCTTCAGAGCAGGCCAAGTGCCAGGTTGATCACAACACGAGGCCGCTCAAGACTTAGCACCTCCCAGCCCCTGGGCATGGTCGTCCGCCCAGAAATACCAGGCCGCAAGTGAACGGAACGGGCGAAAGGGATCCCCAAGTGCAACCACCTCGTCCAGAGACAACACAGCCCCATCGGCAAGGTGGCGTTGGACGCTCCGACGCATCGCTAAATCACCGACGGGCCAGACATCAAAGCGATGAAGATGGAACATGAGGTACATATCTGCACTCCAATCTCCAAAACCATGCAGCCCCACAATGAACCTCCGTACCGCGGCATCATCGAGAACATTGAGTTGATCCAACTCTTCGGGTGTCACCTGTTGACAAAGCCGCTCAAGCGTACGAATCTTCGGCGCAGAAAGCCCAATTGCGCGAAGCCGATCAGCTCCAAGCGCCAAGAGTGCCTCTGGCTCGAGCGGGGCTGCCTCCACGAGGCGTGCAAGAATCGCCCGCGCAGAGGAGCCAGAGAGCTGCTGGTAGATCAGTGTCTCAACCAAAAAGCCATAGGCATGTTGGTGAGTAGGGCCGTTGCTACGCCCAGGATCAAACGAATCCCGATAAAGCCGAGGCCTACCGTAGCGAGCCGCGAAGGATCGCATGAGCCCACTACGTCGCCCGAGCACCGCTATCGCCGCATCGAGTCGATCCTCAAGATTTGCGTTCCCATGCTCTGGCTGACGCAGATCACCAGAGTCAGTTGGACGATCAGCATCGCCACTAGACGCTCGGACTTCCTCCATCGTTTGTAGACCGCCGTAACGAGATCAAGCGTCGACGTCGAGCCGCGCAATCCGCGGAACGAATCGCTGGAACCGTTCTGGTACCACCTCGGTGACGGCACTCCTGAAACCGTGGATCACCTCCTGAGCCTCGACGATCAGACCGGCCCGGCGACGATACAACACCGCAGCGAGCCCTGCATAGCCGATCCACGCGAAGGCGGTAGGAGCTCCAAGGAAATCAATCGGCATAGCCGACAGCGTCAAGAGGATGAGAAAGTCAACTGTCAGATCTCCAGCACCAAGGGCGAGTAGGACAATTCCCCATCCAAGGTACCACGGCCAAATCACCGGACCAAGCACAACCGTGACAATCAAGACGACTCCGGTCAGCCGAACGATATTTGAGCGGCGGCTGCCCAAGATAGTGATTCCGCCGATCAGCAAGATAAACACATCACCGATGGCACGAAAAACTCCGACGACAAAGTGTGGGCCAAAGGGCAACCCCAGGTGAGCGAGCACCCAGCCAAGTGCATACCCAACGAGAATCACTGGATCTTCAAACGAAAGAACAGAGCCAGGCGTTGACAGTGCTGGAATCCAACCCATCCCTAGATGGGTCGCCAATCCCAAGACGTAGAAAATGGCAAAGGTGAGCACAACGGCAATGAGAAGACCACGAAGCTTGCTGACCACTCGATCCGAGCCACTCCAATGGTAACCCATGAAGCCGACGGCAACGATTGCGGGCACTTTAACCGATGCAGCAAGCGCCACGATGATGATGCCAGCGAGTTTGCGATCCTTGAGGAATAGATAAATACCGATGACCATCAAAGCGGTCATCAAGGCATCATTGTGACCAGCAGAGGCAAAAGTGTAGAGCAAAATTGGATTCGCCGCTGAGAGCGCGAAGGCGAGATCGCGATTGACACCAAGGAGATCAGCGATCTTAAGAACAAAGACGCCAATGACCGCCACCGAGATCAGTGCCACCAGGCGCAACAGTAGTACCGTCATCATGGGTGAGCGCCCAGAGAGTTCGACCAGCCCACCGGCGAGATACAAGAACAAAGGGCCATATGGAGCCTTTGCCATACCCCAGAGGGGATCTACTGTGGAACGAAAGGCACTGTTACCCAATAGTGCTGGTCCGCCACTGTAGGGATTGATGCCTAACGTCACCATTCTTCCTTGGGCGGCATAGGAGTAAACATCCCGGGAGAACAGGGGCCCTGCCACCATCAACGGCAGCACCCACAGGCCAAACAGCAGCCACTTATGTCGGAGTTGCTCACCTCGTCGGGTACCAACGACAATGCGTAACCAAGCAACTGCCGTAAGAATCAGGCCGTAATAGACCAACGACTGTGCGAGCAGTTCAATGATCAAATTGCCCGGATGGGGCGCGGAGTCGACGCCGAGATACCAAGAGCCTGGGATCTTCGACGTAAACGGGGAGTTGGGCTGGAGCGACCCCACAAGGACAAGCAACGAACCGATGAAACCGGTGGAGATAGGGTTCACGTGCATCAACGTATCGGCATTTGCCCATGTGAACCAGCGGCCAAGCGCACGCCAAACCCGGCGAATCAGAAAAGGAGCATCCACGGCCTGGCGCTGGCTGACACTCTCGGTGTTGGCCCTGCTAGTACCGGCTCTGCTAGTACTAACCTTGCCAGCATTAGCCCTACTAGAGCCGATCTTGCTCGAGCCGGCCTGGCCAATCTCAAGGTCGTCGACTCCAACGCTGTCACGATCGCGAGACCCTTGAGCTCTGAGACCATTCTGACCTTCACGACCTTTGAGACCGTCCGACCGTGAGGAATCAAAAACGCCTGTGTTGCCCTCTGTCGCATCGATTTCGGGCTTTGTATTGGGGATGGCGCCATCGGCATTGGCACCTGGCTGGCGAATATCCTTATCCATGAATCCGCTCCAGTATAGCGTGGAGTCCGCATTCACGCTTCACTCCACGCCATACCGAACCGTGGGCCGGGAGGGATTCGAACCCCCGTAGGCGTACGCCGGCAGATTTACAGTCTGCTCCCATTGGCCACTCGGGCACCGACCCTGGTGAGGACATAATAGTCTACCATTATGCCTTCCTTCGACGTAGTCTCAGAGATTGATCTCCAAGAAGTTAAAAACGCAGTCGATCAAGCAGGTCGTGAGATCGCGACACGCTTCGACTTCAAAAACACCGATTCTTCGATCACATTGAACGAGGGGGATCTCGTCATCACCCTCGCCTCCAACACTCCCGATCGGCTCAAGGCCGTCATGACGGTGCTCGAAGAGCGGCTCGTGAAACGTTCAGTGTCCCTCAAAGTGCTCGACCGCCAAAAGGTCGAGGATGCCGCCAAGGGCACGGTTCGCCAGTCGATCCGCCTGATCGCAGGTCTCGAAGGAGATCGGGCCAAGCAAGTCACGCAGGCGATCAAGGCGATGGGTGTCAAAGGGGTGCAGGCACAGATCCAGGGAGATCAGGTGCGGGTGACCGGCAAGAAGCGAGATGACCTGCAACTCGTGATCGGCGAGCTCAAGGAGCGTGTCCTCGACATTCCACTCCAGTTCGTCAACTTTCGTGATTAACGTCCCCTAATGGGGCCGGTATGTCACCTACAACCTGGACAACGGGCCGTTGTCCTATCGAGTGCGCTGCTTGAGCACCCGCCGAACGATCTCGACTTGGAGCTACGTTTGGCGACCGGTGCACTCAGCGCCGATGACATCGTCATCATCTGTGGCCACGCGCCAACCGCGGAGGTTTTCTCGAACGGAGAGCTGATGGCGTCGGTACTCAATCGTCGAAGATTGACCTACCTCGTCATACCCGACAATGATTGTAATGCGCTTCAACCCCATGCGGCGGCCTACCAGCAAACAGAAAGCATACTCGCGCTCTGTTCCAGCCTTGAGATCCTCTACGACAGCCAAGGCTCGCAGCGCCTCCTAGTCGATCCAGGCAAGCCGCTACCCGTCCCCTTAGATCCACGAACCACGATTCTCGAGCGGCTCACCCAACAAGGGCCACGCTTTCGCGACGCCGCCGATCTCGATCCCGATGCCTCGATCGCCCGCTATGTCGTCTCACGTTCCTTCTATCGACGCATGCGTCTGATGTTGGCCTGGATCACGATCCCGTTGCTGGTTATCTGGGCCGTGCGCCTGCTGGTCGTATTTGCCACAGCTACCCTGAACCATCGGTCGCCATCACTCCTCAGCAACGCCGAGCTGATCACGCTCACGATCCTGCTCGACATTGGCCTCGCAGTTACCGTTTCAGCCCTCACCAGTCGTTCGCTGCTGCGCATCCTCGATGCACCCCTCGATATCGCAACGCGTACCGCCGATCCCAACGCCGACGAGCGTCGACGACTCGACGAACTCTCCCAACAAGGCTACGACGGTCTCATCAGCGGCGCCACCCGTTCGGCCGAACTACTTATGGTCGGCGGTGGCATCTTTGCAAGTCCTGGCAACTTTGCTCAATCAGTCAACCGTACTCCCACACGGCTACCCCTTCCCTCGCTCTACCTGAAACGGACCAACGCCTCCTGGATTGAGATCGAACCTGGTGCCACCTTACGTCTTAGCCTCTGGTCGCATCAGCGTCTGACCACGCCCTCTCGCTTGATCAAGTTTCTGGTCACCAGCGATCTACAGAAGCCCACTGCGCAATTGAGAGCTCTCGCACCTGATGGCCCCGCCTACTCGCCGATCGCAACCGCCCTGAAGGATGCCAAACTGCGATTTCGTCGTCTTAGCGCCCTGATCGTATTTGTTGGAGGTGTCGTCGAGCTCGCCACCGCACTGATCCCGACCCTGCACCGACATCTCCAGCTCGTCTCGGAGCTGTTCCCCAACGTCACACCGTTTATCCGTGGCTACGCCAACGCGTTGGCCGCAGCGGCCGGCGTAGGTATGATAGCTGTGGCCCTCGGTCTCCACGCCGGTCGCCGACGGTCCTTGCAGATCACCATCGGCGTCGGTGTCATCGCCTTTGTGGCCAACCTCGCACGCGGCGGCGACCTACTCGCCTTAGTCGTCATTGGGGTCGTCCTTGCGGTACTGATCATCAAACACCGCGCCTTTGACCAACCGACACCGGCAAGGCCGAATCTACTACGGCTCGTACGGCTGATGGTGGCAGCACTCCTCCTCTGGGCAGTTGCCGACGTCGCCACCATAGTGGCCCACCTCCTCTTCCACCGCAACCGCCCCTACCGGCCTGTAAACGCCATTGCCCACGTTATCGCCGTATCGATCGGGCTCTCATCGTCGGCACCGCTACCCTTTGAGCATCCGTATCTACGCGACGCGCTTCAGCTCTCGATGTTCGTCCTCGCGCTGATCGCACTGTGGACACTCGTAGCCCCATTCTCGAGTCGCGTGCACCTCGAAGGGCGGGCAGCACCGGGGCTAACCGGTCTCGCACGTATCCTTTCGACGCATCCTCAAGGCACGCTCGACTACTTCGCACTCCGTGACGACAAGGCACACTGGGTACGTCACGGCGTCATGATCGCCTACGGACTCTTTGGATCGACCGTCATCGTGTCGCCAGATCCAATCGGACCGAAATCGAATGCTCGTCTTGCCTTTGTGGAGTTCTTCACCGAGATGCGACGTCAAGGTCGTGCGGTCGCAGTGCTCGGCGCAAGCGCCGAGTGGCAAGCCACTTATCAGGCGTTGAACATGCACAGCTATTACATCGGCGATGAGGCAATCGTCACCCTCGGGGAACTTGACCTCGCTGGCAAGCGTCACAAGAGCCTACGGCAAGCCGTCAACCGTATGAAAAACTATGGATACTCTGTAGAACTCGCGAATCCCAATGAACTATCGGCCAGCGACCGCGAACAAATTCTCACGATCATGGCGGCCTCACGACGTGGCGATCGAGAACGTGGCTTTTCGATGACCCTAGGGCGTATCTTCGACCCCCGAGACACCGATCTGTTAATGAGTATCTGCCGTGATAAGGAGCACAAGATCACTGGCTTTTGCCAATGGGTGCCGGCACCGGCGGTCAATGGCTTCTCGCTCGACCTGATGCGTCGCGACCTCGCCGAACATCCCAATGGGATGTTCGATCTGCTGATCGTCGAGACCATTCGCCAGCTTGGTGATCGAGGCTACCAGGCACTCAGCCTCAACTTTGCCGCCATGCGGGCGGTGTTGGCCGGAGAACGCGGTGGCTCCGGGTTCCCATCCCGCGTCGAGCGTTGGGTCCTCGGTCGACTCTCTGAGTCGATGCAGATCGAATCCCTCTGGCACTTCAACGCAAAATTCGATCCCCATTGGCTCGCACGATATCTCGTCGTTGACAACATCGAGAACCTGCCAGTTATCGCGATCGCCGCCAGCAAGGCCGAGTCGCTCTGGGATCTCCCGGTAATCGGTCGGTTTCTCACCGATACACCGACCAACTCGCCAGCCCCGGCCCTCTCAAACGAGCGGTGACAGCGGACCCTTCCCAGGCAACGCCTGGGATCCAAAGATGGTCATCCCTCGCTGGCGAACGAGAAACACCGCGACACCAACCGCTACGATCACCAATGGTGCAATCGCGACCGAGCCGGTAGCTTCGATCGCAATCACGATCATCGAGAGTGGGATTCGACCGATCGAGCCGAAAACCGCCGCGAACATCAGGATCACAAAGAGTTCGGCGGTGCCGAAGGTGATAGACAGGTGCGCCAACGCCGCCAGACGCCAGAGTGCTGCCCCACCGAAGGCTCCGATGATCAGCGCAGGGCCCAAGACCCCAACTGGTGCCTCCGCCGAAAGGCTCGATCCTGTCAAGATGATTCGACCCAATGGAACCAAGAGCAAGATCCACAACGGCCAAACGCTTGAATCGTGGCCAAAGAGCGCGACCAGTCGTATCCAGTTCGTCCCAGTTGAAAGAACCTCAGGCGCTACTAAGGCTACGCCGGTCGTTAGGACGCTCACCGCGATAGCGACGCCAAGCCACCGTAGCAAACTCAACCGAGAAAACCCGGTGAGCTTCGGGCTCACCTCGGCGACCCACCAGCGATACAAAAGACCCAACAGCCCGGCAAGCACTCCGATCCCGATGGCGCTGACATAGGCCTCAAGGTGAAAGTTACCAAGGTGCAGATCACCGATCAACGGTGCACTACCCACCAGAAGGGAATCGACAAACCAGGTGATCGCCACCACGAAGAGCCCAGGGACAATCACCGCACCGACGAAGCCATCAAGCACGAAGAGTTCGCCAGCGAGCAGAATACCAGCGAGCGGCGCGCGAAACAAGGTAGCCAGCGCAGCTCCGACCCCAACCGCCACGAGGATACGAATCTCGCGTTCCCCAGCCCCAAACCTCTTGGCCAGGTTCACGATAGGACCACCGACCAACATGGCGATTGGCCCCTCTGGACCACCGGAGACACCGAGTCCAAGTGCGATAACCCCAGCGATGGCCGTTCCCAAGGCCTCACCGATGGGAAGCACCACCTCAGCGCCGTTGACGACCTCGATGACACGGTCAGCTCCGCGTTCTCGCCGTTTCGCGACACCGGACTTGGTGGCGACCACCTTGGCGATCGCGAGGGCGACAAAGATCACCAGCGGCACCAGCACAAGACGTGAACCCAACAACCGAGTTGTCTGCTGGAGTGAGACCAGCTGGTGTACCCCTATGAGTCCATCAAGAAGATCATTGAGCCCATGCAACGACCAATGAAACAAGGCGACGCTGGCCCCGGCGACAACCCCGACCCCAGCAACGGGGACCCCTCGCTGCACCAATGCCCACACCTTGTGTCTTGCTGTGCTCATCTTCACGCACGCATCTTGGGATATTGTGCGGACAACGCCGAACCGGCACCCACGGCACCAATCGAAACCTGAACCTTACCAAAAGGTGGAAGCACGGCCAACAGGAGCCCTCGTCGGCGATCAGCTATCAGAGATCGCGTCAAGGTGCTAATAGAAGATCTTCCCTTTCCCAACAAGGTTCAACAACAACGTAGGGAACACTCCGAAAAAGACGGTGATCGCGACAGAAGCCCAAATGCCAATCCAAATCGGAACCAGCGAAGCCCGCGACAATCGGCTGCCCTCATCGCTGCCACCTCGGACAACGGCTGGGTAGAGTGCATCTCCAGCTCCGACCTCGGCATCGTCTCTTGCAAACAGAGCGAGCGCCAGCCGCAGGTAGAACGCCACCGCGATGGCTGCGGTCACCATCGCAACCACTGCAATCCAGTACTCATTCACTGAGATCACGGCGGTGATGACGGAGAACTTGGCGATGAATCCGCTGGTGAAGGGAGCACCCGCTTGGGCTAGCACCAAGATCGCTAACAACACCGCGACAGCCGGTCGCCGCCGCCCTAGCCCACGCACGTCTCCCAGCGAGAGTCCACCCTCTGTCTTGTTGAGGTCGAGTTGCACCAAAGAAATCAATCCGAAGGTTCCGATCACCATCACCGAGTAGGCGGCGAGGTAGAACAGTGAATCACGGACGCCGCCACTGGTGGCAGCCAAGACCCCGAGAAGGATAAACCCGGCATGATTGATGGAGGAGTAGGCCAGCATCCGCTTGATCTCGCGCTGGCGCAAGGCAAAAACGGCACCAAAGAACAACGAAAGAATCGCAAGTGCGATCACGATCGGACGCCAGTAGTCCAGTTGTAGATGGAATGCGACGGTCAGCACCCGGAGCAACGCCGCAAACGCCGCGATCTTGGCCATCGCCGCCATATAACCGGTCACCGACGTCGGCGCACCTTGATAGACATCGGGCGACCAGACGTGGAACGGGACCGCCGAGATCTTGAAGCCAAAACCCACCAAAATCAACGCAATACCAAAGAGCAGCACTCCATTGTTGATCAGTACGTGGGAGGAGAGGAAGGCACCGATCTTGATCAGGTTGGTCGAACCAGTTGCACCGTAGACGAGCGCAACACCATAGAGGAACACCGCAGAGGAGAATCCACCGAGGATAAAGTATTTAAACGCCGCCTCCCGGGAGAGCCCGTCGCGCAATCGAAAACCCACCATGATATACAGGGCAATCGAGAGAATCTCCAACCCAAGGAAGATGACGATCAGGTCGTTGGCCTGCGCCATCACGACGGCCCCGGTCGCCGAAATCAGCAGAAGCGTCGCGAACTCAGGCCCTCTGCCGGCCACCGACTCCACAAAGCCAGGTCCGATCAACATCGTCAAGAAAAGGGCAACGCCGACGATGATGGCTACCACGGCAGAAAACCCATCGTTGGAGATCGCACCGGCAATAGCAAGCGATGGCCCATGCTTATCGACCAAGCGCAACAGATTGGCAGACCACGCCACCTCTCCAGCGGCCGCAAGCAGACCGATCCCTCGATAGATCTCAGGACGCTCCCGTCGACCGATCGTAGCCGAGAGCGCCAACACGACCAGCGCGGCACCGAACAGGATAATCTCTGGCGCAATCGCCTGATACGAGATCGCTGGCAGCCTGATCGGCAACTGTGACACCAGGGTCCCAAACACTACTTTGTCCCTCCAGTTACGCTTGACACCACCGCCGACGGCGTCCCCGAATTCGTGAGCGCAGGCGCTGTGGCTACGTGGTGCACGATAGCCGATGTGGTTGGATTGATGCGATTCAACAACGGTATCGGATAGATGCCAAGGAAGACGATGAGCGCAAGCAGTGGCAACAACAACAGCGCTTCACGAGGAGCCAAGTCACGAAAGCTCCGATCGTCCTTCAGCTCTCCGTGGAAGACTCGCTGATAGGCCCAGAGCAGATACACCGCACTCAACACCACCCCCAACACGGCGACCACTGCCCACCAGCGGTGGGTGATGAACGTCCCGATCAAGATGAGGAACTCGCCCACGAATCCATTGAGACCCGGGAGTCCGATCATACCCATCACGACCAGGATGAACACGGCTGCAAAGATTGGAGCCTTCTTCTGGAGGCCACCAAGTTTATTCATGTCGAGCGTTCCACGCCGCTCGTAAATCATCCCCAGCAACAAGAAGATGGCCGCCGTATAAATACCATGGTTGACCATTTGGAGTGTGGCGCCCGACAACGCCTCTGTGGAGAACGCGAAGATTCCAAGAACGATAAACCCCATGTGTGAGAGCGACGAGTACGCCACCATTCGACCCAGATCACGTTCTCCCGCCGCGACAATCGCACCGTAAAGAATACCAACCACCCCCAAGGTGAGCATCACCCAAGCGAGCTCTCTTGATGTGGCCGGGAAGACCTCGAGGTCGAACCTAATCAGGCCATAGGCGCCAAGCTTGGCCATCACACCGGCCAAGATGACCACTGCGGGTATCGGAGCGGAACGATAGGTATCAGGCGACCAGGTATGGAACGGGAAAATCGGTGTCTTCACAGCGAACGCTATCGCGAACGCGAAGAACAACAAAATAGCGGTGTCTTTGGGCAACCTGGTGTGCATCAGCGCTGGCAATGAGAAGGTTAAGTGCCCTGTCTGGTGATCGTGGATAAAGACGAGGGACACGATCCCAACCAGCAAAAACGCCGAGCCGGCGAAGGTGTAGACAAAGAATTTGATCGCAGCCCGCCCGGAGGCACCCAAACCGAAATCCGAGATGAGAAAATAGCTCGGAACCAAGGTCAATTCGAAGAAGACAAAAAAGAGGAAGAGGTCAAGGGCGGTGAAACTCCCCATGCACGCCGCCTCGAGGAGCAGCATCCATCCAACATAGGCCCGATAATCTTTGACGCCCTTCATCGCAAACATGGCGATCGCAAAGAGAACCGCTGTCAACAGAACCAAAACGAGCGAAATCCCGTCCGCCCCCAAGTACCAGGCGATGCCGAAGGCACCGATCCAGTGAACCTTGGTAACAAATTGATACCCGCTGGTGTGCAGCTTGAATGACACCGCCATGCCAATCGCAAGCGCGAGCTCAACCAACGAAATACCAATGCCAAAGTAGCGAATGAGCTTTTGGTTCTCGGGCGGCAGTGACATCATGGGCACCACCAGTGCCCCAAGTGCAGGAAGTGCAATCAGCCAATCGAGTAAGGTCATCGAATTCCTCTCTACCGCGCCGCGCTCACGAGCACATAAGTCAGTATGACAACTATCCCAGCGATCATGATCAGGAGGTAGCTACGCACCAGCCCAGACTGCACTTTTCGTCCGAGCCCTCCAATCCAACGGAAGATCCACGCCACCCCACCAACGGCTCCATCGATGATGGTCGGATCCACCACCCGATCACCAAGCTTGGCCAGCGCTGTCCCACCCCGAGCGAAGGTTCGATCGTAGAAGGTGTCAACGTACCAGCCCTTAAAGAGCACCGTCGGCTCGAAGGCTTTCCGCTCCGAATGACTCCTCCACAAGCGCCATGCGAGGAAGATCCCAAGCAGGGCGAACACTGTGTCGGTCACCGGCAACAAGACCTTCTCAGACGTCGAAAGCGGATAGTTCACAAGCGCAGATCCAAAGACCGGCGACAGCCAATCGTGGAGAAAGCGCAGGCCTGAATAGGGCAAGTTGAGGAGTCCAGCGACCGCCGCCGCCACCGCCAACACGATGAGGGGGATCGTCATGACCCGAGGAGATTCGTGCGGCTCGTGCCCATGGGTAACCTCCTGCCACCGGGCCTTTCCATAGAACACGACAAAGACCAGTCGACCCATGTAGTAGGCGGTCAAAAGAGCAGTAACGACACCGATAACCCACAACACTTCATTGCGGCCATATGCATCCTCGATGATCGAACCCTTGGAAAAGAAGCCGGAGAACGGCGGGACGCCAGCGATGGACAACCACGCGACGATCATGGTCCATGCCGTGATCGGCATCAACTTCGCCAACGCACCCATACGACGGATGCTCTGCTCGTTGTCAAGCGAGTGAATAACCGAACCGGACGAGAGGAAGATAAGCGCCTTGTAGAACGCATGTGTCACCATCAAAAAGATGGCAGCAACGTAGGCTCCGGTGCCAATACCTAACATCATGTAACCCAGCTGGCTGACCGTTGAGAACGCCACGATCTTCTTGATGTCCGTTTGGGCCGTCGCTCCCATTGCAGCTACAAAGGCAGTGATAGCGCCGATGATCGCGATCGTAAAGGAGGCCGCGTGTGCAAGAGACAGTATTGGCGCAAGTCTTGCCATGAGGTAGACCCCCGCTGTCACCATCGTCGCCGCGTGGATGAGTGCCGACACGGGGGTCGGACCCTCCATCGCGTCTAACAGCCAGGTAAAGAGTGGTAGCTGCGCAGACTTACCGGCCGCAGCCAAGAAGAACAGCAGTGCAATCGCTTCGGCCGTTCCCGTAGGGAGTCGATGCGCCTCAGGCAACACCGTCGAGTAGCTGACCGAATGGAAGTTCAGAAAGACCAGGAAGGTACCGAGCATGAACCCCATGTCGCCAATCCGGTTGATGATGAAGGCCTTCTTGCCCGCGGACGCAGCACTAGGCCGCTCAAACCAGAATGAGATCAGCCAATACGAACATGCGCCAACACCTTCCCATCCGAGAAAGGTTAACGGCAAGTTATTGGCGGTAACGAGGACCAACATGGAGAACACGAACAGGTTCAGGTAGACGAAGAACTGATGGAAACGAGCATCGCGCTTCATGTAACCGATCGAGTATAGGTGAATCACCGCAGATACCCCGGTGACGAACAGGATCATCACCACTGAGAGAGGGTCAGCTCGAAATGCGAAGTTGACCTGGAACGCACCGGCATGGAACCAGCTAAAGAGATGGAGAACCTGCGTGCGGTGGGACCCATGCTTGGTGAGGAGAACGATCCACGTTGCGATGGCCGCGACGAAACTCGAAGCGACCGCAATGGTGCCGAACCAACCCGCCCCAGGATCCCCCATCCGCTTCCCAAAGGCCAGGAGGACAAGAAACCCGAGCAGTGGGAAGCCGATCACCAAACCCAAAACAACCATGTCTAGCCCTTCAAACTCGAGATATCATCGACGGTAATGGTGGCCCGATGACGGAAAATTGCGACAATGATTCCTAGCCCAACAACCACCTCAGCGGCCGCAACGACGAGCACGAAAAAGACCGCGATCTGCCCGCCGACATCATTGAGCATTCTCGCATAGGTCACGAACGTCAGGTTGACGGCGTTGAGCATCAACTCGACCGACATGAACATGACGATCACGTTGCGCCGTGTTAACACTCCGAACGTCCCTAACCCAAAGAGCAACGCCGCGACGACCAGGTACCAACTCCCGGGAATTGTCACCGCTCTACCTCCAGGTTCTCACCCTCACGAGTCGGTTCAATAACCCCAGTTGCCGCATTCATCCTGCGCGACAAGATCACTGCCCCGACAACTGCGATGACCAAGAGTGCCGCCGTCAGTTCGAACGGCAGAAGATAGGTGGTAAAGACAGAGCGTGCAAGCACGCCGATGTTGGACCCGGCGTTGAGTTTGCCCGCCGCATGGTGCGCCCCGGTAGCCCACGCGCCAGTTGCAACAATGAAGAGCTCCGCAAGAATCAATACCACGCCTACACCAGCGAGCACGATACGGACCGTGTCTCCGGCAAAGCTTGCAATCTCCTCTCGATCCACGCCGAGCAGCATGATAACGAACAAGAAAAGAACAACCACGGCGCCAGCGTACACGACAACTTGCACCGCCGCCAAAAACTCGGCGCCCTCCTCGATAAAGAGAATCGCCACCCCAAAGAGCGTCATCACAAGGAACAACGCCGCATGCACCGGGTACCGTGCGCTCAAGAGCCCAACACCTCCGACGGCGATAATCACCACCGCGACGATAAAGACGATGAGCTGGGGAACCGAGATCACAGTAGCGATCACCAGACCTTTCCTCCGATCTTTCGTGAGATTCGATCCGCTAAGACATCGCGAAGCCGAAACACCGCTGACATCTCGTCCTCCGAGATATCTGACTGACCGCGCTCTGGCAAGCGCACTCCATAGCCCAGCTCGCCAGACCAACCAGCAACACCCTCAAAATTCGGGTCGCCTGACGGCGCCGTGGCACGAACCCACCCGGACGTATCTTCCTCATCGTCGTCATGCCAATCCTCGAAGGGCGTACGACGAGGGTGGCCTTCTTCGTCGACGACCAACTCAGCCTTGGTGTAGATAGCATCCTCCCGGCTGGTAAACGAGAACTCAAACATCTTGGACTCGGTGATGGCCTCGGTCGGGCACGCCTCGACACAGAGATCGCAGTGAATGCAGCGCAGGTAGTTGATCTCGTAGACAAACCCATAACGTTCCCCCGGCGACACCGGCGCATCCGGATCGTTATCTGCTCCACGCACATAGATGCATCGCGCTGGGCAAACTCCAGCGCAGAGCTCGCACCCGATGCACTTCTCCATCCCATCTGGATAACGATTCAATACATGGCGCCCGTGGAAGCGGGGCGGCTTTGGACGCTTCTCCTCAGGGTACTGCCGGGTAACCCGGGGCTCGCCCACTTGCTTCAAGGTTACCTTAAAGCCTCCTAAACCACTAAGAATCCCCATGGTCCTCCCTCCCATCGAGTGGTGGATCCAACTGAGCCGGTTGCGCACGTGAGGGGCGCGCCAACTCCTGAGTCGTGCTTCGGGCCCGGCCCACCGCAATCGCCCGGTACAACAGCAACCCTCCCAGGATGCCGAGGCCGACGAGCGCAAACCCAAGCGGACGTGACACACGCATACCAGCCACCACCAGGAGCCACACCAACATAACCGGAATCAAGACCTTCCAACCGAGATCCATGAGTTGGTCGTATCGAAGCCGAGGAAGCGCCGCGCGGAACCAGACATAGATCAAGAAGAAGATCGCGGTTTTGACGATAAACCAGATGATCGGCCAAAGCCAGTGCAGAAAACTTGGATCTGGCCCATCCGGACCACCGAAGAACATGGTGACCATAATCGCCGACATCGTGATGGTGTTGAGGTATTCCGCCAGGTAAAACAGCGCAAAGCGAATCGAGGAGTACTCGGTATGGAAACCACCAACGAGCTCCTGTTCGGCTTCTACAAGGTCAAATGGCGGTCGGTTCACCTCGGCGGTGATCGCAATGATAAAGACGAGGAACGGGATGACCCCAAGTCGAATGATATTCCAATGAGGGATAAAACCTAAGAAGGTGCCCAGTTGCTGGCTGACCATGCTGCGCGTCGAGAGTGATCCGGTCAACAACACGACTGACGCGATCGACAAGCCCATCGCCGCCTCATATGAGATCATCTGCGCCGAAGCACGCACCGATCCAATCAGCGGGTACTTCGACCCAGAAGACCAACCGGCCAGCATGACACCGTAGACCGAGATCGACGACATCGCCAGGAGCAACAGAATACCGATCGGTGGATCGGCTACCTGGAGTTCGGTGGTGTGTCCAAAGATATGCACGATGCCACCGATCGGCACCAGCGTAAAGGTCAAGAACGCAGGGATCAGCGATAGATACGGAGCGAGCTTGAAGATGAACTTATCCGAGCGATCGGGGATGAGATCCTCCTTGAAGAACAGCTTGATGCCGTCAGCCAAGCTCTGGAGGATACCGAACGGCCCAGCCCGGTTGGGACCAATCCGGTTCTGCATGTCTGAGATGACCTTGCGCTCGATCCAGATCGCAAGCAAAACCGACACCATCATCACGATGAAGGCGACGATCACTTTGATGACGACGATCAGAACGACGATCCATCCGATATGGCCCGCCAGTAATGGATCTCTACCCATTGATCTTCTCCACTCTTACTTTGATCCAAGGCTGTTCCCCCAACAGACCAAGTGTCGTTGGAGTCACACCGTTGACCACCAGCACCCGGACGTCTCCAACGCTCGATGGCTCGACCTCCTTCGTGCAGGTGACCACGAGTTCGACGTCGGTGGCGCCACTGACTCGACAACGATCCATGTCCTGTAGACCCAACTCCTCGCACTGTCTGGGCGTCAGCGCCAACACCGGTTCACGAACCGACGCAGCGAGGAATGGATTCGCCAACAGTGCAGGAGAAGGATCATAGAGTCGGGGTACCAGGCTCAGCCAATATTCTCCATCAGCCAGCGGCTCAAGGGCGACTGCAGGCAAATCGAGGGCTCGAGCACCGGCCGCCAGCGCCTTCGGGCTATCACCACCAGGCAACCCAAAGCCGGTAGCCTCGGTGGGTTCGATAACACGCCCTGCTGCGAAATTGGCACCTTGGCGGTCGATAGAGGCGATGCCAGGAGTAGCCATCGGATCGAGCACGCGCGGGGTGCCCCGCTCCTCGTGGCGCGACCGGGGCAACAGCGGCCCGTCCAGGCTCTCGCCAAAATACTCGTAGCCAAGCCCCTCAAGGAGCCCACCCGACTGACTCAACTCGCGCATAATGTCAGCCAAGGTGAGGAAGTGCAACTCATCACCGAGCATCGAGGCGAGCTCTGCCGCCACCATCCATGCCGACCGAGACTGGCCGACGGGCTCGACCTGGCGTCCCACACGCAGGTGACGCCACTCGATGTTGAGAGTCGATCCTTGCTCCTCGCCGAACGCACTCAGCGGGAGGACGATGGAGGCGTGTCGGGTCGTGGTCGACTCGAAGGAGCTGGCGACAATCAGCGTAACCCGCTGTGCCAACAGCTCGAGATCTGCTTCAGACAATCCGAGTTCGGCGATGTCACTGTCGAGCACGATCAGTACGCCAAAATCACCACGGAGGGCACCCGCAATGATGGCGTCCGCCGCCACTGACGGAGCCACCCCATCCGATGCCCGAATCCCCTGGGGTGCATTCGGGCTAAATCCGACCGCCAATGCATTGGTCCCGCGAGCGACTCCGCTCAAAACCTTTGCCCGCGGCACGCGCTCCAAGAGGTCAGCGAGCAATCGAGCATTGAGTGCCGCTCCGAGTCCGCGGTCACGACAACCTGCGACCACCATGACATCGCCGTCCTCGTCTCCAACCGCCTGGCCAACCTCGGCGATGACGGCCTCGAGACGACTCGGATCCAGCGTGATCGAGCGACCCACAATTGGAGTCAGATCGGTTGGAGAGGTGTTGACCTCGATCACCTCGAGCCCCGAGCGTATCGCAGCCCGTAGACGCAGGTGTAACACCGGTAACTCGTTCTTGGGGTCGACGTTAAAGAGGAGCAACTTCTTCGCCGCCAGCGCTTCGTTGATCGACGCTGGATTGGCCAGCAACAACCGAGCGTCCGTGCGCACATCGGCCGCTCCATCGACGGCGTTGGTTCGAATCACGTTACTCGCAAGCTTTGCCCAGGCGTAGGTGTTTTCCAGCGTCAACGAGGCGTTGGAAATCACACCCACCGCCGAGGCCCCGCGCTCATCGATGGTCGTCTTGATGCTGAGCGCCGCAGCACGCAGCGCCTTCGTCCACGACACCTCGATGGTCTGGTCCTGGTCCTTGAGTCGAGGGCGCGCTATGCGGGCCCCGGTATTGTTGATCTCACTCGTGGAGAAGCGACCGCGATCACAGAGCCAACTGTGATTGATGGCATCGGAGTCGACACCCAGCATTCGGGTCAGTTCATTTTGGCTCGACTGGAGACTGACTTGGCAACCCAGGTCACACGCCGTGCAGGTCGAGGCCGACTGGAGCAGGTCCCAAGGGCGTGCCTTAAACCGATATGGCGTCGCGGTCAGCGCACCGACAGGGCAGATTTGGGCAACATTCCCAGAGAAGTAGGAGTCGAAATCAATCTTCGAAAAGGTAGAGATTCGCAGGGTTCCGCCACGGCCAGCAAAGTCGATAAGCGGCTCACCCGCGACCTCATCAGCAAACCGTGTGCAACGGTCACACTGGATGCAACGTTCACGATCTAGCTTGATAAGTCGCGAGATCGGAATCGGCTTGGCATAGTGTCGCTTCTCTTCGACAAAGCGCGTCTCCCCTGACCCGTGAGCAAAGGCCTGGTCCTGTAGCGGGCACTCACCGCCCTTGTCACAGACTGGGCAATCAAGCGGATGGTTGGCCAACAGAAATTCGAGGACGCCGTGTTGAGCCTTCTTCACCGCGTCCGATTCCGTGAAGACCTCCATCCCATCGGCAACGTCGATGAAACACGACGGCTGCAACGAGACTCCACGTGGTCCCTTAACCTCGACGAGACACATGCGACACATGCCCACCGCCGACATCCGTGGATGATAACAGAACCGCGGTACGTGGATGCCTACATCATCAAGAGCGTCGATGAGCTTGACCCCTTGACGCACAGCGTAGGAACGTTCGTCAAATGAAACCGTCACCAACTCGTCAGGCATGAGGACACCGTCCTTCCTTGATGTGCACGAGAAAATCATCACGAAAATGGTTGATGGCTGCACTCACCGACGGTGGGATCGAAGGCCCAAGAACACAAATGGTGGTCTGAGCTGGTGGCCACTTGATACCTGGCGAGATGTTGTCACAAAGATCCAAAAGAAGATCGAGATCAGCCTCTCTCCCCTCGCCCTCTTCAATGCGGCGCATAATCTTGTCGATCCAGGCCCCACCCTCGCGACACGGTGTGCACTGTCCACACGACTCACGGGCAAAAAAGCGAGCGATCCGCCATGCCGAGCGAACCGGGCACGACGTATCATCCATGACGATCACCGATCCCGAGCCCAACATGGAACCGGCCTGGGCAACCTCGTCTTGGCCAAGTGGAATATCGAGATGCTCGTCGAAAAACCATGGAGCTGAAACACCACCAGGGATGAAGGCGATCAGCGATCGATCAGGCAGGAGGCCCTGACCGTAGTCATCACCGTAGATCAGGTCGCGGAAGGTGATCTTGGTCATTTCTACCTCATAGGGACCGGGTCGTTTGACCTGCCCAGAGAGAGCGAAGAGCCTCGTCCCAGTCGAGCGCCCCTGGCCAAGTGCCTTAAACGCGGCCCCGCCCTTTTGGACGATCCATGGCAGGTTGGAGACCGTCTCAACATTGTTGACGATCGTCGGCTCCCCGTAGAGTCCGATGACGGCCGGAAAGTAGGGCGGCTTGATGCGTGGGAACCCCCGCTTTCCCTCGAGGGACTCAATCAGCGAGGTCTCTTCACCACAAATGTAGGCACCAGCACCTGGCTGCAGCACGATGTCGACGGAGAACGACGATCCGAAGATCGACCGACCGAGGGCGTTTCTGGCGTAGGCCTCGTTGATCGCCTGCTGGACACGCTCAAGGCCAAGAGCGAACTCTCCCCGTAGATAGATGACAACCAACGATGCACCTATGGCATAAGCAGCGATGGTGGCGCCTTCGACCAGCTGATGCGGATCGCGCTCTACCAAGAGATGATCCTTGAATGTCGCAGGTTCACTCTCGTCGCCGTTAATCACGAGATAGCGCCGCGGTGCCTTGCGCAACATCGACCACTTACGCCCAGCCTCAAAACCAGCACCACCACGACCCAGTAGGTTCGCGGTCGTCACCTCAGCAGCGACCTCCTCCGGTCGCATCTCAAGAACAGCCTTGCGCAACCCGAGATCGCCCCCGGTCGCTAGAAAGCGCTCTAGCGTCTCCGAGTCCTCATAACCTAGACGAGCACCAACGATTCGCTCTATCACTGACCTTCCTCCGCTCGCTCACGATCGATCTCTTCCATCGGTACGACCGGTGGAGCCTGGCGACGAACACGAATCAACGTCCCGTGGGGAGGCACCTCGTGATCGAGATCACCGTTGCGCAACGTGGCGACTAGATCTTGAAACCTCTCTCGATCGAGGGGACCAAAGTATCGATAATTCACCTGCGCGGCCGGCGCACGATCACAGTGTGCGATGCACTCGACCTCTTCGAGAGTGAAGAGCCCATCCTCTGTCGTACCACCAACCGGTACGCCCAGGACCTCCTCGGCATCCTCGAGCACCTCGTAGGCCCCTCGCAACATACAAGCGATGTTGGTGCAGATGCCCACTACGTACCGACCGACCGGCTCGAGCTTGAGCATGTCATAAAACGACGCAGTGCCTTGGACCTCTGCGGCGCTTGAGCCAACGAGCTCACCAATGTGCTCCATCGCCTCATTGGTCACATAGCCATCCTGTTCTTGGGCAAGATGACAGAGCGGAATCGTTGCCGAACGAGGATCTGGATAGAGCGATACCAACTCCTGCGCACGGCTCAACATCTCATCAGAGAAACGCGCCACTTAACGATCCACCTCTCCCATCACTGGGTCCACTGACGAAATCACTGCCACGGCGTCTGCGAGCAACCCACCGTGCAACATCACAGGAAGACTCTGCAAATTGACGAACGACGGCCCACGAATATGCATGCGAAATGGTCGTGCCGAGCCATCGGAGACCATATAGCATCCGAGCTCACCTCGAGGTGACTCAATCGCAACATAGCTTTCACCCGGAGGGATTCGGATACCCTCGGTAAAGAGCTTGAAATGATGGATCAGCGCCTCCATGGACTCATCGATGCGAGCACGCGGGGGCGGCGTCACTTTCGGATCTAAGGCGCGATAGGGGCCTCTGGGCATCCTGTCGATGATTTGGCGCACAATCGAAATCGACTCACGAATCTCGAAGAGTCGCACGGCATACCGATCATAGGTATCGCCAACACTCCCGACGATGACGTCAAAATCAATCTGATCGTAAAAGAGGTAGGGCATCTCCTTGCGCAGATCCCACGGGACTCCCGAGGCCCGCAAAATCGGACCCGATGCCGAGAGCGCAACGGCCTCCTGGGGACTGAGTGTACCCACGCCCACTACGCGTTCACGAAAGATCGGCTGACCGGTGATCAGCTCATCGTAGTCGTGGGTGCGTGCTTCGATGGTGTCGATGATGGCGGTAACGTCATCCTCCCAGCCGTCCGGCAAATCTGCCGCAACCCCACCGACACGGATGTAGTTGTTATTCATCCTCAGTCCGGACGTCTTTTCAAAGAACGAAAGTACCATCTCGCGGTCGCGAAAACCGAAGATCATCATCGACGTCGACCCAAGGTCCATCCCGTTGGTAGCGAGCCACATGACGTGCGACGCAATGCGGTTGAGCTCGGACATGAGCATCCGTATCCACGTCGCACGCTCCGGGAGCTCAATGCCCAACAAACTCTCGGCCGCAAGACAAAACACGAGCTCGTTGTTGAGAGGCGAGAGGTAGTCCATGCGGGTCACGTTGGTGGTCCCTTGGAGATAGGTGAGATTCTCGGCGGTCTTCTCCATGCCTGTGTGCAGGTATCCAACCACTGGTTTGGAGCGCAGCACCGTCTCTCCCTCGATCTCGAGCATGATTCTCAGCACGCCATGAGTGGACGGATGTTGGGGCCCCATGTTGATGATCATGCGTCCGTCATCGGAATCGCTCTCGAGCTCCGCTTCGCCCTCGGGAATCCTCAGGGTGGAGCCGATCTCCTTTGCCAGTGCGGCCGTTGAGGTGGTGGCACGATCACCGAGCTCTTGGAGTCCCTCGGAGGTCTCCTGAACCAATCCAAACCGATTATCGCCCTCTGGGCGAATGACCGTATAGATAGCATTCGTCATCGGTTGCGCTTCACCTCCTTGAACTGCACCGGAACCCTACCAACCCCATAGTCTTTGCGCAACGGATGACCTTCCCAATCCTCCGGCAAGAGGATGCGTGTCAAGTCAGGGTGATCCTCAAAACGAATACCGAACAGGTCAAACACCTCTCGCTCCATCGCCTCAGCGCCCGGATAAAACCCGAAGATCGACGGCACGAGCGGGTCCTGCTCAGGCACTTGGACGCGAAGTCGCACGATAGCCGGAGGAGCGAAGGACCGCAAGTTGACCACCAACTCGAACCGCTCAAGTGACACGCCATCCACGAGGTCTCGCGTTGGGTTATTGAGATAGTCCACACACGTCAAATCAGCGAGGTAGATATAACCTTCGTCGTGGCGTGCTTGCACCGTGGAGAGGTACGCGGACCTCTCTAGAACCATGACATTAGACAAGGTCCTCGACACCTCCGAGCATCTTCGTGGTGGCTGGCTCGCCAATCATTTTGACCGTCGTGCCCTTCTCGCCGGCGGCCCTGCGACGAAGGATCTCGCCCGTCTGGATCTGATGGTGCAGCGTCAAGATGGCGTGCATCAAGGTCTCTGGGCCGGGAGGACAACCAGGCGCATAAACATCGACGGGCACGATCTGATCGACGCCCTGGACGATGGCGTAGTTGTTGAACATGCCACCAGTCGAGGCGCAGACACCCATCGAGATCACCCACTTGGGCTCCATCATCTGGTCATAGACCTGGCGGAGCACCGGTGCCATTTTTTGTGACACTCGGCCAGCGACGATCATCAGATCAGATTGACGCGGCGAGGCCCGGAAAACCTCCATACCGAATCGAGCAAGATCAAAATCGGCTGCACCGCTGGCCATCATCTCGATCGCACAGCAGGCGAGTCCAAAAGTCGCAGGCCACACACTGGCCTTACGCGCCCACTGAACCAGCTTCTCTACGTTGCCCGTCAGAAAGTTGTAACTCAGGTCTTCAAGTGGCATCAGTTACGACCCCCTCGGACCATCGAAGCGGTCAGTTCCTTCAAATCGACGCGACCAGGGACCCTCGTCGAGCCAGAGGACGTACTGCGAGTCGGCCCCCAGCTCAAGGCTCCATTCGCCACAAGATAGGCAAAGGCAACAAAGACCACCAGTGCAAAGGTGGCGATCTCGATCACACCGAAAGTACCGAGCTCACCGGAGGCGGCTGCGAAAGGATACAGAAAGATGATCTCGATATCAAAGATGATAAAGATCATGGCAACCAGATAAAAGCGCACGGGAAAACGTTCGGCGACCTCGGTCCTTGGAACAATACCACACTCGTATGGTGCGGACTTTGCTCGATGGGGCCTTCTGGGAGCAAAGAGCCCCGAGACGATAAACGAGCCTGACGCAAAGAGCCCACCAAGCGCGAGCATGATGACTATTGGAAGGTACTGAGCCACCTCACCTCATTTCTGTCACTATCACTGTAAAGGCGTTCGCGGTTGTCACCCACACGTACTTCTATCTTGGTACGGTTCGCCCCACTCGTGCAAATCCGCCTCCAATCTATCGTGGTGATTCCTTTGCCCAAGAGAAATCCAGAGATAACCAGCGAGCTCGGTCTACGATGGAAGGTGTGAGTAAAAATACCGCAGACGAGGTGTCAGTCGATGTCGTAGTAATCGGAGGTGGCCCCTCCGGTGCCGCGGCCGCCCATTGGCTCGCGATTCGCGGGGTGCGGGTGGTCGTCGTCGAGAAGAAACAATTCCCGCGTGACAAGACCTGTGGAGACGGCCTCACCCCAAGAGCCGTCGTTCAGCTTGAGGCCATGGGGCTACAAGCGATGCTCGATCAACAACACAAGTACCTGGGGTTGCGGGCGATTGCACATGGCCGCGCCTATGAGCTCCCCTGGCCTAGCCTTCCGAATTATCCTGATTATGGTTACGTCGTGCGAAGGTCCGTCCTTGACCAGGCAGTACTCGAACGAGCCGGTGAGGTTGGGGCCAACGTCCTCTATCACCATGAAGCGATGGAGGCAACACTTGACGCCGGCCATATCCAGTCGCTTCGTGTCAAAAATCTCGATACTCAGGATGAACTCAGTCTGAAGGCGAAGATCTACGTCTTGGCAGAGGGGTCGAACGCTCGGATTGCCCGATCGCTTGGAGCACATCGTGACCTCAAGAAACCGCTCGGCCTCGCGATTCGCGGATACTACGACACCGATCGAAGCAACGAAGACTGGATTGAGTCACATCTTGATCTCCGCGATGCGACTGGTGCAACCATCCCGGGTTATGGATGGATCTTCCCGGCCGGAGACGGCACTGCCAATGTCGGCTTCGGTTTGCTATCTAACAGTCAACGTTGGCGCAAAATGAACACCACGCACGCCCTTGAGCGCTTCGTTTCCCAGAACGAACGCGATTGGCACTTTCCTCCAGGCCTCGGGGCCAATGGCGCTACCGGTGGAAAATTGCCCATGGGCCTCAGCGTCGTCCCGCGCTCCGGCCCCAACTATCTCTTGATAGGTGACACAGCCGCCAGTATCAATCCGTTCAACGGCGAGGGTATCTCCTATGCCTATGAGACTGGTCGGCTTGGGGCCAACGCGATCACCCAAAGCCTCGGCACCGGCGATGCAAGGCCGATCGTCGAGTTCTCTCGCTCCCTCGATGCCCATTACGCTGGGTACTACGCCACTGGACGGCTTTTTGTGAAGGCGATATCTAACCCTCGCTTGATGTCATCTGGCGTGTGGCTCACCATGAGGTCAAAGCAGACGATGGCGCCGGTGGTGGCAATCATGGCTAACCTCATGTCGGCGACCACATCCGCACGGATCGAGCAAATCTATCGCCTGACCCAACAGCTGCGCGAAAAACAGGCAGGCTAATGGTGCAGCTGGCCCAACCATCTCAGGACTCGCAGAGAACTCCCGTGCCGGTAACGGCCACCGTCGAAGGTAATCAGGCGGAGGTGCTAGACGACGCACGACGCCATTGGTCGTGGGCCTCTGCTGCCGCCGCAGACGCGATGTCAATCGTCTTGTCAATGTCGTCAACTGAGTGCGCAAGCCCCGGAAAGAGAATCTCGTAGGGTCCTGGTGCGAGCGCAATGCCTCGCTTGAGCATCGCATGAAAGAAGTGCGGGTAGACTCCGCGCTGCACGGACGAAACCGCTTGCTGGTAATTCGTAACCGGCTCGTCAGCAAAGAAGATTCCAAGGAGTGAGCCGACGCGTTGTATTTGAACAGCAAGGTCTGCCTCTTCGATCACCTTGGTAAGCCCAACCTCGAGTTGCTCAGCTCGGCCAGTCAGCATTCGATAGCTCGCCACGTCCAACAGGCGAAGCGCGGCTGCTCCGGCGGCGGTGGCTAGCGGGTTGCCCGACAGTGTGCCGGCCTGATAGACAGGGCCGACGGGGGCGAGATGGCTCATCACACGCTCAGGCCCAGCAACTGCGCCGACCGGTAGTCCGCCTCCAATCACCTTGCCAAAGCACCACAGATCCGGCGTGATGCCAAACAGGGAAGATGCTCCGCCTTCGGCAACACGAAAACCGGTGATCACCTCATCAAATATCAACAAAGCACCCACCTGTTCGGTCAGCGAGCGCAGCTCGGCAAGGAAGCCAGGACTCGGGGGAACCAGTCCCATGTTCGCCGCCACCGGTTCAACGATGATGGCCGCGATCGTCTCGTCGACCTCGGGAACTTCGTTATAGGGGACCACAATCGTGTCGGCCACGGCTCCGGTTGTCACACCGACTGAAGCCGGTAACCCTAACGACGCCACCCCTGAACCACTCGCCGCCAACAAAGCGTCAGAGTGCCCATGGTAGCAGCCTTCAAACTTGATTATTTTGGACCGACCAGTCAACCCACGAGCCAGACGCAAGGCCGTCATCGTTGCCTCCGTCCCAGAACTGGTCAAACGAACCAGATCAACGCCGGCCACCTTCTGCTTGATCAGCTCTGCGAGTTCAACCTCACCAAGCGTCGGAGCCCCAAAAGTCGTCCCACGGTGGGCAGCCTCCAGCAGTGACGAGAGGATCCCAGGATGGGCATGCCCGTGGATGATGGCGCCGTAGGACTGGATGTAATCCAAGTACCGGCGGCCCTCCACGTCAGTGATGTACGAACCTTGACCATCATGGACGAAGAACGGGACACCTCCCACCGCCCCAAAGGAGCGCACCGGGGAGTTGACGCCTCCCACCAGAGCAGCACAGGCTCGTGCAAAAGCTGTCTCGTTCGTCATCGCTTCTCCGTTATTCAAAGCCACGGGGCAACCTCCTTCGCAAAATAGGTCAGAACGCTGTCCGCGCCGGCGCGGGCGATCGCTGTCAGCGATTCCAGTACGGTCTGGCGTCGATCGATGAAACCCGCATCGGATGCGGCCACAATCATGGAATATTCACCAGAGACCTGGTAGGCAACCAGTGGAACTGGACAGATTGGGCGGACCTTCGCAATCACATCGAGATAGAACGACGCGGGCTTGACCATCACCATGTCCGCACCCTCTGCGAGATCCAGCTCGACCTCGAGGAGCGCCTCCCGTTGGTTGCGGTAATCCTGTTGATAGGCCCGCCGGTCGCCACCACCGGCAATCTCAACGTCCACAGCCTCGCGAAAAGGACCATAGAGCGCGGAGGCATACTTTGCCGAATAGGCAAGGATGCCACACTCGGGTGCGCCGCTTGCGTCGAGTGCCCCCCGGATCGCCGCGACTTGGTGATCCATCATCCCCGACGGAGCGACCATATCGACACCCGCCTGTGCCAAGGACTGGGCCAGCTCTTGGTAGCGGGCAAGGGTACGATCGTTGTCGACTCTGCCCTTTGCGTCGAGTACTCCACAATGTCCATGTGTCGTGTACTCATCGAGACACAGATCGCTGATGACGAAAAGGTCATCGCCAAACGCGGTCTTCAACTCATCGATGCCACGCTGGAGAACAAAGTCTCTTCGACAGGCATAGCTTCCATCCTCGTCCTTGTGGTCGGTCACACCAAAAAGCAGAACACTGCTGACACCAGCCTCCAGAAGCCTGTCGGTCTCCTCTTTTGCACTCGCAATCGAGTGTTGAAACACGCCAGGCATCGAGACGATTGGAACCGGATGGTCGATCCCGTCTCGAATGAACATAGGAAGGATGAGTTGCTCACGGCGCAGGTGGGTTTCGGCGACGAGCTCTCTCACCACAGACGTAGCACGCAGGCGTCGCGGCCGTCGAAAAGATTCCATGTGACCAGCCTACCCAGTCAGGCGGTCGCCCGACGGGCAGCCAGCTTCATGACAAGCTCAACCAAGCCATGTGCAGAGAACTCTTGGGCCACGTGTGGTTGCGTGACGCCGATCGTTTGCAAACGTTTGGCCGTCACTGGCCCGATCGCCACGGCATGTTGCGGTAGCACCCCCGGATACTGCTGGCTAAACCCGTCGACAGTTGATGCTGAGGTAAAAATCACAATGTCGATCCCTTTGGCCTGTTCACGAGTCATCATCGGATCGGGAATAGCCACCTGGTACGCCTCGACGAGGTCTACCGACCAGCCTTTGGAGCGCAAGCCGTCAACGACGACATCACGAGCGACGCGGGCCCGCGGGAAAAGCACTCTCCCCGTGCCAGCCGGGAACTCAGCCACCAACGACTCCCCCACAAACTCTTGAGGTACAAGGTCGCAGCCAATTCGGTACCCAGCCAATGCTGCCTGGGTGCCAGAACCGATACAGGCGATCTTCACCTGAGCCAATCGGCGTAGGTCCCCACAGTGGTTCAGTGTGCGTTGGACGCCATTTTTTGAGGTAAACACCAGCCAATCGTAACGTTCCACCTGCTCCATCGCCGTGCGCAGTGCAGCGCCACCGTCGGAAGGTTCACGAAGTTCGATCGCTGGTGCCTCGACGACCATAGCCCCGAGGTCTCGCAAACGTCTCGCAAGGGCATCACCAGGGTCGAAGGGTCGCAACAGTGCAACACCGAGACCAGCCAGCGGGCTCGATCCTCGCCACGCCAACTCCAGTCCTGCAGTCTTGCCAACAATGATCACCGCTGGTGACCGCGCTGGAACATCGCCAATCTGAGCCAACGTCGTTCTCAATGATCGCTCCTGGGGCCAAGTTACCGACTCGATCACCGCGACCGGGGTAGTAGGATCCATACCCGCGTTCATCAGCGAGGCAGCGATGAAGTGCCGATGGGCGACACCCATGAGAACAACGATCGTCAACCCCGAGGCGACAAGCGCTGACCAGTCGTAGTCCAGAGGAGCGTCGGCATGTCGATGTCCTGTAATCACCAAGAAGCCATCTGCCAACCCTCGATGGGTCACCGGGATCCCAGCAAAGGCTGGGCCAGCAATCGCCGAGGAGACGCCAGGTACCACCTCTACGGAGATACCGGCTTGCAACAGCGCATCGACCTCCTCGCCACCTCTTCCAAAGAGGAACGGATCACCACCCTTGAGGCGAACGATAAGGTCATGCTCTCTGGCAAGGCTGACAAGCTCTTGATTGATTGCCTCCTGCGAGAATGACGCTTGCCCCGGACGCTTACCAACATCCACAATTTTGACATGTGGCGCAATGCGCTGTTTTAACCGGCTGTCTATCAAGAAATCCGTGACCACGACCTCCGCTGAGTTCAGGAGCTCCAGACCCCGTACCGTGATCAGGCCAGGGTCGCCCGGGCCGGCGCCGACAAGGGCAACACGTGACACCAACGCTTACCTTGTACCTTCCGAGGCCGTCAACAGGTCAAGCGCCCCACGCTGGATCATGGTCTCGGCTAGCGAAGCTCCAAGCGAGCCCGGATCCTCACCAGAGAGACTGCCACGCAGCACCCTGGTTCCATCGGGTGCGGCAACCATGGCGCGAAGCTCGAGCATACCATCCCTGTGTTCGCAGAAAGCGCCAATTGGCAGGCTACAGCCAGTGCCAAAGGCCCGCAAAAAACTTCGCTCGGCCTTGACGGCTTGCTCGGTGCGAGCGTCATTGAGGTCATCAAGGATCGCAATCGTCGCAACATCGTCGGCCCTACACTCAAGGGCGATCGCCCCCTGACCGACCTGTGGAAGCATGACCTCTGGAGAGAGCGTCTCCATGACGTCAGGTTGAAGACCAAGCCGATCGAGTGCCGCTGCTGCTACAAAAATTGCGTCGAGATCTTGCCCTTTTGACAGCCGTGTTCGAATATTGCCGCGCAGTGTGGTAATCACAACGTCGGGTCGCAGCGCAAGGAGTTGCGCGGCTCGTCGCAGCGACGACGTCCCGACACGGGCTCCAGGGACAAGGCTATTTAAGGTAGACCCGACGATAGCATCAAGTGGATTTGCACGTGGCAACCAGGCGCCGATCACCAGCCCTTCGACGGGCGCGCTCGGGAGATCCTTCGCCGAGTGGACTGCTAGCGAAGCCCCTCCGTCGAGCACGCGGTGCTGAATCTCCTTGACAAAAACACCCTGCCCCCCGATCTCAGTCAGGCTTCGCTGTTGGTCGCGGTCGCCTTGGGTCTCCACAACGACGATCTCCGTGGGTGCCGGCACGAGCGATGCTACCCATTCGGCCTGCCACAGGGCCAACTCTGAGCCCCGAGTAGCTATTTTGATCGCACTGGTCATCGGGCGCAGCCCATCAAAGTTGAAAGATCATCTTGAACGTCTCAAGATACTCCGCAAAACCCTCCGACCCAGCTCGCTCTCGAAGCGATGCCGCCGGCTGGTGGAGCAACTTATTGACAACCCGATGGGTCAGCAACTCCAACTCAGCCGCCACCTTGGGATCATCGTAATTCAACCGTTTAAGCGTACGTGTCAGCTCGCTCATTCGAACCTGCTCAGCCTGTTCGTATAGCTTGCGCAGCATCGGAGCCATGTCTTCGATCCACACCAACTCTCCGAACGCCGCCAGCTCAGCCTCGATAATCAACTCGACGGAGTTGACGGCTTCCATGCGCTCGGCAAGCTGGTCAGAGACGAACCGATTGACGTCGTCAAGGTCGAGGAGGGTCACACCAGCCACCTCTGCCGTCACTCGATCGACCGTCCGAGGACGGCAGAGATCGATGATTCGCAACCCCGCAAACCCCTCTAATGCTGTCGCATCGAGAACCAAAGGAGTGGTTGAACCCGCCATAACGAGGGCATCGAGCGAGCCAAGTTGATCAGTGAGGTTGCTCGTTGGCGCCACGCTCACCCCGACAAGTTGGCGCTCCAGGAGTTCGCGGCGCTCAGGGGACGACGACATGATCGTTACTGAAGCTCCCTTGTCAACCAGCACCCTGGCGACTTCAGAACCAATCGCGCCCGAGCCCACCACACCAACGCGTGGGCTCTCCAGTCGCGGGGCATCCTCCAAGATCGCCAGTAGTGCCGCCGCTGACGTCACCGAAACATTCCCAGATCCAATCATGGTCTCGTTGCGTATCCGCTTCCCAACTTCAAGCGCACGTTCGAAATAGCGCCCGAGCGGACCCACGACGGTCATGCTCTCTCTGGCAGCAAGCAACGACTGCTTGACTTGGGCGAGAATCTCGCTTTCGCCGACGATCGCGGACTCGAGTCCACCCGACACCCGCAAGAGGTGATGAATCGCGGCTTTACCGTAGAGCACTCGAGTGACCGGTTGCACACTCGCTACCGGGAGTTGCAGCGCCTGGGCAAAAACAGCCGCCACTTCATCAACTGTGGAGTGGAATTGCCCCGCCATGATGTAGAGCTCTGTCCGAGCACAGGTACTCAGAAGCAGGGCCTCTTCGATTATCCCACGCTCTATCAAACCCCTCAGTGCATCTCTCAATGCATCTTCAAGCGGCCGGGTAAGAGCGAAACGATCAAAGTCTGACCCTAGGTCAGACTCATTAACACTTAAGAGAATGAGAGACATGCATTACCACCGCAACAAAAACAGAACCTTTGACGTCTCAAGTGTACCGCACGACCAACCCCTAGCCGAAACGCCAGCTGCCTGCCGGCTTCAGCTGAGTTCGAACGATACCCCATAACGGTCACCCCTTAGCCCGCTCCGAGAGTGCTTGCGCCTGTTCAGTGGCTGCGCGCACCGCCGCTAGCGTCTGGTGACGCAATCCGAACTCCTCGAACACCGCAATCGCTGCAGCAGTCATCCCTCCTGGGGAGGTGACCGCAAGCCTCATCGCCCGCGGGTCATCCTGTCGAGCCTGCGCCAAGAGTCCGGCACCTCGAATCGTGGCACGCGACAAGTCGAGCGCCAGTGCAGCAGGCAAACCGAGCGTAATGCCAGCCTCCTGCATGGCCTCTAACAGCAAGAAGACGTAAGCGGGTCCGCTCCCGGACAATGCAGCTACCGTATCGAATTGTTGCTCAGCAACCACAAACACGTCGCCTACGAGCGCGAACAACTCGCTAGCGCGGGTTACCAGTTCATCGGAACCTTCCAGGGCGCAAATGGCGGTCACTCCCGCCCTGATTTCACACGCGGTGTTCGGCATCGCACGCACAACTCGCGCCCCTTTAGGCGCCCAGGCGTTCAACTGATCGAGACGAATGCCCGCAGCAACCGAGATAACCTTGGCACCAGACGGCAGTTGTTCCAAAACTCCGCGGATGTGGTGTGGTTTCACGGCAAGGAGGTAGACGTCGGCAGCCTCAAGCGCAGTAAGGGCGATACCTTGGGAAATCCGCGACGCGACAGCCTGCGCCTTGCCCAGTGTGTGATCGAGGATGGCAATCGATCCGGGACCATCGTCAGCAGTGCCCATACCAATAGCTAACGCAGCTCCCATGTTTCCGCTGCCAATCACCAACAAATCGTGCACGACTGTTGCCTCCTCGTCTCATCCCAGGAAACTCAACTAAAGACCAAGGGTAGTCGCGCTACTCGGTACTGAGAAGTTGCGAACTATGCACAACTCGTGCAGCTAGCCAACACCCCTTGCGCCACGACACGTTCGACAACGCCGGTCAATCTCTCAGCACTCGCAGCCCAGGTAAATTCCTCGGCCCGAGTTGCAGCACGCTTGGCCATCACTCGATACTGCACAGGGTTGCATAGCAACCGCTCAATGGCGTCGGCAAATGCGCCAGCACGACGTTCTTGTACCAAGATGCCGGTCTTGCCATCATCTACAACTGTCCTGAGTCCACCGACATCGGTGGCAACGACCGGTGTGCCACACCCCATCGCCTCGAGCGCAACCAACCCAAAAGACTCGCTCACCGAAGGTACCAACACCACATCAGCAGCCCGGTAGTACGTCGAGAGGATTTCATGTGGCATCGGGTCAAGCACGGTCACCCAATCCTCGAGGTGATAACGATGAATCAGACTTTGCACGCGATCGAACTCTTGCGCGCCATCGTGACCAGACGGCCCACCCACGATCAGCAACCGAGCATTCCGATGAGCACGCAAGGCAACCAATGTCTCCACTGCGAGCGCAGTACCCTTTAATGACTGAATGCGCCCAACGTAGAGTACAATCGGGACACCATCATTGAAACCAATAGCTTCGCGCGCCGGTCCAGACGACCCAGGTGAGAAAAACGCGCGATCGATGCCAAGTGGCAGATGAACGATCTTGGCTTCAGGCGCCTGATACATGTCGAGTAGCCACCGCGCCTCATCCTGGCCCGATGCTAGTACCGCATCGGAGCAGCCCAAGATGCGCGACTCTTGGTGAATACGTAGGCTCGATCGATCGTCCACCGATGCACCAACGGATCGTTTGGCCTTTTCCAACGTGTGAAACGTGGTAATCATTGGAATGTTGAGATCATGCTTGACGCGATGCGCAGCGACTCCAGAGAGCCAGTAGTTCGCGTGCACGGCATCGTAACGAACTGACGATCGAAGCATGTGTTCAATCACACGATCCGCAAATTCGGGGATTCCCAGATAGTCCGGCCCTGCAGCTTGGCCCTCGCCAGATTGAACAGGCAAGGAGTGCAGCCAGAGGCCAGACTCGAGGCGAAATGACTGTTGATCAGCGGTACCGACATTAGCCGAATAGACGTCACAGTCGACGCCAGCGCGGGCAAGATGGGTCGCAAGGGCCCTCACGTAAACATTCATGCCACCGTTGACTCCCGACCCTGGCACCGCCACGGGAGAGGCGTGGTAGCTAATTACCGCTAGTCTCAAGATGCTTTACCCCTGGCACAAGTAGCTATCATGGCTAGCCTAACCGCCAGACCAAGCCACTTGTTCCGAAACAACAGCGAGCCTGACTAGGTGCCGCTGACCGGATGCTGTTGATAACGCCTCACAAGCTCGCTGCCAAGGAGGTCTAGACGCTGGTGCAGTTGCCTTCGCAGCCCAGAAATCGTTCGCTCACCCTCTTGCAAACGCGCCTGATAGCTGGCAAGTTGAGAATCATCGAGAAGGTCGAGTGAATGCGTTCGATCACCTCCAACGAGCAGGCGCAAATAGGCCTCCGCGCTAACCATATCGTCCTCTGGGATCTCAACCTCAACATGACGCTCGGCCAAAGGCGCAGGATCCGAATGCGGCGTTACCACCGAAACGATGGCACCAGTCCCCGCAGTATGGAGTTCGGTCGCGATATCGAGTCGCGTCTGGAGGACTCGTCGTGCATACGAAACCGAGTTTTCAAGTCTGCGGCCCGCTTCACGCATCGACCGGAGGGTCTCTACGGGAGCCGCGCTCAATTCAAGCTCGTCTGCCTCCTGAAGCCACTCATTGATCTGAACCCGGAGGTCCATCATGCTCACCCCTTTGTCACTACCAGCTTACTCTACCCACCCAGCAGGCTTCCCACTCTCTCCGGAGGATAATATCGATAAACGGCCCATCCAATCACGCTTTCGCGGGGGAGCCAACCTAACTGGCGACTATCCGTCGAGTATTTATCGTTGTCTCCCTGCACCCAGACCTTTGCGCGGCGACGAAATCGCAACCGCTTGACCATGTCATCGCTGGAACGTGCATCCCGAACGATGATGATCTTGCCAATTGGCGGCCAAGGAAACTTCACCACCAAGAGCCGATCGCCGTTCAACAGCGTAGGTTCCATCGATGGGCCACTCACCTCGTACCTGCTAATCACAAACAGTGTCGAGGCTAACGCCATTGTGGCTAACGACAGCACAGCTCGATTCCGCCTATTTGACCGATGATCCCGTGGGTCGCCCCGTCCACTGGTCCGATTCATGAGGCGCACCCCTGGTAAGATACTGGTGTCCATAGATAACAAGAGAAAGGACAACCTATGTTCCTCACAAAAATGCTCACGTTGGTAGATACACTACGCGCCCCAGCGCAGGCCTCGGCGCACTGCGATCTGCCATGCGGGGTCTACGATCCAGCGCAAGCAAGGATTGAGGCCGAGTCCATCAAGGCGATCGTTGAGAAGTACAACGCGTCTGATGACCAATACTTTCGCGACCGGGCAACGCTCATCAAGGAAGAGCGCGCCGCCGAGGTCAATCGGCATCTTGACGTCCTTTGGTACCAGTACTTTCAGCCGGCTCACCTCGAGAAGTACCCGCAGTTGCATGAGGTCTTTTGGAATGCCAAGAAGCTGACAAGTCAGGTCAAGCGCACCAACGACACCGCAGTAGCTGATCAACTCCTTGCCAGCATTGGGCAGATCAGTGACATTTTCTGGGAGACCAAGAAGTAGTATCTTCCGGAACCGTGCCCGCTCCGGCGGGCACCGTCGGGCCGCTAGCTCATCCGGTAGAGCAGGGGACTTTTAATCCCAAGGTGCAGGGTTCGAGACCCTGGCGGCCCACCAGTTCAGAGGGTATTTTCTGATTTCGATTGGTTTCCTTGCCCACGTTTTGCCCACATTGATGTAGACTTCGTGCATGAGAGGATACGTCCGCAAGCGTGGCAAAGATGTCTACCAGTTGGTAGTCGAACTGCCCAAGGATCCGATCTCAGGCAAACGTCGCCAGCAATTTGTGACCGTTCATGGGTCGAAGCGCAAAGCTGATTACGAACTTCAAAGGCTCTTGATGGGAGCCAAGGACACTAAGGCACGATCCTCTACGCAATCGATTGAGACGGCGATGAGCGAATGGTTTGAGCGCGTTGCACCCGGGCTCGCACCAACCACCGTGATTGGCTACCAAGGGCGTATTCGACGCCAGATCTTGCCAGCCCTCGGAGACCTTGCCATCGGTGAGGTGACAGCGTCACATCTTGATCGGCTCTATCAAGATCTCGTGGCCCAAGGTAGTTCACCGGCCTCGATTCGCCAAACCCATGCCATCATCCGGCGTTTCTTTAATCAAGCCATGAAGTGGGGGTGGACTGAGTCCAATCCTGCCTTGTTGGCCTCTCCTCCAAGGGTCACTACCCCAACGGTGGTAGCACCCACACGTGAACAGCTCATCCAAATCGTGGAGCGAGCAAAGGCGCTGCATCCTCAATGGGAAGCCTTCTTCGTGCTGGCGGCCCTGACTGGCATGCGACGAGGAGAGCTCTGTGCACTGCATTGGGACGACTGTAGCGATGGAGGGATCAGGGTGACCAAGTCGCTCATCTACACTTCGGCCGGTGGCACCAGAGAGGCGCCCACCAAGACCCATCAGGGCCGCTATGTGGCACTCGATGAGTTCGGTCACTCCGTTGTCAGCGAGCAACAAGAGCGCCTTCGACAAGCGGCCAGGAGTCTGGGGATCGGTCATGTTGGCAATCCGTATCTGTTTTACTCATCACCTGATGGATCGGTTCCCGTACATCCAGATAGTCCCTCGAAGCTCTTTCGACGAATTGCGGATAACTTGGGCTATCGGGAGCTTCATCTCCATAGTCTCCGACACTTCGCGGCCACTCAGTTGGTAGCCGCCGGTATGGATATTCGTACGGTATCAGGACGACTCGGTCACGCTGACGCCTCGACAACCCTTAGGGTCTATTCTCACGTCCTTGAGGCAAAGAACCAAGAGGCGGCCGCAATTATGGGGGCCCTGTTGAATGCACCCACCGAGACCAGGGTGTCGTCGCAGGAGTGACTTTGCGATGGGGCTGGATAGCCAGGTCTCCCAGGTCTCCCAGGTCTCAGTATTAGTGGGCTATCCCTTTCATAATGCCCCCATTGAACTGCCTTTCTAGGTCCGCAGACCATCGTTGCGATGGTTTCCTAAACTCGACGGCCGCATCAACCTGTGTCACAAGTGTCGTCCGTAGCTCTCGCCAGAGACACGGCTATGACGACCAAGACGGCAAGATTACGACCAGGGCAAGACCTCAGCTGCAGTGTGGGGCCGTCCAGCTAGTGGCTCGACTCATTCAAACCGTTGTGGTGACGGGTCTGGCAGCTGAGGTATTGGACGGCCCCTTGAGTGGGACTTCGGATAAGCGCGGAGGAAAAAGCTTGGGGTGAGTTGGACGGGATGCTCCCCAGGGATCACATGAGAGTTCTACCCACAGCGCTGACTATGCCTCGCTCGATCTCAACCCCCTCTTTGCGACGGGAGACCACGTCGTCGCCAAGCGATACATGCAGTGTGACTTATGCCGTGGCGTCAGGTTTCAAAGAGCATTCGAATACGAATGCCCAGGTGATCGGTGGTAAAGAGAATTCGCATAGCAGCGTAGAGGCGAGACAAGTAGAACGAACGTGGTCTTCTCACATGCAAGTTGGACCGGGCTCAAAGGGCTGTCGACTTGGCCTCCCCGGCAGTGCAGCATCCCAACTGCCACCTGCCTCTCCTGGCTTCAGAGAAACATGAATATTTCCGAAGTACCGCACGTATTGTCTTTTCTTGGCCTTTCACGATAAAGGGAAGTGCGTCGTACATCTCAACTGCCGACAGATGTCCTTTTGGTTCGCGAGCAAGAGAATACATACACTGGCGCGCCACGAGTTGTTCGGCACTGAACTCGTAGCCCCAGTCTTCCCACGAGGAGACCACCGGAAATGCCTGAGCGAAGAAGCTCTGGCGCTCCTCTATATATGCGCCAATCTCCGTGACAACCTGGGTGATCTGCAACACAGTGTCGCCTAGTCGAGCGAGGAACCCTTTGGCTCTATCTGGATCCGAGCGCCACCCCAGGAAGATCAAACCTAACGAACCCGCAATTAGACCCACCGGTATCCATGGATTTTTGGAATATAAGGATTTGCCTATATCGTACAGACCCTGACCGAGTAGCGCGGGAGGAAGAATCGCGATGTGCGATAGTTCGAGAGTATGGGAAGCATTACTACCTGACTGGAGGAGGGGGAGCCATTTCTCATGGAGTTTGAGGTCTACGCCACGTCCATAGACTGCTTCAAGCGGGTCATGATCTTGACTGAGGTAGAACCCACCCAACAGGAGCGCTAACGTAGCAGAGGGAACGTCATCGGAGTCTTTGATGCGGAGTTCTTGGATCCGTAGATCTTCAGCTTTTGTGAGTAAGTTCGAAGGTGGGTCAACACAACGTAAAAGTGGTAGGTATTCCTCTCGCCAACAGCTGATGAATCGGCCATAATCTAATTGCTTTTCATCTGCCCATCGGCGCGAGTGTTCGTCAACCTCGGCAATTACGTGTGGCGCACAGAACGTACGAATGCAGCCAACATTGGCAGAAGTAACAAGCGACGTTCGCTGCTCATGCTTGCAAGCGTACCCAATGTCATTGCGCAAGACATTTGCATCGACCACGACTGGAGGAACGAGATCTCTTAGAATCGGCCACAAGGCCGGAGGAAAGGCACCCTGATTATCGACGGTGCGGATTGGCTCCTTCGCAGCATCTAAAAAAAATGGGTGCACGATGTTTTCGATAATGTTCCGCACATGCAAGGTAGCGCCGGAGTCAGATTGTGGGGGCTCGTCTCTCTGGTTCGACTTAATAATTTGGTAACCCATCATTTGGTATTGTAGTGCGGGAGCACGACTCGTCTAATAAAACGCATCGCAATCTGACTCGATTGGTGTCTTTGCCGATAGGTGCGTCAACGCGCTTCCTTCCCTTGCGCAGGACGGCCCCTTGAGCGTGGTCCACTTCGTTTGTGAGAAGACCGCCTACAGTTTACTTGCCGCGCTCCTATGCTGCCCGAGATCTGAAGTTGTCCCTTTCATAATGCCCCCATTGAACTGCCTTTCTAGGTCCGCAGACCATCGTTGCGATGGTTTCCCAAATGCGACGGCCGCTCTAACCTGTCTCGCAAGTGTCGTTCGTAGCCCTCCTCAGGGGCACGGCTATGACGACCAAGACGGCAAGATTACAACCAGGGCAAGACCTCAACTGCAGTGCGGGGACGTACAGCTAGCGGATT